>Ga0315276_10002626_pt1 | contig 16472 bp, 18 predicted proteins | sample YL17G05_0_MG_FD_204542 | JGI IMG/M metagenome (GOLD analysis project Ga0315276, IMG submission 204542) | Sediment microbial communities from Yellowstone Lake, YNP, Wyoming, USA - YL17G05_0 | ecosystem: Environmental > Aquatic > Freshwater > Lake > Sediment | place: USA: Wyoming | collected... | reverse complement strand
CCCGAAGGGCCAGAGGCTAATCCAGTCCTGTTGCCGACCCACCTATCTTAATTTCAAGAAAGCCCGATTTGTGTCGGGTTTTTGACAAAAAGCCCTGCCTATTGACAAATTATGTGGGTATGATATAATTAAAGTACAATAAAATATATTCTTTGAAAGGAGAAAAAGGATGAAGAAAGTGGCGATGGTTCTTCTTGTGGTGCTGGCGGTCGCAGTCTCCCTATCGTGGGCGCAGGACGTGTCCTACTACAAAGCCGGAGACAAGGGATACTTCATATACCAGCAGACCGACAGACAGTTCTTCGTGAATCCCAATAAGGATTTCACCGGATTATGTGGCTTCTTCGGCGAGATTACGCCGGAAACCAAGATCCAGGTGATCAATCGAACGATCGACCGCGGGAACTTGGACCTACTGACCGGCAAATTGGTCCTCGCCTACGGCACGTTCAAGGAGGTCGGTCGCGGCGAGGGAGGCAAAATCATCTGCCTCGAACTAAACCTATTCATTCTCTCTACGGAATCCTACAGGATTCCCATCCCACCCCAGAAGTAGATAGGTGGGTACTAAAACCCTCGCAAGAGGTTGTGGTTAAGGAGTACCAGCTCCAAAAATCCTCCGCGTAAAAAAGTGGTAGCAGACATAAGTCTGCTTTTTTTATTCTTCAAACACACAAACAGGTTCTCCTTCAATAGATTCAGGATAAATAATACAGTCCTGTCCTATGCTAAAGCTACGGATTAGCATGACAGTCGCCGATTTAGTCCGCCGAAGTCCCGAGCTTGTCGAGGGACGTAGGCGACTCCTAAAAAATCGCCTAAAAGGCGGTTTTTTGATAAGATTAAATTATGAGACTACCCAAAAAGACAATAAAAATAATTTTAATCATCGCAATAGTTATTTTTATTTTTTCTTATTTCCAAAAGAATAGATTGCCCGCCAAGGAAGAAATTTTAACCGAGCTGTATCAAGCGCCAATTCAAACAGAAACAAAAGAAGTGCCATTTAAAGTAGAAAGAGGCGGTATTATTTACGATATTACCCCCCTTTTTAATTATGAGCTTTATGGTTTGGTTGTTTCTAAGCATAACAGTAAAAACTGGCTTGATTATTATCATGAACAATGGGAAGACTTTATTAATCTTAAGGATGTTTGCGTTGTTTGGGGCGAAAATATTGAAACGGGGGTTTATCGGGAATTGAAATTTAAAAACGGCAGCTATACTTGCTACATAGACTTTAAGTCCGGCGTTGATAAAAATGCCGTGTACCAAAGGTTTAAAAATGAAACTTTATCGAATAACCATCTTTTATCCGCAGACGAATCTATAAATAAAAAAATAATGAGCGCACAAGAAGGAGACCAAATTTATTTAAAGGGCTATCTGGTTCATTATTCGCACGATGATTTTCAGCGAGGATCAAGCATAACCAGGGCAGATGCGGGTAACGGAGCGTGCGAAACGATTTATCTTACTGACTTTAAAATAATTAAAGAAGCAAATGCTTTTTGGCGCGTTGCTTTTTTCATTACCAGATATCTGATAATTGTTTCGATAATTATTTTATTGGTTTTGTTATTTAGGGGCGGTGATTTTAAGCGAGGGTCCGTGATAAGAGACCTGCACGAATAAAATAGAAAATTATTTGAAAATTTACCTGTTATCAAAAAATCCGGCCGCGTGGGTCGGATTTTTTGATTTAAATCTTTGAAAAATTTAAAATTCGACTAGGAAAGATGTTTCGAAACAAGTTTAGTCATTTCGAACATATCCACCGTTCCTTTTCCGTTGAAAACTTTCTTTAAGTCTGCGTTGGCGTTGATATTACGTCTTTTCTTTGGGTCCTGAAGGTTGTGCTTCTTGATGTATATCCAAAGTTTTTTCACAACCTCTGATCTGGGCATTGGGCCCTTACCAACTATTGCCGCCAGTTCTTCACTGATTTTCAATGGCTTCATAAACGCAGCATTTGGTTTTCTTTTTCCTTTTGCCGCTTTCTTTTTCTTTGCCATAAATTTGTTTTGATTACCTGCCTATCGGCAAGTAGGTTAATTATTATCGAGGCATTTGCCCCTATATGTATATTATAAGGCATAAATAAACAATTTCAAGGGGTTTTATGGTCTTTTCTCGATTTCCTGTTTTGGATGGTGCCCCGCTCATTTAAATGATATAATAATAATTCAACAGTGAAATAAATAATAATTAATTAATTAAAATATAAACATATGAAAGGATTTGCAGAAAACATCGAAAAAAGCACACTGGAAAACGGAAATTTCCGCAAAGTGCTCTATACGGGGAAACACAGCCAATTGGTTTTAATGAGTTTAAAACCGAACGAGGAAATTGGAATGGAGGTTCATTTGGATAATGACCAATTTTTCCGTTTTGAAAAGGGGCAGGGCAAATGCATTATTGACGGCAATGAGTATGAGATTGAAAACGGAACAGCGATTGTCGTGCCTGCGGGTGCCGAACATAATATTATTAATATTTCTGATGCGGAAGACTTAAAGCTTTACACGATTTATTCTCCGGCCCACCACAAAGACGGTATTGTGCGTGTGACTAAGGAAGAGGCAATGGCACAAGAAGCGGAGTTCGATGGTAAAACTACGGAATAGAAACAGAAAATCGCCCTGGTTTATTCCGAGGGAATTGAGGGACGGGGCGATTTTTCTATTGCCAGAATAAATTTTTGGGTGTAGATTAGGAACATGATAATCTAAAATTATTTTAGGTATTGTCTTTTCACTTTCTTCGCCGCCCCAGCGTGGCGGCTCAGGGTTGAGCTCTGCGCTCCTCCGACCAGAGTCGGAGACCATGCCCGCTTCGGGCTCAAAACCCGTTCAAAGATAATACCGAAAATATGTATAAATACAAATATGATAAATTATAATAGTTTAAAACCAGGTACGGTTTTTATTTTAGATGGTCAGCCATATCAGGTGCTCGAATTCAGTTTTATGAGAATGCAGCAAAGAAAACCGGTTGCCCAGACAAAAATTAAGAATTTGATTAACGGCAAAATAATCAGCCGTAGTTTTCAGCATACCGATAGCTTTGAAGAAGCGGAAATAAAATATAGAGAAGTTAAGTTTCTTTACGGTCACAGAGACAAATTTATTTTTTGTGAAATAAACGATCCGGCGAAAAGATTTGAAATAAGCGAAGAGCAAATCGGTGATATGACTAAATACCTTAAACCCAATAGCCTTGTTTCAATAATGGAATTTGAAGATAAAATCATAAATGTTCTTTTGCCGATTAAAATGGAATTAAAAGTTATCGAGGCGCCACCAAGTATTAAGGGAAATACAGCGCAAGGCGGAGTGAAGGCGGTAAAAATTGAAACCGGCGCAATGATTAATGTTCCGCTTTTTATTGATCAAGGCGATATTATCAGAATCAATACTCAAACCGGAGAATATACAGAAAGAGTTGAAAAGGGAAAATAATTTTTTTGATTCTGAAAACCGACAGCGTTTGCTGTCGGTTTTTTGTTTATTGCGCCCCATTGTAGTAAAAACCAGAAGGATGTGGTAATTTAAGAACATGGTGGAGTTTATTCGCAAACCAACCAAGTTTTCTTCAACCACGAAGTCGGCTGCATTGGTAAAATAATACTGGTTCACGCCGCTTCTATATCTCGCCCCGAGAACATGTCTTTCAGTAGATTCTTATCAGAGGAAATTCGGGGCTGCGACATGGTTTCCGAAAATTTGTTGGCTTGTATAAGTGTTTGTTAGCGAAGATCTGTTCGTCAAAAAGACCATTCGCAGCCCGAACAGGCATGGTTTCGCCGAAGGCGAAGAGTGAGGGCGAGATGGAGCGCGATGGCTCGCTGGGACATCGACGCGTGTCTTTGGGTGAACAGTATCTGAGCGATTTATCGGAAAAATGAAAAAAATCCTAATTTTTGTTATATTTATAGTATTGGTCGTGGGAGCGGTCCTAATTTTTGACAAAAAAATTATGAGAAAAAATAAAGATGAAAACGGGCTTGTCCCGAGCGGAAACGAGGGGCCAATAAGAAAAGCAGCGGTTGCAGGCAGTTTTTATCCCAGCGACGAGAAAGAATTGAGCTTGTTGGTCGATGAATATTTGGGTAGGGTTGAGCTGCCGCAACTTGAGCCGAACATCCGCGCGATTATCGTGCCGCATGCGGGGTATGTTTATTCCGGCCAAGTTGCCGCATACGCGTATAAAGCCTTAATCGGGAAACCGATTTCCCGCGTGATTATTATCGGCAATAGTCATCAGGAGTTTTTTGACGGCGCATCCATTTATCCCAAAGGATATTTTGAAACACCATTAGGGAGAGTGGAAATCGATGCGGATTTTGCGCAAAAATTGATGGACGCCAGTCCTAAAATATATTTTAAGGAAAGCGCACACCTGGAAGAGCATTCTTTAGAAGTGCAATTGCCATTTTTGCAGAAAGTTTTACCCGCCCAGGGCGGGCAAGCCGGGGGGTGGAAAATTGTGCCGATAATTTTGGGGAACCGGGAAGGCTCGGTTGATGTATTGATTAGCGCTTCAGAAAATTTAATCGATGAAAAAACATTAATTGTCGTGAGTACTGATTTATCACATTATCCGAATTATAAAGATGCTCAATATTCCGATAATAAAGTAATTGAAGCTATTTTAAGAGGAAAGAAGGAAAATTTACAAAAAGTGATTTCCGATTTAGAAAAAGAAGGAATTTCTAATCTGCAGACCTGTGCCTGCGCCAGTGATTCTGTCGAAGTGGTATTGAAATTGATGAATGACAAAACCGCTAAACTGTTAAAGTACGCCAACTCAGGCGATGTCACAGAGGATAAATCAAGAGTAGTGGGCTATGCAAGTATTGTTTTTATGGATTCAACAAACTCACCACAAGTGGATTCTTCGACGAGCCCAGAGCAAGGGGATTCGAATCCCTCGACAGGCTCGGGGCTGCTTCTTTCGAAGCAACAGGAGAAAAGACTTCTGGAAATTGCCAAAAAATCAGTGGAAACGTATGTGAAGGACAACAGAGTGCCGGAATTTAAAGAAAATGATTTAGGATTAAACAAACCGCTTGGCGCGTTCGTAACTCTAAAAAAAGACGATGAATTACGGGGTTGTGTCGGCGTTTTTACCGGCGACGTTGATGAGCCGCTTTATAAAATTATTTCGGAAATGGCGATTTCTGCGGCAGTTAACGATCCGAGGTTCAATCCGACAATCGAAAGTGAGCTAGATAAGTTGGATTACGAAATATCGGTTTTAAGCGAGCTAAAAAGAGTCGCTTCGTGGAAAGACATAGAAATCGGAAAACACGGAGTAAGAATTGTTAAGGGTTCACGTGCCGGAGTTTTTCTGCCGCAAGTAGCTACAGAGAATAATTGGGATTTGGATACATTTATGAATGTTTTGTGTACACAAAAGGCGGGACTTCCGGCTGATTGCTGGAAAGACAAGGATACGGAAATTTATGTTTTTACTGCTCAGGTATTTGGCGATTGATTAAAGTAGTGTTATAATTCTAAAATCGTTATAATTATTAAAAATTATCGATTATGGCGAAAGTTATACAACAAAGAGACAAGTGTATCGGTTGTGGCACATGCGTAGCAGTTTGTCCGACTTATTGGCACATGGGCGATGATGGGAAGTCAAGTCTAAAAGACGCAAAAGACGCTGGTGGCGGGAAGTTTGAGCTTGAACTGGAAGACGTAGCGTGCAACAAAGAAGCAGCCAGCAGTTGTCCGGTGCAGATTATAATCGTAGAAGGATAGAAATATTTTTAATACGATACAGCGAGGCCTTCTTTGAAAGAAGAAGGCCTTTTATTTTCGCTTTAAATGTGGTACGATATTTTTATTCAATGCATTAAATTGTATTAGAACGAGCAAATTCTTACCAATTAATACTTGCTGTTTCTATTGAATATGATAAGATTAAACCATGAGGATACATTCAATAGAAAAAATAAAAGAACTCAAGAGATTACGAAGAAGAGGGCTTAGTATTAATGAGTTGGTGGAAAGATTATCTATTCCCAAAACCACTGTTTGGCATCACATACGCGCTGTTCGTATTTTGCCGCAATATGCTTTAATATTAAAATCAAAACAGGGCGGTAGTGCAAAAAGGAAAGAAAAAAATTGGGAGCAAGCGAAAAAATATGCTCAGGATTTATTGCAAAGCCCTAGCAGGGATTTTATTATTATACTGGCCATGCTTTATTGGGGCGAGGGCAGCAAAAGGGGTTGTGAATTTATAAATTCTGACGGCAGAATTATAAGGTCTTATTTAATCATATTAAGAAAAATACTAAAAATTCCAGAGAATACAATAAAACCAACAATGAGAATATTTTCTGGAATGGACAAAAAAGAATGTTTAAGCTATTGGTCAAAAATCACTGAAATACCAAAAGACAAATTTTTTATCCGATTCAATGATGGCGGTAAGAGGGGAAAAACCAGATATGGAATGTGTAGAATAACCATTAGAAGAGGATCTAATACCCTAAAATTGATTCGTTCATCGATAGATCAAATTTTTTCCGAATTAATTGAGGATAAAAAACGCCCTCTTAGCTTAATGGATTAAAGCAGTCCCGTCCTAAGGGAAAGATTAGGGGTTCGACTCCTCTAGAGGGCATCGTGTAATTACGGGCCCGTGGTATAGCAGTAACACGCGACTATGGCATAGTCGAGTCGGGGGTGCGACTCCCCCCGGGTCCACCGAGTCAAACTCAGTTCACGAGTTTGACAAGGTAGGCAAGTCAGACTTGCCACCTCCTATTATTTCAAGAATGGAGGGTTGGCAGAGTGGTCTAATGCGCCGCACTCGAAACGCGGTTGGGAGAAATCCCTCAGAGGTTCAAATCCTCTACCCTCCGATTAAATTTATGACAAATCTTTCAAGCGAAAATTTAATATCGATATTTCTGGTTGTTGCGGCGATTTTAATCGGCTGGCTTATTGCTGCACAAATTCAGATTTTAAGTTTAAGGAAAAAAATAAAGATATTTCTCAGGGGCAAAAAAGTAAAAGACCTGGAAGAAGTTTTGTCGGAACAAGTAAAAAGAATGGAAGGCATAGAAGGGAACATAAAAGATATAAATAAATGGAATGAAAAATTACAGGGAATTTGTGATATTTCGATAACCAAGGTCGGAGTTATCCGCTTTAATCCCTTTAAAGATACCGGCGGAGACCAAAGTTTTGCCATTGCTCTTATGGACAGCAATGACAATGGTATAGTTTTTTCGTCTCTGTATACAAGGGAGGGAACAAGAGTTTATGCTAAGCCCATAGAGAGGGGGGCTTCGAGTTACAATTTATCAAAAGAAGAAGAAGAGGCGATAAAGAAAGCAATAAGTGATTGATAGCTCGGGTTTATTTTACATGTCGATACGTGACGGGAGGGAGAATTAACTAAATTTTCTTCAGCACGAAGTCGCCGTACGTTGATTAAATATTGTAGTTATTCAGGCGCTTCTCTTACTCGCCGAGCCAATTCTACAACCAACAACATAATGGTCGTCTATGGCTCGGCTGCGTAATGTTAAGAAAACTTAGTTAATTTGCTTACTAGAATGGTTAAAAAACAGAAAACAAATGAAAATTTAAAACCAAGGCCACCGATTGTGGTTGTTTTGGGGCACGTTGACCACGGAAAAACAAGCCTACTTGATACAATCAGAAAAACGAATGTTGTTGCCAAGGAATCGGGGGGGATAACCCAACATATCGGCGCATACCAGATTGAATTCCAAGGCAAAAAAATAACCTTTATCGATACTCCTGGTCATGAGGCATTTTCTCAAATGCGTTCACGCGGCGCAAAGGCTGCGGATATCGCAATTTTAGTTATTGCAGGAGAAGAGGGAGTTAAACCACAAACCAAAGAAGTTGTTTCTTATATTAAAAAAGAAGAAATACCGGTAATTGTGGCAGTGAATAAAATTGACAAGCCGCAAGTAAATTTCGAAAAAACCGTCGGAGAACTGGAAAAAGAAGGATTGGTTGTAGAAACAAGGGGAGGCAATGTGCCCGTGGTTAAAGTTTCAGCCAAAGATGGGACAGGAATAAACGAGCTTTTGGAAATGATACTTCTAGTTGCGGAAATGGAAGAATTGAAAGCCGATATCGAGAAACCGGCGAACGGAGTCGTAATCGAGTCTTACTTGGATTCAAGAAGGGGTTCAATTGCTACGCTTTTGGTTTTTGAGGGAATTTTGAAAATCGGCCAATGGGTTGTTTGCGGAAATTATTACGGAAAAATAAAAAGCCTGGAAGATTTCAAGGGAGAAAAAATGGAAGAAGCGAAACCATCAACTCCTGCAGTGGTTTTGGGCCTGAACGATGTACCGGTGGTTGGGCAAATCTTTGAGGTGGTTGACTCTGAAGAAGCAGTCAACGAAAAAGTTTCAAAAAACATAGAAAACAAAAAAGAATCCTTATCTGAACCGAAAATTGAGCCCGTCGGAGAAGGAGATGTAAGGATTTTAAATTTAATTCTTAAGGCCGATGTTCAGGGCTCACTTGAAGCAATCTCCGAAAATTTATTTAAACTTGATTTGGGCGGAATTAAATTAAATATTATAAAATCAGAAGTAGGCGCAATTTCCGAATCCGATATTAAATTAGCTTTTTCAACAGATGCTTTAATTGTTGGTTTTCGGATGAAGGCCTCGAATAATGTTTTTGACCAAGCCAAAAGGAGCAAGATAAAGATAAGGACCTACGATATAATTTATGAATTATTTGAAGACATAAGAAAAGAGGCAGCTAAGTTATTGGATCCGGAAGTTAACAGAGAAAATTTGGGCAAATTAAAAGTTATTGCTATTTTCAGAAGAGAAAAATCAAGAATGATTGTTGGTGGAAAAGTTATTGACGGCAAAGTCGCGAATAAGGTTCCGGTAGATGTTTTAAGAAACGAAGAAAAGATCGGTTCAGGGAGGGTTGTTCAGCTTCAGCATAACAAAAACGATATGGCGGAAGTCGAAAAAGGAAGGGAGGCAGGAATTTTATATGAGGGAGAGCCGATAATTGAAGAGGGAGACATTTTGGAATTTTACAGAATTCAGAAAACAAGAAGAGAATTATAAAAATGAAAAACAGAATCGAAAGAATCAATCAGTTGATAAGAGAGAGGGTTGCTGAGATCCTTTTAAGAGATATTTTTGTTAGAGGGTCGCTAATAACCGTTCAGGAGGTCAGCACATCCAAAGACTTGAATCATGCTAAAATTAAAGTGAGCGTAATGCCTTTTTTCGAATCAGTGAAAGTTATGAAAATTTTGGAAAAACAGGCGCCGATTATTCAGGCGAAACTTAATTCGGTAGTGAGAATGAAATTTGTTCCGCGTATAAAATTTATTATCGACAGATCAGAAGAAAAAGCAGGAAAGGTGGAAGAAATATTAAGAAGCATTAAAAGATAAATTTTTGGGCGAGTGGCGAAATGGTATACGCACAACACTTAAAATGTTGCGAGTTTAACTCATGAGGGTTCGACTCCCTCCTCGCCCATTTTGTAAATGTAATTTCAAGAGCGCGGCATATTTACGCACACTTAGCTCAGCGGTAGCCTCCGGCCCTACGGGTCTGAGGTCCGGAGGGAGCATCCGGTTTATTCACCCCGTTAAATTTACGCACATTTAGCTCAGTGGCTAGAGCATCCGGTTTACATCCGGGAGGTCGGGGGTTCGAATCCCTCAATGTGCATCGTGCAATTATTTAACGGGGCAAGTCCGAAGGGTCGGGGGGTTCAAATCCCTCAGTGCGCACAAATATTATGTTTTTTGGAAAAGAAAAAGGATTCACTTTGATCGAACTTTTGGTTGTTATCGGCATTATTGGCTTAATAGCAAGTATTACCCTGGCAAGTTTAAGGGACTCCAGGGAAAAAGGTAAGGCGGCAAATGCCGGAGGAACTGCCAGAAATTTGAGATTGGCAACCGAATTATATTATGCGAATATGGGTTTTTATCCTCCGGACGTAAACAGGGGCTGGGATCCGGGCTTTACTCATCCGCTTCCTTTTAATCCTGATACCGGATAAACTACAACACCGACGTGTCCGCATTGTCCCGTTAATTGGACGACCATCGTAAATCAGAAATGGAGCGGCCCTTATATCGGTTTCTGGCCCCAATCGACTCCCTAGGGCGGAAAATACGATTTTAATTATTGGGACGTTGGGGCTGATAGATATGGTTGTATAATTACGCCAGGAATATATATCGGGATTCAGGGAGATTACAATAATTTACATATAATTCCTGCTTATGCGGAGCAATTAATGATTGACCAGCAATATGATTCGGATGGGTGTCTGAATGGAGAATCACAAATGATTTTAATTGACCTATGAGTAACTATTTTCAAAATTCAATAATTATATTAGAATAAAAAAGTTGGCCAGGTAGCCAAGTGGTAAGGCAAGGGTCTGCAAAACCCTTATACATGGGTTCAATTCCCATCCTGGCCTTAGGAGTTTACCCGCCGAAGCATCGGCGAAGGCGGGCCGAGGTAGCTCAGTGGTAGAGCACACGACTGAAAATCGTGGTGTCGAGAGTTCGATCCTCTCCCTCGGCATCCTTCGGACTTTTAGTCCTCAGGACAAGTCACAAAATATGTATTACGTCTATATTCTTAAATGCAACGATGAATCATTTTACACCGGCATTACATGGAATTTACCAAAAAGAATAAAAGAGCATAATTTGGGAGTTGGCGCTGAATTCACAAAAAGCAGATTACCGGTAAAACTGGCTTATTATCAAAAACTTGATTCTAAAAAAGAAGCAGCTAAAAGAGAAAAAGAGATCAAAGGTTGGTGTCGTAGAAAGAAAGAAAAATTAATAAAATCGTTTACACTGAGCAAATAAACCTCATTTGCGAAGTGCGGGAGTAGTTCAGCAGTAGAACGTCTCCTTGCCAAGGAGAAGGTCGCGGGTGCGAAACCCGTCTCCCGCTCATTATTCTTAAATATTAATTTTATGCCCCGTACTGAATTTTTGATTGGTCCCGCAGTTGCGGGACCGATGATGCGTGGGGTATAATTTGAGAATAAATTATTATAATTAACGTTAAATCATAGAATTTCGATATTTAAAATGTCGAAAATCTAGTACAGGGTATGGACAAAAAATTACATCGTTCGCAAACCGATAAAATAATTGCCGGAATAGCGGGTGGGCTGGGAGAGCATTTTGAAGTTGATCCGACAATCGTGCGCTTGATTTTTGTTTTGATTACGGTTTTGGGCGGTTCTGGGGTTTTACTTTATTTGATTTTGTGGGTATTAATTCCAAAGAATTCTGAGGGAAAAATGGTGATTGATAAAGACAGAGTGAAAGAAGTTGCCGGCGAAATTAAAGATAAGGCAGAAGCATTCGGCAAGGGGATAAAAAAAGAGCTTGGAAAGGAATCACCGAAAATTGAAGAAAAAAATAATAAGAGTGGAGGACTTTTTGGCTGGATTTTGATTATTGCCGGAATATTATTCTTGATTAATATTTTTCATCCTTTTTCTTTTCGTTATTATATTTTTCGTTTTTGGCCGGCTGGGTTGATTCTCTTGGGTATGGTGCTAATTTTCCGGTCCAATCGCAAATAATTATTTCCAGAATAAAAAAAATACGGCATTGACGCCGTATTTTTGTTTATATGTGCGCGAGAGAGGATTTGAACCTCCACGTCCTTACGGACACTAGCCCCTCAAGCTAGCCTGGCTACCAATTACAGCACTCGCGCATTTTTAATCCGCCTATGCGGCGGATTTTTTTTCGCTTGCTGTTTTCTCGGTTTTAACTTTCCCGACTTCTGTCGGGATCCCGCCTGCGGGCGGGACTTCTTTGGTTTTGTTTGTTTCTGAAAACCATTCTATGCCTAATGCTTCTTTGTTTTTCATTCTCGCCTTTTTACCCGCGCGTTCACGCATATAGTAGAGTTTGGCGCGTCTGACTTTTGAGCGCCTGACGATTTCTACCTTGATAATGCTTGGGGAAAAAATCGGGAAGATTCTTTCTACGCCGATTCCTTCGGATACTTTCCTTACCGTAAAAGTGGAACTTATTCCTTTGCCGTGTTTTTTGGCTATAACCAGTCCTTCGAATGTTTGTGTTCTTTCCGCGCCTCTTTTTGTTTGTTCTCCCAGTTTTATTTGTACACGAACAACGTCTCCCGGCCTGATATCGGGAATTTCTTTTTGAGTTTGGTTTTTATTGAATATATCTAATTTAGTGGACATAAACTTCTTAATGCTTTGTTTAGTTCTTCTGGCAACCTTGATTTGAATTCCATTATCTTACCATCTAATAATTGGAATTGTAAATAGCTGGCGTGTAAAAATTGTCTGTTCAGGCCCTCTATTTTTAACTGTCTTTTGAATTTGTATTTGTCGTCTCCGGCCAAGGGATGGCCGATGGAAGCTAAATGAATTCTTATTTGATGTGTTCTTCCGGTTTCCGGTGATACCTCCAGGAGAGTATAGTTTTTTCCGCCCGAGGCGGATCCGCCTTTGGCGGAAAATTCCTTAATTACCTCATACCTGGTAAGGGCTTCGCGCATTTTTCCGATAGGTGCAGTTGTTTGGCTTCCTCCTCGTTTTCTCGATTTGGAAATCGATTTGACGATAATTCCTTTTTTATCTTTCAACGTTTCGTTTGCCAAGGCCAGATATTTTTTGTGGATTTGCCGGTTTAAAAATTGGCTTTTGAGCCATTCGTATGCTTTTTCGTTTTTTGCGATTACCATTAATCCTGATGTATCTTTGTCCAGGCGATGTACGAGCCTTGCTTCGGGATATTTCTTTTTCATTAAATCAATAAGCGTATCTTTTTCATTCGTTACCGGATGAGATAATAGTCCTGCGGGTTTTTCGATTACCGCCAAATCGTCATCTTCATAAATTATTTTAATTTCCATGCTCTAGAATAAGATTTGAATATTTCTTTTGTCGATTTCTTTTCCGCTGTTGTTAATTCGGAGTAATTTTCAAAATAACCAGTTTTTATTAACTCTAATTTCTTTTCCAGATCTAGCGCAATTTGGTGCGCTTTCCAATAGATAATGCCTTTTTCCATTAAATTTCTTTCTAATGATTCATGGTAAAGTGTACTTTCGAAGTATCTCTGTGATAACTCGCGGTTCTTTTTAACATTTTTACATTTACACTTTTCGGGATGGGTGTCACTGATCCAGATTTCATCAAGGGGGATATATTCGCAGACATAACCGTGACCGCCATGGCCCCACCACCACATGATATTATATCGCATCCATTCACCGTCTACGGAATATATTTTTAACCCGTGCTGCGATTTTATGAATTTTTTCCACGGACCGGAAAGAACGAATTTTTCATCTTTCTTTTTTACTTGTTTCTGGATGATCGCTTCTTCAATTTTCCAATATTTTTCTCTGTTGTCTTTTCTAAATTTAATTTTCATAATTGGTGGGCGCGAGAGGACTTGAACCTCTGACCTTTTCAATGTCAATGAAACGCTCTAGCCAGCTGAGCTACGCGCCCTTATTTTAATTGATTTTTTCTGCGTAAAGCAGATTTTTGATTTGCTCCTTTATTCCGTTTTTATCGGTTTCGTATTCTTCGATAAATTGCGGATGCGCTTCAATGATTTTTCTGTATTTTTCAGAATAGTCTTGTACTCAGCGCGTTTTATTTTCCATTGTGTTTTCCAGACTGTTTTTGCTTAACCATTCCGAAATCAATTCTCTTTGCAGGGAAATTTCCCAACCCTCAAATGGATTTTGCTCTATTTCTATTGGATTTTCTTCCATAGATGCGCGTGCTTGGACTTGAACCAAGGACCCCGGCTTTATAAGAGCCGTGCTCTAACCAGCTGAGCTACACGCGCGAGAGTTTATCGATAAACTTTTTTCTTTCGTTTGTATTAATTTTTAAATTATACTCGCGCCACCTCGATTCTTTTCTTGTTTGGTATTCTTCCGCACCGATTAAAATAAATGGCCTTCGATTTTTTGTTGATTTTACCCTTCCTCGATTATGATATTTTAATCGTGCTTCGATATTTTCGGTTTGGCCAATATAATAATTCCCATCTTTTAAGCTTTTTAAAAGATAAACGTAAAACATAATAAGGCCGTGCTCCCTCCGGGCCTTCGGGCCCGTAGGGCCGGAGGCTAACCAGCTGAGCTACACGCGCGAGAGTTTATCGATAAACTTTTTTCTTTCGTTTGTATTAATTTTTAAATTATACTCGCGCCACCTCGATTCTTTTCTTGTTTGGTATTCTTCCGCACCGATTAAAATAAATGGCCTTCGATTTTTTGTTGATTTTACCCTTCCTCGATTATGATATTTTAATCGTGCTTCGATATTTTCGGTTTGGCCAATATAATAATTCCCATCTTTTAAGCTTTTTAAAAGATAAACGTAAAACATAATAAGGCCGTGCTCCCTCCGGGCCTTCGGGCCCGTAGGGCCGGAGGCTAACCAGCTGAGCTACACGCGCGCATTCGTATTTTCTTCTCGTTGCCAATTATAAGAGCCGTGCTACTCTTTCATTAATTTTTCAAATTCTTCTTTTTCGATGGTTTCTTTTTCAACCAAGTATTTGGCGATTTGCGTGAGTTTGCTTCGTTTTTGTTTAAGGATTTTTTCCGTTGTTTTTTGCGCGTCTTTAATGAATTTTTCTACCTCTGTGTCGATTTCCGCAGCTTTCTTTTCCGAATAATTTTTGCTTTCGGTAATTTCCTTTCCCAGAAATATCAATTCTTCGCTGTCGCCGAAAGTTATCGGGCCGAGCTTTTCGCTCATTCCATATTTTGTAACCATTATTCGGGCAAGTTCAGATGCCTGCTTCAGGTCGTTTGCTGCACCGGTAGTCAGTTCGTTAAAAATCAATTTTTCCGCACAATATCCTCCCAAGAGAACCGATAATTCATCAATGAATTCCGAACGGCTTCTTAAGTGTTTATCTTCGGAGGGAATTTTTAAAGTATAGCCTGCAGCTCTGCCGCGCGCAACAATAGAAACTTTGTGAACGGGATCGGCATTTTTCAAACTTGCAGCCATTAGGGCGTGGCCTGCTTCGTGATATGCGGCAATTTCTTTTTCTTTTTTCGACAGAACGTGGCTTTTTCTTTCCGGTCCGAGCAGTACTTTTTCAATAGAATTAAAAAGGTCGGGTTGATTTATCATTTTTTGGTCTTTTCTTGCAGCGAGAATCGCCGCTTCGTTAACCAGGTTTGCCAAGTCAGCCCCGGAAAAACCGGCTGTTCTTTCCGCGAGTTGTCGCAGATTTACGTCTTTATCCAGTTTTTTGTTTTTGGCATGAATTTTCAGGATTGCTTCTCTTTCTTTAATGTCGGGCATGTCCAGAACTACGCGGCGATCGAATCTACCCGGTCTTAAAAGTGCCGGGTCAAGAATGTCGGGTCTATTAGTTGCGGCAATAACGATTAAATTGGTGTTGGTTTCGAATCCGTCCATTTCTACGAGTATTTGATTCAGAGTTTGTTCTCTTTCGTCGTGGCCTCCGCCAAGCCCTGCACCGCGGTGCCTGCCCACTGCGTCGATTTCATCAATAAAGATAATTGCCGGCGCGCTTTTTTTCGCCATCTGGAATAAATCTCTGACTCTTGATGCGCCGACACCAACAAACATTTCCACGAATTCCGAACCGGAAATATGGAAAAAGGGGACATTAGCTTCTCCGGCAACTGCTCTTGCCAATAATGTTTTTCCGGTCCCCGGAGGTCCCATCAATAAAACTCCGCGCGGAATTCTTGCTCCGATTTCGATAAATTTTTTGGGAAACTTTAGGAATTCGACGATTTCCTGCAATTCTTCTTTTGCTTCATGGGCTCCGGCAACATCTTTAAATGTGGTTTTTTGTTTCTTATCCGGAAGATTGATTCTTGCTTGAGATTTTCCGAAGGACATAGCCTGGGTTTGTCCTTTTTGCGCTTGACGGAACATAAACCATAAGAGCCCGCCAATCATCAGAAATGGCAAAAGAAAAGGCAGAAGATTGATAATCCAATAAGAAGCGCCGTATTCACTTTTTATTTCTAAAGAAACCGCTTTCAGTTTCTCTGTATCAACTCCCAGATTTTTTAAAGATTCGGTAAGTCCGGCTTCGCCTTCTTTCTGGCTGGTTTTTTTGCTTCCATCCTTAAGCTCAATTTCCAGTTTGTTTTCCTGAATTAAGATTTTTGTAACATTGCCGTTATTGATATCTGAAACCACTTGATTAAGCGGAATAATATCCTTTGGTTGTGGAGAAGAATAATAAAAAGAATAGATTGCCGACAGAACAATTAAAATAACGAAAACGATAATAAAGTTTTTGAAAAAGTTTTTCACCCCGTTAGTAGATTTCCGACATTTAAGTATCGGAATTCTAAGATTAATGGTTATTTATTGTGGTAATTTTTAATTTTACCCCGTACATTTTTGGTCCCGCAACTGCGGGACCAGTCGGAA
>Ga0315276_10002625_pt1 | contig 16473 bp, 12 predicted proteins | sample YL17G05_0_MG_FD_204542 | JGI IMG/M metagenome (GOLD analysis project Ga0315276, IMG submission 204542) | Sediment microbial communities from Yellowstone Lake, YNP, Wyoming, USA - YL17G05_0 | ecosystem: Environmental > Aquatic > Freshwater > Lake > Sediment | place: USA: Wyoming | collected... | reverse complement strand
CCATGCGGCGCGTGAGGTAGATCAAGGCCGCCTTGGACGCGTGGTACGAGTAGGTCTCGAGCGGATTGAGCCGGATGCCGTCGATGGACGCGATGTTGATCACCTTGGCCGGGCGCTCGTCGCTCGCCCCGGCCTTGAGCGCGCCGTGCAGCGCCTGCGTGAGGAAGAACGGCGACTTGACGTTGAGGTTCATCACCTTGTCCCAGCCGTGCTCGGGAAATTCGTCGAAGTCCGCGGCCCAGGCCGCGCCCGCGTTGTTCGCCAGGATATTCAGTTGCGGCTCGCGACGGCGGATGTCCTCCGCGAGCGCACGGCATCCCTCGACGCTCGAGATATCGTGCGGCAGCGAGATGCACGTGCCCCCTTTGGCCGAGAGCGCCTCGGCGGTGGCATTGCACGCCTCGGCCTTGCGTGCCGAGATGTAGACCTTCGCGCCGAATTCGAGGAAGCCCTCGGCGATCATCCTGCCGATGCCGCGCGAGCCTCCGGTGACGAGCGCGATGCGGCCTTCAAGCGAAAACAGAGTCTTCATCATTCTTCGGGGATACGCAGCGTGAGTTCATGGGTAGGCTAGTGTAAATCGTCGTGTGGCGGGACGCCGGCCTGCGTTCTCGTGATCTCGGGGAAGGAGATCGGCCGGAGGAGTCAGTTTACAGCGAAGAACCTCTACTGCTTACAGGGCGCTTTTCTGGCCTGAAAACGTGTCTCTAAGAGTCCATACGGGCTCTTTTTCTTGCTCTTAATTCTGAGAATCAGAAACTTGCGGTGGTCCGACCCGGTTTGAAGGAGGACCGACCCGCCGAGGAAGGCCAAGCCGACCCGCTTCCCCAGAGCCTGTTCGTAATGCCGTGAAGTGCTCCTGGGCAACCACTTCATTTTCTTCTGCACTTTTTAAAGTGTGGTCAAAATTCGGGATGATTGGGATAATGCTTTCATGAACTATCCTATCGGTCCGCAAGGCGTTCCATTCGATCCTGCTCAGTGGCTGCCGCCTGAGATCGGAGAGATTACTGATCACCAGACCGACCTTCCGCGGATCGCAAGAGACCCGAGACTCACAGCGACTATTGAGGCACAACTGTCTCAAATCCCCACAAAGCACGATCTTCATCTGCGCGATTCGCGTGCAATCGATTTCCTAGCCCCCAACAGTATTCACCTTGTCGTCACATCGCCGCCTTACTGGACTCTCAAGGAGTACAACAAGACTAGCGGGCAGATGGGCCATATCGAGGAATACGAGAGTTTTCTAAGCGAGCTGGATCGTGTCTGGAAAGCATGCTACGAGGCATTAGTACCTGGCGGGCGTGTCGTATGCGTAGTCGGAGATGTATGCTTGTCGCGTCGGAAGAACGGCGGCGAGCATGTCGTTGTACCGCTGCATGCTTCGATTCAAGAACACTGCCGGAAAATCGGGTTCAATAATCTCGCGCCGATCATCTGGCACAAAATTGCCAATGCGGTCTACGAAGCAAACGGCAATGGTGGCGGTTTCCTCGGCAAACCCTATGAGCCGAACAGCGTAATAAAGAACGACATTGAATTCATCCTCATGGAACGCAAGCCCGGTGGCTATCGCAGCCCGTCGTTGGCTACGAGGATTCTGAGCGTGATTTCGGCCGAGAATCACAGGGTGTGGTTCCAGCAAATATGGGCAGGAGTAACGGGCGCTTCCACCAAGCGCCATCCGGCACCTTATCCATTGGAATTGGCAGAACGGCTGATTCGCATGTTCAGCTTTGTGGGCGACACCGTTTTCGACCCCTTCATGGGGACCGCGACGACAAATGTCGCTGCCGCCAAATGGGGTCGAAACAGTATCGGCGTGGAAGTCGATCCGCAGTACTTTGAGATGGCTGCTAAACGAATCGAAAACGAGCTCCCCAAGCTCTTTTCTGGCCGCACAGTTCGACTACATGGAAACCTGGCCCCGGCAATAGGATGATAAACGTAGAAGAAGAACTGGGTAAAGCGGTCAAGAACTTCTGGAAAGTCCGCTCCAGACAGCACAAGCGACAGGGATCTGGCACCGGGACAAAAGACGCAGGCAACCGTGCGGCAGTGACTGGTGGAAAGCACGCCGACGAATTTGTGCAGCTTATCGGCGCGATTGTCCACGATGCAGGTTTACGCAAAGTTACCATTCACACTGCTGAAAAGACACATCGCACCTTGCCCGGTTTCTTTCGGCCAACGAAGGAGTGGGATTTGGTCGTGGTGTCGGGCTCCAGTCTTGTCGCAGCCGCCGAGGTGAAATCTCAAGTTGGAAGCTTTGGCAATAACTTCAACAATCGCGTCGAAGAGGCTTTGGGCAATGCGACGGATTTCTGGACGGCCTACAGCAAGGGTATTTTCAAACCCTCTCAAAAGCCCTGGCTTGGGTATCTCTTCATGCTCGAAGAAGACGATAAGTCGCTCAGGCCAACGAGACGCATTAGTCTCTCACCATTTCAAGTCGATGAGGATTTTCAGCTGAGAAGTTATGCTAAACGATACGAATTGGTGTGCGAACGACTTGTGCGCGAGCGGCTCTACGATGCTGCGTGCTTCTTCACCTCCAACGCCAAGAACGGAATGAAGGGCCTCTACGCTCAGCCGAACATGGAACTGAGCATCCGCAACTTCGCAATCTCACTTCACGCTCGGGCTGCGGCATTTTCGAAATTGACATGACGGAGCCCCAGCACGGAGGGACTCGTTCTACCATCAGGGGGATCGATCTACCTCTCCCTCGGTATTTTGCATAAATAAAGCAATATACCAAGCCTGCCCCGTTACCCCGCATGATATGTGGGGCTACGACGTCGCAAGTCCCCCTGTACTGCTTGATGTGGTCAAGGGGTACGACACGATTCCGGCCATCGGCCAGGCGGGCAAAACAGGATGGTTCTATGTGATGGATCGCCGCAACGGCCGCTTGCTCTTCAAGTCCGATGCCTTCGTGCCGCAGCAGAATCTGTTCAAGCGGCCTACCGCGGAAGGAATCGAGATCGCGCCGGGCGGTGCCGGAGGCGCCAGTTGGTCGCCGGTTTCCTTCGACACGCGCACAGGGATCGCCTTTGTTGCCGGCCTGCACTGGCCGATGCGCTACACGGTGAAGGAAATTCCAGCGACCGCCGATAAGGCAGCGCTGCGATACACGTCTTTGGAGCCCAGCGGCGGGCCGCGCTGGGGCGTGCTGAGCGCCATCGACACCCAACGCTCCGGCAAGATCAAGTGGCAGGTGAAAACAACCGAACCGCTGGTCGGCGGCGTGCTGGCCACCGCGGGTGATCTGCTTTTCATGGGTGAGGGCGACGGTAATTTCAACGCGTTCAACTCCGAAACCGGTGAGTTGCTCTGGCAGACCAAAGGGAGCGCCGGTGTGAACGCGCCGCCTGTCACTTATCAGGTCGACGGCAAGCAGTACGTCGCGGTCGCTGCGGGCGGCAATTCGCTGTTCGGATTCAAGCAGGGAGACGCCGTGATGGTGTTCGCGTTGCCTGAATAAAACCACACAGGCAACGCGAATAAGCAAGATCACGCTGGCATCTGTTGTTGCAGCGTTGGCCTTAGTAGCCGGACACCTTTTTGCACTACGATTTCCGTGGGGGGGGAAATACGCGCGACCCTTTGATGCAGAAGAGCAATTCCCGGCTCTTTTTCTTGTTCTTAAAATAGAAAATCAGGAACCTGCGGTGGTCCGACCCCGGTGGAGCGGATGCATTTCAGATTTCATATTGCTTCACTTGTGACGGATACTGGCTGCCGGAGCCTCATCCAGTTTGACCCCGTACACACCGGTAAACCAGGAATGCCAAAGTGGAAACGCCGCTGCTGGCTTATCGCAAGTGAAGACAGGATGGCCAGCCGCCAGTCCGACGTATTGCTCCTTGGACCACAAGAGGTGGCGGTACTGCGTACACAGGAAGATCGCGGTAACGATGAACAGTGCAACCAGAACGATCTTCATTTTCCAAGGCCGCACAGTAGCGGCAGCGATTGCGGCCAATCCTCCCGGTGCTATCCATTGTAAATTCGGGGTCGGGCGATCGCATAAGGTCACCACGTAGGGTGCCACGGCAGCAAACACCAGAACAAACCCCAGGATGAAAAGAAACGTCGCGGCTATCCACTGTTCCACGGTGCGTGGCCGATGCCCAAACTTCGCCAAAATCGCGATCCCGATCGGATAGACAGCCAGCAGGCAAATTGCGTGCACATCCGCGTCCATCGACGCTCCTTGGGAATTCAGGGTAGTGCGTCGAGAATTGGCGACAGCCAATCTCCTCGCACAACGTCAGGGCAATCAATCAGTCAGGTCAGAGACGAATATGTTTTTAGTTCAACGAAGTACATCTCGCTACATTCACCTGCGCATCCATCGCAGCCGGCCGTCCAAGCTTCTTCTGCCCCCAAAATGCGCCCCAGCCTTCGCTACAACAACAGCCGGTGACGACCTGGAACAAAGCTTCCTTCTTATTCATCGATCATACTCCATCTTCGTCACATCGCGAACTCTTGAGAGCACCTCAGCGCCAAACGTCAGCTCGGCCCCGGGCTGAGATTGGCATAGGCGATGCCGCCGTCCACCGCGATGGTGTCGCCCACCACGTAATCGCCAGCGCGTGACGCCAGGTAGATCGCCGCGCCGGCCATGTCTTCGTCGCGGCCGATACGACCTAACGGTGTGCGCGCAGCGACCGCGTCGGCATGATCGCGAGCCGCGCGGTTCATCTCCGAAGCGAACGGGCCCGGCGCGATCGCCGAGACCACGATGCGATCTGCGACCAGCTTCGCGGCCATGCGGCGCGTGAGGTAGATCAAGGCCGCCTTGGACGCATGGTACGAGTACGTCTCCAGCGGATTGAGCCGGATGCCGTCGATGGACGCGATGTTGATCACCTTGGCCGGGCGCTCGTCGCTCGCCCCCGCCTTGAGCGCGCCATGCAGCGCCTGCGTGAGGAAGAACGGCGACTTGACGTTGAGGTTCATCACCTTGTCCCAGCCGTGCTCGGGAAATTCGTCGAAGTCCGCCGCCCAGGCCGCCCCCGCGTTGTTCACCAGGATATTCAGTTGCGGCTCGCGACGGCGGATGTCCTCCGCGAGCGCGCGGCATCCCTCGACGCTCGAGATATCGTGCGGCAGCGAGATGCACGTGCCCCCTTTGGCCGAGAGCGCCTCGGCGGTGGCATTGCACGCCTCGGCCTTGCGTGCCGAGATGTAGACCTTCGCGCCGAATTCGAGGAAGCCCTCGGCGATCATCCTGCCGATGCCGCGCGAGCCTCCGGTGACGAGCGCGATGCGGCCTTCAAGCGAAAACAGAGTCTTCATCATTCTTCGGGGATACGCAGCGTGAGTTCATGGGTAGGCTAGTGTAAATCGTCGTGTGGCGGGACGCCGGCCTGCGTTCTCGTGATCTCGGGGAAGGAGATCGGCCGGAGGAGTCAGTTTACAGCGAAGAACCTCTACTGCTTACAGGGCGCTTTTCTGGCCTGAAAACGTGTCTCTAAGAGTCCATACGGGCTCTTTTTCTTGCTCTTAATTCTGAGAATCAGAAACTTGCGGTGGTCCGACCCGGTTTGAAGGAGGACCGACCCGCCGAGGAAGGCCAAGCCGACCCGCTTCCCCAGAGCCTGTTCGTAATGCCGTGAAGTGCTCCTGGGCAACCACTTCATTTTCTTCTGCACTTTTTAAAGTGTGGTCAAAATTCGGGATGATTGGGATAATGCTTTCATGAACTATCCTATCGGTCCGCAAGGCGTTCCATTCGATCCTGCTCAGTGGCTGCCGCCTGAGATCGGAGAGATTACTGATCACCAGACCGACCTTCCGCGGATCGCAAGAGACCCGAGACTCACAGCGACTATTGAGGCACAACTGTCTCAAATCCCCACAAAGCACGATCTTCATCTGCGCGATTCGCGTGCAATCGATTTCCTAGCCCCCAACAGTATTCACCTTGTCGTCACATCGCCGCCTTACTGGACTCTCAAGGAGTACAACAAGACTAGCGGGCAGATGGGCCATATCGAGGAATACGAGAGTTTTCTAAGCGAGCTGGATCGTGTCTGGAAAGCATGCTACGAGGCATTAGTACCTGGCGGGCGTGTCGTATGCGTAGTCGGAGATGTATGCTTGTCGCGTCGGAAGAACGGCGGCGAGCATGTCGTTGTACCGCTGCATGCTTCGATTCAAGAACACTGCCGGAAAATCGGGTTCAATAATCTCGCGCCGATCATCTGGCACAAAATTGCCAATGCGGTCTACGAAGCAAACGGCAATGGTGGCGGTTTCCTCGGCAAACCCTATGAGCCGAACAGCGTAATAAAGAACGACATTGAATTCATCCTCATGGAACGCAAGCCCGGTGGCTATCGCAGCCCGTCGTTGGCTACGAGGATTCTGAGCGTGATTTCGGCCGAGAATCACAGGGTGTGGTTCCAGCAAATATGGGCAGGAGTAACGGGCGCTTCCACCAAGCGCCATCCGGCACCTTATCCATTGGAATTGGCAGAACGGCTGATTCGCATGTTCAGCTTTGTGGGCGACACCGTTTTCGACCCCTTCATGGGGACCGCGACGACAAATGTCGCTGCCGCCAAATGGGGTCGAAACAGTATCGGCGTGGAAGTCGATCCGCAGTACTTTGAGATGGCTGCTAAACGAATCGAAAACGAGCTCCCCAAGCTCTTTTCTGGCCGCACAGTTCGACTACATGGAAACCTGGCCCCGGCAATAGGATGATAAACGTAGAAGAAGAACTGGGTAAAGCGGTCAAGAACTTCTGGAAAGTCCGCTCCAGACAGCACAAGCGACAGGGATCTGGCACCGGGACAAAAGACGCAGGCAACCGTGCGGCAGTGACTGGTGGAAAGCACGCCGACGAATTTGTGCAGCTTATCGGCGCGATTGTCCACGATGCAGGTTTACGCAAAGTTACCATTCACACTGCTGAAAAGACACATCGCACCTTGCCCGGTTTCTTTCGGCCAACGAAGGAGTGGGATTTGGTCGTGGTGTCGGGCTCCAGTCTTGTCGCAGCCGCCGAGGTGAAATCTCAAGTTGGAAGCTTTGGCAATAACTTCAACAATCGCGTCGAAGAGGCTTTGGGCAATGCGACGGATTTCTGGACGGCCTACAGCAAGGGTATTTTCAAACCCTCTCAAAAGCCCTGGCTTGGGTATCTCTTCATGCTCGAAGAAGACGATAAGTCGCTCAGGCCAACGAGACGCATTAGTCTCTCACCATTTCAAGTCGATGAGGATTTTCAGCTGAGAAGTTATGCTAAACGATACGAATTGGTGTGCGAACGACTTGTGCGCGAGCGGCTCTACGATGCTGCGTGCTTCTTCACCTCCAACGCCAAGAACGGAATGAAGGGCCTCTACGCTCAGCCGAACATGGAACTGAGCATCCGCAACTTCGCAATCTCACTTCACGCTCGGGCTGCGGCATTTTCGAAATTGACATGACGGAGCCCCAGCACGGAGGGACTCGTTCTACCATCAGGGGGATCGATCTACCTCTCCCTCGGTATTTTGCATAAATAAAGCAATATACCAAGCCTGCCCCGTTACCCCGCATGATATGTGGGGCTACGACGTCGCAAGTCCCCCTGTACTGCTTGATGTGGTCAAGGGGTACGACACGATTCCGGCCATCGGCCAGGCGGGCAAAACAGGATGGTTCTATGTGATGGATCGCCGCAACGGCCGCTTGCTCTTCAAGTCCGATGCCTTCGTGCCGCAGCAGAATCTGTTCAAGCGGCCTACCGCGGAAGGAATCGAGATCGCGCCGGGCGGTGCCGGAGGCGCCAGTTGGTCGCCGGTTTCCTTCGACACGCGCACAGGGATCGCCTTTGTTGCCGGCCTGCACTGGCCGATGCGCTACACGGTGAAGGAAATTCCAGCGACCGCCGATAAGGCAGCGCTGCGATACACGTCTTTGGAGCCCAGCGGCGGGCCGCGCTGGGGCGTGCTGAGCGCCATCGACACCCAACGCTCCGGCAAGATCAAGTGGCAGGTGAAAACAACCGAACCGCTGGTCGGCGGCGTGCTGGCCACCGCGGGTGATCTGCTTTTCATGGGTGAGGGCGACGGTAATTTCAACGCGTTCAACTCCGAAACCGGTGAGTTGCTCTGGCAGACCAAAGGGAGCGCCGGTGTGAACGCGCCGCCTGTCACTTATCAGGTCGACGGCAAGCAGTACGTCGCGGTCGCTGCGGGCGGCAATTCGCTGTTCGGATTCAAGCAGGGAGACGCCGTGATGGTGTTCGCGTTGCCTGAATAAAACCACACAGGCAACGCGAATAAGCAAGATCACGCTGGCATCTGTTGTTGCAGCGTTGGCCTTAGTAGCCGGACACCTTTTTGCACTACGATTTCCGTGGGGGGGGAAATACGCGCGACCCTTTGATGCAGAAGAGCAATTCCCGGCTCTTTTTCTTGTTCTTAAAATAGAAAATCAGGAACCTGCGGTGGTCCGACCCCGGTGGAGCGGATGCATTTCAGATTTCATATTGCTTCACTTGTGACGGATACTGGCTGCCGGAGCCTCATCCAGTTTGACCCCGTACACACCGGTAAACCAGGAATGCCAAAGTGGAAACGCCGCTGCTGGCTTATCGCAAGTGAAGACAGGATGGCCAGCCGCCAGTCCGACGTATTGCTCCTTGGACCACAAGAGGTGGCGGTACTGCGTACACAGGAAGATCGCGGTAACGATGAACAGTGCAACCAGAACGATCTTCATTTTCCAAGGCCGCACAGTAGCGGCAGCGATTGCGGCCAATCCTCCCGGTGCTATCCATTGTAAATTCGGGGTCGGGCGATCGCATAAGGTCACCACGTAGGGTGCCACGGCAGCAAACACCAGAACAAACCCCAGGATGAAAAGAAACGTCGCGGCTATCCACTGTTCCACGGTGCGTGGCCGATGCCCAAACTTCGCCAAAATCGCGATCCCGATCGGATAGACAGCCAGCAGGCAAATTGCGTGCACATCCGCGTCCATCGACGCTCCTTGGGAATTCAGGGTAGTGCGTCGAGAATTGGCGACAGCCAATCTCCTCGCACAACGTCAGGGCAATCAATCAGTCAGGTCAGAGACGAATATGTTTTTAGTTCAACGAAGTACATCTCGCTACATTCACCTGCGCATCCATCGCAGCCGGCCGTCCAAGCTTCTTCTGCCCCCAAAATGCGCCCCAGCCTTCGCTACAACAACAGCCGGTGACGACCTGGAACAAAGCTTCCTTCTTATTCATCGATCATACTCCATCTTCGTCACATCGCGAACTCTTGAGAGCACCTCAGCGCCAAACGTCAGCTCGGCCCCGGGCTGAGATTGGCATAGGCGATGCCGCCGTCCACCGCGATGGTGTCGCCCACCACGTAATCGCCAGCGCGTGACGCCAGGTAGATCGCCGCGCCGGCCATGTCTTCGTCGCGGCCGATACGACCTAACGGTGTGCGCGCAGCGACCGCGTCGGCATGATCGCGAGCCGCGCGGTTCATCTCCGAAGCGAACGGGCCCGGCGCGATCGCCGAGACCACGATGCGATCTGCGACCAGCTTCGCGGCCATGCGGCGCGTGAGGTAGATCAAGGCCGCCTTGGACGCATGGTACGAGTACGTCTCCAGCGGATTGAGCCGGATGCCGTCGATGGACGCGATGTTGATCACCTTGGCCGGGCGCTCGTCGCTCGCCCCCGCCTTGAGCGCGCCATGCAGCGCCTGCGTGAGGAAGAACGGCGACTTGACGTTGAGGTTCATCACCTTGTCCCAGCCGTGCTCGGGAAATTCGTCGAAGTCCGCCGCCCAGGCCGCCCCCGCGTTGTTCACCAGGATATTCAGTTGCGGCTCGCGACGGCGGATGTCCTCCGCGAGCGCGCGGCATCCCTCGACGCTCGAGATATCGTGCGGCAGCGAGATGCACGTGCCCCCTTTGGCCGAGAGCGCCTCGGCGGTGGCATTGCACGCCTCGGCCTTGCGTGCCGAGATGTAGACCTTCGCGCCGAATTCGAGGAAGCCCTCGGCGATCATCCTGCCGATGCCGCGCGAGCCTCCGGTGACGAGCGCGATGCGGCCTTCAAGCGAAAACAGAGTCTTCATCATTCTTCGGTGATACGCAGCGTGGGTTCATGGTCAGGCAAGTGTAATTCGTCCGGCGGCCGGACGCCGGGCTGCGTTCAACCGCGCTTGCCTGACCTGCACGCGTCGCTTCATCTGGCACATAGGGCGCCAGGGACTGGTTAAGGCTTTCATCTCAACGCAGACGCGCAAAGAATTCATTTCAATACCCCCTTGAGGGGTACGCAAAGGGACGCAAAGGAAGGCAATAACGGGAACGAACATTCAGGATTTCGGGGAAGGAGATCGGTCGGAGGAGTTAGTTTACAGCGCAGAACCTCTCCTGCTTACAGGGCGCTTTTCTCGCCTGAAAACGTGTCTCTAAGAGCGAATACGAGCCCTTTTTTCTGCTCTTGAATCAGAGAATCAGAAACTTGCGGTGGTCCGACCCGCCTCAGACAGGCAACCTTCGTAGGTGGCTGTCAGACGTCCTCCCGGGGATGCAAGAGAAAAAACCGACTCCAAGCCCGGACTGTTGCGGAATCACAGGCCTGAACGGGTTTCGCCGCTTCATACTGTTTTCGAACCTATTTGCGGTCGGGGTAGCTGGCCGCCATGCCGGCCCGCACGTCCTGCTGGATGCCGTATTGCGGGAAGGGATAGCGCAAGCCGTTTTTCGCCAGGGCCGCCATGCCTTCGATGGCGCGCGCCAAATCCCCGGGCGCGCAGGCCATGAGCATCTCGTCATCGAGCACACCGCCGTAGCGCCGCTCGGCGAAGCAGGGAATCGACAGGCTGGGCTTGCGCGTAGTCAGCGCCCTGCCCCACGAATCCGCGCAGGACGATTCGCCGACCACGCTCCAGTCGAAACGCTGGTAGCCGCTCCATTGCAGGCCGTTGATGAAATACATCATCGCGCCCGGTGTCGCGTAGAACAGCGCGATGTCCGGCGGGTCGAGGCGCCCGCTCGCCAGCGGCGACACCGCGAGCGCTGCGTAATTGCCCGTGGGCACCACATGCATCGCCGCCTGGTGCCGGGTCGCATCCTCGACCGTGGCATACCACACGCCTTTCATGTGCGCGCCGGTTTTCCATTGCGCGCTCTGCCCGCCCAGCCCGATCACCGACCTGCACTGGTCTCCCACCAGATCCTCCGCCGTGATGCCGACCGTCCAGCCCAGGCGCGCGGCCTGCGCCACGATCTGGTCGGTGGTATGCAGCGTTGACTGCGGCCGGCGAATCTTCGGGATCGCCGCCATCGTCTCGATGGATTCGAAAAGCTTCATGCCGATGGGAATCGCGCGCAGCTTGAGCACGCGTTCAAGTTCCGCCGCTATGTCTGACAACTCCGCCGCGTCAATGGCATTCATGTGGCCTCCCATCACCGGCCTTTGCGCCGTGCGATCGGCAGAAAACCGACTACACGCGAAACCAGCCTCGAAGGCGCCATGTTATGGCAAGGGCCCTGTCACAGGCGCGCCAGCCGGTCGCCTGCCCTGAAGTCACTGCACGCCCGCTCGCAGAAGCGCCATGGACCGCGTGGTCTTCTAACGTCCAAACTTTCCCGGTCGATCGGGTATTCCGGGGGCCGCCCGGATTCCAGAGCATGGAAATCCGGCGCCATGCGACGCCGGACTCACACGATAACCGTCCGGCGCCCCGCTTCAGGTTCGCAAGTCGGGAAGCTTTTCTTCCTTCGGCACAAAGCGCAGAGCCACACCGTTGTTGCAGTAGCGCAGCCCGGTGGGTTTCGGGCCATCGTCGAAAACATGGCCTTGGTGCCCGCCGCAGCGCACGCAGTGATATTCAGTGCGTGCAACGAAAAGCTTCCTGTCCTTTTTTGTGCCCAGCGCGCCCGGTATCGGATCGAAGAAACTCGGCCAGCCGGTGCCGCTGTCGAATTTCGTCTCGCTGGTGAAAAGCGGAAGATAGCAGGCGGCGCACACATAGGTGCCCGCGCGCTTCTCCGTGTTCAAGGGGCTGGTCCCCGCGCGCTCGGTGTCCTCTTCGAACAGGACGTTGTAACTCATCGCGGGAAGCAGGGTTTTCCATTCGGACTTGGCTTTGATCAGAGTCTTCACGGCGTTTTCCTTCGCAAGACCCGGCAGTCCGAAAAAGAGGCAGGGAATGCTCGCAAGCAATTGACGTCTGTTCAAGGATGTCTCCTCACGCAATCTGTATTGAAGTCTAAATGGGTCGGTCGAGGCGCCACTATCTCGCATCCGGCACTTTGCCAGCACTCTGGACAAAGCGCAGTCCCGCCACCTATACGTTCCATCGTCCCCAAGTGGATGCGACGATTGGCGCACTGCTGGCAGACCGTGGGCCGCCCGATTGAAACAGATCGTTCAAAAGGGGCCAAGGTCGATTAATTGTCAAGTGCGGTATCCGGCGCCAGGCGAGGACTGCCTCGCCGCTTCGCTTCACGTCTTATCCCGGTCATCTTCTCGATCTGGTCGTGGAAGCGAGCGTTTCCCAATAGATGACTTTGATGCAACGCCAGCCCGATTTCATCGACGGCCGCGCGATCGAGTTGCACGGAGAAATATGGGGTCAGTCCTTGCATTTGGCCTGTCAACCATGACGCAGCATTACGCGGCCTCGGTCAATTCATGACGACGCACGAGCACTTCAGCCGGAATATCCAGACCTTCGGACAATCGGCGAATCATTTCGAGCGTCAATGGCCGTACTCGATTCAGTACTTCGGCAACGCGCGCGCGCGATCCAATATAGGGCTCGAGGTCCTTTCGCGTCAGCGCGCGGGATTCCATGACGTGAAGCAGAAGCTCGATCGGGTCGAGATCGGGGATCGGGTAGTGTTCGGACTCGTAGGTTTGAATCAGCAACGTCAAAACTTCAAGCCGGTCCGACTCCTTCGATCCTGGACGGGAGTCCCACAGCGTCTCGGCTTCCTTCAGTGCGGCAAGGTGGTCGCGTTTTGTTCTGATCGGTCGTACGTCCATTTCCTTGTCCTCAAATATCCACACTGGCATTCTAGGCTTCCTGCCCGCCCACAAAAACTTCCATAGTCATCGCCAGTTCCGGGAACGCCTTGAGTATCGCCTTGTCCGCTGTCACAAGCGGCACGGCGAGCACGGATGCCAAAACGACGAATTCGCAATCGTACGCAGAGAGCCGCGCCCTGCCGGCGGCCTCGAGCACCGGAGGACTGGGCACAATGTGTTCGCTGCCCGCGAGCGCATTCTCGGCGGTATCCATCACGCGGGAAATCTGCGATCCGTCCATGCTCCCGTCCCGGAGATAGCCGGTCAGGATGTTGCGCATTTCCGAGCGCCAGAGTAATGGCGCGTGCCATTGCGGATCTTTCACGCGCACGCTTTGCGCAAGCACGGTGAGCTGGACCGTTCATCTGGCTTAGGCGATGACATTGCTGTCAACGACTCACGTCCGGCCCTGGTGCTTGTAACGGCGCACGCGCGCATGCTCGACCCTGGGCAGGCGGGCTGCAAAAGTTTTCAGTTCCTTTGCATAGGCCCTGGGATCGATTGTCGGCGCCGCAAGTTCGCGCTCCAGCCGCGCGAGTATCTCGCTGTTCAAGCTCCTGCGGTTTCTCTCGGCGCTTTCCTTGAGCATGGCGTGCAATTCTTCCGGAATGTTCTTGAGTGTGAGCGTCAGCATGAATGTCGTCCCAGAACCAGAATGGAACAATTCTACCCCCCGGGTCGGGCAGCAGTTCCCCGGGGCGGACACAAGACTTTCGACCTTCCGCCGAAGCTGTTGCGTTGGGTGCAAGCATTGGAGGAGATTGGTCAGGATCGCAACACTTAACCGGCCGACGCACCGACAAGTTGACCGTCGGCGTACGTCGTAACCCCATTCACGATCGTGTACTACACCCCGCACGAAGGCATCACCATGAGTTTGCCACCCCCGAAAGGACACCAATACGACTAGAAATGCTTCGGCAAGCCGGCCTGCTTGAGGACCGCATTTGCGGTGTGGCGGGATTTGATTTTGCTGTCGACTACGAAATGCAACTGGGTGATCGGACTATGCCAGATTTCATGATCGCCCCTTCCGGTCCGCACGAAGCGGCAGCCGGCGGACAGCAAAAGGCGCTTGAGGTCTGGAGTGAAGCTCTGCGTCACGCCGCGAGTTCGAAGCGCCTGGTGAGCAGCTCGAATGCGACAGGCTTGGTATCTGTACGGCCGTTTGCGGACAACAGCTCGGGGATGAGGGACTTGAGCTTTTCCACGAGGGCCTCGGCTGTATCGGCCTCTGTAGCCAGACCGGGTACGTCTTCGCTCGATGCGACCCAGACCTTCGCTTCCTCGTCCCACACTGCATGCACGTAATAAGGCTTTTCCATGGAGGGCGCTCTCCTTTAGACGTATCAGCCTATCACTCCCGGCGGCCATTCTCCAGTCCACAGTGAGCTCCGGCGAATCCCACGTTATTCCTCTGTGTCGTGAACGACCCTCGCCTAAAGGCGAGGGCTTCAAATTACGGCTCAAGCCGGTAACAGTCGGCCTCGTGGCCGACTCTCGAAATCTCCCTTCTCCCCCCGGGAGAAGGGCCGGGGATGAGGGAGCATTTCACATTCTTTGCCATCGTCCCTCACCCGCCGCTATCGCGTCGGCCTCTCCCGGGGGGAGAGGCAATACAACCGAACCTTCTTCTCGCAGTTCCCGCTCTTCTACAGAAATGCTTTCCCGTCGCCTAAAGGCGACGGGTTTACGGATCCCCTAGCGGGGACTCTAAAAGGGTACTCCGAAGTGCTACGCACGTAGGGTATCTGTGCCCTCCGTGCCTTAAGGTGAAACACTCAAGGGTACACTTGGAGCCGAAGCTGCTGTGTTGGGTGTAGTCCTTAAGACCGCAGTACCGTCCCGGCGGACGCGCCGACATGGTTTCCGTCGGCATACGCCGTAATCCCATTTACGATTCGTGGTCCGAATCCCGCGCGATCGACGATCGCGACATCTATTTCTCGCTACCGGCCGGCGTCGTTACGCGCAGGTTGATCGGCACGCGACCGCCTTGCGAATCGATAACGTAGAGTTTCACCTTCGGCAGGATCTTTTCCATGGCATCCAGGTAGAGCCGCGAGCGCGTCACTTCGGGCGCCTTCTGGTATTCGTCGAGCAGGGCCAGGAAACGGGTGGTGTTGCCGATGGCTTCGGCGATGCGTTGCTGCTTGTAATTTTTTGCGTTGCTCACGGTCTGGCTGGCTTCGCCGCGCGCGCGCGGAATCTGGTCGTTCGCATAGGCGCGCGCTTCGTTTTGCGCTTTTTCGCGGTCCGCCATGGCGTCGGCGACATCCTGGAAGGCCTGCGCCACCGACGGGTCCAGCGAGATGTTCATGATGCTGACCGAGGCGATCTGGATGCCGCTGCGGTAGCGATCCAGCGTTTCCTGAGTCTTCGTCTTGACGCGCGCCTGGATCGCGAGACGGCCGGTGGTCAGCACCTCGTCGATCGCCATGCCCACCACGGTTTCCGTCAGCACGCTCTCGGCCAGCGTCGAGACCAGGGTTTGCGGCCGGTCAACCTGGAAAAGATAATCCGCGGGGTTGAGGATGGCGTACTGCACCACCAGCGCGACGTTGAGGATGTTGGTGTCGCCGGTGAGCAATTCCACGCCGCTCGGTGGCGACGATTCGCCGTCGCGCAAGGCAAAGCCCACGCCGATTTTCATGACGCTGGTGGTTTTGAGCACGTCCACGCGGTCGACCGGCCAGGGCAGGCGGTAATGCATGCCCGGACCGACGCGCGCGGCGATGGCGCCGAAGCGGCGCACCACGCCGTGCTCGTCGGCATTCACCACGTAGAATCCGGAAACGAAGTAGGCGCCGAGCAGCACCGCCGCCACCAGGCCGGCCCAGTAACGCCGCTGCATTTTTCCGGGCAGTGCCGCCGCGCCGCCGGGAATTTCACCCGCGCTCATTGCAGCGCCCGGCCCTGTCCGGATGACCCGCCTGCGAGCGGCGTCGCGGCGGCATCCAATCCGCCGGGACGGCGCTCTTTCCCGGTCCGGGCCGACTTGAACTGCGGCACAGGACTCGCCGTTCCATGACGGGGCAACGGCCCGATGACGCGCAGCACTTCCGCCTCCGCGGGCAGGAACAGCGTCGTGTTCTCGTCCATGATTTTCTCGTAGGCCTGCAGGGTGCGCACGAACTTGTAGAAGTTCGGGTTCCTGCTGAATGCCGCCGAATAGATGCGCGTGGCTTCCGCGTCGCCCTCGGCCTTGATGCGCTGGGCCTGCGCGTAGGCCTCGGCCTCGATGTGGTTCTTTTCCCGATCCGCCTGCGCGATGATTTTCCGGCCCTGCAATTCGCCCGCGGTGCGGTACTCCTTGGCCATCTTGCCGCGCTCGGCTTTCATGCGCTCGAAAACCGGCGTGCGGTTCTGCTCGGGCAAGCTCAGCCGCAGCAACTCGACGTCGATCACTTCGA
>Ga0315276_10002624_pt1 | contig 16479 bp, 9 predicted proteins | sample YL17G05_0_MG_FD_204542 | JGI IMG/M metagenome (GOLD analysis project Ga0315276, IMG submission 204542) | Sediment microbial communities from Yellowstone Lake, YNP, Wyoming, USA - YL17G05_0 | ecosystem: Environmental > Aquatic > Freshwater > Lake > Sediment | place: USA: Wyoming | collected... | reverse complement strand
GCAGCGGGCTCCGGCCATCGGGCATATAGTCGCCGGAGATCTCCCAGATTATGATCCCATTCAATCCTTTCTCGACCGCGTACTCCCCCTTATAACGGACCGACTCCTCGTCATCGTACGAAACGAACATGTTCCATGACGCGCTGACCAGATAGGGGACCTTTGCCCGATCGTCCCAGAAGCGATCGAAGTTGGCCATCCCTTGGGCGATAGTCCAGTAGAAAGCCCCTTCCCTGGGGAAATGAACCGTATCCGCGCCCCCGTGGGCTGTGTTGAGGGCGGTGCAGTGCGTATAGGTGTGGCCATAAAACGGGACTCCGATGGTCAGCTTCGAGGGGGGTACACCGTAGATCGTATGGAACAGTGTGAATGCTCCGTCAACACATCGCGTACTATCACCCCCATCTCCGGCATACAGGGGGGAATTGTGATTTGACCGGGGGTCCCATGGTCCGTAGAAATCATACGTCATGATATTGAGAAAATCGAGGATCGGAGCGATACGGGCGATATCCATGTCACGAGAGGTGCGGCCGGGATCGGTCGGGATAGCCGCGGTCAGTAAGAGGTGACGGCCATTCTCCGCCCCGTACCTGTCCAGGCTGTCGCGGACGGCCTGCAAGAGGAGCGTGAAGTTTCCCCTGTCGGCCGGTGTTCCGTTGTGATCGGAAAAGCCGGGGTACTCCCAGTCGATGTCGATTCCGTCAAACCCGAATTCCACAACTCGCTCGATGCAAGCGCGCGCGAAGCGTGCTCTTCTGGCCGGGTCACCGGCGACCAGCGGAAAGTTCCCTGACTCTTCCCATCCCCCGATCGAGAGGAGGACCTTGACGCCGTTACGGTGTGCAAGGTCGGTCAGACGGGATCCCTTGTGATCACGTGCCGGGCCGGGTAACCCTTGTAGAATCATGGCGTCGCCGATGGAGTCGCGTCCCACGATCGTGCCGTCGGGCAGCGGGAAGAAGAACGCATAATTGATCGTGGTCAGATTCCGGAACGGGATCTTCTCAGGCGTCAGAAGATTCTTGTCGGTCCGCCACTTCCAGGAAGGGTAGTAGCCGATGATCTCTCGCGTCTGACCCGGCGCCAGGCCCGTCAGGCAGCATGCGGCGACGATGGTGAGGAGAAGAGTTCTGCGTTTCACGGTTTACCTTCAGCGAATATGGCATGTAGACAGAGGATAGCGCCGATGTCAAGGCTCGGCCCCCCCCCCCCGAAACGGACCCACGGTCACGCGGGGGGCCGAGGAGAGTCCGCGGATTCCGTATTCCTGAACGGAACCAGCCACGTCATCAGAAAAGAAGGGATCGTGGCGATCATGACCCAGATGAAGAAATCCCGGTAGCCGAGCCAGTCGCTGATCAGTCCGCTAAGCATGGACGGGATCATCATCCCCAGGCTCATGATGCCTGTTGCGAAGGCATAGTGGGCCATTTTGTACTTTCCCGGTGCGATTTGCTGCATCATAAAGAGGGTCAGACCGACGAATCCGAATCCATAACCAAAGTACTCAAACACGACGGCGGCACCGATGACGAGCAGGCTCGTGGGCATCGTGAGGGCCAGAAAGGCATAGGCGGCGAACGGTATATTGAAAAAGCAGCAGAGAATGAACAACGACTTGCGCAATCCACGCCCCGCCGTGAAGTACCCGGCGAGGAGGGAGCCGATGACAAAGGCTGCCGCGCCGAAGGTGCCATACACGATTCCGATCTCAGAGGTGGTCATGCCGAGTCCCCCATGCTCGCGCGCTGCCTTAAAAAACAGCGGGACAATTTTGATGGCCTGGCCTTCCGCAAAGCGGTAGAGGATGATGAAAACGATCCCCCATCCTATGTATTTCTTTTCGAAGAATGTCTTCACCACGTCCGTCAGGGTGGCGAACCCTTCGCGGGCGGAGGTCACCGTGCTCGCGGCACCACCGGAGGGGAGAAATCGGAGATGGTAGAGGCTCAACAAGACGAGGATGCCGCCAAACACCCCCATGACAACCATCCAGGCATGCACGACGCCGATCGAGACTTCGAGCTGGCCGGCCAGGTAGACAAGGGCGCCCTGGGTGAAGACTTTCGCGATGTTATAGGACGCTCCCTGCCATCCGACAAATTGAGCCTGAAGTTTTTCGGAGAGGACATTGATATAGACGCCGTCCGCGGCAATGTCGTGCGTGGCGCCGTTGAATGCGATGATCGCGAAGAGCGCAAGGGAGTACTTGAAGAAGCCGTCGAGGGGGAGAGTGAATGCCAGGAGCCCGAACGTGACGCCGCCGATGAACTGAGTTGCGACGACGAAGTGTTTTTTTGTTTTGAACATCTCAAGAAGGGGGCCCCACAGAGGTTTCAGCGTCCAGGGGAGCATCACCAGCGATGTCCAAAACGTGATCTGGGCGTCGGGTATCCCCATGTTCTTGTACATGAGGGCTGAGACCATCGCTATAGCAACAAAAGGAAGTCCTTCGGCGAAATAGACCGTAGGGACCCACCGCGCGGGGTGTGTTTGCCGGGGAGATTCTTGTGTCATGGGACAATCCTTACGGGGGTGAGTCGAGCGTCTTCTGCGACAACCGCCGTCAAGTATACAGCAAAGCAAAACTTATTGCAACGATTTTCCTCTCCCGGCGATTTAGGACCTCGTGGTAAGGTTGTTCACAGTGGAGAGGGGTTCTCAAGAAAAATCATGAGGAGCACGCAGGATCGGATGGCCGTTGACAACGCCTCAGTGGTGGCGGCAAGCTAAGACTGTGTGTCAAATGACTGTGCGAAGGGAATGGCGTCTTCTTTTGACATATATTCGGGAGGGTGTCGCTTCGACAGTGATGTTTTGTCCTCTTTCAGGAGGCGACGTCTTGCAATGCTGCCGAGTGACTCAGAGTGAAGGGAGCCACATGGCATGGCGTTTGTTCTCCTATTATTTTTGAAATTTCCCTTGACAAACTCCTGCTGACGGACTAAATTCTCGACAGGTTGGTTGCGACAACCAACAAACTCTCCTTTTCCGCTGACACAAAATTCCTTGATTCGGAAGCGCTACATAATATGTAAATTTCCTTATTCTTTTTAGTTTGTTGTTAAGCCAAACTAATTCGCAATCACTCGGCTTTCGCGCCTGAATCCGTGTCAAATTATGATTAGCCCAAAGAAGCCAAAGCACGATCATGTCATCAGTGCGAATTCGAGAGTCATCCGGAATATCAACCGGGCGGTGATTTTGAACTTCATCCGAGAGCGCCAGCCCATCTCGCGGGCCGCGATCGCGCGTCTTACCCGTCTGAACAAAAGCACTGTTTCGAGCATCGTGTCGGGGCTCATCAAAGAGGATATCCTTGCCGAAAAGGTCGAAAAGATCGCGGCCGTCGGAAGGAATCCGATCAATCTTCATCTGAAAAAGGGGCGCAACCTTGTTGGCGCGATCTCGTTCGATTCTGCGGCCACGCGCGTAGCGGTAGTCGATATCGACGGAACGATCATACACACGGACAAAATCACCGCCAACGGCCGATCTCCCGAAGAGTTTGTGACATCATGTGTGGACATTCTCATCCGTCTCCGGACACAACACCGTCTTCCGCAATTCAAAGGGATCGGGGTCAGCGTGGCGGGAATCGTTGACTCATCGCAGTCGAGAGTCACCTTCGCTCCCAACCTCGGGTGGGAAAATGTGGACATCGGCGCTCTGCTCGCGAACCGCTGTCCTGATGTCGCCGTCACCGCCGTGGAAAACGACGCGAAGGCGGCAGCGCTCGCCGAGCTCTGGTTTGGACGACACAATATCAATCTTTCGAATTTCGTGTTCCTGTCCGTCGGTCGGGGTATCGGGACGGGGATCGTGATCGACAAACGAATTCTGAACGGTGAATCGCATCTTGCGGGGGAGTTCGGGCACATGGTCCTCCTCGAAGGGGGCGAGCATTGCGCATGCGGCAACGAGGGGTGCTGGGAGGCGTATGCGTCCGACCGGGCGACGGTTCGGCGCTACGTTACCGCCAGAAAGATGGCGGCCGCGCAGGAGGTCACGATCGACGATGTCATCGCCGCCGCGAAGGGCGGCGACGCGCTCGCGATCGCAGAACTAAGGGTCTCGGGACGCTACCTCGGCATCGGCATTGCCAATGTGATCAAGGCCGTTGACCCCGGGGCCATCATCATCGGTGGGCATATCACCCGCGTGTGGGATATGGTGTCGGCTGAGATCATCGAAGCAGCGCGGAAGCGTTCTTTTTTCGGGGAGCGGGAGGGGACGGCCATCCTCCCGACGTCGCTAACCGCGCGGCCGTCGCTGCTCGGTGCGGCAGCGCTGGCTGGAAGAAAATTCTTTGGTGATGCTAGGGTTACGCTATGACGATATCACGCGGCGAAGGTCCCGCCGGTGTCGGTGCGGGAGAGGTCATGGTCGGGGTGGATATCGGAGGGACAAATTCCGTAGTAGGAATTGTGGATGAGGCGGGGTCCATGCTGCTCCAATCGCGTTTTCCCACGCAGGCGCAGGAGAGTGCTGACAAGTTCGTGCCACGGTTGGCCCTTGTCGTTGCCGGTCTCCGGCATCAACTCTCCCCCGGCGCCCGGGTGACAGGCATGGTGATCGCCTCACCCGCGGCCAACGCGCGCAATGGGTTCGTCGACAACCCGGCGAACTTTAACTGGGGCCGGGTTGATCTCATCGGGTTGATGCGTCAGACGTTCGACATACCTGTTTCGATCATGAATGACAGCGATGCGGCCGTGCTTGGCGAATCCCACTTTGGAATCGCGCGGGGCATGAACAACGTTCTGCTCTTGACACTGGGAACGGGCCTTGGCGCGGGGATCATGATCGACGGCAAGCTGGTGCAGGGGGCAAACGGGGCGGCAGGGGAATTCGGGCACATGACCATGTCATCGGGGGGGAGGTCGTGCGCCTGCGGAAGAAGCGGGTGTGTGGAAACCTATGTCTCTGCCCCCGGAGTACGGAGGACCGTGTTCGAGCTTCTCGCAGAACGGGTGGAGCCGAGCGCGCTACGGAGCGTTGCCTTCAACGATCTCACCACCGACCGGATCTATCAGCTCGCTCTGGAGGGCGACCCGATCGCGCAGGGGGCTTTTGAGGTGACAGGGCGCCATCTCGGTGAGTTGGTTGCAGACATCGTCGCCGCGTTTGATCCGGAGGCGGTGGTGCTCTCCGGCGGCCTGGTCAATGCGGGTGATCTACTCGTCGCCCCCGCACGACGCGCGTTTGAGGAACATGTGCTTGGGCGCTATAAGGAAAGGGTCAAGATTCTCGTTTCAACGCTTAACGATGGACAGGCGGCGATACTCGGGGCGAGCTGGTTCGCTCGCGAGATCCTGCTCGATGCAGAACTCCCATAATCGATACGCGGGCGAATTCTTGCCGGGTGCCGGTGATCGGCTCGTGCCCGGGTTCACCGCCCCCACGGTCTATTCAGAAGGAGGATCCCAGCGATGACACCTAAGGGAAAAATCACCAAAGCTGCTGTTCTGCTTCTCGCGCTTTCTCTGTCCGCTGGGATGGTACGAGCGGGGACGACGGGGAAGATCACCGGCCGCGTGACGGACAAGGACTCGCGCGAAGCGCTGGTGGGCGTCAACATCACGGTCGTGGGTACCACGATGGGGGCCGCGACCGACATCGAGGGACGGTATACCATTCTCAACGTCGCTCCTGACACCTATACCCTCAGGGGGAGCCTGGTGGGATACGGGACGATGGTCGTCAATGGGGTCAAGGTAGAGATCGATCAGACGACGACGATCAACTTCGCGATCGCGCAGCAGACGCTCAATCTCGGAGAGGTAGTTGTCGCCGCCGAGCGAAGGCTCGTGAAACGCGATGTCTCGACCAGCGTCGCCTCGGTGAGCAACGAGGAAGTGCGGGCGCTTCCCATCAGCGACGTCACCGCTGTCGCAAGTCTGCAGGCGGGGGTCGAGGGGGGGCTCGTCATCCGCGGCGGCGGGGCCGACCAGTCCCTTTTGCTCATGGATGGAGCCACGCTGCGTGACCCGCGCAACAACCAGCCGGTCCTCGGCATCGCCCTGAGCGCGATCAAGGAGGTCTCCATCGAGCGGGGAGGATTCGAGGCAGAATACGGAAACGTTCGGTCCGGCATCGTGAACGTGGTGACGAAAGAGGGAGGGGCGAACAACTACTTCATAACGATGACAGGGCGATACCAGCCGTATGCCAAGAAATATGACGGGATCTCACCGTACGATCCGAATTCCATGTGGCTTCGCCCCTATATGGATCCCGCTGTCGCCTTCACAGGAACCGCAAGCGGTGGATGGGACCAGTACATGCAGGCCCAGTACCCGACCTTCGAAGGGTGGAATGCGATCTCAAAGGATCTGATGTCCAATGCAGATCCGGCGGATGATCTCACGCCGGCGGCCGCTCAGCGGCTCTTTGAGTGGCAACACCGAAAACGGCCTGACACCAACTCCCCCGACTACAATCTCGATCTGGGCGCAGGCGGGCCGGTGCCGTTCATCGGTGATCAGCTCGGCAACATGCGATTCTTCGCCTCCTATCGAAACGTTCGGGAGATGCTGTTGATACCGCTGTCGCGCCCCGACTACAGGGAAGAGTTCGGCTCGCTCCGCCTTACGTCGAATATCGGCTCCGGCATGAAACTGGATGTGACGGGGACGATGGGGAAGACCTTTGCCAACGCGGTCAATTTCGACGAACAGCTGAACAGCACGGATTACCTCCGTAGCCCCTATCAGATCACAGCGAATATTTCTCAGCTCGGGTACGGCGACTCCCGCGTTTTTCTGGACTCCTTTTACAGCCTTGCCGAGGTGACGAACTATTCCGTTGCGGCTCAATTCAACCACCTTCTGAATTCGAAAGCCTATTACGACGTCAGGGTCGAATACATCACCCGATCCTATGAGACGGGACCAGGGAGGGAACGGGATACATCGAAAGTCTACGAGCTCTTTCCGGGGTATTTCGTCGACGAGGCACCCTTCGGGTACAGTTCCGCCCTCACCCCGGTGGGTCTGGGAGGCGACGGAGGCGGTATGCTCATGGGGGGCCATACAAGCACGACGCGCGATTCCACGACGATCTCCGCACTCACGATCAAGGGAGACTTCACCGCCCAGCTCGACGCTCATAACCAGATCAAAGCCGGTGCTGAGTTCGCATACAACGATCTCAATGTGAATTACGGGAGTCTCAAACCGGCGCTTGTCGACGGGAACATATTCGTGAAATGGCACCGGTTCCCGATCCGTCTCGCCGGCTACATTCAAGACAAACTGGAGTTCGAAGGATTCATCGCAAACCTGGGTGTGCGGGCAGATTACAGCTCGCTGCGCACCGATTGGCCGGATGTCGATCCCTACAACGCAAACTTCTATGCCCCCTCGGGCGGGGTGATTGCACCCTATCCGACGAAGGAATCAAAGGGACAGGTAATCTTCAGCCCGAGACTCGGGATCTCACACCCGATCACCGAGAATTCAAAACTGTACTTCAACTACGGGCACTTCCGCCAGCTCTCAACCTATGAGGAGCTCTTCCGCGAGTCGCGCAACATCAACAAGGCAGTCCAGAACATAGGAGATCCGAACCTTCCCATGGCCAAGACGGTTGCATATGAACTGGGCTACGATCACTCGTTGTCCGAAGAATACCTCTTCCAACTTTCTGCTTTCTATCGTGACATCAGCAACCAGGGGAGTTTCCAGCAGTACATAAGTTCGGGGACATCGGGAGTCATCTACAATCAACTGACGGACAACGGCTACCAGGATATCCGCGGGTTCGAAGTCACCGTGAGGAAGATCAGCGGGCGATGGTGGAACGGATTCGCCAATTTCACCTATCCGGTGACGTCCGGCGGACACTTCGGCAGCATCCACGCGTACCAGAATCCCGCCAAGCAGAGTGCGGATGACATCATCACCACCAATCAATACCAATCGACACCGCTGCCGTCTCCCTATGCGCGTTTAAGCCTCGGCCTCTTCACCCCTGATGACATCAGCGACTCCCCCTCTGGGCGGCTGCTGTTCGCCGGATGGAATATCTCGCTTCTCGGAGATTGGCGGGGGGGCAACTATGTCACCTGGAATCCGGACAATCTGGTTCTCACCGCCCCGAACCTCAAGGCGGTGGACTGGTACAATCTCAACCTCCGTATCTCGAAGTCCATCCCCCTTGGCCCGGTCAAGCTCCAGCTTTTTGTCGACATGACGAACGTCTTTGACGCCAATAGACTGAACCTGAATTCGTTCTACGATTACAACGATTTCCAGGCCTATTTCAAATCGCTCCATTTGCCCGCGAGCAGTGTCTATGCCGGAACCAACTACATCGTTGGAGACGACAAGGCCGGGGAGTATCGGAAAATCGGAGTCCCCTACCAGCCCATTGTGCCGATCGACAACGTCACTGGTTTTACGGGTGCCAATGCAACGGCGATCTACTACGAGAAATCGACCGGGAGATACATGACGTACCTGAACAGCCAGTGGCAACCGGTTGATCCGGGCCGGCTGGATCAGGTGCTCAAAGACAAGGCGTATATCGACATGCCGAACGAGTCTTCGTTCTGGTTCCTAAACCCGCGGAATATCTTCTTCGGGATCACGACGACCATTGATCTCTGATGGGACAAGCAATTCTCACATGGATTCCTTGACACACCTCAGAAGGCACACACATGAGCATCAAACGTTTTGATTCCGCGGGAGTCTTCAGCGTCCTGATCACCTCGAGCGTTCTCCTCGTCGGTCAGGTCGAGCCTGCCCTTGCACAGAGCGGCGAGTACCGGTGGCTCCGGGTCGGGTCGCTGCGAAGCTGGTACTCGAACGTAGGCTCCGAGATGGAGCTCGCGAGAACGGGGCAAGTCACCGAACAGAATGACGGACTCCGCTGGCCCGCGCAATTCAAGTGGGGCAACAACTGTGCGGCCAAGGGGATGTGGCTCGGGACCACGAATTACGACGACCGCACATTGAAAGCGACGGTCGCCCACAAGGTCGTTGCCGTTGGACCGCGGACGACCGACATCCAGACTGAGATCATGCCGGCGACGTTTAAGATGATCGGCCAGTACGGCCCCCCCACCGTCTCGGTAGACGGCAAGGAGGCGTCAGACAACTCCTCCGAAGACGTCGTCGACCTCATCTCCGATACTCTCAGGGCGGACAGAATGGTGATCAACGAACTGAACTCCTACATCGGAGTCACCATCACCCGCCGGGTGCTCGCGTACAGTCAACAGAACCATGACAACTACTTCATCTACGAATACACGCTCAAGAACACCGGAATCATCGACAAGCAGGGGACCGTGGAGCAACCGCGGAAGACCCTCACCGGCGTTGTCCTGTTCTTCACGTACCGCTACGCACTGGGGAACGAGGCGTTCAAGAACGGCTGGTACCCGAGCAATAACATCGATTGGGGCCGCAATGCGATGGATCAGGTCGTGGGGACCAATCCGACTGCTCCGAGCTTCACCGACCCGAACTCGCCTACCTACCACATCAGATCGAACTATTCCTGGTACGGCAGGCACACCCTGAGCCCGTCGGTCGTCAACGGGGCTCCAGCCACTGATGTGGGCCTGCCGGACTGGCCGCACGATGGACATCTCGCCGCCGTCCACTATGTGGGGACCGTCACGCTCCATGCAGACAAATCAGCGACTGATCGTTCGGATAATACCAGCCAGCCTACCACCACGATGTACATCGGCAACGATACGGGACCGAACACGAACCAGCAGTTCAATCCGACGTTGATGGACAGAAAATACGCGGCCATGACGGCGGGCCACGCGCCGGTAACGCAGGCAGATCAGATTGGAAACGGTTTCGCCGACGGGTTCGGCGGTGATGCCGGCGGTTACGCTCAGGGACAGGGGTACGGTCCGTACACGCTTGCTCCGGGGGACAGCGTCAGGATCGTCATCGCAGAGGCGGTGGCGGGATTGGACAGGCAAAGCTGCTTTGCGATCGGAAAGAAATGGCTTGACAACGTTCCCCCCTTCACGCTGCCGGGCGGGTCGACTACCGCCGACCGGAACGCATATAAGGACGCCTGGGTGCGAACAGGCATCGACTCGCTCATGCAGACATTCCACCGGGCCATGAAGACCTATCAGAACAACTATGTCGTTGTTCCTCCCCCCCCGGCGCCGAACTTCCTGGATGTGAACTCAGGAGGAGACCGGGTCAGGCTGACATGGGCGGTGAACGCTGAATCGTCCCCCGGGTTCGACGGCTATGAGGTGTACCGTGCCATCGACCAACCCGACACATCTTATACACCGATCTTCTCATGCAACAGGGCGAACGTGGTACACACCTTTGACGACACGACTGCGCTGCGGGGACGCAACTACTACTATTACGTTGTTTCAAAGGACGATGGCTCCCGGAACGACGTGAGCCCGGGGGTTCCGCTCGTCAGCAGCAAGTACTTGACGATGACCAACACGCCTGCCCAGCTCAAGAGGCCGGCGAATCAGGACCTCGCCGAGATTCGCGTCGTCCCGAACCCGTACAACCGCGCTGCGAACGCCTTCGGAACCGTCACGAGAGACCGGCTGGCATTCTACGGCCTGCCGGGAGTCTGCACGATCAAAATATTCACGGAGCGCGGTGATCTCGTCCAAACCCTGAACCACGATGATGGGAGCGGGGATCAACTCTGGGACTCGCTCACATCGTCCAAGCAGATCATCGTCAGCGGTTTGTATATAGCCGTGTTTCAGACCCCCGATGGCCGGTCGGCATTTCGAAAATTCATCGTCGTGCGCTAAAGGCGAGGAGAATATTCATGAAAAGACATAGAACATTCCTGACGATTCTCTGTGCGATCGGCCTTTGCGGTGCGGTGCAAGGGTGGTCGCAGGACAATGTCAAGCTTGCGCAGACCGGGATGCAGTTCCTGAGCGTTGTGTCCGATGCGCGAGGTTCAGCCATGGCGGGAGCGATGACCGCTCTGCCCATGGAATCGGCCTCGCTCTTTTACAATCCTGGCACGATGGCAGTGACGGACAGGATGCTGAGCCTCTCCGCGAGCTATAACAAATGGATAGCGGACATCGCGCACACGACGTTCAGCCTCTCCTACAGGCCGGCGAACGGGGATTACGGTGTGATCGGAGTGTCCGGACAGTTTGTGGACTACGGTGTCCTCCAGGGGACGGTGGTCTCCAGCGCTGACAAGGGATACGATGATACGGGTGATCTGAAACCGTATGCGGTCGCCCTCGGCGTGGGGTACGCCAAATCGCTTTCCGAATCATTCTCCGTCGGGCTTCACGTGAAGTGGGTCTCGCAGAGCCTCGGCTCGAGCATACTCCCCGCTTCCGGAGGGGGTACGGAGGTGAAGAACAATCACGCGACAGTCCTTGCTTTCGACTTCGGGACACTCTTCAAAACGGGGTTCAAAAGCTTCGCCTTCGGAATGTCGGTGCGCAACTTCTCAGGCCAGGTGAAGTTTCAGGATGAATCGTTCCCCCTCCCCCTGACCTTCGCAATCGGGCTTTCCGTGGACGCTTGGGACTTCGTCCAGGACAAGAGCGTCGTCCGCTCCGTGTTCGTCGACATCGATGCCATACACAACAGGGATTACCGGGAACAGTTGTTCATCGGCGTCGACTGCAGGCTCCTTGGCGTCCTCGCCCTGCGCGGGGGATACATCGGGGGGAGCGATGAGGCGGGAGCGACGATGGGATTCGGCGTTCAGAAATTCGGTCTGGAGGCGGATTACGCATTCACGCCCTTCGGCGTTTTTGACAATGTGCACCGTGTCACGCTCCGCTATTCCATGTGACGCGAAAAGTCATGAAGGCATGTTTTTCAATCTGGAGAGGACACATGAAACGGAACAGGATTCTTCCCGTTGTCCTATCGGGAATGCTCTGTGCAGCGGCTGTGCTGCTCGGAAGTTGTTCAGAGGAGGATATCCCGGTCGTGTACGATTCCGGCAACACCGGGGGGCCGGCGGCCACTATCACCGGCGTCAGTCCCGCGAGCGCCCTGGGACTCATTACACAGGTTACGCTGACCGGTCAGAATTTCGGGGCGGTCGACACGCAGAACTTCGTCTACTTCGGAACGACACCTGGGACGATCATTTCCGGAACGACGACGTCGCTCGTGGTTGTGCCCCCCGATCTGGACATGGACCAGTACACCATCAAGGTTGTCGTGCCGGGTGTGTTCCAGCCCGCCACATACGGTCCCTATGTGGTCGAGCCTGCGGGGATCGAGTATGGAAACTTTCAAGATCTCGACGACGTCTTCTCGATTGCGATGGATGGCTCGGAAAACCTGTATGCGCAGCAGGCGGCGGTCAACACGACTACCGACACGGCAAAGGTCTACAAGGTGGACCCGAACCAGGTCAAGACCGTCTACGGCTACCTGCTCGACGCGTCGCTAAAGGGCTGGCCAAAGGCCTCAGATATGAGGATAGGCCCTGGAGGGTACCTGTACCTCCAGCAAACCAACAACGTCAACATGTACAGAATTGCCCCCGGGGGGGGGATCACACAGCCGTACGTGACGCTGCCGGGAAGGGCGAGCACGATTGAGTTCGACTCAAGCGGCAACATCTTCGCCGGGGGGAGTCTAAGTCTAGCCGGGATCTTCGCCGTACATCCGGATCGCAGCATGAAAGCGGTAGGCAGCTACACGGGGATGAACATCAAAGCGCTCCGTGTCTTCGGCGGCTATCTCTACGTCGCCGTAGCCACGCCGGCCGCCTCGGCGGGGGTCTGGAAGAGCCAGATACTCGACAACGCGGGGACGCTTGGCGCAAACGTCCGGGTGCTCACATGGTCGGCAGCCGGCGGAACCTACCCGTCGTCCGGGGTCACGTCGATGACGATCGCGGCCGACGGAACGGTCTACGTCGGGACGGACAACAACAGCAATCCCATCCTTGCTGTCCCTCCCGTAGGCACTCCCGCGTCGCTTTACCCCGGAGTGCTGAGTCCCCCTGCAACACAACTCGTTTGGGGGAACGGTCAGTATCTTTACTGCAACCGGGAGAGCACGTCCGGCAGCGTGCCGCGACGGATCATACGGATCGCGATGGGAAAGAACGGTGCGACAGATTTTGGCAGAAAGTAGTAGGACAGGTTCCTCCAATAATGTGAGAGAGACTCGAAAGGAGGTGGTGGACAAAAGTTTGCATGACAACAGATGTTGATCTGTGGTTCCAACCCGGCGATGCCACTCGGTCTATGCTTGGGGAGGCTGGTGGCCCCCGGGAATATATCCAGTTGGGACGATCTTCTGTCACCAACAATTCTCTGATTCAACAAGGAGGCAGTTCAATGAAATCACCTCGAATATTCTTGGCGTTGGTGATCAGTCTGGTGTGTCTGCCGGCTTTGCTGTTCGCCCAGTCGTCGAAACAAATATTGAGCTTTGACGCGGGTGCAAACCAGTGGGTGACCAGCTATCAGGCCAACGGCGCTGCAGCGAACAACATCTGGCAGCTCAGCGACAATCCGGACGACTATGTTGAAGGCTCCGGTTCGATTCAAATGAACGCGGTGTTTCGCGGCTATGGAGCGAGCTGGGGAGGGTGGACCGATGCACGATGGACCTTTCCTGTTCCGATGAATCTTTCGGGCTACGATGACATCCGGTTCAACATGAAAATCGTCCAGGCCCCGTCACATATCGGCACCAAGGTGGCTGGCTCAAGGGCACTTCAATTCGTCATCGACGTGTACGATTCCGTGGCCGGGGATACGGCCCCTGTCCTCTGGCGCTATTGCGAGGGGACGGGCGACATGAACATATACTATTATCCCCACGACAAGTGGATCACCCCGACCGATGTTGGTTGGTTCGAAGTCGTCATTCCGTTTTCCGCACTCCGGACGCCGAGCTGGGCTTATCAGGGCGACGGGATATACCACGGTTCGAATGTGGTGACGATCGGTTTCGGAGCCGATGGCGACAGCACGGCCGCCGACAGCGTCCAGTTCCTGATCGACAATCTGCGCGCCACGAAGAAGGAGTCGGTGGTACAGCTTACGTCGATGGACGGCCCCGCGAGTGCCTGGACGGTGGGACTTGCTGCCACGACGCCGCCGAACAAAGCAGAGGTATCGGACAACTTCGACGACTATGTCGAAGGCTCCGGCTCGATGCTCTTTGACATCGCACTCCGTGCGATGGTGGCTTCATGGGGGACATGGACCGATATTCACTACAGACCCCCGCAGCCAATCAATGCGACGGGAGCCACCGAGCTCCGCTTTTCGTACAAAGTCCTGACGCCCCCAGCCAACGGCAAGGATATTCAGCTGGTTTTCGACCTTTTCGATTCGTCGGCTGCAGGGCCGGGCGGCCCGTGGCGCTGGTCGAACGGATACGGGCAATATGGCCTGTTTGCCAACGGTCTCGGCAATGTCAATCAGAATACCTGGACCGAAGTGGCGATCCCGATGATCGACCTCACATTCCCCAGCTGGGCCCCCGATCCGGATGGCAGCCTGAACCTGGAGAATATTATCGGCTTGTCGATCGGCCTCGATGGGGACAGCAGCGGGACCGACAGTGTCAGGGTCCTCTTCGATAATGTCTATTTCTCGAAGCAGTTGGGGACGACCGGTGTGAATGAGCGCCTCTTAGCGGGGATACCGGGTGAATTCCGCCTCGAGCAGAATTATCCCAACCCCTTCAACCCGTCCACCAGGATTAACTTCACGCTCCCCCAGGCGGACAAGGTGAGTCTCAAAATCTTCAACGTCACCGGCCAGCTGGTGGAGACCGTGCTCGACAATGCTGAGCATGTGGCCGGGAAGCATCAGGTTGACGTCAATATGAACCGGCTTGCCAGCGGTGCCTACTTCTACGTCCTCCAGGCGGGGGCGAACAGGCAGGCAAAGATGATGATGCTGCTGAAGTAAACTTTGGATGGAATTCCGGACCCATCGTCGCCGGCGGTCACCACTGAGGCGATGGGTCCGGCTGTTTTTCTTCACGAGGAAACGATGAATCATGTCTACCGCCTCCGCGGACGAACCTCTCTTGTTCTGATGGTGCTTCTTACGGCATTTGGTATCGCTGCTCAGGTCGCGATTTCTCAGTACCGTGTGATCGGGTACTATCCCATGTGGTCGCGGAACGCACTCCCCGCGTCCGCCGTCCGGTTCAACCACCTGACGCATCTTATGCATGCATTCGCTTGGCCCAATGCGGACGGAAGCATCGCCTCGGATGAGGCCGTGGTCGATACCGCACTGATCAACACGACGCATCGCGCAGGGCGCAGGATACTACTCTCCTTCGGTGGTGCGGGGGGAACGCAGACCGCGAATTTTTCGATCGTTGCGGCGGACACCACCCTCCGTCGAATTTTCATCAACAACGTCGTCGACCGGCTCTTGACTTATCACTATGACGGGGCCGACCTGGACTGGGAAGGGCCTGCGAACTCTGCTGACAAAGTTAACGACGTGGCCCTCGTCAGGGAAATGCGGACGGCCTTTCATGCCGCCGACACCAGCTGGCTCCTGACCATGGCGGTGGGAGTATCGAACTGGTCCGGCCAGTGGAGGGACTTCGCCTCGCTGAAGAACTTTATCGACTGGTTTGGGGCCATGACGTACGATATCCATGGCGGCTGGTCCCCGCGGATCGGGCACAATGCTCCGCTGTACCCCGGCGATGACCAGGGAAGCGTTCATGACGGGATCGTCTACCTTAACCAGACCCGCGGCATCCCGGGGAGCCAGCTCGTGCTCGGGATGCCGTTCTACGGAAAGGAATGGCAGGGAACCGCGCTTACGCTGTATGGCCCGTTCACGGCGGAAGTCGACAGGACCTATCCCGACGCCTTGTATAATATCGCACACAACTGGTTGTACGTATGGGATAATGTGGCGAAGGCCCCCTATCTCCTGGCCCCCTCGGGGACGAGGCTTCTGACGTTTGAGGATTCCACATCCCTCACATTCAAATGCAGCTATGCGCGAGCCAAGGGCCTTTCGGGGGTTATGATATGGGAGATCAGCCAGGATTTGGTCGCGGGGGGTGGACAGCCCCTGATGGACGCTGTCGGAAAAGCTATGTCCACCACCCTCGATGTGGCCCCTGGACAGAATGAACCCGTCGCAGAGGGCTTCAAGATGCTTGGGAATTACCCGAATCCGTTCAACCCGGCGACCATCATCGCGTACCAGCTGCCGGCATCCGGTCTCGTCACGCTCACGGTCTTTGACGTGCTGGGGCGAGAGGTCGCGACGCTTGTCAAGGCACAGCAGCCAGCAGGGCGCTATCGTGTTCAGTTCGATGGGAGTGGTTGCGCGAGTGGTATGTACTTCTACAGACTGGAGGTCCGCCAAAGAGAAGGCGGGGATGCAGGTGAGTTTCGGGAGACCGGGAGAATGGTGCTCGTCAGGTAAACGAATCTAGCGGAGGGCGTGGAGGTGCGGAGGGAGAACACCCCGAATCCTTTCCACCGCCACGTCCCTCCGCATATTGCTCACGT
>Ga0315276_10002623_pt1 | contig 16481 bp, 14 predicted proteins | sample YL17G05_0_MG_FD_204542 | JGI IMG/M metagenome (GOLD analysis project Ga0315276, IMG submission 204542) | Sediment microbial communities from Yellowstone Lake, YNP, Wyoming, USA - YL17G05_0 | ecosystem: Environmental > Aquatic > Freshwater > Lake > Sediment | place: USA: Wyoming | collected... | reverse complement strand
CCGCCGAGACCGGCCAACGCGCCCGCCGCCGCCAGGCAGCCCATGGAACGACGATCGAGGTCGGCCTGCTCCGCCAGTTGCTGTGCGCTCTCGAACGCGAGGCCCTGCCTGCGCGCGCGGGCATCGACCAGTCGCTGTGCTGCCTCCTGCGCCAGCCCCTTCACCAGCCGCAGGCCGAGCCGCAACGCGGGATCCGGCGAATCGTCGGCGCGGCGCTCCAGGGTGCAGTCCCACTCGCTCGTGCGCACGTCGATCCCGCGCACCTCAACGCCGTGGCGCTGTGCGTCCTGCACGATCTGTGACGGCGCATAGAAGCCCATCGGCTGGCTGTTGATGAGTGCGGCCGCGAAGGCTGCGGGCTCGTGCCGCTTGAGCCACGCCGAAACGTACACCAGCAGCGCGAAGCTCGCCGCGTGCGACTCGGGGAAGCCGTATTCGCCGAAACCGAGGATCTGCTGGAAGATGCGCCGCGCGAACTCCTCGGAGTAGCCGCGCTCGCGCATGCCGTTGATCAGTCGCTCCTCGAAGTGCCCGAGGCCGCCCTTGCGCTTCCACGCCGCCATGGCGCGCCGCAACTGGTCTGCTTCGCCCGCCGTGAACCCCGCCGCGACGATCGCGAGCTGCATCACCTGCTCCTGGAAGATCGGCACGCCGAGCGTGCGCTTCAGCACGCCCTCCACCTCTGCGCTCGGATACGTGACCGCCTCTTCACCCGCGCGCCGACGCAGGTAGGGATGCACCATGTCGCCCTGGATGGGACCCGGCCGGATGATCGCGACTTCGATGACGAGGTCGTAGTACGAACGCGGCCGCAGCCGCGGCAACATCGCCATCTGCGCGCGCGACTCGATCTGGAACACGCCCACGGTGTCGGCGTGGCCGATCATGTCGTAGACCGCCGGGTCTTCGGCCGGCACGGTCGCGAGCGTCCAGCGCTGGCCGTGGCAGCCGTGCACGAGGTCGAACGCTCGACGGATCGCGGCGAGCATGCCGAGCCCGAGCACGTCGACCTTGAGCAGGCCGAGCGCGTCGAGGTCGTCCTTGTCCCACTGGATCACGGTGCGGTCCGGCATCGAGGCGTTCTCGACGGGCACGAGTTCTTCGAGCAGGTCGCGCGCGATGACGAATCCGCCGACGTGCTGCGAGAGATGGCGCGGAAAGCCAAGCACGGTCCGCGCGAGCGTCAGTACCTTCGACAGCACCGGGCTTGCCGGATCGAGACCCGCTTCACGCACCCGGGCTTCGTCGATGCGCGAGCCGTCCCACCATTGCATCGAGCGCGCGAGGGCGGCGACCTGCAGCGGGTCGAGTCCCATCGCCTTCGCCATGTCGCGCAACGCGCTGCGCGGCCGGTAACTGATGACGGTGGCGGTCAGCGCCGCGCGTTCACGCCCGTACTTCGCGTAGATGTACTGGATGACCTCCTCGCGGCGTTCGTGCTCGAAGTCGACGTCGATGTCGGGCGGCTCGTTGCGTTCCTTCGAGATGAAACGCTCGAACAGCAGCGACATCCGCGCGGGATCGACTTCGGTGATGCCGAGGCAGAAGCACACCGCCGAATTCGCTGCCGAACCGCGTCCCTGGCAGAGAATATGCCGCGAACGCGCGAACCGCACGATGTCGTGCACGGTGAGGAAGTACGGCTCGTACTCGAGTTCGGCGATCAGCGTGAGCTCGTGCTCGATCGCCAGTCGGGTCGGGCCCGGCACGCCTTCCGGCCAACGGTGACTTGCGCCCTCCTCCGTGAGCCGGCGCAGCCAGCTCGTGGGCGTGTGGCCGTCCGGCACGATCTCGCGCGGATATTCGTAACGCAGCTCGTCGAGCGAGAACGTGCAGCGTGAGGCGATCTCCACCGCAGCGGCGAGCAGCTCGGGCGGCTGCAGCTCTGCGATGCGCTGGATCGGGCGCAGGTGACGCTCGCCATTGGGAAACAGCGTGAGCCCTGCCTGCTCGACCGTGGTACCGATGCGCGTCGCGGTGAGGACGTCCTGCAGCGCGCGGCGGCCACGCGAGTGCATGTGCACGTCCCCGGCCGCGACGAGCGGCAGTTCGAGTTCGCGACCGAGGTCCTGCAGTTGCTCGAGCCGCCTGCGATCGCGTCCGGTCGTCAGCAGTTCGACCGCGATCCAGAGCTGGCCGGGAAAGAGCGTAGCGAGCCAGCGCGCTGCGTCAGTGTCGGGTTGCGTTGCGGGCAGCCACAGGCACAGGAGAGGGGTTAGGGGATAGGGGTTAGGGGTTAGTCGGAGTGCGATTTCTTCGAAATCGCGGCGGCACAGCCGGTACTCGCCTTTGGCGGCGGAGCGTCGCCCGCGAGTGATCAACCGGCAGAGACGACCGTACCCCGCGCGATCCGGCGCGAGCAGCACGCAGCGCAGGCCATCCGCGAGGCGAAACTCCGCACCGACGATGAGCTTGAGGCCGTGCTCGCGGGCGGCGAGGTGCGCACGCACGATGCCGGCCACCGAGCACTCATCGGTGATCGCGAGCGCGGCATACCCAAGCCTCGCAGCGCGTTCGACCAGCTCCTCTGGACGCGAAGCGCCGCGCAGGAAACTGAAGTTGGAGAGGCAATGCAGTTCGGCGTACACGGCAGTCGCGTTGCGCCTGGCTCAGTGCGGAACGCGGCAGGCGACGAAGCGACGAGTCACGCGAACCAGCCGTGCAGAAACCAGCGCGCGCCTGCGGTCGTCTCGCGGCGCTCGCGGAACACCCACACCCGGGCGCCCTGCGCATTGCGCGCGACGTAGTAATCACGCGCGACGTCGTGACCGTCCCACCAGCCGGATTCGATGCACTCGGGGCCTTCTTCGAGGACGAGCCGGTCGACGTCGCAAGGCTCGGGCCGGTCGAGCAGCCAGAGCGGCCGGCTCTCACCCGGCCTTGCGGCCGCCCTCTCCTCTCGCAATGGGAGAGGCGCGGAGCGCGAAACCTCGTCCGGCGCAGCGCTGCGCGACGACGCTTGCTTCCGCGCCCTGGGTTTCGTCGCCGCCGGCTCGACGGCGCGCCACGCCGCCTCGGGTCGATGCCCGGGCACGCAGGCGAGTCCGTGCACGGCTCCGTTGCCGAGTCGCGCACGCAGCCGCTCGACGAGCTGCGGCAGGTTCTCGCCGGATTCGCGCCGGTCGTGCGCAAACAACTCGATCGCATCGGCCTGCAGGTCGATGAGCGGGCCGCTCAGCAGGCGCACGTTGCGCACGGGTTGCGGCAGCACGAGCGGCGCAAGACGCTCGCGCAGCAGCCCCGACATGTGCCGCGACTGCGCACCGACGGGCTGCACGAAACGCAGCCGCACGCGCGTAACCGGTGCATCGCGGTGCCGCAGCTGCGCTTCGATCGCCTGCACGCCACGGCCACGCTCGCGCAGGAACTGACACAGCTCTTCGAGCAGTGGCTCGAATACCATGCCGAGCCGTGCGGTATCGGCGATTTCTGGTTCGAGGTCGCGCCGCGCGGCAAAACGTTCGCGCGCGGCATACGCCGCACGCGGCTCCTGCACACGACCCGTGGCGCGGTCGAGCGCGGCAAGCAGTTCCTGACCGCAGCGGCGCGCGAAGCCAGCGCGTGGCAGGCGCAGGCAGTCGCCCACGGTGCGCACGCCCATGGTGCCGAGCGTTTCGATGCTGCGTTCGGGCCAGCGGGTGCAATCGAGCGGCAGCAGCGCAAGCCGCGAAGCCAGTTCGTCGCGGTTGCGCACGAACACGGGTCGCGCGCCGGGCGGACCCGCACGCGCGAACCACAGCGATGCCAGCGGCGACGGCGTGATCGCAAAGCGAACCGTTGCGCCCATGGCATTGGTGAGTTCCTGCCGCAACCGCAGGCACAGTTGCCTGGCGCCGCCAAACAGCCGCAGGCTGCCACGGACTTCGAGCAGTACGCCGTCGGGCTGCTCGATGCTGACCCGCGGCGTGAATCGCACTCCGCGCTGTGCCACTGCTTCGAGCAACTGGCGTTCGCGCCGCGCATCACGTGCCAGCGCATGCAAGCCCGGTACGAGTGCGAGTGCCGCGTTGATCGACATTCCCTCACGCACACCTGCGGCGTGCACGGCTTCCTCGCAGGCGCGCACGACCTGGCCGTTGCGCTCGAGGTCGACGATGACGACAGGCGGGCGGCCCGGCAGGGCCAGTGCCACGTCGCGCAGCGAATCGAACAGCAATGTCGGCAGGTGAATGGCGAGCCAGAGTTCACGCGGGCGCGATTGCGCGAGCGACGTGCGACCCGGAACGGAAAGCGCAGACGGACGGAATGCCGGCGTGACCCGCACACGATGGGGAGACGGGGGCCTGGCGAGCGGGGCCATCTCAGTGCCCCAGGTTCACCGTGGCAGGACGGCCTCCGCGGCTTTTGACGATGCGCACCTGCAGGCCTTCGATGCCGCCACCGAGCAGCGCAAGCCGCAACACGGCCGGCGAAGGCGTGAGCCCCGCCTGCAGCGGGCGATACAGTACTGCAAGGCTGCGTGACGCTTCTGCCGCCAGCTGCAATCGTCGCAAGGCATGCGGATCGCGGGGATTGGCCCAGCCGAGCACGGCGCTGCAGGACTCCGAGCGCAGCGCCTGGTCCATCGCCCACTCGGTGGCGCCCGCGCCGTTGACGACGAGCATGCGCCCGACATCGATGCCCCACGCCGCCAGCGACGGCGCATACGGACGATACGGCGGTGAGACCCATGCGATCCAACCCCCGCTGCCCCGGTCATGCGGTGGCATGGCAGACCTCGCATGATCGGGGCGCGGTGGCGGATACACCTCGTCGGCTGCGCCTTCGTCCCGACACAGCGCAGCGAGCGCGGGGAGCAGCAACCGGAGTTCGCCGATGCCCCGCTGGTCGGAAAGGATTTCGATGAGACCCTGCCGCGGCCAACCCGCGCCCGGAAGACAGCGGTCGAGCGCAGCGTAACCCGTGGGCAATCCCACCGGCGCAACCGCAGCCGCGCCACTGCCCGTTTCCCGTGCACGCCAGAGACGCGCGGAATTCTGTTGCAGCAGTTGATCGACGGAAACGCTCATGGCTCTGGTGGGATCGCTGGTCAGCAAAAATTTCAGGGAAGCATCAGGACAATCGATGCGTGTCCTGCCGCACCACACCGACGACGAGACCCTCGATGGTGAGCGACTGCTCGCGCAGGTCGATACGCAGGGGTTCGAAGTCCTCGTTCTCTGGCAGCAGCCAGGCGATCGAGCCGTCCTGCCGGTAGCGTTTCACGGTAACTTCGTTCTCGAGGCGCGCGACGACGATCTGGCGATTGCGGACTTCGGGTGTGCGGTGGACCGCGACGAGATCGCCGTCGAGGATGCCGACGTTGCGCATGCTCATGCCTTTGACCTTGAGCAGGTAATGCGGCCGCGGCTGGAAGAGCGCCGGGTCGATCTGGTAGCGCGCTTCGATGTTCTCTTCGGCCAGGATGGGCCGGCCGGCGGCGACCCGGCCGATCAACGGCAGGCCGATCTGGTCACGCAGGGAATCCTTGAGCTGAATGCCGCGGGAGGCCCCCGGACGCAGTTCGATGACGCCTTTGCGCTGCAGCGCGCGCAGATGTTCTTCGGCCGCGTTCGCCGACTTGAAGCCCAGGGCTGCGGCGATTTCGGCCCGCGTGGGGGGCAGGCCCTGCTCGGCCAGGCTGTCCTGGATGAACACAAGCACCTGGCGTTGACGCGGCGTTAGGTCTTCCATCGGTCGTCCCTCCCTGTATACCCATACAGTTACTGTTTATATATACAGCTTCATCTGCCTGTTGGCAAGCGGGAGAAACAAGCTCATCGGGCAAAGACCGCCATCCAGGCGAGCTGGCCACAACACGCTTTTGCGCGAACTCCGGCGGCCACGAAATGCGGCAAATGCCGGTAAACCAAGTCCCAACCGCACGCAGGTTGGTGGCGCACGCGGCTGCTGGCTGCTCACCCTGTCGTCGAATGCGTGCCCTTCGCATGTGGCGCGCGCGGTTGGTGGCTGCCCACCCTGTCGTCAAAAGCGAACCCTTCGCACGTGACGCACAGCACAGTAATCTTTATCGTCGTTATCGAATGGGTTAGTCTCTCGCTGTTCGGCTGCGCTGCGCACATGGAAACGTGTTGACGGGTTGCGGCCGTCATTCTGGCTTGCCTGATTCAAAAACCGAGGAAGATCACCAATGAAGACCGCTATCACCAAGATCCTGACCGCCGCCACCGCCGCTGTTGTGCTCGCCGCGGCCACGGGCTGCGTCAGCCAGTCTACGTTTGACGCTCATGTGGCCAGCGCAGATGCGGCCATCAAGGCTGCCGCTGCTGACGCCGCCGCTGCCAAAACGTCTGCCGACGCCGCTGCCGCTTCGGCTTCGAGCGCCGCGAGCTCCGCGAGCGCTGCTCAGAGCACGGCCAACCAGGCCCTCCAGGCCGCGCAGGCTTCGCAGTCCTGCTGCGACGCGACGAACGAGAAGATCGATCGCGCGTTCAAGAAGTCGATGGGCAAGTAATCGACTGACTCCATCGCTTCGGCGATACGAAGACGCCGCGGACCTCCGCGGCGTTTTCTTTTCATCGGCACCCGGAGGCTGTAGCCAGTGAACGGCGCTGCGCTCCTGCGCTACCTCACCCTGCCCTTCACCGTCGCACCACTGCTGCTGGTCGCGATCTTCGCGGTGCTGCTGCAACTCGCACTGCACGCCGGGCTGCTCGGCCTGCCCCTGCTCTACATCGTCGGCTCATGTTTCCTCAAGTATGCCTTCCTGCTGCTCGAGCACACGGCGCAAGGCCGTCCGGGTGCGCCGGTGTTGTCGATGGAGGACGTGAATCCGTTCGGTGAAACGCGGCCCTTCCTGTTCGGCCTGCTCATCGCGACGTTCTATGGCGTCGGGCGCGTGCTGGGCAGCGTACTCGGCGAAGGCTGGGCGACGGCCGCGTACGTGCTCGGCATGACGGTGTTGCCGGCTGTCATCGCGATCGAGGCCGTCACCGGTTCGTTCGTCGAAGCGCTGCAGCCACGCGGTGTCGCCGCGATGGTCCGCCGGCTCGGACCGGGCTATCTCGTCATCATGGCGATCGCCGCAACCTGCGGCTGGCTCGCCCAGTGGATCGCCATCGATGCCGCGCATCTCGCACTGCTGCTGCGCATCGCGCTGGTGATGCTGCTCTGGCTCGTGCTGTTCTCCACCCTGGGTGGAGTCATCCACGAGCGTCGGTTCGAGATCGGCTTCGAGCCTGAACGCTCGCCAGAGGCGACGAAACGCAAGCAGGCGGCCGCGCTGCAGCGCGAACGCGACAGGTTCGTCGACCAGGTCTTCGCGGAGTACCGTGCGGGTTCCTCGATCAACGCATGGGCCTCGATCCAGCAGCGCGCGGGCCAGGGTCCATGCGCGCTCGCCGAATACGAATGGCTGTATCCACGCGTGGCGGCATGGGCGAATCCAACGCTCGCGAACCGGGTTGCACATGAATTGCTGGCGCTGCTGCTCGCGAGCCAGCGCAACGGCGAAGCCGTCAAACTGGTCAAGGACCGGCTGCAGGCCGATTCACGGTTCGAGCCTGCCACCGGCGAGCAGACCCTGCGCGTCGCGCAACTGGCGCGTGACGCGGGCGACTGGCCGCTGGCCCGTGCGCTCATCGCCGACTTCGAACAGCGCTTTGCGGACCATCCCGTCCGCGGCAGTGTCGCGCTGCTCGCGGAGCAGTTGCACAAGCGTTGAGCCCGACGCGGCGTACGCGGCGCCCCCGGGATCTCTACCCGAATACGCGGGAGTAGAATCAGCAGCGTGGAGCGCTTTTCTTTCCTGCGACGCTATCTGCCGGCACTGGTGCCGATGGTCATGTTCGGCCTGGCCATCGTCGCCCTGCATCGGTTGGCTGGCGAACTGCAACTGCACGCGATCCTGGCGGAGTTTTCCGCCATCGAGCCCTGGCGACTGCTGGCCGCGGTCGCGCTTGCGGCCGGCAGCTATACGGCACTGGTCGGTTACGAACTGCTCGCGCTCGCATACGTCACCCGCAGGTTGCCACTGCGCACCGTGGCGCTCTCGTCCTTCATTGCCAACGCCGTCGGCCACAATGTCGGCGTCGCGACGCTCTCCGGCGGCGCGGTCCGCTATCGGATGTATACGTCGCTCGGCCTGGGGGCAGCGGAAATCGCGCGTGTCATCGCGTTCTGCACGGCTACGTTTGCGCTCGGTGCCTGCACCCTCGCCGGCCTGTCGCTGATCGTGGACGCCGGCGAGGCGTCGTCCCTGCTGCATGCCTCGGAAGTCGTCTCACGACTCCTGGGCGCCGTCGCGCTGACGATGGTCGGCGGTTACCTGGCCGCCTGCTTCCTGCGACGCGCCGCATTCGAGTGGCGCGGCCACGTCGTGCGACTGCCGTCGGCAGGGATCGCCGCGAGCCAGGTTGGACTCGCCGTCGTGGACCTGGCGTTCGCCTGCGGCACCCTGTACGTACTGCTGCCGGAGTCGGCCAGCGTTTCCTTCGTGGCATTCCTCGGTCTGTACATGGTCGCGCTTGCGATAAGCGTGCTCAGCATGGTGCCGGGAGGGCTCGGCGTTTTCGAGTCGATCCTCGTCCTGCTGCTGCCCGGCGTCGCCCCGACCCAGATGCTGGGCGCCCTGCTCGCCTACCGGCTCGTCTACTACGCACTGCCGTTCGTTGTCGCCGTTGCATTGATGTCGCTGCGCGAGGTGCAGCAGCAACGCCACCGCCTGTCGAGCGCGTGGGCATGGACCCAGCGTTCGCTCGATCTGGTCGTGCCGCAGGCGATCGCCCTGCTGGTCTTCGGCGCCGGATTTCTGCTGCTGCTTTCTGGCGCTACGCCGGCAGCCGCCACGAGGCTGGCCGCACTCGACCGGCTCATTCCGTTGGCCGTGCTGGAAGCATCGCATCTTGCAGGCTCTGCAGTCGGCGTGCTGTTGCTGATCCTTGCGCACGGACTGGCACGGCGGCTCGACGGTGCCTGGCAAGTGACCATGGCGCTGCTCGGTGCGGGTGCTCTGGCGTCGCTGCTGAAAGGACTGGACTACGAAGAAGCGTTGCTGCTCGGCCTCGTCGCACTGGCCTTGTATGGGACGCGAGCGCAGTTCTACCGCAAATCCTCGCTGGTCGCGGAATCCCTGTCGCCGGCCTGGCTCGCAAGTGCCTCCATCGCGGTCGGCGCGTCGATCTGGGTCGGCCTGCTCGCCTACCGTCACGTGCCCTATACGAGCGAGCTGTGGTGGCAGTTTGCACTCGACGGCCACGCGCCCCGCATGCTGCGGGCGAGCCTGCTGGCAGTGCTGCTCTTCGGGAGCTATGCGTCATTGCGCCTGCTCGCGCCTGCGCGTGCCTCACCGACCCTGCCGACCGACGCGGATCTCGAACGTGCCTTGCCGATCATCCACGGCTCGACGGACACCGCGGCCAACCTGGCGCTGCTCGGCGACAAGTCATTGCTCTTCAGCGCCAGCGGCAAGTCGTTCGTGATGTTCGGCATCGCCCGCCGCAGTTGGGTCGCCATGGGCGATCCGGTCGGTCCGGCAGCGGAACGCGCCGAACTGGTCTGGCACTTCCGCGACCTCGCCGATCGCGCCGGCGCGTTCAGCGTGTTCTACGAAGTCGCCGGGGAAAACCTGCCACTCTACGTCGATGCCGGGCTCGCGCTGAGCAAACTCGGCGAGGAGGCCCGCGTCAGGCTCTACGATTTCTCGCTCGACGGCAGTGCGCGGTCCACGCTGCGGCAGTCGAACCGCAAGGCGCGGCGCGAAGGACTCACCTTCCGGATCGTCCGGCCAGGCGACATCGCCGACCTGATGCCGCGTCTGCGTCAGATCTCCGACGAATGGAAGCAGAGCAAGTCGGTGGCCGAAAAAGGCTTCTCGCTCGGCCGCTTCGCGGAACCCTACCTGCGCCGATTTTCCCTGGCACTGGTCGAACGCGCTGGTGAGCCAGTCGCCTTCGCGAATCTGTGGGACAGCGATGCGCGTGCAGAGCTGTCGGTGGACCTGATGCGGCACACAACTGCGGCACCGAAGGGCGTGATGGATTTTCTCTTCACCGAACTGATGCTGTGGGGTCGCGACGAGGGCTATGGCTGGTTCAATCTTGGCATGGCGCCGCTGGCGGGCCTGGAGGCTCATCGGCTGGCGCCGGCGTGGCACAAGATCGGCCGCCTGATCTATCGCTACGGCGAAAATTTCTACAACTTCGAAGGGCTGCGCCAGTACAAGGAAAAGTTTCAGCCCGAATGGCGACCTCGCTATCTCGCCGCACCCGGCGGCCTGGCGCAGACGCGCGTGCTGCTGGATGTGACGACCCTGATCTCAGGCAAGCTGCTGGACGCCGTACGCAGGGACTCGCACGCCGCAGTTCCGGCGGTGCATTAGAAAGCGGGAGCTGCCGTTGCCACGACGTTTCGCCTGGTTCGCAACACTGTTCGTCGTCGTTTGCTGCTGCACATCCTCTGCGGCTCGCGCAGAGGCGGCCGCGCCCACCGGACCGACAAGTGCGACGACGTTGCCGGTTGCATCGAACAGCGTCGACGACCTGCCCCTGCTCGAGTTACCGGTCGCGCCTGGCGCCAGCGAGACCTGCGCGATCCTGCTCTCGGGCGATGGCGGCTGGTCAGCCCTCGACAAGGCGGTGGCGAGCGAACTCAATGTGCACGGCATTGCCGTGGTGGGCTGGGATTCCTTGCACTACTTCTGGGACGCACGCACGCCCGCGGGAGCCGCCCGCGACCTTGACCGCGTCATGCGCCACTATGCGCATGCGTGGCGCAAATCGAGTGTGCTGCTGCTCGGGTACTCACAGGGTGCCGACACGTTGCCGTTCATGATCAACCGGCTTTCGGCCGACACTGCTCGACTGGTCAAGGGCACCGTCTTGATCGGCATGGGTTCAGAGGCATTTTTCGAATTTCACGTGAGCCACTGGCTCGGCACGCCGAAGGGCGGGTTGCCGACCCGGCCGGAAGTCATGAGCGGATGGCTTGGCTCCGTGCTCTGCATTTACGGCCAGGACGACGACGATTCCGCGTGCCGGGGACTGCGTGGCCCAAGGGTGCGCGAAGTCGCGTTGGCAGGTGGCCATCATTTCGACGGGAACTACACGACCCTGACGGCTGCCATCGTCAGTGCCCTGTTTCCCTCGGCACAGCGTCAGCCGCTGATTCCGTGAGCGGATCCCGCGCGACGGCACCGGCATCGGACGGTGCGGTGGCCGGGACGCGCGAGAAATTTCGCTCACCCACGCGCACCGGCACACCCGATGCCTGCTGGAACGCGAGCCGTGCCGTGTCCCAGTCGATCGACACATCGATGCCGGCCGTGGCGGCCTGCACCACCCGATCGAGTTCCGCCGGATCCATGTGCGAAGGGTTGTCCGTGCCTTCGAGCGGCGCCTGGCGCTCGACGAACAGCGTGCCGCGCGACCAACCGACCTTGGTCGTCTGGTCGATCAGGTTTACCTTCGTGTTCACCGGGATCATCGTGTAGAACTCGGCGATGTCCTCCGGGAACATGCGGATACAGCCGTGCGTGACCTGCATGCCGACCCCCGCAGGACGGTTGGTGCCGTGAATCAGGTAGGAGCCGCCGGGGATACCGAGCCGCAACGCATACTCGCCCAACGGGTTGTCCGGGCCCGGCGGGATGAACGGCGGCAATGGATCACCCTTCGCCTCGTGCTCGAGCCGGACCGACTTTGGCGGATACCAGTTGGGGCGCTCCTGCTTCGCGGCAACCCTGGTGGCGCCGAGCGGCGTCTTCCAGTCCATCTTGCCGGTGCTGATCGGGTACGTGCGAACGACGCTCGGCTGGCCCGGTTGGGCCGGCGGAAAATAGTACAGGCGGTGCTCGGGCAGGTTGACCACGATCCCCTCGCGCGGGGCATTCGGCAGCAAGAATCGGCCTGGAATCACCACTTCGGTACCCGCGCCGGGCAGCCAGGGGTCGATTCCGGGGTTCGCGGCAATGATTTCCTCGTAACCGATTCCGTAGCGCCGGCCGATGTCGAGCAGCGTGTCCTCGTGCTCGGCCACGGCGATGCTGACCGCGCCGATCACGTTGTCGCCATTGAGCGGCAGCAGAAATTCGCCTGCCCGGACGTCATTCGCGACGAACGGTGCGAACGCTGCGACCAGTGCAGCGGCGAACCACTGCCCGACACGGTTAACTTGCATGCAACCTTCCTTCCATTGCCCGCATCTATTCTAGCCACATGGCGACGATCCACGCGCTGCTCGCACGCATTGACCCGGACACGGCACCGCCCGTAGCCTTGCGGCCGCGAGGGAGACCCATGCCATACAAGCTGACGATCGAGCTGTCCGACCGTGATTTGCGCCATTTTCGCCGGGAATTGAAAAAGGCGCGCGATTCAGTCCAGATTGCAGACGACGAGGAGATCCTCGGCGCGGCGGCCGACATGGTGAAAGCCATGAAAGGGACGGATCTGCCCGACTTCGTCACCGAACGGCTCGAGCAGCTCGACACCCTGATCGCCATGGTCACCGACGACGACTGGCCGCTGCAAGACGACGAACGGAATCCGGTGCTGTCGGGGCTTGCCTACTTGTGCGACCCGGAAGACCTGATTCCCGACGACATCCCCGGCATCGGCATGCTCGACGACGCCGTAATGATCGAACTCGTCTTCCGTGAACTGCGGCACGAGCTCGAGGCGTACGAGGATTTCCGTGCGTACCGCGAATCGCTGACGAAGCGCTCGGTGCTGCGCACGGCATCGGCCGACGTCACGGAAAAGATCACCAGGCGGCGCGTACAGCTGATGGCGCGCATGCGGCGCCGGCGCAAGAGCGAACAGTGACCTGCGATCGGAAGCGCGCCGCGCTGATGTTCCGATCAATCACCGGTCACTGGGTTCGCTGCCACTCGCGCCAGTAATTCCACGATCTGGTCCGGCACGCCGTTGCGTGCTTCCGTGACCGCAACGCGCACGGCGTTGGCAAACGACACGCGGTCGGCACCGCCGTGGCTCTTGATGACCACGCCCCGCAATCCAACCATGCTCGCGCCGTTGTAGGCGCGCGGATCGAGTCGCGCCTTCAGTGCCTTGAGCGTCGGCGCCGCCGCGAGCGCGCCGAGCTTGCGCGCCGTGTTGCGCGTGAACTCTTCCTTCATTGCGCCGTTGATGAAGCGCGCGAGGCCTTCCATGCTCTTCAGCGCCACGTTGCCGGTGAAGCCATCGGTGACGACGACGTCGATGTCGCCCGAGAAGATCTTGTCGCCTTCGACGAAGCCACAGTAATTGAGGGCAGAGCCGGTGAGACGCTTGTGCGCCGCCTTGATCTCTTCCGTGCCCTTGATGTCTTCCTCGCCGACGTTGAGCAGGCCGACGCGGGGACGCTCGATGCCGTGCAGGTCGGACGCGATCACCGAGCCCATCACTGCGAACTGCACGAGGTGGTCGTCGTTGCAGTCGGGGTTGGCGCCCAGGTCGAGCATCACGGTGTAGCCGCCCGCCGAGGGCAAGGCCGAGACGATCGCAGGACGGTCGATTCCCGGCACCATGCCGAGCACGAAACGCGCAGTCGCGAGCAGCGCACCGGTATTGCCCGCAGACACGCACGCCGACGCCTCGCCCTTCTCGACGAGGTTGATCGCGATGCGCATCGACGAGTTCTTCTTGCGGCGGAGCGCGTCCTGCGGACGCTCGTCCATGGCGACGACTTCGGTCGCTTCGACGAAACGACAGCGGTCGTCGTCGCGGGCGGCGCCCAGCAACGGCAGCACGGTGTCGCCGCGACCGACGATGATCAGTCGCAGGTCGGGCGTGGACGCAAGGACATCGAGTGCCGCGGGGACGGCGACTGCAGCGCCGTGGTCTCCGCTCATCGCGTCCACGGCTACGGTCAGGCCGGCGGTCATGCGCGGGCCCGTTGGAACAGGATTACTCCTGGCCTTCGTCGGCAGCCGGCTTCTCGATCACCTTCTTGCCGCGGTAAAAACCGTCGGCGGTGATGCGATGACGCAGGTGGGTTTCGCCGCTCGTACGGTCGACCGACAGCGCGGGGCTGCTCAGGTGATCGTGCGAACGATGCATGCCGCGCTTGGACGGGGTCTTGCGGCTTTTCTGGACTGCCATGGTCTACTCTCCTGAAGCGGGTCCGCGCTCGTTGTTCTTATCGAGCAGCTCCCGCAGATTCGCAAAGGGGGTCTGTTTCTCTTCCACCGCTGCCTCTAACGCAGCGGGCTCGACCACGGAAGGCGCCAATGCCACCACTTCCGCCTCGGACGACAGGCACTCCGGGCTGCCTGCTTCGTGCGCGGGCACGAGCGGCAACGCGAGCAGCACCTGCTCTTCGATCAGCGCCGCGAGCGACACGCACTCCGGCTCTCCCACGAACGGCTCATAGCCGCCCGGCACGTCGTCGGTCTCGGCGCGGACGATGACGACCAGTGCCGATTCCTCCACCACGACCGCGCAAGGCTGCAGGCAACGCTGGCACTCCAGCACTGCCGTGCCCTCGACGCGAACGTCGACTGTCGTCCGTCCGTCAAACGCGCCAAACCGCAACTGCGCACGCACGCGGGTGCCGGGAAGGCCGCCCGCCTGTGCGACGCGTTCGAGCTGAGGCAGATCGAGATGCCGTTCGATGACGGCGGCTCGTGCCGACAGTTCTTTAGCGTTGACCTGATCGGCAGGGCCGGGCGACATGGGGCGCGTATAATAGTGACGCGCCCCCGCCCTGTCAAAGAAAAAACGAGCCTAAATCTTTGTTTTCCAAGGGCCTGATTCTCGCCTCGACGTCCCGCTACCGGCGCGCCCTGCTGCAGCGGCTCGGGCTGCCTTTCGACTGCGTCGCTCCTGCTGCCGACGAAGCCCGCTTGCCCGGCGAACCGGCCGCCGAGATGGCCGCGCGGCTCGCCCGGGTCAAGGCGGAGGCAGTCGCCGCCAGGCACCCTGAGGCGATCGTCATCGGCTCCGACCAGGTGGCCCTGCGGGGCACCGATGTGCTCGGCAAACCCGGCACCGTCGAACGCTGCCGCGACCAGCTGCGGGCGTCCTCGGGCCAGGAAGTTGTCTTCCTCACCGCGGTCCATGTCATTGACGGCTTGGCCGGTCGCAGCGAATCGCACGTCGACCGGACGGTGGTTAAGTTCAGGGAGCTGTCGGACGCCGAGATCGACCGCTACATCGAGCGCGACCAACCGCTCGACTGCGCCGGCGGCTTCAAGGCCGAATCCCTTGGGATCGCCCTCTTCGACCGGATCGAATCGGTCGACCCGACGGGCCTCACCGGCCTCCCGTTGTCCTGGCTTTGCGGCGCCCTTCGCCGCGCACGGGTCCAGATCCCTTAGCCGGACTGCGCTTCTCCGTCCGGGGATTGCCCATCCTCGGCTTGCCCGCCTGCGCCACCGGCGCCGGCCGCTGCACGCGCGGTGCGACGATCGGCCCCCGGGCACCTTCCGGCTTCAGGGTCTTGCCGCGTTCGTCCTGCGGCGCGCGGGCCTTGCCGCGCGTCAGCGTATCGAGGACGGCACTGAGCTCGGGCGGCAGCGGTGCGCTCGCCAACATGGGCTCGCGGGTCCCGGGCCGCGTGAAGCCAAGCGACGACGAGTGCAGGAACATCCGCTTCAGGCCGTAGTCCTTGAAGATCTCGTTGAAGGTCCGGTTGCCGTACTTGTCGTCACCGGCCACTGGATGACCGGCATGGGCGGCGTGCACGCGGATCTGGTGCGTCTTGCCGGTGTCGATCTCGACTTCCAGCAGCGTGGCAAGGTTGCCGAAGAACTGCACGGGCTTGAACGTGCTGACGGACTTCTTGCCGTGCGGGCGCACTGCCACATGCCGCTCACCGCTGCGGCGCTCGTCGGTGTCGAGCGCCAGTTCGATGCGCTTGGTGCCCAGGTTCCACTTGCCGCAAACCAGTGCCAGGTAATGCTTTTCGGTCTGGCCTTCGCGCAACTGCACGTGCAGGTCGCGCAACGCGGCGCGCCGTTTCGCCACCAGCAGGCAGCCGCTGGTGTCACGGTCGAGGCGGTGTACGAGTTCGAGGTCGGGCTGCCCGGGGCGGGCGCCGCGGAGCGCTTCGATCAGGCCGAAGTCAGTCGCGCTGCCGCCGTGAACCGCCAGGCCCGGCGGCTTGTTGAAGACGATCAGGTCGCTGTCCTCATAGGTGATCGCGTCGAGCACCAGCTTCTGCAGCGACTCGCTGGCGGTCCGTGGCGTGGCCGGGGGCGGCACGTCCGCTGCCTTGCGCACCGGCGGAATGCGGACGATGTCGCCCAACGCCACCCGCTGGTCTGGCTTGGCGCGCTTCTTATTGACGCGCACCTCACCCTTGCGCAGCAGGCGGAACACGTGCGTGCGCGGTACGTCCTTCAGTTGCCGGACGAGAAAGTTATCGAGCCGGGTGCCGGCGTCGTCTGCGGTCACTTCGACGTGAGTGACACCGCGTCCGGGTTCCGGCACGGCGGCATTCTGGTCGGTTGCCGGGTCTATTTCGTAAGCCATTGATTTTCGGGCCTTCGCTTGTTACATTCCGGCGCTAGGCAATGCGCTGGTGCGTCCAAGCAACATCAG
>Ga0315276_10002622_pt1 | contig 16483 bp, 17 predicted proteins | sample YL17G05_0_MG_FD_204542 | JGI IMG/M metagenome (GOLD analysis project Ga0315276, IMG submission 204542) | Sediment microbial communities from Yellowstone Lake, YNP, Wyoming, USA - YL17G05_0 | ecosystem: Environmental > Aquatic > Freshwater > Lake > Sediment | place: USA: Wyoming | collected... | reverse complement strand
TGACGTGGAAAAGAAAATCATCGAGACACAACTTTAACAGGGGAAGCTCATGTCCACGAAGAAGACGCTGAACGCATTTCTCGACGAACTCGCATCCTCCTCCCCCGCGCCGGGTGGAGGGAGCGTCGCCGCGCTGGCCGGAGCGCTCGGTGCGGCCCTCACGGCGATGGTGTGCAATCTGACGATCGGCAAGAAGAAGTACGCATCCGTGGAAGAGGAAATGGAGAAGATCCTCGGTCAGGCCGAGGAATTGCGCTCGGGCTTCACGGCCCTCATTGACAGGGATACGATCGCCTTCAACAAGGTGATGGAAGCGTACGGATTGCCGAAGGAGACCGAACCGCAAAAAGCGCTGCGCGCGGCCGCTGTCCGCGAGGCGACCAAGGAAGCGACGCTCGTGCCGCTGGAGGTCATGAAGCACTGCATCGACGCCCTGGCGCTGGCGCAGCAGGTGGCGGTAGGGGGGAACGTGAACTCGATCAGCGATGCGGGGGTGAGTGCGTTGATGCTCCACGCCGCCGTGGAGAGCGCCGCGCTCAACGTCATCATCAATCTTAACGGACTGTCGGACAGCGAGTTTGTGGGATGGAAATCCGAGGAGCTCCAGTCGTTGCGGAGCACGAGCAGGATGATGCTCGAGGAGATCCAGGGGATCGTGGCGGAGAAACTCAGGAAAGAGTAGCGGGACGCCGCTGCGCTCCCGGGTCGCCCTCGAGGACCGTGGCGAGGGCGACGATCGCCGCCGTTTCGGTCCTCAGCCGCCTCGGGCCCAGCGTCACCGCGGCAAACCCCGATCGTATGGCCAGACCCACCTCCGCGTCACTGAACCCCCCTTCCGGGCCGATGCACACCACGACGGCCCGCCCCTGTCCACCGAGGTCCGACGAACGAAGAGCGTGATCCGCCTTTTCGTGCGCCATCAGGGTGATCGCTCCCGCGGGAGCGGATTTCAGAAAATCGTCGAACGCTGTCAGCGGCCGGACGTCCGGCAGGATGCTCCGCCCCGACTGCTTCATCGCAGCGAGGCAGAGTTTCTGCCAGCGGTCGATCCTGGCGTGCCGCGGGATGGTCCGTTCGGTCTGAAGAGGGACGATCGTCCGGACGCCGAGCTCGACGCATTTTTCGACAAGAAAATCGAATCGCGAAGGGTTCTTCAGGATTCCCGCCCCGACGGTCACCTCCCTCTCCGCCTCATGCAGGAGTGGATGGCGTCCGGTGATCGTGCAGAGGGCCGCCTGGCGGGAGATCTCCGCGATGACCGCGTCGTAGGCGGTCCCCGCGCCGTCGACCGCGCATATCACGTCCCCGGGGCGCATGCGCATCACATGCGCGAGATGGTTCAGCTCCTCCCCCTCGACGGTGAGCGTCGGCGGTGTGACCTGCCGCGGCGGCGTAAAGAAGTATTCCATGATCAGATCGATGTCCTCAGGTCGACGATGAACTGTCCCCTGCCGTAGTTATCCCACGCATATTCGACCCGCAGCACTGCTCCGTAGGGAAGCAGAAAGTTGATGCCCGCGCCGTATCCCGATCCGAACGACGCGAGCTGCAATTCGTCGTGACGATACCAGGCCGCGCCGAAGTCGCAGAAGAGCGCCAGGCCCACGCCGAACCGCCATACCGAGAATTCGACGGGCATCGGGATCGCCGAAAAGACGAAGGTCCTGGGGTCATAGACAAGGTAGCGCAGTTCCACCGTTCCTCCCGCAAGGTCTTCTCCTTCCCAGACCGTATGGTAGTAGCCCCGGATCCGTTCGGAAGAACCATAATACGCGCGCGCATAGGTCGGGATGGTGCTTCCGGATACCAGAGAAGCGTGGCCACGGAATCCCAGCGAAAAGTCGGTAACAAGAGGTATGAAAGTCCGGAGGTCGAATCCAAACCGGCTGAAATTCACCGCCGATTCTCCAAACCCGTTCTTGGTGAAGTAGAAATGGGCTAACGACCCTCTCATGGAATACTCGCGCAGGTCGCGCGTATCGTGGTTATAGCTCGCCGTCGCGTAGAGATAGAGATCCGTGCCGTCGGGATCTGCGGTGCGCCCCTGGCGATAGATCGAGACCTTGACGTAGTGGACGCCGGGACTGATGTCAGCCGTTTCGAAGAGGCCGAAGCGTTTGCCGAGGGTGCCGCTCAGGTCGACGTGCCGTTCGTCAAAATCGCCCGTCAGGCTTGCCTCCACCTCGCTTCGATTCCTCACGTTGGCGGTTGAGACGGACGTCGCGATGTAGGTGCTGCTTTCCCGGTCGAACAGCGGATCGGCGAACGAAAAGGAAAATGCGGGGTCAAACCCGAAGACCGCGGAGCCGTAGAGCTTCTGGTTCCGTCCCCGGAAATTGGTATGAAGGAGGCCGGCGCCGTAATAGATCTTCTTGGGATCGCCGTCGCGAAAACCGAGGATCGGGACGGGGATGATATACCAGCGTTCGCGCACATCGACGAACAGGAAGCGCTGGGTTCCGAGGGAGTCGAAGAAGACGTCGACTTTCGTGAAAAGGCCGAGGCTGTAGATCCGGTTCCGGTCGTAGGTGATGGCTCCCTGGGTGACCGTCGAACCCGGTTTCAGCGTCATCTCATCGAGGATGACGTAGGTCTTGGTTTTCTCGTTGCCGGAGACGATGATGGTATCGACGATGCCCAGGGGAGTTTCCCCGGGAGAGACCGCGATCTCCTGGGCAGGAAGGGGGGACGTCACGCCGGCGAGGGCGGCGGCGAGGCAGGCGGCGGCGAGCAGGGGCCGGGTCATGCCAGAAGACGCCGGTGCTCGACCATGATACAGCGATCAACGACGACGTCCAGTCCCGCGCGGGACGCCGTGCCGGCTGCGGCAGGATGGACCGTGTCGAACTGCATCCAGACGGCCCGGGCGCCGGCGCGTGTCGCGTCCTCGACGACTCCCGGCATGAATTCGGGCCTGCGGAACACGTTCACGATGTCGACGGGGAAGCCGATGGAGAGAAGGTCGGGATAGGAGCGTTCGCCGAGCACGGTGCTCAGCGCGGGGTTCACGGGAATGATCGTATAACCCTGCTGCTGGAGGTACCGCGCGACGCGGTGGCTGTCGCGAACGGCTTTGTCCGAAAGTCCCACCACGGCGATCGTCCGGGCGGAGCGAAGCAGGGAGGCAAGGTCGGCATCGTTTTCAATGATCGGCATGGCTCCCCCTGCGGAGACGGTTGAATGCCTCCCCCGCGGCGGCCTGTTCGGCCTCCTTCTTGTTTTTCCCGCTCCCCGTCCCTTTTGACGCGCCTCCCAGAGACACGTCGACGGTGAACGTCCGGTCGTGGTCCGGTCCTTCCTCGTGCACGATCGTATAGCGCGGGGTCCCCAGCCCCTTCGCCTGCGCGAATTCCAGCAACATGCTTTTGTAGTTGTCGTCGGCCGTCGCCACATCGCCATCCTTCAGTGCGCCGAGAACGCGGCGTTCGACGAACCCCCGGGCGGCGGAGAACCCGCCATCGAGGTACAAGGCAGCGATGACGGCCTCGAAACTGTCCGCGGCGATGGTATCACGTCCCTTGCCGAGTGAACCCGATGCGCTGGGGCTGGTCAGGATGAAGTCCGAGAGCCGGATCGCGTTCGCATAGGCCGCGAGCGCCCTCCGGTTCACGAGCCGCGAGCGCATCTTCGTCAGTTCCCCCTCTTCGGCCCGCGGAAAGTGATGATAGAGGTATTCACCGACGATGAGGTTGAGGATCGAATCGCCGAGGAATTCAAGACGCTCGTTGGATGCGCTGGAGGGATGCCGTTGCTGCAGCGAGGATCGGTGCATGAGGGCGTGGATGAAGAGGTCGGTGTCGCCTATCCGGTATCCGATGAGTCGCTCGAACTCCCGGATCCGCCCGGTGAAGCGGGGGTGGGACGACTCCTCGCCGGGAGGCACCACGCCACGCCGGCGCCGGAGCAGCCGTCCGAACAGTAGTTGTAGCCGGGTCATACGCCGGTCATACGGTGTACTTCTTGACCAGGAGCGACGCGTTGTGTCCGCCAAATCCGAATGTGTTGCTGAGCGCGTAGGTGACGACCCGCCGGGCGGCGACGTTGGGAGTGTAGTCGAGATCGCACGCCGGGTCGGGATACTCATAGTTGATGGTGGGGGGAACCATGTCGTGCTTGACGGCGAGGATTGCCGCAATAGCTTCCACGGCACCGGCCGCGCCGAGCAGGTGGCCGGTCATCGACTTGGTGGAGCTGATCTTCACGTCTTTGGCATGATCGCCGAAGACTGACTTGATGGCCTGTGTCTCGCTGATGTCGCCGAGCGGGGTCGATGTGCCGTGGACGTTGATGTAATCCATCCGGTCGGGCGTGATGCCGGCGTCCTTGAGTGCCCGGCGCATGGAGCGGACGGCCCCTTCGCCTCCCTCCGGCGGGGCGGTGATGTGATGGGCGTCAGCGGTAAAACCGATGCCGACCATTTCGCAGTAAATTCTGGCGTTGCGCTTTTTCGCGTGTTCGAGCTCTTCCAGGATGAGCGCGCCGCCTCCCTCGCCCATGACGAAGCCGTCGCGTTTCGCGTCGAACGGACGGCTTGCCTTCTGCGGGGCATCGTTCCGCGTGGAGAGTGCGCGCATCGCATTGAAGCCGCCGAGTCCCATCGGGGTGATCGGTGCCTCCGAACCCCCGCAGATCATCACATCGGCATCGCCGTACTGGACGATGCGGTAGGCGTCGCCGATGGCATGGGAGGCGGTGGCGCAGGCCGAGACCGTCGCGTAGTTGGGTCCCTTGAAACCGTGCTTGATCGAGATGTTGCCGCAGGCGATGTCGGGGATGAGCATGGGTATGAAAAACGGACTGATACGTCCCGGGCCTCCCCCCATCAGGTTCTTGAACTGCGTGTCGTACGTCGTCATCCCGCCGATGCCCGATCCGAAGACGACGCCGAACCGGTCCGGATCCTCGTCTTTGATGGCGATACCCGCGTCGGCGACCGCCTGGTCGGCGGCGATGAGGGCGTACTGCGCGAAGGGATCCATCCGCTGGGCGCCCTTCCGGTCCAGAAATTCGGTGGCCTTGAAGCCCTTCAATTCGCAGGCGAAATGCGTATCATAGGCGGACGTGTCGAAATAGGTGATCGGCGCCGCGCCGCTCGTGCCGGCGAGGAGGCTTTTCCAGTATGCGTCGACCGAGTTCCCGATGGGTGTAAGCGCCCCCAAGCCGGTGACAACGACTCTCCGCTTTCCGTTGGTGCTCATGCGTGCGATATCTCCTTGGTCTACCCCCGCCGGAGAGAACGGCTTCTTCGCCGGCGGATCGTCTGCCCGCCCCCCGGAAGCGGGGGGCGGGGAACCGCGTTGCCGTAATCAGGCGCTCTTCGATGTGATGTACTTGATGGCATCACCCACCGTGGCGATCTTCTCCGCGTCTTCGTCCGGGATCTGCAGATTGAACGCCTTCTCGAACTCCATCACCAGCTCGACGGTATCAAGGGAATCGGCGCCGAGATCGTTCGTGAACGACGCCGCGGGAGTAATCTGACCGTCGTCCACGCCCAGCTTGTTAATGATGATCTCTTTCACCTTTGCTTCAATGTCTGCCATGATGCTGACCTCCTTGTGAGTGATGGAATGTTTTCGATCTACGCGTATGCATTGGCTGATCGTCCTACATAGTCATGCCCCCATCGACGCACAGAACCTGGCCGGTTATGTACGCCGCGCCGTCCGACGCAAGAAATGCCACCACAGAAGCGATCTCATCGGGGCGTGCCGTCCTTTTCAGGGGAATCGACCCGGTCACAATCTTCCGCTGATCCTCCGTGAGCGCGCCGGTCATGTCGGTGTCCACGAACCCCGGAGCTACCGCATTCACCTGAATATTGCGAGAAGCAAGCTCTTTTGCAATAGATTTGGTGAAACCGATGATCCCCGCCTTGGATGCCGCATAATTGGCCTGTCCTGCGTTCCCCGACACTCCGACCACGGACGTGATGTTGATGATCCGGCCCCCCTTCTGACCCATCATCGGGCGGCATACCGCCTTGGTGAAATTGAACACGCTCTTCAGGTTGTTGTCGATCACCGCGTCCCAGTCGCTTTCGCTCATGCGCATCAGCAGGCCATCCTTGGTGATTCCGGCGTTGTTGACAAGGATGTCGAGGCGCCCGTACTGCGCGATCAGCTGTGTCACCAGCGTGGCCGCCTCGGTCGTCGATGAGGCATCCGACCGGTGGGCCGAGACCGTATGTCCGGAGGCGGTCAGAGAGGCGGCAAGGCTCTCGGCGGCGGCGGCCGAATTCCTGTACGTAAACGCCACCGTGGCTCCGGCTCCGGCGAGAGCCTCGACGATGGCCCTGCCGATTCCCCGTCCCCCTCCTGTGACCAGCGCCACTCTTCCCTGGAATGTATTCATGGGTGGGCTCCCGATGTCCGCATTGCCTGATAGTGTGTCCGCATTGCCGCAAACCCTTCTTCACCGATGAGATGGACCAGCTCTTCCCTGCAGCCCTCAAAAAGCGGTATCTCGAACGAGGTGCCGATCGTGCAGCAGGACTCCTCCGACTGCAGCATGTCGTCGAAGCTCACGGTGCCGTTGGTGATCTCGATCGGATAGAGGACGCAGAAGAGCGGTTTGAGCGCCCACTTGTCCATCCCCGCGTTCACCGCCGCCAGCTGGATTGTGCATCGCCCGAGCCCGTCGAGGAACGCGCACTTGTCATGAATGACCTGCGTGCCGACACACCTCCCCGACGGGAAATCATCGTCCTCATGCTCGCCCTCCTCGAACCACGTGGAGGGATCAGTGCTCTGTGTACCGTCCATCTGTGCCGCGATCAGCTCCTTGTGCGCCACGATCACGTCCCGTTCGTGCAGATCGACGAAGACGCCTCCTTCGCAGCAGGCGGAGGAGCAGGTGCAGGGCCCCCCTCCCGCCGGGAATCCTTTGGTGAAGAGCTCGCCCGCAATGGTGTACTGCTTGATTGTCAGCGACTTATCCGGTGTGATCGTCATGGTGTCTCCATCAGGTCTCGAGATTCTCCCATGTGTCCACGCCCGTGGTCGCGACCCCCGGCTCGGTCCTTTTGATGAGGCCCTGCAGGACCTTTCCGGGTCCGACCTCGGTAAAAGTGCCGGCGCCGTCGCGCACCATCGCCCGCACCGTCTGTTCCCAGCGGACGGGATTGGTGAGCTGACGGTAGAGGAGGTCCCGGATCTCCGCCGCCTCCGTCACGGGCTCCGCGGTGACGTTGGCGTAGACCGGGAGAACGGCATTCCGGATTGCGGTCCGGTCCAACCCCTCCTTCAGCCCATCGCGGGCGGTTTCCATCAGCGGCGAATGGAACGCGCCGCTGACCACAAGCTCCTTCACCAGCTTCGCCCCTCGTGTCTTTGCGATCTCCATGGCCTTACGCACCCCTTCGACCGAACCCGAGATCACGATCTGGCCCGGTGAGTTGAAGTTGGCCGGCTGGACGATCCCGGCCGGGGAGGCTTCGCGGCAGACCTCCTCGATGACGCCGGGGGTGAGGCCGACGACCGCCGCCATGGTTCCCTTCCGTTCTTCGCCGGCCTTCTGCATCAGTTCGCCGCGGAGCCGGACAAGCCGGAGCGCGTCCTCGAACGTCAGAGCGCCCGCGGCCACCAGCGCGGAGTACTCGCCGAGCGAGTGCCCGGCCACCATCGCCGGGTGCGGCCCCCGCATGGCCGTGAAGAGGACGATGCTGTGAAGGAAGATCGCCGGCTGTGTGTTCTTCGTCTGCCGGAGTTCTTCCTCCGGTCCCTCAAAACACATCCGGGAGAGCGGAACGCCGAGAATCTCGTCGGCCCGCTCCATCATGGCGCGCGACGCCCCGTCGGCCTCGAAGAGGTCCTTCGCCATGCCGACGTACTGCGAGCCCTGTCCGGGGAAAACATACGCGAGCGTGCCCATGAGGTCAGCGTGCGTTCTCGGCGGTCCATTTCATGAGGACCGACCCCCAGGTGTAGCCGGCCCCGAAACTCGCCATCACGATCGTCTGTCCTTTTCGCAGTTTGCCGCTCTCCCACCACTCCGACAGGCAGAGCGGGATTGTCGCCGCCGTGGTGTTACCGTAGCGGTCGATATTGATCATGACCTTCGAACGATCCAGCCCCATCCGGTCCGCCGTCGCATCGATGATGCGGAGGTTGGCCTGATGCGGGACGAGCCAGTCGACATCCGCGCCGGTGAGGCGGTTCCTTTCCATGATCTCGCCGGAGACGTCGGCCATGCCCACGACGGCCACCTTGAACACTGCCTTCCCGTCCTGGAAGATGTAGTGCATCCGTTTGTCGATCGTCTCATGCGTCGGAGGATTCAGGCTCCCTCCGCCGCGCATGTTGAGAAAGTTCTCGCCGGAACCGTCGCATCTGAGGATGTGGTCGAGGATTCCGCCGTCGGCTTCCTCGCACGGCTCCAGCAGAACTGCCGCACCGGCGTCGCCGAAGAGGATGCAGTTGTTCCGGTCCGTATAGTCGGTGATGCTGCTCATCTTGTCGGCTCCCACCACGACCACCTTGCTGTGCGTTCCGTTTTCAATGAACTGCATCCCCGTCACGAGCGCGAAAGGGAAACCCGAGCAGGCGGCGGACAGGTCGAACCCCCATGCCTTCTTTGCCCCGATTCTTTCCTGGACCAGGCAGGCGGTCGACGGGAAGAACATGTCGGGGGTGACCGTCGGGACGATGATCAGGTCGATCTCGGAAGCGCTCATGCCCCGGTGTTGGAGCATGTTCTCGATCGCCCGTGAGGCAAGTTCGGATGTGCCGCCGTGTTCCAGGATGCGCCGTTCGGAAATGCCCGTGCGCGTCCTGATCCACTCGTCGGTGGTATCGACCATCTTCTCGAGGTCGGCGTTGGTCAGCTTCTTCTCCGGGGCCCAGTGTCCGACCGCCGTGATGGTGGCTCGTCGCTTCGTCATTCTTCTCCGTGCATTGATGCCTGAAGAGATTCCTGAATCCTCTGGTGCACCCGCCGGTGGACCATTTCCTCGGCGCGGATGATCATGTTCTTGATCGCCCTGGGGGTCGACCCGCCGTGACCGATGATCGACACGCCGTTGACCCCCAGGAGCGGCACCCCGCCGTGTTCCTGGTAGTCCAGTTCCCTGAGGACCGATCGCATGCCCCTGCGTGCGATCAGGGCAACCAGGGTGGGAACAATGCCGGTGGAGGCGTAGCGGCTGAACTTCGTCTTCAAGAAGGCGGGAATGCTTTCGCCGAACTTGAGGAGGATGTTGCCCACGAAGCCGTCACAGACGACAACGTCGGCTTTCCCCTTGAGAATGTCGCGTCCTTCGACGTTGCCGATAAAGTTCAGACCGCTTTTCCGGAGCAGGGCGAAGGCCTGCAGGGTTGTCTCGTTGCCTTTGGTGTCTTCTTCGCCGATGCTGAGCAGACCGATCGCCGGGCGTTCCTTTCCGAGCATCGCCGAGACGTAGATCGATCCCATCACGCCGAATTCGTAGAGGTGGCGGGGCCGGCAATCGACGTTCGTGCCGGCATCCACGAGAAGGCAGGGGGATTGCACGGTCGGGACGAGTGCGCCGATGGTGGGGCGGCTGACGCCCTTGATCCGTCCGAGAATCAGGGTGGAAGCAGAGAGGACGGCGCCGGTATTGCCCGCGCTCACGAATGCGTCCGCCTTCCCGTCGCGATGCGCCTCGAGGCCGACGCTGATCGAAGAACCCTTCTTCGTCCTGAGAGCCGCGTTGGGGTGGTCGTCCATGCCGATAACCTCGGGGGCGTGGATGACGGCGAGCGCCCCGGACGAGCGGTGGGGGGCGGCGCGCCCGGGCGATCGCGAAAGTTCCTGCTCGACGCCCTCTTCCCGGCCGACGAGGAGGACCGCAAAGCGGCCGCGTGTCTGGTCGAGCGCATCAAGAGCGCCTTCCACCACCACGGCGGGAGCGGAGTCGCCTCCCATCGCATCAACGGCTATGCGTATATGTGGATTGGCGGGACTCAAGGGAATGGGCGACCGGGTCGTTCTTGACGGGGAGCCATGCCGGGAGTGTGAGGCGGACATGCCTTCCCGCGCGCCGCTGCTGCGGGGCGGGGGAGGGCACGACCGGACTCAGGAGGCCTTGGGTACAACGATGGAACGGCCGTTGTAATATCCACAGTTGGGGCACGCCCGGTGTGGGAGCTTCTGCGTGTGACAGTTGGGACACTCTGCCACGGCGGGCGCGGTTGCCTTATAATGAGTGCGGCGTTTCCGCCCGCGAGTCTTTGAATGTCGTCGTTTGGGATTCGGCATCGTGCGCTCCTATCGTACGTCGTGCTTGGTATTGGTCTGAAGCTCTTTCAACTTGTCCCACCGGCCGTCGACCGCGGTCGATGTGCACTGGCAGGTTCCCTCGTTCAGGTTCCTGCCGCAGTGCGGGCAGAGCCCCCTGCAGTCCTCCCGGCAGACCCGCTTCAGGGGAACAGAGAGTTCTATCGTTTGGCGGACATCGTCGGCGATGTCGATCATGTTCAGTCCGGCCGGAATCACCTGCACCTCGGCCGGGTCGAACCGGGCCGCCGCCTCGCTTTCCCACACGTAGTACATCGTGTAGCTCGATGCGAACGGACTCCTGAACGGCGCCACACACCGGTCGCATTCCCATTCTGCTGTCGTCGAGAGCCGGGCGGTGAGGAAAAGACTCCCCCCCGCTTTTTCCAGGGTCGCATCGACGGCGACCGTTTCGTTGAATTCCTGCGGGAGCCCAAGTTCGGATGGGGGAGCCGTGAACCTGTACGTATGCAGCCCCTCGGACAGTCCCCCTACCTGGATTTTCATGGCTCCCCCTTGTCCCCAACGGCCGGATCCCCGCCGCCTCAGGTGGTCACAGAGGCCCCGCAAGTACCGAAAACGGGACGGATTCGACGGAATGGCGAAAAGCTTTATAATATAGGGAGATTGCCGGAGAGAGTCAAGAAATCCCTCGTCCCGGAAGACGTACACCCATCAATGTACGGTCGGGCTTATGGAAAGGTCAGCAGATCGTTCCCGCGCTAGGGAAAATACTCCTCCACCCCCCTGGTCTCACGGGTCCATAGCCAGAGAGGGTACAAAGAAGGGACGGCGAGGATCGAGCCTCCAAATCCGAGCATTCTTTTGGTGACCATGTTCACAGGCGGGATGTCCGTTTTCGCAAGCCGGTCATAGCGCAGCTTCACGCCATAGCGGCTCGCAGAGGATGCGACGAAGCCATTGAGGCGTCGCTGGATCGCACCTTCCTGGACACCGGCACGCATGACCGTCTTCAGAGAATCGAACGCGAACGTCGTATCGCCGGGGGCGCGACGCTGTCCGAGGACGGTGAAGAGGCTGTACCCTTCGGGGACCTTGACGGGACCCACGAGGGTTCCCGCGGAGACATCGAGCGCCCGGATCCCCATCGCGGGATGTTCCGCGATGGGAAAGTAGCCGGATTCCCCGTCCCGCCCAGCCCAGGCCTTCCGTTTTGAGAACCGGCGTGCAAGCTCCCCCATCTCTGCGCCGCCGACGATCCTCTCCAGCAACGAGAGAGACTCCTGAAGACTGTCGGAAAGGATCTCACGGATGCTGACCTCGTAGTCGTGGCCGATGAGATCGACGCGATCCTCCAGAACGCTGAGAACATCGTCGTTCGTCACCTGCATGTCCCCGGTGAGTTTTTCCATCAACGCGCGCGCTCTCCAGTAGTTCGACCACATGTCAACATCGTGCCTCACGTCCTCTGCGCGGTCAAGATGCAGGCGGTACCCCTCACGGGCGAGGAACTCGCGCCCCGCGATATCCCGTATGCTTGCATTCACGCGGCGGAGAAAATCGCTGATCTCCAACGTGGGAAAGACGCCTTCATAGGTCCGGTATCCCTCCAGAACATCTCCGATCGTCATCGTCCCCTCCGTCAGATCGACCAGCACGTCGTGGAGATGTCCTGCAAGAGTATCCATCGCAGCGTCGATCCCCCTGTCGAGACGGTAGCCGGAGGAGGTCTTGTAGCGGAGGGAGTCGGAGACCATCAGGCGGTGGATGGTTCTGGCAAAGAGCGCAAACGATGCGGGCCTCGCCTGTGCCCGCCGCGCTGAAAGGATTTCCGAGCTGTACTCTTGTGCGCGGACGAGTTCGTTCCGTCGCCGGATTCGTTCCGTCACCGTTTCCCTTCTCTCGGGAATCGACCGTTTCGCGTATTCAGGATCCGTCTCCTGACCCAGGAGCGAGAGGACCACCCACTCCCGGTGCCCCGTCAGAAGTGGCTCTGATGCGGGGAGACTGTCGCTGAGCGCATAGACGGCATCTTCCTGCCTCCGCTCGAGCAGGCCGAAGGTCACCGCCACGGTATCGACCGATACAGCAGACCGGCCCGGCGGATGAGCGATCACAGTGTCGGGATCTCCTCCCCCCCGGAGGGATCGGGAGATCGCGCGCGCCTGTGCTTCGTCAGACGCTCCGATCATGAGAATGCTCACCAGCCGGGCAAAGCGCGTCATTCCGGCACGGACCTCTTTCTCGGGCACGGTCGTTTTCGCCCTCACCTGCTGCTTGTAGAGTTCATCGCGGACAAAGAGTTTCTCGAGGTTCCTGGAATACGCTTTGAGCGCGCTATCCGGTACGATCCCTTCGGCGCCCGACTCGAGGGCAAGGATCTGTTCGGCCACCAGACTCTGGAGAGCTCTGATCTTGACGCTGTCCATCTTCCCCCCCTGTTCCTTCTCGGGCCACGGCATGAGTTCGAGCCGTTCGATGAGATCCCGGGGGGTAATGACCTTGCTCCCGACCTCGGCAAGGGTGTCCCTCAGGGAACCCTGCTGTTCCTGAGCGACCGCACGGGACGGGCCGGGAGCGAGGAGAGGGACGAGGAGGAAGTACATGGGTTTCATCGGCATCATTCTTTCAATGAACCGGCCATGATGCCACTCAGGTAGTACTTCTGGACGGCTGCGAAAAGAACAAGGACCGGGGCGACCGTCATGACCGAGCCGGCCATCATAAGCTCGGTATCCTGGACATGCTCGAGCGAGAGACTGGCGATCGCGACGGGGAGGGTATACATCGAATCGTCGGTCATGACGATCAGCGGCCACAGGAAGTCGTTCCACGTTCCCATGAAGGTGAAAATTGCAAGCGTGATGAGGATGGGCTTGCACAAGGGGAGAATGAGTGACCAGTAAATGCGGAAATCCGATGCCCCGTCGATCCGCGCCGCCTCGATGAGGCTGTCGGGAATTGTTCTGGCAAATTGACGGATCAGGAAGATACCGAAAATCCCGGCCATCCCCGGGATGATCACACCCATATAGGTATTGATCAACCCCATCTTGTTGAGCATCAGGAAGAGGGGAAGCATGGTGATCTGCGACGGGATCACCATCGAAGCGATGAGTGCTTTGAAGAGGGGGTCGCGACCACGGAAGCGGTACTTCGCGAAGGCATACCCCGCCATCGAATTGATGAGGAGCGAAATGACCGTAACGCTCAGAGCAAGGAAGGCGCTGTTGAACAGGTAGCGGGCGAGATTCATGCCCGTGAAGAGGCGCACATAATGTTCGAACGTCACATGCCGCGGCAGAAACGGCGGAGGGAACGCGCTGGCCTCCCCCGACGGCATCACGGACGCGGCAACCATCCATACCAGGGGGGCCAGCGTCACCGCCGCGATGGCGGTGATCAGGACGTAGAGAAGGAGAAGGCCGAGCCGCTGCATCACGCCTCCCATCGTCGTTGGATGCGGGATTGCACAACAGAACCCGCGAGGATGAAGGCAAAAAGGACGAACGCAAGGGCTGCCGAATAGCCCATGTTCCACCACCGGAACCCCTGCTGGTACATGAGCAGGACGATGCTCAGCGTGCTGTTCAACGGCCCCCCCTGCGTCATCACGTACGGTTCGGCAAAGAGCTGGAAGTATCCGATCATGGTGATGATGCTGACAAAGAGGGTCGTCGGCGCGAGCATCGGGAGTGTGATCGACCGGAACTGCTGGAACTTCCCCGCCCCGTCAATGGACGCGGCTTCGTAGAGTTCGCCGGGGATGTTCTGCAGCCCCGCGATGAAGATAATCATGTTGTAGCCAAAGTTCTTCCACACGGCCATGACGATAATCGCCGGCATCGCCCAGTGCGGATCTCCGAGCCAGTCGATCCCCGGCACCCCCGCAAGCGACAGCACGTAGTTGAGAATCCCGAAGCGGGGATGATACACAAAGCGCCAAACGATCGCGACGGCGACAAGGGTCGTGACCACCGGGGCAAAGTATGCCGTCCTGAAGAATCCTTTCAGGCGGAGCATCTTGGGTTGAAGGAGCAAGGCACTCCCCAGCGACACAGCGATCGAAAGGGGTCCTCCGACGACGAGAAAGTAGATCGTGTTCTTGAGGGCCTGCCAGAACAGCGGATCGTTGAGAAGCTGGAGATAGTTCTTCAGACCGATGAACCGGGCGTACTGAAAATTCCCGAGCGAATAGATGTCGAAATCCGTGAAGCTCATGAGAAATGCAGCCGCCACGGGGAGGACGAAGAAGATCCCGATGGCGGCCAGCGCGGGCGCAAGGAAGAAAAATACTGCTCGCCTATTCTCCATGTGCGATCCACCTTCTCTTCTCGAGAACGATATCGACTTTCCGGTCCAGGGCCTTCAGTCCTTCATCGACGGTCAGCTGGTCCATCGTGATCAGTTCCACATGCTGCCGTACTTCCTGAGCGATCTGTTCCCATTCGGGGACCTTCGGCAGGGCGACGGCATTGTTCAATTGCGTGAAGAAGGCCGCTGCGTACGTGTTGTGGGCGAGGGAAGAATCGTGCCATGCTTCCAGGCGCGCCGGGAGATTCCCGGTCAGCCGGTAGAACCCGATCTGCTGGGCGGGCGCCGAGAGAAATTCCATAAGCTTCCATACCTCCGGCTTGTGGTTTGACGTCCGCAGCATCACGAGGCCGGACCCCCCCGCGAATGAAATACTGGAAGAATCGTCGGGCCCCGGGAGCGGCGCCGTCATCCAGGCATTCTGGAGCGAATCGGGCAGCCGCCGGGTGAACTCCCCGATGTACCATGGACCGCTGATGTACATCGCAAAGTACCCCTCCGCGAACGCCTGGTACACGTTGACGATCTGCGTTGTCTTGACAGGAGCCCACCCATTCCGGAAGAATTTGTAGAACTCCCGCGTGGCGTCGGCAAATTCCGGTCCGCTGAAATTTCCTCTCGTGTCGTGATCCTTCAGCAGGGAGGAGCGTTTTTGCAGGCCGAAGAGGACGGGGGGGGCCCATTCGTTGTTCGTGGAGAAGAAAATCCCGTAGTGGCCGGGCGAACGCGCCACAAGCCTCGCGGAGGCGTCCTCAAGTTCCGACCAGGTTCGCGGTGGACGGGGATACCCGACCTGCGCGAGGAGGTCCGAGCGGTAGAACAGCACGCGGGTATCGACGTACCACGGGATCCCGAAAAGAACCGAGTCGATCCGGTACGTGTCCCAGACCCCCGGGAAATAGAATGAGTCCCGTATGGCGGCGCCCTGCGCCATCCAGGGTGTCAGATCTTCGATCGCGTGGAGGACGTTGAACTCCGGAATCCAGGTGTTTCCCATCTGCGAGATGTCCGGCAGCGATCCACCCGCGAAGGCAGTCAGGAGCTTCTCATGAGCGGCATTCCAGGGAATCATCTGCACGCGCACATGGATTCCCGGATTTCTTCGCTCGAACTCGGGAATCAGCTTTGAGACGTATTCCCCCTCAACGCCAAATGCCCAGAAAACGACGTCCGAAGCGCTTGCCCCCCTCGCGCAGGAAGGGAGGGAGACACACCCGTACGCGATGAAGAAGATCGCGATCGTGATCCCGAGCCACCATCTCACGTCTATTCTTCTCCCGGCCGATGTCATGGGAGAGATTCCCGCGTCCGGATGGTCATGATTTCGTCGTGACAATTTTGCACGAAAGGGGCATGAGCGTATGTCGTCGCGAACCCACGGTGAACGTCTTTTTCTGATTGTGGTAGTTCATCAGGAACAGATAGGAGCGTTTCTTCCCCCGGCGGAGAACGAATTGGATGTCCGGATCGGATACTTTCGCGTCCCGCTTGATCTTGTCCAGGCCGACGATTCTTTCATAGAGCGCGAGATGCTCGTCTGTCGTATAGCCGAACGCGAATCCCAACGCCGTGATCCTCCCTTGCCCCACCCGGACGCTGATACCGCAGACGGCCCCCTCTTTGGTCTTTGCCACTGCAGCGCCTTCCCCGCTTTCGAATATCTGCTTCTGTTCGAGAGGGGAGAAGATGTCTTCGATCCCGAAGGCGTCGACCTTGCTGCGGCTCATGGCGTTCCGGAAGCGTAGCCCGAGGGTCTCGCCGAAGACGGTACACGGCCGCAGATATGTGTCCAGCGTCGGGACAACCGGATACATGATCATGTGCCCGCCCCCCCTGACGTACGCCGCAAGCAGTTCCTGTGTCTTGGCATCCATGAATTCTGTCGTCACCACCCAGAGCTGACGGTAGTGCAGCAGATCGTGGGGCGACGAGCGTTCCAGGTCGCTGATGTCATAGTTGAAATTTAACGTCT
>Ga0315276_10002621_pt1 | contig 16483 bp, 18 predicted proteins | sample YL17G05_0_MG_FD_204542 | JGI IMG/M metagenome (GOLD analysis project Ga0315276, IMG submission 204542) | Sediment microbial communities from Yellowstone Lake, YNP, Wyoming, USA - YL17G05_0 | ecosystem: Environmental > Aquatic > Freshwater > Lake > Sediment | place: USA: Wyoming | collected... | reverse complement strand
GCCGTTCTCGCCGCCGTTGTGTTTGCCATCCTTGATGCTGTGAGCCCGAGCGTGGGAGTTACGGCTAGACAAGGCGCCGGCTTCGGATTGGGCGCAAATTTGGTTGGCTTCCCTGCCCGTTTGTAAGTACCCATTTTTGAATAAACACGAATCCATTTTGTGTATTAGATCAAAATGTGTAATGACCCCCGCCCTTTGACACTTTTCTAAAATCTTTAAATATAACATATTTTCCAAATGATTGGATATTATGTTGGATTGATTATCTATATGTCCTCATAAACTCCCGAGAACAAAGCGCCAGGTCCGTTAAGTCTCCTCGATCAATAATCCGCTGAATATCCGAATGAACCGTGCAGGTTTTGGTTCGCACCAGGGTCAAGGATAGATCGCGGCGCCCAACGAGTAATGGAGTTGCCAGAAAAGTCGCCAGCTGACCATAATGAAGCTTGGTGTTCGGCCCATAATATTTCACTTGAACGATGTGCTGAAAACATTCATCGATGACATCAATTCCTTTATCCGTCAAAGGGAACCCAGCATTTCGTTTATGGCTCAGAGGAAGATCCTGATAGACATAAAAGGGACGGTTGTGCTGTTTGGTTAAATGGATGGCTGCGTAGTATTCAAAGAGAGTTGGTCGATGTGTCATATGGAGCATCTGATCCTTCAAATAACGAAGATGAGACTTCATGATACAAATTATATTCTGTAGAGAATGATATCAATTTTATGGCTGATTATAATTTCTCAAACATCGAAAACATTTTAAGACCCTCGTGAAACAGACGGACATCCGCCAAAATCTTTTTCGCGAGCGCCTTCGTATTTTTATTGCGATACGATGAAAAAATCCACACATTTGCATTATATTGTTTCCAGTGCTGATACTGTTTGTAATCTGATCCAATTGTCATGTAAATGCTATAGAGTTCTTTCTTGTACGCTTTATGTGTATCGTCTGTTTGCGGAGTTATTGTTGCGGTAGGACATGGAATACTATGCGGACAAGTCTTTCCAGAGCCACATTGATGAGTCTCAATCATTTCAAAAGAATCCTCAAAAATGAGCCCCATCCATTTTAGCATGCGATCCATTTGTAACTGATCGAGTTCGCGCTCATCATCGGTATCGGATCGAACCAGCGTCGGGGTGGGCCGGTTTCCTCCTGAAAAATAAGAGGTGTATACACCTGTTAGACTCGAGGCCATAATCGGTGCAATGTTATTCACCACCAAATGGTACATAAATTCAGATGCCACCGTTGCCATTTGTTGTAGGAGGGAATTATTTTGTAAGCCCTATTTTTTTCTAATACGCATTTTCAAATTAATACAAATTTCTACATTTTAGTCGAGATTTGTATTATCACGACGCTCATAACTCATATTTGTACCGTTTAGCAAGTTCTTATATAGTGCCATTTCATATCAGAACAGATCTGCTCCCATGTCTTGTCCTGCAAATACAACTTATCACGATTTTTGAGCAGAGGAAAGCAGGCCAGATACTCATCCATCTCCAGTAATTCGCAAAACTTATAAAGTACATACCCATACGACAAAAAGTTGCGACGGCCCTTCGGGCAATGCTTCTTAAACGATGGCTGAATTTCCCGAAACATATGTCGCAGTTTCTCCTCGTCTTCGCGCGACATGAACGGCGCATTTTGTCCATTCAGCCGATTAATAATGTGAGGAATATGTTCATAATATTTCGAGCATTTCATTTTACGAAGAATTTCACGCAGCTTCGTGGGCTTGAGAGATCCCATGTTGGTGATGCGCTCTTTCTTGAGTTGAATCAAGATCTCATCATAAATATCGGCGGGAATTTCAGTACTTTCCTTAGCTTGGAATTGGGCGAGCCATTCATTAAAATGATTAATTTTTTTATAAGCATAATAACAAATCTCGCGAGGGGGATCCTTATAGGATGGCTTGTCACTGTCGACCAAAATGAATTCCTGGTGTCCGCATTTAGCGCAGGTGAGATTGGCCTCATTTAAACACATATTCATTTCATTTCCGCAACGCTCGCATAGCGTCCAAGGATCGTCATATTCATCCTGGTTGTTTCGACCCATGGCAGGATCCTCCAAATGCAAATATTCATTCAGAAGCTGGTGACGCTGAAAGCTCTTTTTTTCATTGGAAGGGGCGGGCTCTGAACCATCGCTACTGGAATCCAGCTGAAAAGAATCAAGTCTACTATCAAGTGTTTTCTCTTGAGCGACTTCCTCCAAAATGGCTAAAATGGATCCAGGTTTAGCCTTGTTCGAAGTAAATGTTGCGGTACCCTGCTGGATTTGATCCTGGATATCATAATAATTATACAGAATATCACCTGTTCGAAGATAATAATCCATCACCTCTGTCCCATTTTCAATGGACTGGATGCGCTTCTCTAATACTTCTGCATCGCGCTCCCATCTCCAACTTTCCATATCGGTAGTGGCCTCTTTAATCTTCTTTTGAATCCGTGCTAGATCCTCTTTGTATTTTGCAATGTTATCTTTTTCTTCTAACATGGTTTGAACTTTCTGATTATGAATGGCATCGAGCGTGGTACGAGCTTCTGGGTTACTTCGCTTTGAGCTCTTTACTTTGAAAAACGCACTGTCACTCATCAAGTGTACTTATACGGTATGTGTGAGATGGTTTTAAACCCCTCCTGTTATCAATGGATGATTGAGTGTGAACTGCGTTTGAATTCTGTGAAAAATGCGTACGGTATGAGTTTATGATCCATAAAACAGATATTCAATGGTAATGGGTTCAGAGGGTTCCTGTTGATAAACACGGGTGCGCTCAACAACATGCTGCATACGCCGATCAAATTCAGTTTCTTCTAGATGGAGGATTCCTGCACGAGTATAACGAAAAGGCGAAGGATGCTTACGATTTCCCTCTTTGTATTGATCGGGATTCATTCGAAGAAAGACAATCTTTCGAAATCCAATATCCTCATATAATTCTATCATGCGTTTCTCTTCACATGTGTAATTTACATGCCGATTCTCATCAATTTCAATCACAAGACAATGCGATCCAAAATCAATGAAGACATCGGGTCGGCGTCGCGAACACCCCCCTTCTATGATTTTATCAAATCGCATGGTAAATGTATCTTGAAAGTGTTTTTTAAGATAGTCAACAACATGGTGCTCTTTTAATTTATATTTTCGAGGGATTATTGCATCTGGATGTAATACACAGTAGCACCGAAAACAGTAGGGTTTCCATTGGGATCCATTAATAGAAATGGCTTTGCAGTGCTGACAGGCGCTGGAGGGGGTACAGGTGATACATGCAGATGTTCGCTTATCATGCATACAAGTTCGGTTCCCATGACAGTCTATACATTGGTATCGTAGTTTGCTGTGTTCGCATACATTTTTTCCATGACATGTTATACAATTATGTTTATTATTACCATGAATACATATTTCAGAACCACCACATTCAGAACAACGGCCTTTTCGTAGTTGGTGGGGGCATATTTGAGATCCAATACATTCTACACAGATTTCTTTTCGCCGCCGATGAGGGCACATTTCAGAACCACTGCATTCAGCACATCTACTTTTTATTTTTTGATGGGGGCAGACACTTCCACCTTTACATTCTGCACAACGACTTCTGCGTTTATCATGGATACATATGGATACGCCGCTACATTCTTTACATTGTTGTTTAATTCGATTATGTTCACATATACCTTTTCCATCACAATCTTTACATATGTATGTGTGCTTTCCATGAATACATATACAAGAACCCTTACATTCTTTACATTGAAATGAATATTTACCATGTTCGCATTTTTTACGTATATACTTTGGTTTTTCTTCTGCCATTATGATTCTATTTGTTATCATTCAAATGGATCAATTTTATATTGTTGATTTTCTTATATATATATATAGTATTATCATGTTTACTTAATAAAATGGAAAATCGTTAAAACTGAAACACCCCGGCCAAATTTTTAAAAAGTGTGTTTTCCCAAAATTATTTTGTATTGTATAAGTATAAAAAAAAGATGACCGGAGGTGGGCTCATGCAACTTGTCGCTTACGGCGCCCAGGACGTTTACCTGACTGGCAACCCGCAGATCACTTTCTTCAAGGTGGTGTACCGCCGCCACACCAACTTCGCCATGGAGTCCATCGAGAACCCGTTTAACGGCGCCCCGAACTTCGGCAAGAAGGTCACCTGCACCATCCAGCGCAATGGTGATTTGATCCACCGCATGTACCTCCAGGCTACCCTGCCTCAGGTGCAGCTCCAGTCGACGGACGGTTCTGGCGCTCAGTTCCGTTGGCTCAACTGGATCGGTCACAACATCATCGATTATGTTGAGATTGAGATCGGTGGTCAGCGCATTGACAAGCAGTACGGTGACTGGCTTCACATTTGGAACGAGCTCACCCAGGAGGCTGGCAAGCAGGCCGGTTATGCCAAGATGGTCGGCAATGTCCCAGAGCTTACGAACCTCCTGTACCAGGGTGGATCGACTTGCGACAACGACTGCTATGGCGGTGAGCCCCTCACTTCGGAGGTCATCACCTCGTGCGCCCCGATGTACACCCTGTACATCCCGCTCCAGTTCTGGTTCTGCCGCAACCCAGGTCTTGCTCTGCCGTTGATCGCCCTCCAGTACCACGAGGTCCGCATCAACCTCGAGTTCAACACCCTCAACAATGTCTGCTGGGATTACTCGAACTCCTCGGACCCCCACGCGATCCGCAACCGCGTCGGCCAGTGCGGTCTCGCCGCCGCCTCGCTCTATGTCGACTACATCTACCTCGACACGGACGAGCGCCGCAAGTTCGCCCAGGTGTCGCACGAGTACCTCATCGATGTTCTGCAATTCACTGGTGGTGAGTCGATCACCTCCTCGGCCAACAAGCTCAAGCTGAACTTTAACCACCCATGCAAGGAGCTTGTCTGGGTCGTCCAGCGTGACTCGTTCGTGTCGTGCGACGACAACATCATCAACCCATGGAAGGGTCAGCAGCCGTTCAACTACTCGGACTGGTGGGACCGCTGCGTGCTCGAGTCTGGTTACTCCGTCACTCGTGTCGAGGGTATGGCCGGCAAGAACCCGACCATCACGGGTCTCCTCCAGCTCAACGGCCACGACCGCTTCCAGGTTCGCGACGGCAACTACTTCAACTGGGTCCAGCCGTACCAGCACCACACCAACATCCCAGCGGTTGGCATCAATGTGTACTCGTTCGCTCTCCAGCCAGAGCAGCACCAACCCTCGGGAACATGCAACTTGTCGCGTATTGACAACACCACGCTGCTGTTGACTGTCTCGAACAACGCCGTCGGCACTAACCTGTCGTCGACTGTTCGCGTCTATGCCACCAACTACAACGTTCTCCGCATCATGTCGGGCATGGGTGGTCTTGCTTACTCGAACTAAGCACTTTACACGGTATTATACTGTGTATTTTATATTACAAAAAATAATAAAAACAAAATATATTTTTTAATGCCGACCATCGGTACATAAAAAATATATGGGAAATGATGTAACAAACGCGCTTTGTCTTAAAGCAAAGCGGGTTAGAGATGATTAATAGATTGATTGAATAAAATTGACTGTGCTATTTAGTACTTTATTGTACTAAATACAATGAGCGAATTTACAAAAGATTTAGATGAATTATTATATATTGCTGGTAAAAAAGTAAATTTAACAAGACATCTCCAGAAAAACTACAGAGAAAATGTTCATTATATTACACAAAAAATAATTAAAAAAGGGAATGGTGGTCAAAATAAAAAAATATTTCTTCTTACAGAAACAGCATTTGAATTGTTAAAAAATTCATACAATCTACGAAATAGATATATTGTTAATGTAAGCGATACTGTTAAAACCGTAAATATTGGCATGTGTGTTGAAAATCAGACAATCGGATTTATTGAGAATTCGTTTAAAGGGGTCATTGAATGTAAGCGACAATATATTATAGGTATATATCGTATTGATTTATATTTTCCAGATTATCATTTAGCAGTTGAATGTGATGAAAATAATCATGCTGATAGAGATCCATCTAAAGAAAAAATAAGGGAGGATTATATTCTATCACAGGGTAATAAATTGATACGTTATAATCCAAATACTTCTGAATTTGATTTATCAAATGTACTTCGAGAAATACATAAAGTAATTTTAACTAAATAAGAATCAGCCAAAAGTCCCTCGCAAAAGTATTAGATAGAAATATCATGTATCACGAGTTTTATTTTAAGAGTCTTGGAGAGAAGCTGTTTGTATAAAATATCGCCATTCTACATAGAAAATGAGCGCTAACCGACAACATGACAAATGGAAAATGATTGGAGAAGTTGTTTTAGTAGACTATCGCGAATATCATTCAAAGGCAGCGCGCATGACAATCAAGAATCGTATAAGAGGAATCCATGAAAGTTTTGTAGATCTTCTTCAATTTGTATGGAGCCGCGATCAAGAAGAAATTAAACAATACATCGAGAAACGGAAACCAGAGGATGAGAAATTACAGAAAGTCCAAGATAAAATGAAACCAGAAATCAAAAAGATGTTAGACATCGAGCCGATCCCCGCCAGTAGCTTTACGGCTGGAACAAACATACTGGGAGACTCCGATCTTGATTTTAATATTCCTGTTCCTGATATGAATCTACGAAAACTACTTATTTTGGCAACAAAATGCGGTAATTATGGGTATGACTTTGCAGACATTCGAAATGAGGGGCAGCCAGGTGTGAACTATGTTTTTTCTAAGTTTGTAGATGGCGTTGAAATTGAAGTGAAACTTAATCATGCCATCCCTTATATGGAAGTAATGGATAAAGTACATGCTTATTTGGATCATCAAATGCCGAAGGAACGTAAACAAACCATTGCATGGATCAAGCAACACTTTAAGGATTTAACAAAGAAACGAGCAAATACAGAAGAAGCAAAGGCAGCAGTAGAGTTAGCCAAAAAGCAGTATAAGGAATTCAAAGCGCTCTATTACGAACACGCGCTGTATCCGATGGGACTTGGTGAAATGATGTATCCTGTTAAATAAATCATCATTTGTCATATCTCATTTTATGACCTTTTAGAAATGAGCTTACGAGTATATCCACCAGAAACGGATCGCATTTGTTTTTTTAAAAATGAATGTGTTCGCTTGGCATTGCGCAATCTATTCTCGATTGCATTAATTGTTCCCTGATAGGTTGCCATTAATTCATCTTTTCGCTTACATGCGGCCTCATTAGAAACAGAGCATAGACCTTGAAGTGATTCCATTTGTTTCTTGTGTTCTTCCAGTGACTGTTGATTTTCAATGAGTTGGCGTTCCAGATCACGATATTCATTTTGTCGCCGCTTTTTGATGTAGGATGGAGTATAGATATGTCGCATACCTGGCTTTCTCTGCATTTCTGCTTCTCCAATATGATTCTTTAGGGTTTGAGCGATTCGTTTTGATCGTAACATTTTTTTTGCTTCTTCCACGGCGATCCGTTGCGATTCATATTTGCGATACAATTCATTTGTATTTCTTTCTTTTTGTTTTAGCTCCATGGCTTGTAATTCATCTACATATTCATTTATATACTCATTTGCATGATGGGCCTTCCGTTTTTCAAATGCCGCTTCATTTGTCATGTATTCATTTTGTGCTTTTTCGAATGCAGCAAGTATTTCATTTAATTTCTTTTGTTCCTTATGTAATTCTTCTTTTTCTTTTGCTTCCTCTTTAGAAATGGTAGATAAAACAGATTCAATACTATTGCGTAATACATGGGGTGTATTATTATTCTTACGAGTAAATAATTTGTTAGTCACTGGGTTGTTACGACATACAAAATTATAATAGACTCCTGGCTTACTTTTACATAATTCTTTTTGTGTTGTACGAAAATGATCGTTGATCTCATTTAATATGTCATGAAATGAAGTAATATCTTTATCCGTCAGATCATCTATGTAATTTAATACATCCTCAGGAAGAGGATATGCACTATGTTGGTATAAATCACCGATATATTTATAAATGTCTTTTAACTTCCCTTTTTCTACTGCTTTAAATCGTAATCTATCTTTTTCATAATGAAGCTCTTTTTTATAGTCAAGGGAGTTGCATTGTTTTGTAGGATCATGTAAAAAAGGATCAATATCAATGATGCCTGATCCAAAAGAAGAGCATCGATGATAGGGTTTTTTACCCGGAAAACAGCTTAATGGATATAATATGAAATTAGGACACATTTGTCCTGGGGTATAAATGGCAACATTTCCAAATGCTCTGTATATTTCGGCATGATGTTGATCTGGATCTTTTAGAATGGTAGGAGACAGTTCACATAATTTATTGGTAAGCTCACTATGTTCATAACTGATTGCGCCTGATTTTACTTTTACAACAATGATGCAATGATTTGGAACTCTAAATTTGGTATCTCCTTCTGATCCATGTCCGCGAATAAGATAGGCTTTTGTGGCAGGTGTCACCACAAATGGTTCCTTTTTAATAGATGGTGACTCCGAACTCATATTCTTCCTATTATTCTATTATATTTCGTGTTAGAATGTGACAAGTAATATAGTACATAGAGGTATAACAATATCAGATACACATCTCCAGAATTTAAAGAATATATGCTGTTCTACATAAATCAATCATTGTTCTCATTTGAATCATTATAAATCATTCAAAAGAGACTAACTCTGCTGAGCCGGAATCGAACCAGCGACCTGAGGATATCCAACCAAACGACTACAGTCCTCCGCTCTACCAATTGAGCTATCAGCAGGCTATCTCCGTATCATACTATATTTTGTCACATTTTACGCAGTACAATGGAATATATTGTACGAAAATACCGGTAGTCAATATCAATCTATATAATATATGACGTCATGGATACGATCTTCTCGGCCTCCAAAATACAATAAAGTGATCCAGCCACCTATTATGATAAATGCACCAAAAAATATACAAGAGGATATCGACCTAATTAAAAAAGCAGACCAATTAAAAGAACAGATAGATAAATTGGATAAAAAAATAGTATCAACTCCAACCTCTTCATGGAATGAAATAGCAGATGCATCAAAAATATGTATTGCGGTATTAACACGAGGCTATACCAATCATAATAAATACTATAAATTGATTGAGAGAAACAAATGTATTGAGAAGCGCATTAGCAGTAAAATGATTGATATTCTTATTTTTCATGAAGGCAATATATCATGTAATCAACAGCAATATATTTCTGAAAAAACTCCATCTTTACCAATAAAATTTATAGATATTACCACAGTTGCATTTAAAAAAGAAAAGGAGAAAATTAAAATAGATGATGATACAAAATCATTCACAATGGGATATCGCCATATGTGCTCATTTTGGTTTATTGATTTTATGAATGTTGTAAAAGAATATGACTATCTAATACGCATTGATGAAGATTGTTTTGTACTATTTGATCCATTATCTATGGTTGTATCTCTAAAAGATTATCACTTTGTATCGGGTATCTATGCGGATGATGAATCGTATGTAACAAAAGGATTAAATAAGTTTACACGATCATTTATCAAACACAATAAAGCGTATTCATTTGTGGAAACGGGAGACAAAAAACCAGGAGGCCCCTATACCAATTTATTTGGAATCGCACTCCGTGACATTCGAAGCAACCCTATATTATCCCACTATCAAGAAAGAGTGAGTCGTGATAATTATATTTATGAGTATCGCTGGGGCGATTTACCGCTATGGGGAGAAGTTATTCACTACATTTTTGGAGATCATTCCCTATTACTTGATAAAAGCTTGGTCTATTTTCATGAAAGTCATAATAGTAATATTAATCTATGAATTCATTTTAAGAAAAGAGCATGTATAGGGAATACGATAGGTTTCCGCGCACCATTTACTAAAACTAGATCCATGTTCGTAGGTAGAAATTGAATAAATGGAGAGAGCTCCTGATAATAGTGTATAATCAATCGTGGTACCTACAACACCCTCACTTTGTTGATCTACACCTTCACCTGTATGTGCAATTGCATAATCATGTATAATTAGTTCAGGTAGATAGGATACAATTGTTTTTTTCAATGTATCTGAATCAGCAATGAGTATGTATGTTTTTTGACTCTCCATATGTCTTTTTATAGCCGATACAAGCGGTAAAATAGAGTTCTGCTGTAGCGTATTATGACGAATCAAACAGGAATCACCGCATCGAATTTGAATAAGATGATAGGTCTTAGTTTCTAACCGATGTGGTTCTAACATGGAAGATACCATATGTTCTATCAGGTAGGATGGTGTAAATGAATATTTAATAAATGTACGCGCATCATCCTCTATGGTAAATAATGGATAACATGTGAGATAGACATACATTGTCTGATGTGCGATCGTGCATCTTGATAAATAGGAATGAATGGACTCAATCGTTGACATGTAATGTATGATATTCTGTTTATCAAATACATTTGGATGAAAGTTTTTATGATCACACATTTCGATATCATGCTGATGAAGCGGAATTTCAGGATATTCAATATCTACTACCGTGCTGATTAAATGGTATCTCATATTAATTTCACATTCCTTATTTGCGATCTTGCAATATTGATATAAAAAATAGGAGCCCTTTATAAAGTCGCCAATACCACATCCTTTTTTGTTTTTGTAATAGGGTTGAAACACATTTACGATTTTTTTAACATGATGCAATTTATGACTGTATTGTTTAATACGATCAATGAGTCGTTTCCCATTTTGCATTGTGAATAAATATGGTTCATATGATGTCATTATTATAGGATATAATAATAATAACAACAAAAATACACATTTCTAATTCGTAAATCCGTACATCTGTATTTCTAACATTTATAGTTAGTCACATATTTCTCAATATCAGAATAGCATTCATATTGATATCCAACGCGAGTATGATACGCAAACCATTTCCCTTGCGGCTGAAGTTGTTTCCAGTGCATATCCAGACATCCCCAGGATGATTTTCCATTTTTTTCAAGATTTTGACAACTTTCTTGAAAATTATGCAGTAGCACGGGAAGATAGTCACGATGAAGAATATAGCCTGATGCAGTCTGAGCACACAAAATTCGCTGAACGAGAGGAGAAGACGTGGGTTCCGTAGAAAATGAATATAATCCATGTGCGAGCATCAATACATCATAGGCAGGGCATCCTTGAAAGAGGTCCACAATCTGCTGATTCACCTCTTCTAAATGAGATACAAAGGTAAAGTCATCTTCCAGAATCAAACAGTTCTTCCACTCAGGATGCTCTGTAAATAGGTGAAATGCTTTGATATGACTTTTGGTACAACCCAGTGCGCCATGTTCTGGAACATACTCTGCCTTAATTCGATGCGTCTTGGATAACGTGGGATCGATCTTTCTAATTTCTTGAAGAACATGCTCCTTACGATCCGATCGGTGATCTAAATTAATGTAAAGAATGGCATCAATATACGGTAAACAAGAACTCATTGTATCCTCTTACAACAAATTCTTTATATCCCATTTATCGCCCTCTCCAGACTTTAAGAATAGAGGTGTTATAATTTGCCTGTGATACGATATGTGCGGCCGTTTCGATATTATTATTCTGAGATTCAAATGCCTTTGGATATGCTAAAATGCTACCAAAATTAGAAGGAGTGGAGCTATCAATCAGCTTCTCATAGCAGGCAACAACCCCTAGAATGCGCTCAAAGGCTTTGCGATCATTTCGAGTTCGAATGGTTGAAATTAATTTAGAAATAAATTCGTATTTCTGTTCCAATTGTTCTACCACCTCTAAATTAATAATGCTTGCACCTCCAAAGCATCCTTTCCATTGAAAATTAGACTCAGAAAAAGATGTACGAATGTCATTGGAATCATTCAGTAAGGATAACAAACTTATAATTTTGCGATCATCGCGATCTTCATCATTAAAATGCCAGTGAAATCGAATGTTCCCCTCTAATTCGGATGGCTGAAATGGACGATGAAGAAACATGCTATCATGCAAAAAGATCATACAATCCGCCCATTTTTTCTGCAAAAAGTAATAATAAGGAAGGATCTCACCCGCTCCTCTCCATTCACTCTTTATTACTTCTGTATCAGTCAGACGACCATTCACGGTATTAATGGTAGAATTATCATCGATAATGACAATGGGATTAGTATAGAATTTGCGAATGGAATTATATGATGAAATCCATAAATCATTGTCCTTTGCCGTTTGTATATTTCGTAGGATAACAAATACATATGATTTATCATGATGAACGAGTAGTGTTGCAAGAGGGGACGGTTTTGTTTCTATTCGTTTAAAGTTGTATCGTTCGGGCATTGGTCTAGAACCCTTATCCGGATACACAATCTCATTTTCATTTTTCTCATTTTTCTCATTTTTTTGCTGAAATGATTCGGATAGAATCACATGTGGTTGTTGAAACCGTGGAAGAATCTGCGGGCGTAATTCGGAGGGAATCTGAGAAATATCTCTCTTTTGGGGAATATTTCGATTGGCCCATGAAGTCATTTCTTAGCGGTCATTTTCTTTTTTACCATTTTATCCTCGGTAGGACCCTTTGTCCGAAGGATAAAGGATCATGTGCGGTTATTCTACATTTTTAATGAGGATACAGAGAAATGGGAGCAGCCGCATCGCACTGTACGGAAGGATGGTGGTTTATGACAGAGCAAACACATTTACAAGAAAGAGTAATTGTCTTAGAGCAGAAATGTGCGACAGCGGATGCTAGTTACATTTCGATTCATACCAAATGCTCCGAAGTAGAACATCGATGCGAACAATTACAAATGCAGGTAAATGGAAGTCGAACCGAAATGCAATATATTCTTCTTCAACTGGAAAAAGTCGAACAAAGAATGGAAACAATAGATCTGCAGCAGACTGCACTTATGGAAGATACGGATATGGTCGTGCTATCATCCAAATAATCACATCATAGGATAGAAATGAGATCTATATTTGGCCTAAATTATTTTGTATTTTGCATCACTGCGCTTATTCTAGTTCTATATTGTACGAGAGACATGCGAGATGAAGGGTTTGATAATACAGGTGCTCTTATAGGATTGGCTTCAACACGAGTACCACAAGGATCTGTAAGAGAATATTTTGGTATGGCACCAGGTGTGGGGGATCAAATGGACGCGGATGAGGGGTTTGATAATACAGGAGGTGTTATGCAAGTGGCAACCGATAGTACAGGAGGTGCTTATGGTATGTTTCCAGAGTTGGAACCCTTTGCAGGCGCCGACATTTTTCCTCAAATGGAATATTCGACCTCCGTAAATAAGGTATCACGCAAAGTCGATAAACAGATCTACGACAACTTGACAACACAGGGTATGGCACGTATGTCACCCGACTCAAAATACAAACCCTATCACTGCCCCAAGGGATTAATAGAGTGAAAACGCGCTTCCATCTCTGCTGATTCCCAGTGAATCGTTGGTCGACCATCGGGATAGGCATCATACGGAATCGCCGCTTCTGTAGGTTTCTCCAGAGACAGAAGCCGATGCAAGGAACGAAGTCGCCGATCGACAGGATTTCGAACGGATTGACACTGCGTTCGTCCCAGTTGTTTCCAGCGCCATTCAAACTGAAGCGCCGTTTTCCATTCAGGCAATGCGACATAACATGCGCGTTTCCATTCCAAGCCCTGTGCCACGCGTATCCCTGTTGCGCGCGCCCCGCCCGCCCGTTTTCCATTATGTTGCAGCAACCGTCGGTCTGGATCCACCGTTGCTCCAATATAAGTATGTCCTTGATCGGTATAGAGAAAGTAACAGTACGCACTCATACTGATAGAGTAGCTTTATTCTATTTATATCCTCGTCCATCGTTTTAGATCTTTCGAGTGAATATGTAAATTAACAAGTGGCATATGATTGATATATAAGTGTTCCCCCATCCATTCCAGATGCACTTTATTACATTTTACAACACATGTTTCATTAATAAATCCAATCGAATCACGGCTATCATTGCGCGGATCAACACCGCCAATATATTGACCGACTGCTGCGGCATCAAATAGAAATCCAAAATCATCGGCGTGCTGATAAAAATCAGGATGAATGGGATCACAATAGTTCATGATAATAGGAAGAGTTCCAACAAGATCGGGACGCTGCCGCTTAAATTCACTTAGCGCATACATATCATTTACCTGACGTGCCGCACATGAAATACAGGTATGAAGCAATAAGCGAAGGATATTATGATTCTTAAAATACAAAAAGCTTGGAATGCATCGATCAGCTGCATCCATGACACACCACATGGATTTTGATTGAAATACGCTCAGTTTTGGCATAAAATCGACATAGATTAAATTATCATTTTCAATGTGAAAAATGTCATCCAATTGATGTGCGACAACATGATCATAGATATAAAAGAATCGCATCATGGCAAATTTCCAGAATCCATTTCGAAAGCTAGAATCCAGGCTACTATTTCTCTCAAATTCCTGTCGTTTATCACTAATGGGTATATCTTCAAGGGGGAAGATTTCAACCGCAGGTACTATTTTATCACGATGCTCTGAACTAATTAGTACATGAATAGAGATATCAGTAGAGTGCTGAATTTGTCGAATACAGTCATTAATATATTCTGGAAAATGACTTCCAATATGAACTAAGACAAGTGTAGGCATATGGTGTGTAGTATGATATAATGTTTAAGTAATTTAAAGTTGTCATATCATTTATTATATAGTAATGTTATTTGATATTGTTATTCCTGTTGGTCCCAATGATCTCAGTATCATATCATCTACCATTCGATATACACAGGCCAATGTTCTTGATTATCGACACATTTATCTGGTTTCTAAAAATGAAATTAAATTAAATGGATGCATGTATGTATCCGAGGATCAATTTCCAATTCAAATTGAAACCGTTAAAAAAATGGCTGATTTTCGCGATCGAGCAGGATGGTATTATCAACAAATTATTAAATTATATGCGGGCCGATGCATTCCAGATCTTCTTGAGAATTATTTAGTTCTTGATTCAGATGTCTATGTTTTAAAACCAACCGCATTTATGAAATATGGCGAGCCATTATTTGCAACAGGGACAGAATATCATCCTCCCTATTTTGAACATATGACGCGTCTCCATCCACAATTAAAGAGAATGATGAATGTATCGGGTATTTGTCATCATATGGTATTTACAAAAACCTATCTGGAAGAACTATTTCAATTGGTAGAAAATCAATCCAACCAAGCAACAGGCCTTCCATTCTGGAAGATCTTTTTAGAGGCCGTTTCTCAGCCTATTCCAGAGTCGGGCGCATCCGAATATGAGATATATTTTAATTTTATGCTACAATATCATAGACTCGATATGCAAATTCATAATTTGTCTTGGGCGAATTGTGGTTCACTATCACAAGCACAACCACATCATCATTATATCGCCGTTCATCATTATATAAGATAATATAATATAATACAATATAAAGATGATAATAATATAATGTATATGACAAATCGAGTTGTATTCATCGATATTAAAGGAGGATTAGGAAATCAACTCTTTCAGATTGCGACAGCCTATGCCTATGCAAAAAAAGAGGGGGGTACACTTCAAATTCTTCATAAAGTAGATAATGCGGATCGCCCTGTCTACTGGGATACGATTCTACAGCGTGTGAAACCCTATTTGGTGCAAACCAGTCCACCCCATATGATTCATTGGAATGAGGCATTACCTACCATGTATCAACCCATTCCATCACTACCTTCCACAGGAATCATGCTACATGAATATATGCAGACCTCCAACTATTTTTACAACGATGACATCAAACGCGAAATACGCGAATTGTTTGCTCCTTATCCTACCTTGATGAATGAAGTACAGGCGCGATATTCATTCCTATTGGAGAACAAAGATCGCGTGGTAGTCGTTCATGCACGTCGAACGGATTATCTTCGAAATCAAAGGATGATTGACATTCATGGTCCACTTCATTCTGATTATTACAAAAAGGCCATTCTCCGAATGAAAGAGAAAGTAAAAGACCCAATTTGGTTACTTACCAGTGATGATAATCGGTATTGGTTGGAGATCGAGAAGGAATTGGGTATTCATGCTCCTGTGATTCTGATGAATGAGTCTGATCTTCACACTTTTACTCTTTTGCAGCAATTTCAGCATATCATCATGTCAAACTCCACCTTTATTTGGTGGTGTGCCTGGATGGCAGATGCCAAACATGTCATTGCACCATCCAAGTGGTTTGGGCCCGCTGGCCCCCATCCATATGATGACATTTATGAAGACCATTGGGAGAGAATTTGAATCAACTATAAAATTGAATCGATATTGTTACATAATCGATAGATAACAATGTTTCTTTATCAACCCGATCTCTCTA
>Ga0315276_10002620_pt1 | contig 16485 bp, 1 predicted proteins | sample YL17G05_0_MG_FD_204542 | JGI IMG/M metagenome (GOLD analysis project Ga0315276, IMG submission 204542) | Sediment microbial communities from Yellowstone Lake, YNP, Wyoming, USA - YL17G05_0 | ecosystem: Environmental > Aquatic > Freshwater > Lake > Sediment | place: USA: Wyoming | collected... | reverse complement strand
CCGGATGCGTCGACCGAGGAGCATAGACAATCCGCTCCATCGCTATCGTCGTATCCCGGTTCACGAACCGACCCGTGTACACCGAGTCATAACCCTTCACCACATTCAGGCCACCAGTCATGGTGCCCTTAGTGCCGATCGGGTCAAAGCCGGTCACGTCCACCTGGCTCAGATCATTAAAAGACTGCGTCAGTTTAGCTCCGGTGCCATCAGCGGCATTCGCCAGAATTGTGAAAGTCGACGCACTAATGAGGTAGAATTGATCACGTGCCCGCGTGCCGCACTCCTTGCCGGACTCGTAAAAGTCGAGATTGACACTTCCCACCGAACCTGCGCCGTAACCCAGTTCACCGAAGTTACCCACGGCCAGGGCCACGCATTCGCCTTCCACTTCTCCAAACGGCACAAACATCTGATCATGCGTCAAAACGGTATCCCAGAAAGGATTTTCCACCGCATCAGCCGCCAGAATATGGACCGATACCGTGGCAACTCCACCGTTATTGACCCCGTCGGATTGCAGCGTGATATCTCCATCAAGCCACTGATTTATGGTGATTCCAGCAGCACTGATGGTAGCATCAAACGTAGCCGTGTTGTGAACACCGGCCGGGACCAACAACGGGCTGCCCGCAGTCGGATGCGCCGAAACGGTCAGCCAAGTATCGCCGGCAGACACGCTAATATTGGTGACCTTCAAGACCACGTTACCTTCGTTCACCACCGTGATCGTATAAATCTTGCTCTGCCCGAAACGCACCCATTCCGGGAATTCGATGGACTCTGGCACGGCATCAATACGCGAAGCCTCAATCGGCTCCACACAGGCCAGACGAATCCACTTCTCCGAGTTTTCGGTGCCCGGAGGATTGGTCCTGCCCCAGGCGTACGGACCGGGGAACTGGTCATCCATGTATTCCATGTTCAGATACCAGCTGCCCGAGTAGTTGTGCGCGGGAGACAAGTCAACTTTGGCATCGGCCGGCCAGTGCAGGCTCAGACCGGACTCGTCCAAAGCAAAACGCTCAATCTGCGGCTTCCACTCGGAACCACAGCGCATGTCGTTATCCGGATCAGGATCGCCCTCAAGACCACAGCTGGGTGTGTAGGTGTTGCTGATATTGCGAGGGTAGTCCCACAAGGAACTGGTCGCCAGCTTGGCCACCGACATCAGAATTTCAAAGTTGGCCATGGCCAGACGATTTCCGGTGTACGAACAGTCGTCAAGAACGCCCGGCGCCGGTTGAGTGGCGGCGTCGCGCCACGGGAACCGATTGGCGCGTTCGTGAATCTGCGACCAGACCATATACAACTTGTCGTTGCACTGACCCATCTGGATGAAACCAAGGTAGCCCATGTTACTACCCCCGAAACCGCAGTGCAAGGTGTTCATCGAGCCGGTCAGCATGTCGTCGTTCATGAAGGTCCCGTTAGCTACCTTCACAACGTCACCGGCCGGCGGTTCGTCATTAGTAGCCGGAATCTCTAACTTGGTAGTCTTCTCGAAGTGAACGAGGTTCCTGTCGAAGTCACCCCAGTTGAAGCCGTCGAAATACGGATCTCTCGAGGTCGGCCGGGCGCCCCAGTAAACGTGCAGATCGCCCTCAGAATCGAACATGCCACCCGCCTCAACCCAGGCCGTGAAATGCCTCGGGTGACCGGCGGTGCCATTCTTGTAGGCCGAGACACTGTATGCCCTCTGCCAGTCCAAACCCCGGTTGAACGACTCACGACACCACACGTCAAAATCGTTTGTATTGTTTAGCAAAGCACCCGACACCGTCGGGTTGGTGTAGATCACCGCCACGCCGGTATACGGGTACGGCGCAACCGCCAGTTCAGTCCACACAAACCACATCGAGTCGATGATCTGTGGGGTGCTCCATGTGCCGGTATAGTCATCACCGATTTTGCGGAAATACCAGTAAGGGTTCAAGAGCAGTCCATCGCAGTAGTCCGTGCCGGTGGGCTCGGTACCTGCCGAGTTGTCACCCAAGAGCAGGTGAACAATCGTGTTCGTGCCATCCCACTGGGTAGCAACCTGCACATCGCGCCCATAGTTACCCGCAACATTCGGGGGCATTTGCGTCGTGCGGTAGACTGACGAGTCGATCCAGGTCACGTTCAGCGGGGTGAGTGGATCATAGAAACAGTCGCCCGGCTCACCCTGATAATAAATCAGGTTGTCGAACAACCGGGTGCCGATAGGGCGAGTACGCCAGTGCTGAGCCGTAGTACCTATTACTACTTTGCCGCCGCCCAACATGTCCATGCTCGATCCCCCGGCGTTGCCGATAGTATCATCACTCTGGAGGTCACACCCGGTATTCTGACCCAGCGGCCAGTTGTTGGTGGTTCGCACGGCATCATAATAGTTATAGCCCGTGACCGGGTATGGTATCGCTACCATAGTGTCCGGGGAGTCCCTGTAATTAAAGTGAACCGTCACTTCGGGGGTGCCAGGCACACCGTTGTACCAATGACCCACCTGACGACCCATACCCCACGTCCACTGAGCGTCATCCCAAGTGAGGTCGATCCCGACGCCCGGGCCAACGCCGACGGTGGTCGACAGAGCCGAGCCAACCGGAAGTTGACGGACGCCCTGCCCAGCGGCAGTGACATCTTCGACATTCATATCACGCAACGCCTCGTTGTCAACCATCGGATAAAGACCGATATTGAAGCTGTTGATCTTGTCCAACTGCTTGCCGTCAGCAATGTCGGCCTTAGTTCCAGTGGCCGCCAGAGCCGAGATCGTCAGCAGACCGGACAACAGCACCGCGAGGCCAATCGCAAGTAGTGCTTTCCTCATCATGCTCGTTTCCTTTCAAGACTTTCTCAATTCCGACCCTCGCGCTCTCTGCGCGAGAGCCATTTTCTTCTCTTTGCTGCACGGTAACTCGTCGATGTCTTTGCGTCCCGTGCAAACGTTACTCTTTACCTGGAACTACCTCCTTACCATCAACAAGTTACTCGTCCTGGTCTCAAACATACGAACTTAACTAAGCCTGAAACATTGATAGTACCGCACCGAGTTGGAACGGCACTGCCATACACGTTCAACAAAGCTATTTTCCAAACTTGAAGTAACTACCACCACGAACTGCAAACTTCACGCACGCTGCATATCAAAGCCACATGTTGCAAGAGGTTCGTAGCTCAAGCGCTAATTGCGCCGGTCCCGTTTGGGTGTGAGGACGGGACCTTCAGCCGCACCTCTCTCGACTACCATTCCTGTCCCTCAAAGGCACGTAAGCGGAGGGACAGCAACACTTATAACTTAAACGCATGCAACAAGCTTGTCAAGGAATTTCGGGGACCTATTGACGAATCCCACACAGCATTCTGAGAAGCACACGACCTGACTGAAGAACATTTGAGGACACACAACAAGCGGCGCAGATTCCGCGCCGCAAACAGGCATATTTTTCCTGGCCGCGCGGATCAGGGCAGCTTTCCGGCCACGAGAATAGAGTCAGTTTTTCCCGAGGATTCTCTTGCGCGGCCTGAAAATGTCAGAGCCGCCATCGGGTGATGGCGGCTCGTAGTCATCAGGATCGCAATAACCCGTTACGGCGCAGGCGGAGGGCCGTTCCGGAACAAGTAGTACACGAGGAAGGAGACATCGCTAATCGTCACCGTGCCGCTGTTGTCGACATCTGCCGATTCCATCACATCCGGCGGGAGGCCTTCACGGTACAAGAACTCCACCAGGTAAGCTATGTCATTTACAGAGTACACGTTATCGGAATCTACATCGCCCCGTAGGAAAGCCACTATGCGAGGACAAACGACCAATGTATCGGTAGCCATACCGGGGTAGTCTGTCACGACAAAAGTGAGCTTGTACACAGAACCGATTTCGCTGGGGTCAGCTGTAAAAGTATAGAGCCAGCTGCCATCGGTCTGGGACAGCCACGATGCTCCCGGGAGCATCGGCGTAACTTCGACCGTGATAGAATCATGCTCCGGGTCTGAAGGACGGACCAAAATCTGGTAGGGGTGACCCGTCGGAACCGCCAGGGTATCGGGCAGCCCGCCGAGGAAGCTCGGCGGCTGGTTGCCGGCGTCCAGCACAGTGATTTGGACAATTGCAGTATCCACGCCGTTGCGATCATCAGTCGCAATAAACCTCACTGCGTAGGCGCCCGACTGAAGGAAATCCGGCCGGAACTGGAACTGCCCGGAGCGAACGAGGGGATCATACGAAAAAGTAGCGTTGGCCGCAGGCATGTTTTCGGCCCGCAAACTTGGCGCTGTCACAGCATCCCCGTCCACAACACCCACAAAGAATGACAAGTTTTGACCCTCACTAATAGTGTGTGGGCCAGCACCGGTGAGAGGCGAGAAAACTATGTCTGGAGGTTGGTTGCGATCAATTACGCTGATCATTACCGGATCGCTGTTCTGGAAGACCGTAGTATAGACTTCGTCGTTTGCCCGGAAAACCACATAGTAACGAGTAGGATTGCTGGATGGGCCACCCTGGGTATAGCTGGGCCGAAACACCAGCGTGCCAGTACCGTCACGAGGATCTGTAAAGGTCATGTTTCTGGCGAGGGTATCCACACCTGACAAACGAGCCGACAGGAACGGCATCGTCCCGTCAGCGTCAAAGGAGGTCACCGGGTATGTTAGCGTGTCGCCCTCGTAGATGGTCCGATTGATGTCGGTGAACACAAAGGGCAGCCGGTTGGTGTCGGTCACCGTGATGCTCACCGTAAGGGTCGCATCATCAGTACCGTCGCTGGCGCGGAAGAGTACACTGTATGGGCCAGCCTGGTCATAGCTTGGATTGAACGTTAATGTGCCCGTACGGTTTCCGTTATCAACGAAAGTGGCGTTGGCGGGCAGTGATTCCGCCGTCAGGGTAATTGCATCTCCGTCAAGATCACTGGCCGTGACCGTAATAGTCAGGGTAGCGTTTTCAGCGACCGTCTGTGCAGCAATAGTCGCGATAGTCGGCGCATGATTGCCGAACTCGACAACTGTAAAAGTCACTATGATTGTGTCCGCCAGAGTGCCATCGGAGACGAGAACAGAGATATCATAGGTTCCGGACTGTGTGAAGTCAGGAGCAAAGGTAATCGCACCGGCCCCACGACCGGCGATGGCGCCGGCGGCGAGATCCAGGAATGAGGCGTGCGTCGGAAGCGGCTGTGCCGCGACTATCGACATCACAACGCCGTCTCTGTCAGGATCTGTGGCAGTAAGACCTTGAATAATGGTCATTCCCTCAACTATTGACGGAGTCGGAATGCTGTCAAAGTACGGCGCCTGGTTGCCCGCGTCATAAACCTGGATGAGCACCAACTCCTTGTCGATGGCAAGGCCGTCGAAAGCACGTAGGGTAACCGAAACCAGACGCTGGTGACCGTAGTAATCAGGCGTGAAGGTAAATACACCGGTGCCGTCGCCATTGTCGACCAGGGTCGAACCTTCAGGAGCAGCGGTCATCTGCAACGCGGGCGCAGGACCGTCGGGATCAGACGCACTGAGATTGATCGTCAACGTCTGGCCCTCAACAATCGTCCGAGGGCCAATCGGCGCCAGTACCGGCGGGAGGTTAACGGTCACGACGCTGATGTTTACCATCATGGTCGCTGACAACTGCGGCGTTCCCTGATCGACACCGAGGAAAGTAACCTGGTTAAGTCCGACCTGAGAGGAATTGGGACGGAACGCAAAGCGACCGGTATTGTTGCCGTTGTCGGTAAAAGTAGCATTGGCCGGCAAGCTAAGCGTGGAGAAGATCACGCGGTGCGAAGAGATCGGGTCGGTCGAGTCAGTCGCCTGCACGGTGAATATCAAGGAGTCATCCACTACTGCGGTGAATGGACCAAGCTGCGGGATTGCCGGCGGCTGGTTGATTTCATTCGTGGTCACTTGTGAGATTGCCGTAGTAGTTCTCTGCGGCGTGCCGAAATCGGTAGCCAGGAAATTGATGGTATCGACTCCGCTGTCGTAGAAGTTCGGCCTGTACACCAGCCGCCCGGTACCGTTATGGTCATCTGTAAAGTTGTAGTGAGTCAGAGTCGTGCTGAGCGACAGGATCGGGAAAACTGAGCCGCCGTCCGGATCGGTAGCGTGGATTGAAATAACCAGCGAATCGCCCTCGTTGACGGTGAAGTTGCCAACCGGGTCAAACACCGGCGGCATGTTGCCACTCTCGCTGACAGTGACGGTAACTAATTCCGAGTCAGCCAGAACACCGTCGTCAGCTATGAACAACACGGCATAAATCCCGGCCTGGGTAAAATCAGGTGTGAAATTGAACGTCCCGGTGGCGTTCAAATTGTCTACGAAAGTGGCATTGGTCGGCAGAGTCTCGGCGCGCAGCGCAGGGGTGGTACCGTCCAGGTCGGACGCTGAAACTGTGAAGTTTAAAGTGCCGCCTTCGGCGATCGAGCGCGCTCCGATAGCTGCCAATACCGGCACCTGATTGCCGCCATCGGTCACTGTGATGGTCACTATTTCAGAGTCCAGCACTGTCGGGAAATCGCGATCAGACGCGAGAAAGGTGACGTTGTAAGTACCTGCAGAGGCGAAGCTGGGCGTCCAGGTAAACGACCCGGCGCCATTGAGGCTGTCGATAAACACTGCTGTACCCGGAAGAGCGGAGGTCGAAAAAATCGGTACTACCCCATCGGGGTCAGCGGCTTCTACGCGGAATGAGAGTTGCACATTCTCAGTCGTGCTCTGGGCGCCGATCGCGGCCAGAACCGGCAACTGGTTGACGTTGGTCACTGTGATTTGAACAATGGTCGATCCCGCATTCAGCGCTGTATCCGTAGCCGTAAAAGTGACATTGTAAACAGCCGCCTGCGTGAAATCTGGAGTGAAACTGAAATTGCCGGTACCGTTGCCATTGTCCACGAAACTGGCGTTGACCGGCATGTTGGTCGCAGACAGGCCGAGCGGATCGAGATCGGGATCAGTCGCCGTCACGGGGAACGAAAGCGTCTGGCCTTCGGCCACGCTCCGATTGGCGATCGGACTGACCACCGGGTTCTGGTTACCTCCATCAGTGACAGTAATCTGTACGATTTCGGAGTCCACGGCGGCCGGGACTACACGGTCAATCGCACGGAAGGTCACGTTGTAGATACCCGAATTGGTGAAAGTCGGAGTCCAGTTGAAAGTACCGGTGCCGTTGTTGTTGTCAACATAGGTGGCCGTACCAGGCAATCCGGACGCCGTCATGATCGGCACCTGGCCGTCAGCATCAGTCGCCGAAGTGCCGAAGGTAAGGGGTACATTCTCAATTACTGTGCGCGGACCAATCGTTGCCAGCACCGGAGTCGCATTGGCTGAGTAGACGAACCCGCCCACGAGAGTATTGGAAGTAGATGCTGACGAGGTATTACGGACAGTCACATCGACTGCCGCACCCACTGCCCCAGCCGGTGTTGTGGCAGTAAGATGCAACGGAGTGAGCACCGTGGCAGGTGTGCTGGTGACACCGAAGAAAACGGTGGCTCCGGCCAAGTCGAAGCCCGAACCATAAACGTGCACCAGCGTACCACCGGTCGCGGTGCCGGTGGTCGGATCAATAGACGTGAGAATCGGTGCGGCAATCGAAGAAGTATTTGCCGTAGTAAGAGTCGAATGCGGCGAAAAGTTGCCGGACGGATCCTCCGCGATGATCACATAGCTGTACGAGTTGCCGCCGGACACGGTGTTATCAACGTAATAGTTGGTAGATACGCCATGGTTGGCCAGGGAACCGCTTGGTGCGTCAATACGGAAGAACGACCCGTTGGATGACGCCATGCGACGGTATACGTGCCAGGTCAGGCCGGGCACGTTGGTCCAACTGAGTACCACCGACGTGCCGGACACAGTTGCGCCCGCGAAGCCGATCGGAGCGACCGGCCAGCTCACCGGCGCCAGCGTCACGTTTTCCTGCTGGAAGGAGTTGTTTGGAATCGGGGCAGACAATTGAAATCCCTGATTGTTGCTGATATTGTAAAAGTGGTAGTCGTAGGGATTTCCCGGGGCTTCCGTCAGGTAGTTCTGGAAATCGTCGAACCAGTTGCCCGCGTCGTAACCGGCGCCATCGCAACTCTCGATCCGGATTTCCTCATCGGTATTGTCCAGATAACCGACAAAGAGTATCTCTCCGTTGGCCGGGGTCGTGGCATTCGAATTGGAAACCGTGCCGAAGATCGATCCCTGGGCAAAACCTGAGCCAGACAGCACCAGAACCAGCAGAAGCGCCAGTCCGAGCCGATTGGTTATCCTGAAAGCGTTCTTAGATAACCGCACTGGGGTACCTCCGTTTATGTTCAACTCATCTCTTCTGGTAACCATGGGTCATTCCTCTACTGTACCGGGAAAGTGCCCGCCGCAGCCGCGTTAGCCTGGTACGGTTTGCCGGCTCGTATCACGAAGTTGGTGCCGAAGCCTGCCGCAAACCGCGACTGATAGCTCTGTGACGCAGCCACGAAATTGTTCAGAGTGTTCAACACCCCGGGTATATTATTAATGATATCCTGTGCGACGCTAAAGTCAGCCGCCCGATCAAAGGGCACCATGAGGAAGTTGTAGTCAGTGGTGGCCGTAGTGATGATCGGGTAGCTTATCGATCCGGGTGCGGGCACGTTCCCTACAACCGTAAAGATCGTGGCGGAACCGGCGTTGACCTGATAAATGCCGCCCGGAACAACCGCAAAGTTCGTTCCGAATCCCGCCGCAAAGCGCGACTGGAAACTCTGCGAAGCGGCCACGTACCTGTTAACAGTAAGCACATTGCCGGTGCCGATAGCTGAGATCAACTGGTCAGCGGTAGTGATGCCGGAACCGGTGAACGGAATGGCGACAAGATTGTAGTCAGTAGACGGTGTCGTGATAATCTGGTAATCATATTCGCCGACCCGGTTGGACAGCGCGGAGCTGTTACCCCAGGCATCAAACGCCTGCAGAACATAGAAGTACTGAGTCAGCGTGTCGCCGACGACGTTAGCGCCACCAATGTTGTTGTCTGTGAACGTTGTCGTCGCAGCGTTAGTACTGCCGATCTCATTAGCCAGGCTCGGCGTGAAATATGCCAACGTCCCGCGATGGATTACATATCTGTCAATCGTGGTTGGAAGACCCGTTATATCCAGCGTAACCGGTGACCAGGTAAACCGAAGTTCATCGCCCACGCGCTGAATCGTAAAATTGTTTACCGCCTGCGGAGGCGCGCCGTTGACCACTTCTATTGCGACCGTGTCGGGCAGCGAGAAGTCGATGCCGTCGAATACGGTCAGCGCAAACACATAAGTGTCGAGGGCGGTCGGTGTGAACGTCGGCGTGACGCTGGTCGTGCTTGATAACGTTATGCTTGCGCCGCCAATCTGCGCCCAACTATAAGTCAATGATTCGTTGTCAGGATCGGATGAGCCGGCGCCATTGAGATGCACCACCTGACCGGCGGGCAAATCAAACTGATCGGGCCCGGCATTGGCAATCGGCCGCCGATTGGTATTGGCCACCGTGATCGCAACCAGTTCGCTATCAGCCAAGACACCGTCGGACGCGACAAATGTAACCAGATAAACACCCGTTTGTGTGAAGCCCGGTGTCCAGTCAAACGTGCCGGTACCGTTACCGTTGTCCGTGAAAGTCGCACCACTCGGCAGCGGAGAGGTCGAGAGTCCCGGAGTTGTGGCATCAGCATCAGTTCCGGAGACACTGAAATTGAGATTCGCGTTCTCAGCGGTACTACGCGCACCGATTGCGGCCAGCACCGGCCGCTGGTTGCCCGCCTCAAGAATCGTGACCTGAATCAGTTCGCTGTCAGCCAGAACGCCGTCGGACGCCACAAACGTGATCGGATAGATACCCGCTTGCGTGAAACTCGGTGTCCAGTTGAAGCTCCCCGTGCCATTGCCGTTATTGGTGAAAGTCGCGCCACTCGGCAGCGGACCGGCGGTCAGCAGAGGAGTCGTGGCGTCCGCGTCAGTAGCCGAGACGCTGAAGTTCAGGTTCATATTTTCAGTCGTGCCGCGCGCGCCGATTGCGGCCAGCACCGGTCGCTGGTTGCCCGCCTCAAGAATCGTGACCTGAATCAGTTCGCTGTCAGCCAGAACGCCGTCGGACGCCACAAACGTTACCGGATAGACACCCGCTTGCGTGAAGCCCGGCGTCCAGTTGAAGGTACCCGTGCCATTGCCGTTATTGGTGAAAGTCGCGCCACTTGGCAGCGGACCGGCGGTCAGCAGAGGAGTCGTGGCGTCCGCGTCAGTAGCCGAGACGCTGAAGTTCAGGTTCATATTTTCAGTCGTGCCGCGCGCGCCGATTGCGGCCAGCACCGGTCGCTGGTTACCCGCCTCAAGAATCGTGATCTGAACCAGCTCACTGTCAGCCAGGACACCGTCGGACGCCACAAACGTTACCGGATAGACACCCGCTTGCGTGAAGCCCGGCGTCCAGTTGAAGGTACCTGTGCCATTGCCGTTGTCTATGAAACTCGCCCCACTCGGCAGAGGAACAGCCGTCAATAACGGAAGCGTATTGTCCGCATCCGTCGCGCTCACCAGGAAATTCAGATTGGCATTCTCGGCGATCGACCTTGGCCCAATTGTCGCCAATACGGGTACATCCGCAACTGCTGTAACGGTGAAGGTCGCCGGGGCAGAAGCAAACAGCAAACCCGGATCGGTCGCCGTAAACGTGATCGTCTCGGAACCGTTCCAGTCAGCGCTCGGTATTGTGATTGTAGCGACTCGACTGGCGTTGATACTAACTGTCAACTGAGTATTGCCCGAGTATGTCCAGGCTATCTGTGCGTCAGTGTTATCGATGTCACTGACATAACCATCAAGGCCGACGGATGCAAAGGTCGCGCCTTCAGCAATAGTCTGATTCGGTATGTCTGCAACCACCGGTGCGTCGTTTACCGCTGTTACCGTTAACGTAGCTGGATCAGATGCAAACAATAGACCCGGATCAGTAGCCCTAAAGGTGATCAACTCCGAACCGTTCCAGTCCGTGCTCGGCATCGTAATCGTGGCAACTCGGCTCGCGTTGATGCTCACGGTCAGTTGAGTGTTCCCTGCGTAGGTCCAGGTCATCTCAGCATCGGTGTTATCTACATCGCTGACATAGCCATCAAGTGAAATCGTCGTGAAAGTCGAGCCTTCAGCTATCGTCTGATTCGGAATATCCGTAACCACCGGCGCATCATTGACCGCCGTTACCGTGAACGCGGCTGGATCAGAGGCAAACAACAGACCCGGATCAGTGGCCCTAAAGGTGATCGACTCCGAACCATTCCAGTCGATGCTGGGAATTGTGATCGTGGCGACCCGGCTGGCGTTGATGCTAACCGACAACTGAGTATTACCTGAGTACGTCCAGACCATCTCTGCGTCAGCGTTATCTATGTCGCTGACATAGCCATCAAGCGCTATCGTTGTAAACGTCGTACCTTCAGCTATCGTCTGGTTCGGTATGTCAGTTACCACCGGCGCGTCATTGACCGCCGTAACCGTGAACGTGGCTGGATCAGAAGCGAACAGCAGACCCGGATCAGTCGCCCTGAATGTGATCGTCTCCGAACCGTTCCAGTCAGCACTCGGTATCGTAATTGTAGCGACTCGGCTGGCGTTGATGGTCACCGTCAACACAGTATTGCCGGAGTATGTCCAGGCCATCTCCGCGTCAGTGTTGTCAACATCACTGACATAACCGTCAAGGCTGATAGTCGTGAATGTCGACCCCTCAGCTATCGTCTGGTTCGGTATATCAGTTACTACCGGCGCGTCATTGACCGCAGTAACCGTGAACGTGGCCGGATCAGAAGCGAACAGCAAACCCGGGTCGGTGGCCCTAAACGTGATCGTCTCAGAACCGTTCCAGTCAGCGCTCGGTATCGTAATCGTGGCAACACGGTTAACGTCGATACTCACCGTCAACGCCGTATTGCCGGAGGATGCCCAGGTCATTTGAGCATCAGTGTTGTCAACGTCACTCACATAACCGTCAAGGCTGATAGTCGTGAATGTCGACCCCTCAGCTATCGTCTGGTTCGGTATGTCCGTAACCACCGGAGCGTCGTTCACTGCTGTTATGGTAAACGTGGCCACATCAGAGGCAAACAACAGACCCGGATCGGTGGCTCTAAACGTGATCGTCTCTGAACCGTTCCAGTCAGCGCTCGGTATCGTGATCGTGGCAACACGGTTAACGTCGATACTCACGGTCAACGCAGTATTGCCGGAGTATGTCCAGGTCATTTGAGCATCAGTGTTGTCAACATCACTCACATAACCGTCGAGACTGATAGTCGTAAACGTCGCACCTTCAGCTATCGTCTGATCCGGAATTCCTGCCACTAGCGGCGCGTCATTGACCGCCGTAACCGTGAACGTGGCTGGGTCAGAGGCAAAGAGCGAGCCAGGATCAGTGGCCCTGAACGTAATCGTCTCTGCTCCGTTCCAGTCGACACTCGGTATCGTGATCGTGGCGATCCGGCTGGAGTTTATGCTGACCGTCAATGCAGTGTTGCCCGAGTACGTCCAGACCATTTGAGCGTCCGTGTTGTCGGCGTCGTTCACATAGCTGTCAAGGTTAATAGTCGCGAACGCGGCGCCCTCCGCGATTGTCTGATTGGGTATGTCCAGCACCACCGGCGCCTGATTGCCAGACTCGACGACGGTGATGCTGACTATTTCGAAATCGGTGGCCGAGGAATCATCCGTGGCCGTGAACGTAATGTTGTAGATACCTGACTGCGTGAAATCCGGCGTGAACGTGAAACTGCCGGTGCCGTTATGATTGTCGACAAAGCCGGCGTTGACCGGCAGGGTCGAGGTAGTCAGGTTCGGCGAGACACCCTCTGGATCAGAGGCCGATATCGCAAAGCTGAGCGTCAGACCCTCCTGCACCGTGCGCGGGCCAATAGCGCTGAGCTCCGGACTCTGGTTGCCGGCTTCATTAATAGTGATGAACACCAGTTCCAGGTCGGTAGCCGTGCCGTCGCTGACCGTAAAGGTCAAGCTGACTATACCGGACTGTCTGTAATTCGGATTGAAATTGAACGTGCCGGTACCGTTGCCGTTATCTACGAAAGTGGCATTGAGCGGAAGCGTCGCAGCGGTCAGTGTCAGCGCGGTGCTGTCACCATCGGTTGCCGTTATCGACACATTGAGGTTCAGACCCTCGGTGACAAACAGCGGGCCTATCGGATTGAGGACCGGCGCCTGGTTGACATTGTTGACCGTAATCGTAACTATTTCATCGTCGATTATGGAACCATCGCTGGCTGTGAAAGTCACGTTAAACGTGCCCGCCTGGTAGTAGGTCGGCGTGAACGTGAAACTGCCCGTGGCGTTGCCGTTGTCTGAAAAAGTTGCGTTGGCGGGAAGACCTGTCGCGCTTAGCGCAGGCGTGGTCAGATCGGGATCAGACGCGGTAACGGTGAAGTTCAGCGTGGCGTTTTCACTGACGGCACGCGGACCGATTGTGCTCAGCACCGGCGCGCGATTGACATTGGTGACCGTAATCGTGACAATTTCACTGTCGACAATCAGACCATCTGAAGCCCGGAACGTAATGTTGTAAACCCCGGACTGGAAGAAACTCGGTGTCCAGTTGAATGTGCCGGTTCCATTGCCGTTGTCCGTAAACGTGGCGCCGGTCGGCAGAGTCGATGTGGTCAGTGCCGGAATTGTCGCGTCCGGATCAGTGGCTGACACGCCAAACGTCAGCAGGATATTCTCATTCACTGCGCGCGGACCGATCTCCGCGAGCACCGGCGGCTGATTGCCTGCCTCGTTGACAGCCACGGTCACGATTTCGAAATCGGTAGCCGAGCTGTCATCTCTGGCAGTGAATGTAATATTGTAAGAACCGGCTTGAGTGAAGCTGGGATTGAATGTGAACGTGCCGGTACCATTGTGATTGTCCACAAAGCTGGCGTTGGCAGGGAGACTTGACGTAGAGAGGCTGGGGGAAGCCCCCTCAGGATCGGAGGCTGAGACACCAAAGGTCAGTGTGCCGCCCTCGGTCACGGCCCGCGGGCCAATCGCACCCAGAATGGGGTTTTGATTACCCGCGTCATTAGTAGTGATAAACACTACTTCGGAGTCTATTGCGACTCCATCCGAGGCATAGAAGGTCACGCTACGGATTCCTGACTGCACATAGTCAGGATTGAAGTCGAAGTCTCCCGTGCCATTGCCATTATTTACAAATGTCGCATTTCGCGGCAGTGTTGATGTCGTCAAAGCAGGGATAGTCCCGTCAGCGTCGGTCGCTGATACGACCACATGAAGATTAGCGCCCTCGGTCACAGTCTTCGGACCAATCGCAGCCAGCACCGGGGCCCGGTTGCCCGCATCGACCACGGTGATCACAACAATTTCCGTGTCGACCAGAACACCATCGGACGCGCGGAAGGTAACATTATATATACCCGCTTGAGTGAAATTCGGCGAGAAACTGAAGTTGCCGGTGCCATTGCCGTTGTCGACAAAGCTTGCGTTGGTCGGCAGGGTTGAGGTCGAAAGCGTCGGCGTGGTGCCGTCAGGATCGGTCGATGAGACCCCGAAGCTTAAAACATTGCCTTCGATCACCGAGCGCGGGCCAATAGTCGCCAGCACCGGTGGCTGATTACCTGCCTCGTTGACGGTGATCGTTACAATCTCCTGATCGACCGCACTGCTGTCATCAGTGGCGAAGAACGTCACCTGGTATACGCCGGCCTGCTGGTAGTTAGGCGAGAACGTGAAACTGCCTGTGCCATTGCCATTGTCAACGAAGCTGGCGCGACTCGGAAGAGTCGATGTAGTCAGAGCGGGTGAGGCATCCTCGATATCGGTTGCTGACACACTGAAAGTAAGCGTGCCACCCTCAGCCACCGACCGCGGGCCAATCGCCGCCAGAATCGGACTCTGGTTGCCGGCGTCGTTGACAGTAATGGTCACAACTTCGGAGTCTACCGTCAGGGCGGCGTCACGCGCATAGAACGTGATCGTGTAACTGCCTGACTGCAAGTAATTCGGATTGAAATTGAACGTGCCGGTCCCGTTTCCATTGTTGACAAACGTAGCATTAGTCGGCGGGGTAGTGCTTGTTAGAACCGGAGTCTCCCCATCGACATCGCTCGCCGACACGGTGAAATTCAGGTTGGCGCCCTCAGTCACCGAACGAGGACCGATCGTCGCAAGCACCGGAGCGTCATTGACTGCTGTAACTGTAAACGTCGCCGGATCAGAGGAGAAAAGCAGACCCGGATCGGTGGCTCTAAACGTGATCGTCTCGTTGCCGTTCCAGTCTGCGCTCGGTATCGTAATCGTAGCAACCCGGGCAACAATCGAAACCGTCAACGTAGTATTGCCGGAGTATGTCCAAGTCATCTGGGCGTCGGTATTGTCTACATCGCTTACATAGGCATCAAGACTGATCGTCGTGAATGTCGACCCCTCAGCTATCGTCTGATTCGGTATGTCAGTCACTACCGGCGCGTCATTCACCGCCGTAACCGTGAACGTGGCTGGATCAGAAGCGAACAGCAAACCCGGGTCAGTGGCTCTAAACGTGATTGTCTCGTTGCCGTTCCAGTTGGCATCGGGTATCGTAATCGTGGCAACACGGTTAACGTCGATACTCACCGTCAGCGCCGTGTTGCCGGAGTAGGTCAAGGTCATCTGAGCGTCAGTGTTGTCAACGTCGCTGACATAGCCGTCAAGGCTGATCGTCGTAAACGTCGAACCTTCAGCTATCGTCTGGTTCGGTATATCCGTAACCACCGGCGCGTCATTGACCGCAGTAACCGCGAACGTGGCCGGATCAGAAGCAAACAGCAGACCCGGATCAGTGGCCCTGAACGTAATCGTCTCAGTACCGTTCCAGTCTGCGCTCGGTATCGTGATCGTAGCCACACGACTCGCGTTGATACTCACCGTCAGCGCCGTGTTACCGGAGTACGTCCAGGTCATTTGAGCATCGGTGTTGTCCACGTCGCTGACATAGCCGTCGAGACTGATAGTCGTGAAAGTCGAGCCTTCAGCTATCGTCTGGTTCGGTATATCCGTAACCACCGGCGCGTCATTGACCGCAGTAACCGCGAACGTGGCCGGATCAGAAGCAAACAGCAGACCCGGATCAGTGGCCCTGAACGTAATCGTCTCAGTACCGTTCCAGTCTGCGCTCGGTATCGTGATCGTAGCCACACGACTCGCGTTGATACTCACCGTCAGAGCCGTGTTGCCGGAGTATGTCCAGGTCATTTGAGCGTCAGTATTGTCGACGTCACTCACATAGCCGTCAAGGCTGATCGTCGTAAACGTCGAACCTTCGGCTATCGTCTGATTCGGTATATCAGTTACTACCGGCGCGTCATTGACTGCTGTAACTGTAAACGTCGCAGCATCAGAGGCAAATAGCAGACCCGGATCGGTGGCTCTAAACGTGATCGTCTCGTTGCCGTTCCAGTCTGCGCTCGGTATCGTGATCGTAGCCACACGACTCGCGTTGATCCTCACCGTCAGA
>Ga0315276_10002619_pt1 | contig 16491 bp, 13 predicted proteins | sample YL17G05_0_MG_FD_204542 | JGI IMG/M metagenome (GOLD analysis project Ga0315276, IMG submission 204542) | Sediment microbial communities from Yellowstone Lake, YNP, Wyoming, USA - YL17G05_0 | ecosystem: Environmental > Aquatic > Freshwater > Lake > Sediment | place: USA: Wyoming | collected... | reverse complement strand
CGGGAGGCCAGGGCGATTTTTCAAAAAGACCCCGGTTTAATCAACCCGGAACACAGGCTTTTGGCACTGGAATACCGTAAAATCTGGCATAAAGACATCGAAAACAATTAAAATAGTACTTTCTGGTTTTGAGGATTAACAGTTTTAGATAGACACTGTCTTAATGTAACGGGGGAAAGAATGACATTTAAGAAACAATTGGCTGAAGCGCTGGAGCAGGCTGTTATCCGCGTGCCTGAACTGGGACAGGCCGGCAGTGATACTATCCTTGAGATCACCATAGAAAAACCTGCCAGGCCCGGGCATGGGGACTACGCCAGCAGCCTCCCTCTGAAGCTGGCACGGCTGACCGGTATGAAGCCGATGGATGTAGCGCAGGCGATTGTAAAAAATATGCCGGCCCTGGCGGATATAGAGAAAATCGCCATTGCGCCCCCGGGCTTCATTAACTTTACTCTCAGCACAAAATGGCTGACCGGGCAGGTAGACGTTATCTGCCAGGCGGACGAAAATTACGGCAATCAGCCTCCCGGCGATAAAACCATCCAGATCGAGTTTGTCAGCGGCAATCCCACCGGCCCGCTGCATGTAGGTCATGGGCGTGGGGCGGTGCTGGGCAGCACACTGGCGCTCGTTTTGAGGGCGGCCGGCTACCGCGTATCTACCGAGTACTATATCAATGACGCCGGTAGCCAGCTTGAAGCGTTTCACCGGTCGCTTTTTGCCCGCTATCAACAGGCGTTGGACCAAGAGTCGGAAGTGCCTGCCAACGGGTACCACGGCAACTACGTGGTTGACCTGGCTAAAGAGATAATCGAGGCTTGCGGCGACAAATACCTTACAATGCCGCCGGAGGAAGCTGTGGCTGAGATCGGCCAGGTAGGCATTGAGAAAGAGATGGCGCAGATAAAGACCGACCTGACTGCCCTGGGTGTTAACTTCGATGACTGGTTCAGCGAGCAGTCGCTTTTTCAGAGCGGCCAATTCGACCGGACGATGAAGATGTTAAGGGATGGCGGGTATATCACCGAACGTGAGAACGCGACCTGGTTTATCTCCTCCACCCTGGGCGACGACCGGGATAACGTGCTGATACGCAGCGATGGTACCCCGACCTACTTTGCCTCGGATATAGCCTATCACTATAACAAGTTCGTGGACCGAAAATTTGACAACGTCATCGATATCTGGGGTGCAGATCACCAGGGTCACGTGCAGCGCATGAAGGTGGTGATGAGCGCGCTGGGTATCAACCCGGACCGGCTCGAGATAATGATCTGCCAGCTTGTGACACTGAGACGCGGCAAGGAGTTAGTCAAGGTTTCCAAGCGCAGCGGCGATATCGTCACTTTGCGCGAACTGCTGGATGAGGTAGGCCCCGATGCCTGCCGATTCGTCTTCTTGTCGCGTTCCGCCGACAGCCAGATGGACTTCGACCTGGAACTGGCCATTAAGCAGTCGGCCGAGAACCCTGTTTACTACGTGCAATATGCGCACGCCCGCATCAGCAGCATACTGCGCAATGCGGAGGAGAAAGGTATTGATTTCAGCAAAGCTGACATGGGTTTATTGAATGACGAAGCGGAGCTAACCCTGATACGCAAGATGGTGAAGATATCAGAGGTCATCGAGGTGGTCGCCTCTACACGTGAACCACACCACCTGCCTTTTTACGCGCAGGACCTGGCTACGGCCTTCCATTCCTTTTACAAGCAGTGCCGTGTCATCTCGGATGATGAAGCGGTTACCAGTGCACGCTTGAGGCTGGTACAGGCCGCCCGCGTGGTGCTGGCCAAAACTCTGCACTTGATGGGCATGACCGCGCCCGACAAGATGTGAACACAGGCGGCCGCCCGGGTTTGTAGCTGTAAACCCATTTGTGATAGACTTCTTTCTTGATATGAGACAGAGAGTATTTTCAGGCGCGCGCCCGACCGGGCGGCAGCACATCGGCAACTACATCGGCGCCATCCAGAACTACGTCAAGCTTCAGGAAAAATACGACTGTGTATATTGCATAGTTGATATACATGCCCTAACCACACTCGAGAGCACCTCCGAGCTTCAGCAGAATATCTTCGAGATGACGCTCGACTGGCTGGCGGCCGGCATCGACCCGCAGAAATCCATTGTCTTCGTTCAGTCGCAGGTCCCGGAGGTGATGGAGCTTTTCACCTTCCTGGGGATGGTGACGCCGCTGGGCTGGCTGCTACGTGTGCCCACCTTCAAGGAAAAGGCCAGGATGCAGCCGCAAAACGTCAATTATGGGCTAGTAGGTTACCCGGTGCTGATGGCCGCAGACATCATGCTGTATAAATCGGATGCCGTGCCCGTGGGTGAGGACCAACTGCCCCATCTGGAGATGACCCGCGAGATAGTGCGGAGGTTCAACTTCATCTTCGGCGACACCTTCCCCGAGCCCAAAGCCAGGCTTACCAATTACCCCATGGTGCAGGGCTTGAACGGCGTCCAAAAAATGGGCAAGTCATATAACAACCACATCGAGCTGGCGGCGACGCCGAATGAGACACTGGAAAGGGTGAAAACAGCCGTGACCGACCCCGCCCGGCAGCGCCGCAACGACCCGGGCCACCCGGAAGTTTGCAACGTCTTCAGCCTGCATCACTTTTTCAATGAGGGGAGGACCAAGGAGATCGATGCGCAGTGCCGGGTGGCGGGCATTGGCTGCGTTGACTGTAAAAAACTGCTCGCTGAGGGAATTAATAATGCGCTGAGCGATTTCAGGGATAGACGGGTTGCGCTTGAGAAAGACCCCGCTCATATCTATGCCATCCTGGATAATGGCGCCGAGAGGGCATGCGCCATAGCGCGTGAAACGATCAATGAAGTGAAGCTCAAGATGGGCCTGACGCGTCATGCCTGATGACGCCGAACTATTACCGCTATCGGCTCATGGGGAATCCGCTTACACAGTAGCCAGGTATGCCGCGTCGGAAGCCGGTAAAATCCTGAAAAAATTCCATGGCAAACCCGTGGAAATGCATGTCAAGGGCAAGCGCAACCTGGTAACCGAGGCCGATCTGCTTTCAGAGAGTAAAGTACTGGAGATAATTAATTCGGAATTTCCCTACCACGGCATACTTTCCGAGGAGGCGGGATCCAGCAGGGATGGCGCTGAATATACCTGGATAATCGATCCGCTGGACGGTACCAATAACTTCTATTTCGGCATTCCTTTATTTTGCGTGAATATAGCCCTGGCCAGGCGTGGTGAAGTGGTGCTGGGTGTGACCTATGACCCGATGAGGAATGAGACCTTCTACAGCGTTAAAGGGAAAGGAGCGCACCTGAACGGCAAAAAGATAAAGGTCTCTGCCGTGAAGACGTTAGATAAGGCTTCTATTGGCGTTGATCTTGGCTATAACGCTGAGCGCAGCCGGGACCTGCTTGATATCGCCACAGGCCTGTGGCCGCAGATACATTGCCTGAGGCTGACAGGTTCATCCGCCCTGGGACTTGCTTACGTGGCCTGCGGACGGTTCAGCCTGTACTTCCACAAGTACCTTTATCCCTGGGATGTAGCCAGCGGCCTGCTCCTGGTCAGGGAGGCGGGTGGAGAGGTAAAGCGTTATAACGGCAAACGGGCAGGCATCGATGACGCGGCGGTATTAGCCTCCAACCCCGCGCTGCTAAAGGAATTTTTTAACTGGTTCAACCGGCGCTGATTATTTTTTGCGGTGCCTGTCTAAGAACTTCTTTATCCGCTTGAGCGCTTCCTCTATCTCCGGAAGGGAGGTGGCATAGCAGCAGCGCACGTAGCCCTCGCCACATTTGCCGAAGACCGACCCTGGCACCACGGCCACCTTCTCCTCGGTCAATAGCCCTTCGGCGAATTCTTCGGAGGTCATGCCCGTGGATTTAACCGAGGGGAAGGCATAGAAAGCCCCCTTCGGCTCGAAGCAGGAGAGGCCGAGGTCCCTGAATCCCTTGACGATAACGCGCCGGCGCCGGTCATATTCCGCCAGCATATCCTCAACTTCCTTGTTGTTGCTGTCCTTGAGCGCTTCCACGGCGGCCAATTGCCCCATGATCGGGGCGCACATCATGGTGTATTGGTGCACCTTGAGCATGGCCTCCGTGAAATCAGCGTTGGCCAGTGTGAAACCGACGCGCCAGCCCGTCATGGCGAAGGCCTTGGAGAACCCGCCGATTAAAATAGTCCTGTCCTTCATGCCGGGCAGGCTGGCCAGGCAGGTGTGCCCGGTATCGTAGGTAAGCCGGGCGTAGATCTCGTCGGAGACAACTATCAGGTCATGCTCGACGGCGATTTTGGCTATCTCGATAAGCTGGTTATGAGGCATGACCGCCCCGGTGGGGTTGGAGGGGAAGCTCATCAGGATGGCCTTGGTTTTAGGCGTTAGCTTCTTCCTCACATCGGCCGGCATCAGTTCGAAGTTGTTCTTCTCGTAAGTGGGGACCGGCACTGGCACCCCGCCGGTCAGGGCGACGCAGACCGGGTAGGCGACGTAATGCGGGTCCGTCATTATGACCTCGTCCCCCGGGTCCAGGATGGCGCGGAAGGCCAGGTCGAGCGCTTCGCTGCTGCCGGTGGTCACCAGGATCTCACTATGCATGTCGTAACTGAGCTTGTAGAATTTCTTGTGATATTTAGCAATGGCTTCCCTTAATTCGGGTATGCCGCGGTTGGAGGTGTACATGGTGAAACCTTTCTCGATAGCCATGATGCCGGCCTCGCGCATCGGCCAGGGCGTCACGAAGTCGGGTTCACCCACGCCCAGCGAAATGGCCCCGTCCATGGTGGACAGCAGGTCGAAATACTTCCTGATGCCCGACGGGGAGATATCGCGGGCCTTTTGAGATATATATTCCCGTTTGCATTGTGGTTTCTTAATATGATGTGTCAAGTCAAGCCTCCTCTATAACGGGCGGCAGTCAGCGGTTAAGCTACCACTCCCAGCCTGCGGGGTTCGCCGTCGTCCTCAAGGATGACCCCGTCCTCCTTGTATTTCTTGAGGATGAAATGCGTTACGGTGCCCTGGACAGCCTCCATGGGCGCCAGCTTTTCTGAGACGAAGACGGCTATCTCCTGCATGGTCTTGCCGGCTATCAGGATAGCCAGGTCATAGGTGCCTGACGCCAGCAGGACAGACTTGGCCTGGGGGAAGCGGTAGATGCGCTCCGCGACGACGTCGAAGCCGGTATCCTTCTGCGGCACTACCTTGACCTCGACCAGCGCCCAGACATTCTCCTCGCCGACCCTGGCCCAGTTGATGACGGTTTTATATTTAACGATGGTGCCGTCCTTTTCAGCTTTCTTGATGATCTGTTTCACCTCGCTGATTGGGACGCCGGTCATATCTGCAACGTGTTCAGGGGTGAGCCTGGCATCAGTTTCCAGTGCCTCGAAGACCTTTTTTTCATTCTCCATAATATCTCCTTGCACAACCAAAAAATTTGGGTGACTTGTATTATAACAAAACCCCACTCGTCATTGCGAGGAGCATAGCGACGAAGCAATCTAACCACGGGGAACAGATTGCCGCGGCCTTCGGCCTCGCAATGACATTATGCCAGCGCGGGCTTCATGGTGTGCCAGGGCGTGGCCTGCTCGTAGGCATAGGCGGTGCGCAGCAGTGTCTCCTCGGCGAAATGTTTGCCGATCAACTGCAGCCCGACCGGCAGGCCGTTCACGAAGCCGGCAGGGATGGAGATGCCGGGGACGCCGGCGATATTAATGGGCAGCGTGCAGACATCGCTGAGGTACATTTGAACGGGGTCGTCGGCCCTCTCCCCGATTTTGAAAGCTACCGTGGGTGAGGTGGGGGTGACCAGGACATCATAAGAAGCGAAGGCCTTATCGAAATCCTGCCGGATGAGCGTCCTGACCTTCTGTGCCTTTAGATAATAAGCGTCGTAATAGCCGGCCGAGAGGGCATAGGTGCCCAGCATAATGCGCCTTTTAACCTCTGCACCGAAGCCGAACTGCCGGGTCTTCTCCATGGCCTCCCACATGCTGGTGGTATCGCGGTAGGAGTATCCGTACTTCACGCCGTCGTAGCGCGCCAGGTTGGCCGAGGCCTCGGATGGGGCGAGTATGTAGTAAGCAGCCAACCCGTACCTGGTATTGGGTAGGGAGACGTCGCGATCAACCGTTGCCCCCAGCTTCTCTAATTCCTTGATAGCTGCTTCAATTGCCTGGCGCACCTCAGGTTGCATGCCTTCGACCAGGTACTCGCGTGGCACGCCGACGCGTAGCCCCTTGATGTCAGATTTAAGCGCCTTAGTATAATCAGGCACATTGAGCGGAACGGTCGTGGAATCCCTCTTATCGTGCCCGGCTATGACGTTGAGCACGATTGCGCAGTCCATGACGTCCTTGGTGATGGGGCCTATCTGGTCCAGCGAACTGGCGAAGGCCACCAGCCCGAAGCGGCTGACCCTGCCGTAGGTCGGTTTGAGCCCTACCACGCCGCAAAAACCCGCCGGCTGGCGTATGCTGCCGCCCGTATCCGAGCCGAGGGCGTAGATGGTCTCGTCCGCGGCGACCGAGGCGGCTGAGCCACCGCTGCTGCCTCCCGGCACGCAATCGAGGTTCCAGGGATTGTGGGTTGTGAAGAAAGCCGAGTTCTCAGTGGAAGACCCCATGGCGAACTCGTCCATATTGGCTTTAGCTACGATGACCGCATTGGCAGCTTTGAGCTTTTCCACAACATGGGCATCGTAGGGCGGGACGAAGTGCTCCAACATCCTGGAGCCGCAGGTGGTGGTGACGCCCTTCGTGCACATGTTGTCCTTGATGACCAAAGGTACACCGGTCAGCGGGTTGGCCTTGCCCGCGGCTATGGCTTTATCCGCTGCCGCGGCGCATTCCAATGCCTGTTGGCCTATTACACGCATGCAGGCGCGCACCTTGCCGTCCGTGGATTCAAGGTGTTTCAGTACAGCCCGCGTAAGCTCCACGGAAGATAGCTTCTTGGCCTTCAGCAGAGCGTGGGCCTCGTGGATGGTCAGGCGGTGCAGATCATTCATGGTTTATTCCAGGACGGCGTTTACCCTAAAGGAGTTATCTTCCCGGGCAGGCGCGTTGGCCAGTACCTCGTCTGCCGTCAGGGACGGCGCCATCTCATCTGGCCGGTAGATATTTTCCAGCGCTACCGATTGTGAAGTGGGCGCAAGGCCGGTGGTGTCCACCTGCTGTAGTATATCCATGTTTTCCAGGATACTGGAAAGCTGTTCGCGGAACTTCTCCACGTCGGCGTCGGAGATACCAAGCCGCGCCAGGAGCGCGATGTGCCTTATTTCTTCATCTGTCAGTTTCATCGGTGTTTACCTGTAAATCCTCAGTTGATCTGGCAAGTGAAAATTATAACATAGAAGCAAGCGGTGGCATTAATATTCAACAGTAGCTGAACTATTGTCATAGGCCATAGTTCTAATGATGATATGAAGTAGCATCGGACAAACATGCCCATATCTATGTCATTTGGTAGGTATGAATTTTATTGTGAATGAACGTACATGCAGATGTTGCCGTGGTGGCAATCAGGCTATTTCAGGCAGTAGCTTTCCTATAAATCAGGATGATACCCAGTATGAAAGCCAACAAAATAAAGGCTATGCTGATATATAGGATCGTCGAGTTATCAGATACCGTGAAGCTGCCGGCAGAGGTACCGTTGACATAGACCTGGTAGGTGCCCGGCTCATTGCGGGAAACGGTGAAGCTGACCGGCGTTTGCTTGCCTGACGTGACTGTAACAGCCTGTTCCGAATCAAGCTGGCCGTTTACATAGAGCCTCACCCTTGTGACGCCGTTGACCGTGCTGGTGTTGGCTACGGTGGCTTGGACGGTTACCGGTCCCCCCGAGGTCTGAGAAGACGACAACGATGCGCTCTGCACAATAAAAGTGGGGTTGACCACCGGCTGCGTAGATGTAATAGATGATACGGAGCCTGATGAGCCGCCCGGGCTTCCTGCGCCCGTTCCAATCAACTGTGGTCCCGGTGTTGGAGGTGATGGAGGAAGAGCAATTACAGTAAAGCCACTGATTTTGGTGCCCGTTCCTTTAGGCGTGGTTAAGGTAACATTCCTGGCGCCCGGTGTGGCCCCGGGGGCTATTGTAATATTAGCCGTTATTTGGGTCGCGTTGTCGGTATTGAAGCTGTTCACCGTTATGCCGGCTCCAAAGCTAACTATCGTAGCCCCGGTGAATTGGCAGCCGGTTATGATGACGTTGTTAAGCGTCTGTCCCTGGGTGCCTGAGTTGGGGTTGACCAAGGTTACCATGGGACGGTTGTTGAAGGCGTAAAAGTTGGAGTCGTAAGAACCGATATACACAGTGCCGTCGGAGGCAATGGCCGGTGAACCCCATAGCCAGCTGCCTGTAAGATAAGACCACTTAAGAAACGCGTCGGTACCGTTGTCGCCGATGGCCTTAACGGTATTTTCGAACCCGTTCCCGATGTAGATGGTGCCGTCGCTGCCGACAACCGGGGAAGAAGATGCCGTATCATCACCGGCATCGAATGCCCACTTCCGGCTGCCGTCCGGGTTGATGGCATGCAGGGAATAGGGAGAGCCTGCCGCTTTACTGCAGCCTACATAGATGGTGCCGTTACTGCCTATGGCAGGGGAGGACTGGATGCTCCACCCCGTATCATAACGCCATTTCACTACAGGATTGGTGAAATTATCGGTAATGGCGTACAAAGAGCCGCTATTGTCCGAACCGATATAGATGGTGCCATCGGCGCCTATAGCAGGGGGGCAGTTGCGCATACTGCCGTTCGTGGAAAGGACCCACTTGACGGCGGCATGGTCGCCGGCATCGGTGACAGCGTGCAAATTATTGAAGACCGTTCCGATATATATCGTGCCACCGTTGCCTATGGCAGGCGCGGAGTTGCTGATTTTCCCGCAAGGATAAGACCACTTGATGGCTCCTGAGGTCCCGTTATCTCTGATTGCATAAAGCGACCCGGCGGTGCCGCCGCCGTCGGCACCGTAATATACAGTGCCGTCGTCGCCGATCACCGGGGAACCGTAGATAGTCTGGGGGGGACTGAAGGACCACTTAAGGCTGCCATCCGGGTTATAAGCATAAAACTGTGTTACTGTGGCGACATAGATGGTCCCGTCGCTGCCGATGGCAGGGGTTCCATAACTGTGGCTGGTGTCCCTGGACCACTTGAGGCTGCCATCCGGGTTTATGGCAAAGAGCTTCATGTTTGTACCATATGAATTGAAATAGATGGTGCCGTCACCGCCGATAGCAGCGGCCCCCTTGAAACCCGAATTTGTGGGGTACGCCCACCTGGTCGTATTGTCCTGCGCGCCAAGGTAGGGGCTCTGGCCTGTGTGGCGCCGGTCATGCTGAAACATAGGCCAAGCCGTATTGGCCGGTCCCCCGCCACTGGCATCGGCTAACCCCGGCGCTACAGCCAACCCGGCCAGAAGCAATGCTAACCAGAGACAATGTACTCTGCGGAGGTTGCCTTTAGAAGTGTTTTTCTCTGCTATCATGAATAGTTAGCGGAAATTACTGTAAATAATCTCTCTCAGTAAACTGCCAAGACTTCATTGTTGTCTAAATATATACTAACGTATTTGTATTGTCAATTGAGACATTTGAGCGTATTCTTACCGCGATGCTATAATTCCGTGTGTATTATGCAGGGTTAAGTCATGTTTGAGAAGTTAGAATCAATTGAGAAACGCTACGACGAGCTGGGCGAGCTGGTAACCCGGCCGGAGGTGTATAACGACTTCCAGCAGGTGCAGGCGCTCTCGCAAGAGCGCGCAGGCATCGAGGATACGGTAAGCAAGTATAAAAAATATAAATCGGCCTGCAAGGCAATAGAGGATACGCAGGCCATGATAGATGGGGGCCTTGACCCTGATATGCTGGCCATGGCAAAGGAGGAATTGAACGGACTGAAGGCCACACAACAGGAACTGGAAGAAACCTTGAAGGTCAGCCTTCTGCCCAGGGATGCTAACGAGGAAAAGGATGCCTTCGTGGAGATCAGGGGCGGCACGGGAGGTGACGAGGCAGCGCTCTTCGCGGGAGACCTGTACCGCATGTATTCGCGCTACGCCCAGGCCAAGGGCTGGCAGATAGAGATCATCGACAGCAACCAGAACGAGATGGGAGGCTTCAAAGAGGTCATCTTCGAGGTCAAGGGCAAGGGCGCCTACGGCCATCTCAAATACGAGTGTGGCGTGCATAGGGTCCAGCGTGTGCCTTTTACCGAAGCTTCGGGAAGGATTCACACTTCAACGGCGACGGTAGCGGTGCTGCCTGAGGCCGAGGAGATAGATGTGCATATAAACCAGGAGGACCTGAGGATAGATATCTTCCGCAGCGGCGGCGCTGGCGGACAGAACGTCAACAAGCTGAGCACGGCCGTGCGCATCACACACATTCCCACGGGCATCGTGGCCATCTGCCAGGACGAGCGGTCACAGTTGCGCAACAAGCTCAAAGCCATGGCGGTGCTGCGGACCAGGCTTTACGATATCGAGCAGCGCAAGCAGCAGGACGAGGTCACCGAGGAGCGCAGGTCGCAGATAGGCAGCGGAGACAGGTCAGAGAAAATCCGCACCTACAATTTCCCGCAGGACCGCATGACCGACCACCGCATCAACCTCTCGCTGCACGGCCTGCCCAAGATATTAGATGGGGACCTGGATAAGATAATCGACGCGCTGGCCAGGGAGGAGCAGTCGCAGTTACTGCAGGACAGCAGGTTGTGACCGCCGGGGAATGGCTGCGTAAATACACTGCGATTTTTCAAAAAGCGGGCATAGAGGAGGCGGCGGATGAGGCCAGGGTGCTGCTATGCCACGCGCTGAAGCTAAGCAAGGACGGGATTTTCGCACAACCTGAAAGAATGATAACCACGGACGAGTTTGCGTTGCTGGCAGGGTTGGCTGACCGCAGGTTGAGGCGGGAACCTTCTTCCTATATCACGCAGAATAAGGAATTTTACGGCCTTGAATTATTAGTTGACTCCCGGGTACTTATACCGCGGCCGGAGACCGAGCTACTGGTTGAAGAGGCGGTTAAGTTCGGCCTGGCCTGGGTTGAGCGACATAAAAAAGCTATAACCATTGTTGACGTGGGCACAGGGTCGGGTGCCATCGCTATCGCGCTGGCCATACATGTGCCCGGCTCAATTATCCATGCCGTGGATATCTCGATAGCGGCATTGGAAGTGGCTGCTATTAACATCGATCGGTATGGGCTTAATAACAGGGTGATCCCCACGCAGTCTGATTTACTGCAGCAAATAAATTGCAGGGTGGATATCATCGCGGCCAACCTGCCGTATATCCCACAAAGCTGGATGCGCCTTTTACAGCCTGAAATAACTGAATATGAGCCTGAAGCAGCCTTGCAGGGCGGCGTGAGGGGAACGGAAGTCATCGCGAGGCTGCTCGAGCAGGTGCCTTCAATAATCAACCGAAACGGCGCGGTTTTCCTTGAAATCGGTGAGGGCCAGGAAAGTGAGATAATGCCGGTAATCGTCCGCTGCCTGCCGGGTTGCGGGGTCACTTTGATAAAAGACCTGGCGGGCATCAACAGGGTTATAAAAATCGAAGCAAAGCGACTTTTGACATCCCTATAAGGTTATTGTAAACTTTCCGATTGGTTAAATTCTTTAGCCAAAAATCAAAATAGGGGTGAATTGCTACCATGAATATGATCGTCTGCTGTAAACAGGTACTCGACCCGGAAGCAGCTCCATCCACTTTCAAGCTGGATGCTGCCAATAACAGGATGATCCAGCCGCCTGAGGTCAAGCCGGTTGTCAATCCTTATGACGAGCAGGCCGTAGAAGCCGCGCTGCGTATCAAGGACGCCGATAAAGCTGGAAACAAAGTAACCATCATCAGCCTGGGCAACAACCTTGTCCGTGATGTGGTCAAGAAGCCGCTCTCAATGGGCGCAGATGAGCTGATTTTGCTTGAGGATCCCGCGTTCGAAGGCGGAGACAGCTTCGCGGTTGCCTCCGCGCTGGCCGCGGCCATCAAGAAAGTGGGGCAATTCGACCTCATCTTCTGCGGCAGGCAGGAATCTGAATGGGACGATGGACAGGTGGGCTCCGGCCTGGCCGAACTGCTGGGCATCCCCAGCGTAACCGTGGCCAAGAAAGTCGAAGTGCAGGCTGGTGGCACGGTAAAAGTAGAGAGGGTGGTGGCCGACGGTTTCCAGGTGCTCGAGGTGCAGTACCCGGCGCTCATCACCGTCAGCAACGAGCTTGGCGAAGCCCGCTATGCCACACTGAAAGGCATCATGGCCGCCAGCAAAAAGCAGCCGATCGTATGGAAACCTGCCGATATCGGCGTGGATAAGACCGGCGCCGCGGCCAGGAAAGCCAAGGTCGTCAAGCTCTTCCAGCCTGTTAAAGAGGGCAAATGCGATATCATCAGTGCTGATTCCCCGGCCGAGGCAGGCTCCCTGCTCGCACAGAAACTGCGCGAAAACAAGGTCATTTAAGCGTAACGACAGGATTATTAATAGGAGGATACAATGGCTGATAATAAAGGAATACTGGTTGTCGGTGAAGTCGCTGAGGGCAAACTGCTCCCGATTACTGCTGAGATTCTCGGCGCCGGAAGGCGCCTTGCTGATGAACTGAAAGAACAACTTAGCTGCATCATTATCGGTGCCCAGATAGGAGATGCTGGCAAAGCCGCCGTGGCCGCCGGCGCGGACAAGGTCTACGTGACCGACGACGCGCAGCTCAAAGATTACGAGAACTGCACCTATATGCAGGTCATGGAAAAAGCCGTGGCAGAGGCCGCACCCAGGATTATCATCATGGGCCAGACCGCCAACGGCCGCGACCTGGCGCCCAGGCTGGCATTCAAGCTGGGTGTAAGCGCGGTGATGGATTGCCTCGAGCTGGCCATCGACCCGGCCACCAAGCTGATGCAGTGCACGCGCCCGGTCTATGGCGGCAACGCCAAGGCCATCTTCACCTCTGAGGCGCTTCCCCAGGTAGCCACCGTCAGGACCAAGGCCAGCTCACCCATCGCTGCCGACGCGGGACGCGCCGGCGAGGTTAAGGCCTTTGCTGTGGCGCTGGATGCTTCTAAAATCAAGGCCAAGGTACTTGAGACGGTTAAAGAGGAAGTCGCGGGAATTAAGGTAGAGGACGCCGCAGCTGTCGTGGCGGGCGGGCGTGGTTTGGGAGGCCCCGAGCCTTTCAATAAGGAGCTTGCTGACCTGGCCAAGATACTCAAAGGCGCTGTGGGCGCTTCCAGGCCTCCCTGCGATAACAAGTGGGTGCCTGATTCCATCCAGATTGGCCTGACTGGCAAGATCATTGCCCCCGAGCTTTATATTGCCATCGGCATCTCAGGCTCGAGCCAGCATATGTCGGGCTGCGCGGGCTCCAAGTGCATCGTGGCCATCAACAAGGACCCCGAGGCCAACATCTTCAAAGAGGCCCGCTTCGGCGTGGTCGGCGACTGGAAAGTCGTGCTGCCCGCCTTCATGGCCAAAGTCAAAGAGTTAGTAGCGTAATATCCAGTTAATAAAATAAGGTAAAAGGAAGCCCCTGCCGGCGACGGCAGGGGCTTTTTAATTTGCCTTAATGGTATGGGTTACTCGTGTTGGGCGGTGCTCTTGTGCTGGGCGACTATCTTCGCGGCGATAGGCGCCGGCGCCGCCTGATAGTGGCTGAACCCTACGGTGAAGGTGCCCCTGCCCTGAGTCATGGAGCGCAGGTCGATGGCGTAGCGCAGTATCTCAGCGAGGGGGGCCTGCGCCTGGATGACGTTCATGCCCTGGCTGGGGTTCATACCGCTCACATGGGCGCGCTTGGTATTGAGGTCACCGATGATATCCCCGGTAAATGAGTCCGGCACGGTGACCGTGATATTCATGATCGGCTCCAGCAAGACCGGCGACGCATCGTTCATACCTTTCTTGAAGGCCTGGGCCGAGGCGATTTTGAAGGCCATTTCCGAGGAATCTACCGGGTGGAAGCTGCCGTCGATAAGCGTTACCTTCATATCAACAGCGGGAAACCCGGCAATTACGCCCTCGACGCGTGCTTCTTTGATGCCTTTCTCGACGGCCGGTATGAAGTTCCTGGGCACCGAGCCGCCTACTACCTTTGCCTCGAATTCGAAACCACCGCTCGGTGGCAACGGTTCCATCTTTATAACAACATGACCGTACTGGCCGTGCCCGCCGGTCTGCTTCTTATGCTTGTATTCAGCCTCGACAGGGACGGTGATGGTCTCTTTGAAGGGAACCCTGGGCACATCCAGAAGCACTTCCACAGCGAACTTGCGCTGCAGCCTGCTGGCGGCGATATCGAGGTGGGTGTCGCCCATGCCGCCCAGTGTGAGCTCGCCGGTATCAGCTTCACGCTGTGACCTCAGGCTGGGGTCTTCCTCGCAGATCCTGGCCAGTCCCGAGCTCATCTTATCAAGGTCCGCCTTGGATTTGGGGTGGACAGCCTTACTTAAGATGGGCGCCAGGTATTGGATAGAAGCGAGCTTAAGAGGATGTTCTTTCACGCCCAGTGTGTCACCCGACGCCGTATTGGCCAACTTCACCACCAACCCGATGTCACCTGTCCCAACCTGGTTGACGGTTTCCTGGCTCTTGCCGCGCGGCATAGAAACCTGTCCGATCCTCTCTACGGCCGCTTTATTTACATTCCATATCTGTGAATTGCTGGATAAAACGCCTGAATAAACACGGAAAAAGCTGACCTTGCCCACGTGCGGGTCGGTGGTAGTTTTAAATACCAGTGCTGTCAGCGGGGACTCTGCTGCCGGCTTAACTTCCTCCTCTTTTCCCGAGGAGTGGGTTGCCTTGAAAGGACCGGCGGTAACCGGTGAAGGCAGGTATTCCACGATTGCGTCCAGCAGCAACACCGCACCATTGTTGGTCAGGCCTGAGCCGGCTAAAACGGGAATTATACTGCCCTGCAGTGTGGAGGCCTTTAAACATTTATATATCTCTTCGGTGGTTATCTCTCCGCCGTCAAGATATCTTGTCATGATATCGTCATCTATTTCGACTACGGCCTCGATAAGCTTTTCGCGGGCGCTGTCGATTTCCGCTGCCAGGGAAGCGGGAATCTCGATCTCCTTGGCCGGCGCGCCGGCATAGGCCTTTTTGGCGATGATATCTACGACGCCCTTGAATTCTTTCTGCGAGCCGATGGGTATCTGGATAGGGAGGCACCGTGTATTCAGCTTGGACTGTATCTGCTCCAGGGTAGTGGCGAAGTTGGCATTCTCGCGGTCCATCTTGCTCATGAAAATGAGGCGCGGTACTTTTGCCTCGGAAGCATAAGCCCAGACCTGCTCGGTGCCGACCTCAACGCCCGAGGCCGCGCAGACCACGACGACCGCCGCTTCGCTGACGCGCAGGGCCGATTTAACCTCGCCTACGAAATCCGGGTAGCCCGGCGTGTCGATGAGGTTTATCTTGGTGGTCTTCCAGTTCAGCGGCAGTATGGTGAGGTTTATGCTTATCTTATGTTTTATCTCGTCCGGGTCGTAGTCGGAGGTGGTGGTGCCGTCGGCGACGTTGCCCATGCGGCTGATGGCGCCGGCATCGAAAAGCATGGCTTCGGCCAAGGAGGTTTTGCCGGAGCCGGAATGTGAGAGCAGGGCGACGTTACGGATTTTGTCAGGTCCAGATTGCTGCATTTAAATACCTCGATCCTCGTAAGAATTTTTTAAAAAGTCGCTCGGGCATTGTAGCAGTGTCAGCGTGCAAACGTCAAGGTTTATTGTTATAATGTTATACGTTGAAAACAGGGCATATTTGACTCAGGGATGTGGCATTTGTTGACACCCCCATATGGCTGTGCTAATATGTATCCCGTTTCCCTAATTGCACCTTAACAACTGGATAGTGGAAGGAAGGTTCTAAACTAAACTAATATGAGAGTTTGATCCTGGCTCAGGATAAACGTTTGCGGCGTGCCTGATGCATGCAAGTCGAACGCCCTGATTTTTCGCAAGATTGATCAGGGAGTGGCGAACGGCTGAGTAACGCGTAAGTAACCTATCCCTAAGTGGGGGATAACTTGCCGAAAGGCAGGCTAATACCGCATATTCTGGTAAGCGTTTAGCTTATCAGCAAAGCTTTTGCGCTTGGGGAGGGGCTTGCGTCTGATTAGATAGTTGGTAGGGTAATGGCCTACCAAGTCGGTGATCAGTAGCTGGTCTGAGAGGACAACCAGCCAGACGGGGACTGAGATACGGCCCTGACTCCTACGGGAGGCAGCAGCAAGGAATTTTGCGCAATGGGCGAAAGCCTGACGCAGCGACGCCGCGTGGGGGATGACGGCCTTCGGGTTGTAAACCCCTTTTCTCGAGGAAGAAATATGACGGTACTCGAGGAATAAGTCTTGGCTAACTACGTGCCAGCAGCCGCGGTAATACGTAGAAGGCGAACGTTATCCGGATTTACTGGGCGTAAAGAGGGTGTAGACGGTTCTTTAAGTCAGTTGTGAAATCTCCCGACT
>Ga0315276_10002616_pt1 | contig 16504 bp, 14 predicted proteins | sample YL17G05_0_MG_FD_204542 | JGI IMG/M metagenome (GOLD analysis project Ga0315276, IMG submission 204542) | Sediment microbial communities from Yellowstone Lake, YNP, Wyoming, USA - YL17G05_0 | ecosystem: Environmental > Aquatic > Freshwater > Lake > Sediment | place: USA: Wyoming | collected... | reverse complement strand
GCTCGAGATACGGCGGCGGGGCGATATTCAACCTCTACACGGCGTTCGTCAGCGACAACGAGTACGACGACTACCTTTGCGTCCACGAGTTCGGTCACGGTTTCGCGGGGCTCGCGGACGAGTATTACTCGTCGCAGGTCTCGTACAACGAGTTCTATCCGCGCGGGGTCGAGCCCTGGGAACCGAACATCACCGCGCTTCTCGACGCGTCGCGTCTCAAGTGGGGTGATCTCGTCGAGCCGGGGACGCCGGTTCCGACCCCTGGCGGCGATGCTCGTTACCACGAGAGACTCGGGGCTTTCGAGGGCGCGGGCTACGCGGCAAAGGGTCTTTATCGGCCCGCAGTGGACTGCAAGATGTTCTCGAAGGCCAACCGCGAGTTTTGCGGGGTGTGCAGACGCGCCGTGGCCGATGCGATACGTTTCTATGCACCGGAGTGAGTCTCGAATTGGACACGGATCAGAAAATTGTCGTCGACGGCTACAACGTGATTTTCGCGGACGACGCGCTGAGGAAAATCGCACGGGGCGACATCGAGCGGTCTCGCCGAAAACTCGTATCGATGGTGGCCGCGTACCTAAGGGAAAAGGACCTCCGGGTGACACTGGTATTTGACGGACGCGGCGGCATGACCGATGCGGAAGCGGTGATCCCTGGCAAGCTCCAGGTGGTGTACAGTGCCCGGTACCAATCCGCGGACGAACTCATCGTGTCGATGATCGCGGGCTCGCCAAATCCGAGATCGCATATCGTCGTGACGTCGGATCGGGCGCACATCCGTCCGGCGGTCGCCGAAATCGGGTGTGCGGTGATCGAGTCGAAGGAATTTCTCGCGAGGCTCCGGGGAGGACCGGTGAAAGCGCCGGTTTCGGAAGACGGGGAAAAACCACGTGGCGGATCCGACGACATGGACTACTGGCTCGAGAGGTTCAGACGGGGATCCTGACACAGCCCACGAGGCTCGTTTGAGGGGGGGGCTGCAGGGGGGGGTGAACGGCCGGCAGGCGGCAACACCCTTTCTGAAAGACGGTTAAGCCGGTCGTCGCGCCGGCGGGGGGAACCCCTGGTGGGGTTGGTTTCACGTGTTTTTCCGTTTGAACTTGTCCCGGGATTGTGATACAATGCCGGCGGCACAGGAATTCAGAAGCCAAATCGTTCACTCTGCTTGCGTTGTTGAAATGAGAAAGGCGTCACGCCTGCTGTTTCCATGTCGGGACGGCGAGCGCGGCATCTGCAACTCGGAAGGAGGATCCATTCGATGTCCGCATTGCTAAGAAAGGCGATACCGATCCTGCTGATCCTCACCTGTCCCGTATGGGCGAACGGCGCCATTCGGAACGAGACGTTCAAGTTGTCGGGGTTCGGGGGATATTCGGTCACGCCGGCCGAATTCGACGGCTCGATGACGGCCGGTACCCTCTACCCGGGGACGTTCGTCATCGACATCGATGACGTAATCTGGCCGGTCGACAACCCGGCAACCCCGCAAAACGAACGTTGGGCGTACGTTTTTGCGAACTACTTCAGGTACGATAACTCCCAGCCCGGCGCGGAGAAGTGGACGGCGTATTTTCCGCCTCTCCCGTTACAGCTCCCCGTAGTGACGTGGAGCTTTTACCACAATGGCGACAAAGTCGGCGGCATCCTCCAGAGTCTCATCGTCACCATCAGCGACAAGAACGCCAACCACGTCGTCGATCCCAGCGAACTCAACATCCAAGCGGTCGCCGGCAACCTCGTGGCTCATATCGAGCAGGGGACCGGTATCTACGAGGGGTTCTGTGGTCAGGGGTCGATGAACGGGACGCTCCAAGGTTACGACATAAGCCAGCCGTACGTTCTAACGATCAGCACGGGATCACTCCTGCTGAGGAATTTCAGCTGTGCGGTTAGTGTCGAGGAGAGAACGTGGGGCGCGGTGAAGGAAATGTATTCCGAATAGAACCCGTGGGAGAAGCGGGTCGCGGTGAGCACGAACAGAAGGGGAGAATTATGAAGCTACTGGCATTGGTTGTTGCGTGTGCAGTTGTGAGCGTCGTCGGCCCCGTTGCCGCGCAGGTGCCGGCGCATATCGAGTACGACTTCTCCGGAACGGGTAACCTCATGGTGTCACCCGTGGTCTACGGAGGGCCGATAAATTCCGGCGAGCCGCTGCTCGTCGGCGGTACGTGGACGATCTCGCTCGACGATGCCGGTTGGCCCGGTGACTCCGACAAGACGGTGCGTTGGAATTACATCGATGCCACTTACTTCACGCCGAATTTCAACCCGGTCGTGTGGTCGTGGACGGGGATTTTCAACGCGGTGACGACGGCGAGCGCGCCGCAGTGGCGCGCGGGTCGCGGCGACGTGGGCGACCTGTTGGGAACGACCGAGGTGCAGTTCACGATCCAGGATTTCGATTTTGATGCTCTCATCGATCCCGACGAGCGGATGGCGATGGTTGTGTCCGGGACGATCATCGTGGTCAAGAACGGCACGGGGATCTGGGCGGGCTATTGCGGTCTGGGTTCGTTCAGCGGTTACACCGAGAACTACGATCCCTGGAACTGGGCGGATGACAACATCCAGGGCGGGACGGGCCTCGATATCGAAGACTGCTCGGTTCCGACCGAGGATGTCACATGGGGGCACGTCAAAGCGGCTTATAGCGATTAGCGCGAGTGGACTCGCAAAAAAAGGCCCCGTGCCGCCGACGGCAGGGGCCTTTTCTTTTAGTCCTTCCTTCGAAAATCGATGCGGATCTCCGTCCACATCTTCACCGGTTTCCCGCCGATCGTCCCCGGAGCAAAGAGGATCTGCCCGGCGGACTCTAGCGCGGCGCTGACGCAATCGGAAGGGTGGTCGTCGTCGGGGATTTCGACGCGGACGATGGCGCCTGTTTCATCCACTTGGATCCGGACTCTTATTTGATGACCGAGGCAGTGTTTCAGACGGCGGGTGTCGGGCCAGGTGATTTGCAGCGGACGCGGCGGGATCTTGACGAGGTCGGGAACGGAGCCGCGAGGGATCGTTCGGGATGCGTCGCCGACGAGCCCGCCTAGCTCGGACCCGGACGAGGGCCCGAGCGCCGCTGGAGGGGCGAAATCATTCGTCGGCTCCACGGTATGCCGCTCTTCCGTCTCCTCCTCGACGGACAAGAGGGGAACGGGTTCTTGCTCGGTATGTTCGTACTCAACGGGGATCCACAGCACGGCGTCCGGATGTCCCCCGGGGGCGGCGGAATTTTCGGATGCCGGGTGGAGAGCCCGCCTGACAAATTGGACGGCGGATGGCTTAATATACAAGAACAGGGCGAGGTGCACGAGCACCGCCGCTCCGACGAAAACCAGCCATCGATTCGCGCGCACTCTCTCTCTCATAGCGTCTGTCGATACGTCGGGGATGGGGTCGCACCGCGCCCCGAGCGTATGATACCCTCCACAGAGATATTATTCTTTGGCCGGCGCTTTCAGCATCAAAATCTTCACGTGGGGGGGCGGCGATCACGCATGGTCCATGAACAAGAGGCGAAGCGAGCGGGTGTCTTGACTGCGGCGAATGGGTTGACGGTCTTTCGCGCAGTTCTCAGCTGCCTGGCCGGCGGGCTCTTTGTGGCCGGGGGATCCGATCGGGTCGCGGTGTGGCTCTGCGTTGCAGCCGTCGCGCTCGACTCGATGGACGGTTGGATCGCGCGGCGTTGGCGTCAGACGACGACGCTGGGGACCTTTATGGACCCGGTGGCCGACAAGATCGCGATGTTCGTGGTTTACGGAACGATCGCGCTTCGCGTGGACTCGCTCTCCGTGCGGCTGCTTTTCGGGTTGGGCACGGTCCGGGACGTGTTGGTGACCGCCCAGCGGCTCGCCGGTTGCAGGACGGGACGAGGGGTATTCGGTCCCGATCCCCTGGGTAAGCTCAAGACCTTCGTCCAGAGCACGGCGGGTATCGGAGTGCTGTTCTACGCCGTCTACCTCGGCGATGGTTTCCCGCTTTCATCCCGGTTTGTCATCGGGGTGATGGGGGTGACGGTCGCGCTCTCGTACGCCTCGTGGTTCCGTTACGTCGAGAGGCACGGCTGGCGTCCCGGTGCGGGCGAGAGACGGATATACGGGGAACGGGCGGGGGGGGCAAACGACGCATGGGAACGCGCGATCGCGGGCGGGACGATGGATAACGGTATAGCAAAGGGGTCTGTTGCCGACCAGAACAGACCCACTTTGACTACCGTCAAACCCAACGGTATGGCTGGTAGCAATTAGAACTTACCGGCTCCGAATCACGTTGTCAAGGAGCCGGGAGGTTCTTATCATTAATGAGGGATCGGAATACGGTGGGGTCGTAACCATGGAAGCTCTTCGCAGAAAAAGCGTCCCGGTAAGAGCGCTCGTTTGGGTGCTGTGTGTCGCGTGGGTCAGCCTGACGTGCGCCTCCGGGAGAAGCGCCGCGAAGGACTATCGTGGATCGCGGACTGCCGAGCAAGCCGCCCGGGTGACCCGGACCAGCGACGGGGAAAAGGGATTTACCCTGTCGGGCTGGGAACCGTCAGCGGAGTTCCTCTCGGCCGGCGCGCTCTCCGACACGACGGAACTCGACTTTCCCGAGGACGAAGAGGAAAACCGCAAACAGCTGATCAAGGACATCAGCGTCTTCGTGGTCATCTCGGCGTTCGTGGGGTACTTCATCATCAAGGTCTTCCTCGAGGGGGACACCGAAGAGACTCCTCCCGACGACGACGGCAAGATTATTCCGGGCCCTACTTTTTCCAATTGAGATCTCCGCCGAGCTTGAAGAAACGCTTCGAGACGCTGGCCGTCTCCCCGGAGACACCGTCGACGACCGAAATGGTCACCGCATAGCTCCCCGGGGCGAGTGAGTCGATTCCTACGGCGATCTCCTCCCGCGCTGTGTCGGCCTCGCCGGTCCTTTGGAAGGACTGCGAGATGACGGGCGCAGGAGAGCGGTCCACAAACAGCGCTTTCCCCACTGCACGTTGGATACTCGTCCACAAACTCGTGGTCGAATCCGCGGGGCGGATCGAGTAGGCAACCTCGTAGGCCGAGCGGGCGTCGCGAAGCCCCAGATTGTACACTTCCACGTAGACACGGAGTTTTTCGGACGGCGAGTATCGTCCGGTGGGGTTGACATAAAGGGTTTTGTCCAAGCGGCGAGTCGCCACCCCTCGCGCCCGCGGTGCCGAACAGAGCAGAACGTCGCTCAGCACAAGCGAGTCGTCCAGAAAACGGGACGTGTTGGCGTCCGCCCACCCGATCGAACGGGCGAGACGCCGTTGGTCCTCGAGACAAAACGCTACTCGGTAGGAGTCGAAGGGGAGCGAGAGTCCTTCGACGACGACGTACCCAGAGCCGGTCGCGGTCGTGTCTCGATCGAGGGAATCGGCCGAGAGCGAGTCGGCGAGGTACGTGTAGGGTCGCCCGTCCTGGTGATAGACGGCGGCCCGCGTATGGAACCGCCCGATGTCCCAGGTCCAAAGGCTCTTATCGAGGCTGTCCGCGTCGGCGGCAAAGGCGAGCGAGAGGTAGCTCGAGACTTCCGATTCCCGGAAGGCGGAGACGTCGAGGACGCCGGGGACGGTTGCCGCGCGGGGAGCGTGGGCGGTGAGCGGGGGATCGGCGCGGAGCGTCCAAGCGGTGATCTCGTCGTCGATCGAGACTCCGTAGTTGCCGTTGAGGTATTCGTCGCGGAACGTCAGCGCAAACGGCCCCTCGGGCTCCAGGTAGACCCAAATCTCGGCGCGACCGTCCGTGGGCCGTGTTCCCTCCAGCGTTGTTCTCACACAATCGGGTTCGCCGAATTTGACCAGGGCCCTTCCGCGGGCGGTCTCCCAACCGCGGAGCGGCGGCGTCGACGAAGCGAAGCGAACGTCGGAGATAAACACGCGGCAAACGTGTTCGAGAACCCGTTCGTTCATCTCGGTCGTCGGATCGGGATCGTTCGCGATCCAGTACAACCGTTGCGTCTCGAGTTTCGCCTGGCTCGAGTCGGCGTCGTAGTCTCTCTTTTCGGCGTTCGAGGAGAGAAGAAGCGAGACGTCCGTGTAACCCATCTTTTCGTCTTCGACCATAAACGAGAAAGCCCGGGCGAATTGGTCCCGGCACGTTTCGAAATCGCCCGTGTTGTAGGCGATGCACCCCGATAGGAGCAGCGGTTCGGGCGCGACGGGGTGGGCGTCGCGGTAGGCGGTGCACGTCTCGAGGGCGCCGGCCGTATCCGCAAGTACATACCGGGAGATGGCGAGCTTGAGAAACGCGTCGTCCTTCGACGGGTCGCACGCCACGGCCGATGTCAAGTGCGATACGGCGGCCTGGAGGTAGTCGGTGAAACTCTGGACGTGTTTCCATTTTCGGTACGCGTTGATCCCGAGAAAGTAGTGCGCCTCGCAACGATCCGGATCGAGTTCGAGGATTCGGGCGAACACCCGCTCGGCGTCGCCGTAAAGCGTCTGCGCGTAGTACGTGGCGCCCAGCTCGACGAGGAGATCGATGTGATCGGGATAGCGGCGGAGCCCCTCCTCGAGAACGCTCTGCGCGCCCAGGCGATCGATAATGGACCCGCGTGACCGGTATAGCCGTCCGAGAAGGACGTAGGCTTCGGGCGGGGGGTGTTTTTCGATTTGGGTTTGCAGATTCTGAACCGCCGCGGCCGTGTCTCCCCGTGCGAGCGTGGCATCGATTGCGCGCGACGAATCCAACTCACGCCGCCCGGCGCCGGCGCAACCGACAAGGGACGCGGCAATCCCGGCAGTCGCTATCGCGAGGCAGATTCGTCTTGCTCTGGTGATCATACGTGGTCGTTTCCGCCTACGCCGGATCGACGCGGGAAGCACCGCGCTGAGGTGGGGACGTGCCGGCGCAGACCGGCGGGTTCCTTCCCTTCGAAGTATACGTTGCGGCACGCACGCGCAGACAACGAGTTGATAAGATGACATGTCCTTTAAAAAAAGGGGCCCGGAAAAACCGGGCCCCTTGTCGTTCGAACCTCTGCCGTCCGGTTAGATCGTCTGACCGGAGTGAATGAGGCTCTTGGCATCGCGGAAAGTGAAGCGAAGCGGTGCCGCCTTGTTGGATGTCACGAGGCGAAAAACGACCGATCCGCCGACCTCGACCGGTTTATCGACCGTCGAGAAGACGACGCGGTCGCCCGACGAGATCCCCGCCCAGCCCTTGGGCGCGACGATATCGGTGACCGATGCGCTCGCGTCGACAACGGTAATACCGTAGATCGGGCGATCCGAGGCGCTGACTTCGATGACGATGACGGCCGTTCCGTCGTCTTCCGTCATGACGCGCTTGCTCACAGCGGGCTCGGCCGAGAGACCCGCGCCCGCGAGCAGGGCGGTGAGAGCGGCGACGACGACGAGCGTCGAAAGAATTCGAGACATCACAGACCTCCTTGGGTGCTGCTTGCTTGAGGTGCGGATGCTATTGGGGTCCATGGAGTTATTCTCTTCATCTCAGATGTCGCTAGAGGCACGACACGAGGCCCCGCCGGAGCGCGATCTTGATCACCGGAGGGGGAGTCCCCTTTTCCACAATTGATGCCTAATTATACCATAAACCGGTATGCCATGTCGAGCGTCGAGGTGGCGGCGGGGCAGACATATCCCTCTGCTCGATAATGGGTTACAATCCCGAAACGGTGAGATTTTGCGGCGCTGCCTAACTCGAGTCGAACTAGAGCGCGCCGTCGATCACCCGCAATGCGGCCTCGTGACGTCCGAAGGGCGGCATGATGTAGGCCCCCTTGACCCGCGGGAGGGTCCTGCACTCTTTCAGCGCCTCGCGGGCGATCTCGATCCCCAAGGCCCGTGCCTGGTCGCCCGCCGGCGCGTTTCTCATAAGATCGCGAATCCGCTGGGGGATTTGCATCCCGGGAACCTCATTGTGGAGAAACTCGGCATTCTTCGAGCTGGTAAGCGGAAGAAGGCCGACGAGCACGGGAAGGGTGGAGTCCCGGGTCATCTCCAGGAAATTCTCGAGAAGCCGGGCCTCGTAGACAGGCTGTGTGAGGACGAACTCCGCGCCGGCCGCGGCTTTCTCGCGGAAACGCCGGATCTCGGTGTCGAGGTCGATCGCGCCCGGGTTCGCGCCGACCCCTATGGCAAAGCTCGTCGCCCCACCGAAGGGGTTTCCCGCGAGGTCGACTCCCCGGTTCATGTTCTTGACGATTCTGACGAGTCCGATGGAATCGACATCGAAGACGGCCGTCGCGCTTGGGTAGTCGCCGAGTTTCGGCGGGTCGCCGGTGATGATGAGGACGTTTCGCAAGCCCACGGCGTGAGCCCCGATGAGATCCGCCTGCATCCCGATGAGATTGCGGTCGCGGCAACAATAGTGGAGCAAGGTCTCGATCCCGACGTTGCGTTCGATGAGCGTAGCGAGAACCATCGGGCTCATCCGGGCGCTCGCGCGAGGTCCATCGGCGATGTTGATGACGTGAACCCCGTGGACCTTGAGAAGCCGGGCCGCTTCGAGAGACTTCGTCGGGTCGAGACCCCTCGGGGGATCGATTTCCACGCTGATAACGAACTCCTTCCCCAGCGCGTTGGCGAAACGGCTTCTCTCCGAGAATGGCGTTTCGGGTAGGGTTTTCTCCTCTCGGTGCACGTGGGGGACTTCGGCGACGTGGTACTGAACGGGGCGGAGCGCCCGAACCGCGCCGGCCATCGCCTTGATGTGCTGCGGCGTCGTTCCGCAGCATCCGCCGATCAGCGAGACGCCGTTTTGTATGAATCGCTTGGCGTACTCCGCCATGTACTCCGGAGACGTGAGGTAGATGAAACGGCTTTCGACGAGACGCGGGGCTCCGGCGTTCGGCATGGCGGAGAGATTACGCTCCGTCAGCTGGCGCATTCTCTCGATGACTTCGAGCATGGGTTGCGGACCGATGCTGCAGTTGCACCCGATCGCGGCAAGGTTCAAAACGGAGAGTTGTTCGACGACCTGCTCCGGAGATTCCCCCATGAGGGTCTGTCCTTCGTCGGAGAAGGTGAGCTGGGCGACGATGGGGAGATCGCAGACCGAACTGACCGCATCCACGGCGATTCTCGTCTCTTCGATGCTCGGTATCGTTTCGATGATGAAGAGATCCACGTCGTGGCAAAGGGCTTCGGCCTGTTCACGAAAGGCGTCGAACGCCTGTTCGCGGGAAATCTTGCCCAAGGGCCGGAGAGGTTTGCCCAGGGGGCCGATCGAACCCGCGACGTACGCCTTTTTTCCGGCTGCCTTGCGAGCGATGCGGGCGCCCGCCTCGTGGATCGTCTTAACGCGATCCTCGAGACCGAAGGAGCCGAGCTTGAAACGGTTGGACCCGAATGTGTTGGTCTCGATCAGCTCCGCCCCGGCGTCGAGGTACTCCTCGTGTATCTCCTGGACGAGCGACGGGCGAATGAGGTTGAGTTCGTCGAAGCACGTGTTGATGAACATTCCTTTGGCGTAGAGCATCGTGCCCATCGCTCCGTCCGCGAGGACGATTCGTTCCCGGAGCACATCGTGGAAATTCTTCTTCATCGAGCCTCCCGGTCATGTCCGCCGGACGTGGAGCCACTCGGGCGCGATTTCATGCACAAGGAATACTAATTGCGCCGTTCCGGAAAGGCAAACCAAACCTCCGAGGCGGCCCCTCGGGTCGTCGAGTGGGTTTCTACGGAGCCCGTGTCGGGAGCGCGGTGGCGAATGGGCTTGGCACGCCGGTGGGAGTCTTGTATGCTTCGTCCGAGTCGAGCGCCCGGCGGAATGGATCCATGAAGCGATCTCACCCCATTTTCTTTGTTTCGTTTCTCCTACTTCTTCTGGCCGGAGCGGGCTCCGCCCCGGCACAAGATCCGGCTCCCATCGACCGCGCCGCGTTCGCCAAGGACGAGCTTTCTCGTCGCAGGCGGCTCTGGGAAAGGATGGAGATCGAGCGCGCGCGGAAGGCGCGGGTCGATCAGGGGACGTACGACGTTCTCCACTACGATCTGGCGCTGGAGATCGACGCCGCTAACGAATCGATATCCGGTACGCTCTCGCTCGAAGCCGCGAGTGTTGTGGGCGACCCGACAAGCGTCGTTCTCGATCTCGTCAACGTATTGACGGTAAGCGCGGTTCGCGAGAACGGCGGGGCGACGACGTTCTCCCACGCGAACGATTTGCTCACCGTTTTTCTCTCCGAAGACTACGCACCGGGCGACAGGATCCGTCTCGAGATCGACTACGGAGGTAAACCCACGGCGGAGAACGAGGAGCTCAACGACGCGGCCTTTGCCTTCGCGAGGCACGGGCCGAACCCGCAGAACCGCGATCAGGTGGTGATCTACACGCTGAGCGAGCCTTTTTTCGCACGGGCCTGGTGGCCGTGCAAGGACGTCCCCGACGACAAGGCCACCGCGCGGCTCCACGTGACCGTGCCCGATACGCTGATCGTCGCGTCGAACGGCGCTCTCGAGGACGAAGTCAGACTTCCCGGCGGCAGAAAGACCTACGTGTGGTACGAGAAGTATCCGATCGCGACTTATCTCGTCTCACTCGCAATATCGAACTACACCGTGTTCAGCGATTACTTTCACTATGGTTCCGTGGATTCGATGGAAGTGGTCTGCTTCGCGTACCCCGAGCACGTCGCCGGGGCGCAGCTCGACTTCACGAACACGGTCCGTATGCTGAAGCTGTATTCGGATCTATTTGGTTTGTATCCCTTCATCGAAGAGAAGTACGGGATGGCCGAATTCGGGTGGCTCGGCGCGATGGAACATCAAACCTGCACGAGCATGGGGAGCGGGTTCTTCGCCGGGCTCACGCGCCGCGATGACTGGGTGGTGGCCCACGAGCTCGCCCACCAGTGGTGGGGAGATCTCGTGACACCCGCCGGGTGGGCGGACGTCTGGCTCAACGAGGGGTTCGCCACCTACAGCGAGGTCCTCTGGGTCGAACACATAGCCGGGCCGGACTCGGTGAGGCTCTACATGAAGGGATGGCGGCCCTCGTGGGGTTTCACCGGGACGCTCTACGATCCGGTAAACCTGTTCGGCACGACGGTGTACCACAAAGGAGGGTGGGTGCTCCACATGCTCCGGCGCGTCATGGGGGACCAGGGTTTCTTCGGCGCGTTGCGCGACTACGGGTCCGAGGAATCGTTCGGCTACAAGAACGCGACGACCGCCGATTTTCAACGGGTTTGCGAGGAGCACTACGGCGGGGGCCTTGCGTGGTTTTTCGACGAGTGGGTGTACGGGGAAGGGGAGCCGGAATACGCGTTTTACTGGACGCGCACCGGTTCCGGGGGAGGGGATGTCGTGGATCTCACGTTGCGGCAGACCCAGGCGGGGAGAGTCTTCACGATGCCGGTTGACGTGCGTTTCTCACTCGAGTCGGGAGACACGACGGCGGATACGACGGTCGCGGTGTGGAACGATGAGCCGATCGAGCAATACCGCTTCGTATTCGACCGTCGGGTTGTCGGAGTGGACGTCGATCCGGATCTGTGGATACTCGCCACCGTCGAGGAGCGCGAGCTCGACGCAGTCGCGTTGACCATCAGCCCCAACCCGTTCAACACCAGCGCGCGCGTGGGCTACGAAGTGGGGAGCGGGGGGACCGTCGAGGTCGATGTCTACGACGTGACGGGTGCGCACGTGCGAACGCTCTATCGGGGAAGCCGCCAGGCCGGGTATCACGAGGCCGAATGGGACGGGAGAAACTCCGCCGGCGAGCCGGTATCGTCGGGTGTCTATTTCGTTTGTCTTCGAGCAGCCGCGGGAACGATGGTGCGCAAGGCGGTTCGTCTCGAGTGACGGTCCGCTCGCGGTTGCCCGCGGGCGCTAGCGATCGGATAGGAGGCTCATGAAGCGGCTAGCCGTTTTTCTTCTGTGCGCGGGGTTTTGTATACCGGTCCTGCTGAGGTCCGAGACCTTGCACCTCAAGGACGGATCGGCCGTCAAGGGGCGGCTCGTCAAAACCGAGGGCGATACGGTGTATTTCGACACGACGTTCGGCGCGTCGATCCGAGTTCACAAGGACAAGGTGGCGAAGATCGACTTCGGCGAGGGAGCTGCGTCCCCGCAGGGCGAGTTCGATGCCTCGATGAGTAGCACCGAGGTCCCCGGCACCCTGCTCGTGAGCTTCGAGAAATTCGAGCTTACCAGCCGGATCATCATGGACCGCGGTGGAAAGAAGGACGAGTACGAGAGGGAAAACGCGGTGGAGCAGTCGCTCTTGGTCAACCAGAAAAAGGTGTACGCGCTGGTGGATTCGACGACCGACAAGATCGTGCGTAACGGCCCCGAGACGATGCTGCGCAACGACGTGAAACCGGTGGAATTCAAAGTGGCGCTCGCCCCGGGTATTCACCAGTGCTCCATCGTTTTCGGCAACCCGAAAGCTTCCGAGTATGTCGAGCGGTTCGATCCGGGGCCGCTCGACAAAAAGCTGGTTCTCGACGGCATCCGGGTCAATTCCAAGGAGACCACCGCGCTGCGCGTCGGGCTCAAACGCAAGGGCTGGCGGGTAGGAAAAAGCGAGCTGGTGAGGATCGTCAACTAGCGGCGACGGCGCTTACTTGTCGAGCGACTCGAACGCGCCGGAAAGCAACGCGCGCAGTTTCTCGTCCGTCCCCGCGTTGGCGAGCGACTTCTCGAAGTGGACGCGGGCCCTTGCCATGTCCCCCATGATTCGATAGAGCTGGCCCATCTGGTAGAGGACCCACGGGTCGTCGGGCGCGATGTGAAGCGCCTTTTGGTAACTCTCCTCGGCGTCCGCGAAGTCGCCCGTCGCCGTGAACACGCGGCCGAGGCCCATATGCGCGCTCACGTAGTCGTTCCTCTGTTGGGCGGCGAGACGATACGCCGCCGCGGCTCCGGCGTATTCCCCTTGTTTGAAGTACAAGTCACCCAGGGCGAGATTGGCCTCGGGGTAATCGGGCTTGAGTTCGATGGCTCTTCGAAGAGCCTTCTCCGCGGGCGCGGCGCTGCCGAGAGCGGTCCGGCACCGCCCGATTCCTAGATGGGCTTCGGGGTTCGTGTCGTCCAGAAGAACGGCCTTTTCGAACTCGGCGAGGGCTTCGTCGTAAAGGCCCTTTTCGTAGAAGGCCATTCCGAGTCCCATACGGCCTTCGATCGAGTTGGGATCGGTCTTCAAACCTCGATATAGGTAGAATGTCGCCTGGTTCACCTTTCCGGTTTTGGCGTAGACCCAGCCGAGATATACATAGGCCTTCTCGTACGTCGGTTTGACCGTTATCGCGCGAACGAGGTTCTCCTCGGCGGTCTCGTAGTTTCCCATCTCCATCAAGAGCTTTCCGTAACCGGTGAGCGCTTCGTGGAAATCTTCTTTGAACCGTATCGCCGTCTGGTATTCCCGCGTCGCGGCCTGTTGCGAGCCCATCGCGGCATAGGTTTCCGCCATGTTGTAATGAATCAGAGGATCCGAGGGGTAGGCATCGAGCGCCGTCTTGAAATGCTCGAGCGCCGCGTCGTAGTCGCCCAACGCGTGATAGGCGGCTCCGAGGTTGACATGAACGTCCGGATCGTCGCGCCGGTACGAGAGCGACTTCTCGAAGCTCTCGGCGGCGGCGGTGGGATCGTTCTTCTCCATCGCGTCGATCCCTTGGTTGTAGTACTCGAGCGCCAGGTCCCTGCACGAAACGGCGCCGAGTGACAGAACAAGAGAGATGAGCAGAATCGCGTGTTTCATAGCGGGAAGGGTATCGAACCCTTCCGCGCGGTTCAAGCGGATTCTGCGGGAACGCGACCCGTGTGCGGGAGTGCTGCACACGGGTCGCGCCGGTCTCAACTGGATTGCTGGCTTGGCCCCTTGAGCCTGGCGATGAGTGGTTCGAACAGATCGAGAGGAACGGGGAATATCAAGGTCGAGTTCTTTTCCGACGCGACTTCCGTCAACGTCTGCAGGAATCTCAGTTGCAGCGTCATGGGATTCTGGCTGAGGACGTTGGCCGCTTCGTACAGCTTGTGCGACGCCTGGAATTCGCCGTCCGCGTGGATGACCTTTGCCCTGCGTTCCCGCTCCGCCTCCGCCTGTTTAGCAATGGCGCGCTGCATCTCGACGGGAAGATCGACGTGCTTGATTTCCACGAGGGACACCTTGATCCCCCACGAATCGGTCTGTTCGTCTATGATCTTCTGGAGCCGGTGGTTGATCGCCTCTCGTTCGGCGAGGAGCTGATCGAGCTCCACCTGTCCCAGAACCGATCTGAGGGTCGTTTGGGCGAGCTGGGTGGTTGCGTAGAGGAAGTCCTCCACCTCGACGATCGCCCTGTCGGCGGCCATCACACGGAAGTAAACGACCGCGTTGACCTTGATCGACACGTTGTCCTTGGTGATGACGTCCTGCGGAGCCACATCCATGGCCACGACCCGGAGGCTCACCTTGACCATCCGGTCGACGATCGGGACGAGCAACACGACCCCGGGCCCTTTTACTCCGATGAGCCGCCCCAGACGAAAAATCACGGCGCGCTCGTACTCCCTGAGAACGCGGACGGCGTTCGCGATAATGATGATCGCGATGAAAACGACGACAACGATGGTAATACTCACCTATTGAACCTCCTTGTGCGGGCAACTTTTGACCTTGAGCATCATGCCTTCTACGCCAACGACTTCGATCTCGGAGTTCGCCGGGATGCGCTGGTCGCTCCACGCGTTCCAATGCTCGCCGTGGACAAAAACCGAGCCCGACTGTTCCACGTCGGTCCGCGCCACGCCGGTCTCGCCGATGAGACCCGCGTCGCCGGTCGTCACCTTTCTCTTCTGAGCCCTGATCCCCATCCCGACGGCGAAGAGGAAGAAGAGCGCCGTGAATATCACCGCCGGGACGATGACCGAGAGGGAGACCCGCATGAACGGGAGCGGCGAATCGATAAACATGATGGATCCGATGAGCATTGACGCGACTCCTCCTACGGTTAACAGCCCTCCCGACGGGACCTTGATTTCGAGAAGAAACATCACGACGGCGAGCACTATGAGAGCGAGCCCGGTGAGGTTCACCGGGAGCAGCTGGAGCGCGAAAAAGGCGAGCAGGATGGCGATCCCGCCGGCGACTCCGGGGAATATCGCCCCCGGGTTCTGGAGCTCGAAGAAAATTCCAAAGATGCCCAAAAGAAGAAGAAGGTAGGCGATGTTGGGGTCGGAAATCTTCGAGAGGAACTTCTCGCGAATCGACGGAGGGACGTCGATGCGAACCGCATTGCCGGTGGCGAGTGTTTTTGACCGTCCTTGGACGTCGACGACGCGGCCGTCGAGCTTCGCGACGAGATCGTCGACGTCGTCGGCGATGAGGTCGACCACGCCGAGAGCTAGAGCCTCTTCGGCCGTCGAGGAGAAGCTCTCGCGGACGATCTTCTCGGCCCACGCGACGTCGCGCCCCCGTTCGGTGGCTATTCCCCTGGCGTACGCCGCGGCGTCGTTGGTCACCTTCTCGATCATCCCCTCATCGGTTTTTCCCTGTCCGATGGACACGGGATGCGCCGCTCCTATGTTGGTTCCGGGCGCCATCGCAAGGACGTGTGATGCGATACCGATGATCGCCCCGGCGCTCGCTGCGCGAGCGCCGCTCGGATGGACGAATGTCACGACCGGAACGGGGCTCGAGAGGACGTCCTTAACGATGCTTCGCATCGAGGCGTCGAGACCCCCGGGTGTGTCCATCGTGAAAACGACGTACTCGGAGTTTTCCCTGGCGGCCGTCGCCAGAACCCGATGGACGTAGTCCTTGGTGACGGGCCCTATGGCGTCCTCGATGCGCGCCACGAACACGCGCGGTGCCGGGTGATAAACGGCCTTGGTCGAATCGGGAGCGGGGGAGGAAGGGGCGGCGAAGGAGAGGATGAAGGCCGCCATGCAGGTCCCGAGGGCGGTCGAGTTCTTGAGACCGCCCGGACGGGACCCGACCAGGACACGCGGTCTAAAAATAGAGCGACTCATACCCATCGGTGAAAGATTCGGTGGATCGAGCTCCGCGGTGCGGAGAAACGTTTCTCGTTTCTTATGTTAACCCAACCCATGCGCAAATCAAGCACGTTTTTCGCCCGGGCCCTGCCTTTGGATCGGGGGTTGGGGGGTTGCGTTGCGGGCTTTGCATTCCGTTTAGGGTTGCGGTATATTCTGCAAAGATATCGGCAACTCGCCACAGTCCCGACAACAAAGGAGTGCAGGTCTTCGAACGTGTCTTGGTGCTCAACGCTTCCTTCGAGCCGCTCAACGTGATCAATTGGAGGCGAGCGGTAAAGCTCGTCGTTCTGAAGAAGGTCGAGGTCCTTCAGGAATCGGAAAGAGTGGTTCGCTCGGCGAGGATGGCGGTCCGTGTACCCGCCGTCGTGCGGATCGTGCGCTTTGTCCATTTTCATCGTTGGGACGTCAAGCTCTCACGCGAAAACATCTACGCGAGGGACAAGTACCGGTGCCAGTACTGCGGTGAGGAGCTGAGGTCGAAGGAGTTGACCTGCGACCACGTGGTGCCGCGGTCGAAGGGTGGGGCGACGGAATGGGTGAACGTGGTGACCTGTTGTC
>Ga0315276_10002614_pt1 | contig 16507 bp, 25 predicted proteins | sample YL17G05_0_MG_FD_204542 | JGI IMG/M metagenome (GOLD analysis project Ga0315276, IMG submission 204542) | Sediment microbial communities from Yellowstone Lake, YNP, Wyoming, USA - YL17G05_0 | ecosystem: Environmental > Aquatic > Freshwater > Lake > Sediment | place: USA: Wyoming | collected... | reverse complement strand
TGCCCGAGCGGCAGCACACCGGCGAACCCGCCGACCAGGTTCCAACTCGTGGTGAGATAGGCGTAGAGATAAAGCAGGATCAGGATATGCAGGTAGGTCGGACTTCTCAGCACCAGCGGCAAGGCAAAGGCAATCACTGCGGCCAGCACCAACGGCAACTTGCGAGCAAGGGACGGGTTCATAAAAGCTCTCTTTTTTCGCATTTTATGATTTCGCCGCAGGCGAAATCATCACCAGTCGTACTTCACGCCGAATAGCCCCGAAGGCTTCAGAAACAGAAACACGAGAAAGAGGCCGTAGACGACAGCCTCGGTCCAGGTGGCCGTCATGAACTGCGGGCCCACGGATTCGATCACACCGACGATCATTCCGCCCAGGAGAGCCCCCCAGATGCTGCCGAGGCCCCCCAGCACCACGATGATAAAACACTTGATGTCGAAGAGCACTCCGACCGAAGGAAAGACGTTGTAGAAGGGCATGAGGGCTACACCCGCCACGCCTGCGACCGCGGTGCCGATGCCGACCGTGATGTTGTACACCTTGTACTGGTTGATGCCCTGCAGGCTCGCCGCGTCGCGGTCGAGGCTCGTCGCGCGCACCGCGCGGCCCATGCGGGTTTTCTGGAGAAAGAGGTAGATCAGCACGGAGGTGACAATCGCTGCGCAGAACCCCCAGAGCTTGGGCACCGAGATCATCATGTCGCCGAACTCGAGCATCTTCCCGCGCAGGGGGTTATCCTGGAGGTTGCGGTACTGGGGACCGAACACGAGCAGGGAGAGATTGTCCAGGATGTACCAGACACCGGTGGTGACAATGATGACAGTGATCGGCTCACGCACGTTTTTTTCAGCCTTGAAGATGGGCTTGATGAGGATGTCCTGGAGCAGGTAGCCGAAAACGAACATGACCGGCACGACGATGAAGAGGGTCAGGTACGGGTGCAGCCCCGTCAGGATTACAGCCCAGTAGGCAGTGTACATCGCTACCATGAGCATGGAGCCGTGGGCGAAGTTGATGACCTTGAGGACGCCGAAAATGATGGTGAGCCCCAATGCGGCCAAGCCGTAAATGGACCCCATGATAATGCCGTTGATGGTGTCTTCGATAATAAAAAGCATGCGAGCCTCCGGTTTCCGGAAGACGGCTGAACGGGAAAAACGGGTCTTCAATGGTGGGATGGTTTGCAGCAACGATCAACCGGTGCCTGAATCGCGGCAGGATGCCGCTCCCACTAAAGGAATCAGCCCGGCGGTTTTGTAATAGGCCTCAAATTCAAGGCGCGCGAGTGTCGTGTGGTGCGGCGTACTTCAGGTACCCCGCAGCCACAGCGACACAATGCGCAACGCAGAAGGTTGCCTATTACGGAGACGCGCTACGGAGTGGGGAACACGGGCTTGTAGTTCGCCCGCCGTGCACTCTTGGGCCACACCGTGATCCGCTCCATGCCCTTGCCGATGTCGTTGATCTGCACCACCACCAGGGAGGCGTTCTTGTTCTGGCCGGACTCTTCGAACTCGATCGCGTCATAGGCCACGATCATGGCCGGACCCTTGTTCAGCTTGGTCTTGGCGATGGCATCCCGGATCGCCTTGGGGTCGAGGGATTTAGCGCGTTCCAGGGCATCGGCCAGCACATACATGGCAGCGTAGGCATCGACGGACTCGCCCGTCAGGTCGTAGCCGAAGCGGGTCTTGAACTTCGTGTTGGTCTCCTTTGCGCCCGGCTTGTTCACGTCGGTTTCCCACTCCACGATGTCGAAAAGATAGCGCGCGTTCTTACCTGCGGCCTTCATGAAGGAAGGATCGGCATGGCCGCCGGCGCTCGAGATGATGGCTTTGGGCTTGACCTTGAGCTCGGATAGGGTGTTGGTAATCAGGATGGCGTCCGCGGCGTTGGAAACGAGCATCAGCACATCGGGGTTGGCGCGTTTGATCTTCTGGGCCACCGGGCTCAAGTCGGTCGCCGTGGAGGGATAGGGCTCGTCCAGGACCACCTTGTAGCCGCCCTGCTCGGCCAGTTTTACCCAGCTGCTGGCCATCCCTTTGCCCCAGTCACCGTTCTCGTACACGAAGGCCAGGGTGGACAGTTTGACGTTGAACTCCTTCTGGATCTCGGCCAGGAAGGCGAACTGGTCGCGTACGTACCAGCCGTCCTTGGCAGCGATGCGGAAGGTGTACTTGAATCCCTGCTCGGTGATCTTGTCTGCCACCGACACCGGTACGATGAAGGGCATGCCGGCACGCTCGGCCACCGCTGAAACAGGGTAGGACACCGCCGAGTTCCAACAGCCGGTCAGCACGGCGACCTTCTCGGTGTTGATGAAGCGCTCGGCCTCGGCCACACCCTTCTCGGGCTTGGACTCAGAGTCGGCGTAGATCATCTGGATCTTCGCGCCGCCGAGCGCCTTGATGCCGCCGGCCGCGTTGATCTCCTCGACGGCCATGTCCTGGGCCTGCTGGTTCTGAAGGCCCACGGACGCCGACGGCCCGGAGAGCGGCAGGATGTTGCCGACCTTGACCGTGGTCTGGGCAAGGACCAGGCATGGGGCAAACACCAGCGCGAGCCCAAGCATTGCAATCACCATCTGTTTGTCCAGTCTTTTCATTGTCTTCCTCCTTTCGGTTATGGGGGTGGGGAGTTTTGGAGCCGAAAATCAACGGAAGCGACCGGAGAGGGGTCCGCGGAGTGATCGCGGGGAAGAGAAGCGAGAGGTCGAAAAGCCCCGGTCCTGAGGCGTACCTATACTGCATGCCTGCGGAACATGTCAATGGAAATGAGACACCGGTTGACGTAAATTAGACTTGCATATTTGGTGGCCGAAAGGGTTGGGGCGGGAGGCGCCGCACGTTGATGAGTTTCAAAGAAGAACTGGAGTTCCTTCGGCCTTGGGCAGAGCAAGCGCCGGATGGAGGCGTGTTGGTGGTGTCACCGATTCGGGCGGCGCTGGCGCAGCGCTTGGGACGGAAGGTGTCAGCCTCAGCCGTATACCGATTGTTAGCGCGTCATGGGTGGCGCAAGGTGGCACCGGACACTCGTCATCCCAAAAGCGAACCACAGATTCAAGAGGCCTGGAAAAAAAACTACCGCAAGACTTGGCGGCCTTGCTGAAACCGGAAGCGGTCGGAACGCGGGCGATGGCGGCAAACACTCAAGCGTTGCGAAGCCTGACCGCTTGGCCTTGGATTGTTTGTCTCAATATGAAAACAAACTAGAATTAGAAACAATCTTTTCCCCGCGTGCGACTGACTGGGTCGCCGTGGATTGAGCCAGTTGGAGCCTTCTGGCAAGTTCCACCGTGCTGATGCCGAGCTCCCGGTTCGCCCAGTAACACAGCACGCTACGCGCGGCAACCGTGCGGGCATATTTACCCACCCGTTTCAACACGCCACGACAGTCAAAATCTTCCCGGAAAATCTTCCGGCATTCGATGCCTCGAACGCTAATATGATGCAGCGCTCCAGGCCCATCTACTCCAGCTTCGCGTGGCATGGCTACTGTTAACTGATAAGATCGGGAAGTATGGTCGACCGCTTCCGGACGCTTCGAGATGCCTACCCGCCCGGGGATCAAACCGCGACCGGAGCCGTAGCGACACTGTCTGCGCCGCCTTTTATGATGCCGCCTCAGATGAGTATAAAGATCGCCGCCGTTGATAGCATCCGAATAAATCCATTCATTTCTCTTGCGGGTTTGGGGCCCTGGCGGTTCCCGGAAAAACGACCTTGACAATCGAACCCGACTCCAATATGGGGAAGATAGTTCTTCCTGATCGTTGACCTTCCATCAGTCGATCTCAAGCTGGCGTCAAACCCAATTCCAGTTTTCACTAGATTCTTCATCATTGGCTTCAAATCCGAAAAAGACGCGTCGGCGGCAACCTTCAGCAACCAGGGCGCAGTCGTAACCAAATGAAAGGAGGCAAGGATGAAAAGCCTAGTGGCTGTCTCTTGCGGCATACTGATGTGGGCGGCCTGCCATTTGCCCGCACCGGCCCCGCCACCGGATCCAGGCGCCGAGCTCATCGAAAAAGGCCGGCAGATCTTCTTCAATGAGACGTTTGCCGGCAATGGCCGCACCTGCGGCTCCTGTCATCCGGCCGAGAACAATCTCACCATCGACCCGACCTTCATCGCTTCTCTGCCGAAGGACAACCCGCTGTTCGTGGCCGAATTCAATCCCGCGCTGAAAGCCAATTTCGAAAATCCCCGGCTGATGCGAGAATTCGGCCTGATACTGGAAAATTTGGATGGCTTTGGTGACCTGGCGAATAAATTCACCATGCGGGGGGTTCCACACACACTCGGACTTCGGAACACGGTCAACAGTGCCCGGGGACCGCGGACCGGCTGGTCCGGCGATGGAGCCCCCGGCGATGGAACGCTGCAGTCCTTCGCTACCGGTGCCGTGATTCAGCACTTTACCAAGACGTTGAATCGCGTTGCGGGAGTCGACTTTCGCCTTCCCACGCCGGCAGAACTCGATGCGTTGGAGGCCTTCCAGCTTTCTCTGGGCCGGCAAAAGGAACTCGCATTGCCGCTGCCGTTGAAGGGCACAGTCGCCAAGCGCGGGCAGGAACTATTCTTAAGCCCTACGGAGGGTAAGTGCTTTTTCTGCCATTCGAACGCGGGAGCCAATGCAGACCCGAGCACATTCGGCCCCAACGCCGGTAATCTCAACTTTAACACGGGAGTTGAGGATCTTCCGGACCAGCCTCAGGACCTGACCAACGAGTTAGTCCCTCCCGATGACGGTTTCGGCACACCGGGTGACGGCACCTTCAATACCCCGTCTCTCGTGGAGGCTGCCGATGCGGGACCTTTTTTCCACAACAATTCAATTGAAACCATCGAAGGGGCGGTTGCCTTCTATGACGGTCAATCCTTCAACAACTCCCCGGCCGGAAAGCTCTTGCAGCAGGCCACGGGCAGCGGCATCGAGATCGATGGCACCCAAGTCGTGGAGATCGCCGCTTTCCTGCGCGTGATCAATGCCCTGGAAAATATCCGGCAGAGCATCGAGCTGCTGGAGCTAGTCGCGCAGAGGGCAAGTCGCAGCGAGGAGCAGATCAAGCGGATAGTCGGACAGGCGGCACAGGAAACGCAAGACAGCATCCGGGTCCTGTCCGGGGGAGGGCTCCATCCGCAGGCGGTTCAGCATTTAGAGGAGGCCCTGCGGCTGATCAGAAAGGCCGAACACGGCGTGTTATTCCGGAGCAAGCAGGCCCAAGAGGCGATCAGGCAGCAAGAAAAAGCGCGGGCCGAACTGGTCGCAACCTCCTGACCCTACTGACGCTGTGTTCTGAGGATCGGGTGGAAACCCTTCCGCCGGGGGCATCGGACGCGAGCACCCCCTTTTGAGTCGGCCAGAAAGCAGGAGATAAACCATGAAAAAGAATTGGACCATCATCGGTGTTATAGCGATTCTGCTGGCAGCCCAGGCTTCAGGTTTCGCGCAAAAAACTACCGAGTTATACATTCCCATCGGCCAATCTCCCGGTTTGTCCGGCAAACACACCCTCATCGGTAAAATCGTTCAGGTCAACGCGCTGAACAATACCATCACGATGGCGGATGCCGCCGGGGCTCATTCCGTGGCGATGGCGCCGAGCACCCGGATCTACCTGGATAAGAGCAAAGCAGGCTTGCCCAATTCCCAGGGCGCATCGACCGATTGCAAAGTCGGCGACTCGATCGAAGTAAAGTTTGTCGACAATGCGCGGAACAAACCGGCGGAATGGATCAAAGTGCAGAAAGCGCCCTAGCCGCCAGGTTGTTAGAAAACTGCGCCTGAAACCGTGATGCAGCGCTGCGCCCGGATGTGAAGGTTCTGCTTTCTCGAGCGGTTACAGTGTCGACGCCGGCGCCGCCGAGCTTCCCGACAAGGGCTGCGCCGGGTTCATTCAGAAGCCGTTCACCCTGGAGATGCCCTCGCGCAAGCTGCGGGAGAGTTTGGGCGACCCGCGGAGAGGATTCCAACAACGCCCGCCCGCTTAGGCGGGGTATACGGCACGGGTGGGGTATAACGGGTATGAATTCATTACTTTCTGCCCCTCCCCATCCGAGCTGTTTCCCCTAATCTCTTGCCCCCACTCAAACCATTACCCAATCCAACTATGCGTGGCATTTGAAAGAGGTTGTCGACTATTGTCACTTATTTTCTATTGGTGTCCGGCGCAACCCCTCTGTTCATCCCCTCTTCCGGCCATATGCCTTAATGCGTTCCTTGACCGTAAATCCGATTTTAGGTTTCGGCTTTTCTTCAGCCTCCAGCAGAAGCTTAATGGCATCAAAAACCACCTTGAACTGCTGGTCGGATTTCTACTCCATGTCCTCGATCTTGCGCCTGAGGTCTTCATGGGTGGCCAGCATCTGGCGAAGATTCGTGAATGCCCTCATGATCTGAATGTTGACCTGGATGGCTCGTTGGCTGTTCAAGACGCTGGAAAACATGGCCATCCCTTGTTCGGTAAAGGCCCGCACGCTTTTCGAGTATTTGATGCCGGAGGATGTCACAGTTTGTGATATCCCTTTAATCTCATTTCGATCAAGGGCAAACATAAAGTCTGCTGGAATTCGCTCCAAGTTTCTGCTCACGGCCTGATTGAGCACCCTCGTCTCGACGCCATACAGCTGCGCCAAGTCCCGGTCCAGCATCACCTTCTGGCCAATCTAACAGATCTTGCTTGTAATTCTCTCGGCTGGTACCGAGTCCTTCATTTCAACCTCCGGATGAATAGGGCCAAATTGTAAAGAATTTTGGGCAAATCTTGATTATTGATTTTAGCTTTGTTCTTTGACCAGCTATCTGCAGGAACCACTCTTCTGCATTCCGGAAATTCCTTCTATCGGCGCGACGCCCAGGCCTGCGCCTCCTGCCGCACATGGCGGGTGGCTGCATCCAAGCGCAGCTGGTACTGACGCCTGTATTGCTGAACGCTGGGATAAAGCCGGTGAGTGTCCGGGCACGTGCTGCTGTCCACCGCCACCGCGTGGTGGTCGGGCAGGCAGCGGCGCGGTGCCAGCTGCGCCTGCGTCTGAAGCTCATCGGGGTAGGCCGTGTACCAGCGCCACCACTGACCGCTGATGAGCCGGCCCTGCCACAAATCGGCCGCCGCCTGTGCGCTCTGGGCGCAATCCGGGATGGGCAGATTCGAAAAATCGTAAACGACGTTGCTCAGGTCCGGCGGGGCGGCAGGGTCGTAGAGCGCCAGGAGGCCGTCTGCCTCTGGGGGCACGCAATGGGCATAGAAGGAGTGGGCGTAAAAGTCGCCGATGGCGTGCGCTGCCAGGCTGAAATCCGTGATCGAGCCGCTGGCAAGGCGCTCCTGAACCCGTTTCCAGCCCTCGGGGACGTAGGCGAAATCAAAGTGATCGCGCGGGTCGTAGTCGAGCACGTTCACATCCACGATGAAGCTCTGGTGTTTCACCTGGTTGATTTCCTCGGGAGACAGGATTCCGGCCAGGGCGTGGTCGAAAATGTGCTCGTGGGCCTTGACGGCGAAAGCCGGGTCAAACTTCGTCCAGAACCGGTCGATGCGGAACCCCAGGTAATCTTTGAAATCCATCGCCGCCCGGCGCTCGCGGCTGCGGATGCGCCAGAGATGGTCACGGTTGAAGACAAAATGCGGCACATACTCGATATCTCTCTTAGCGGAAGCCCCAGGCGCGGGTTTGCCTTTCACCGGGCCCCGCGCGAGCTTCTTGTGGCGAGAGTCCCGGGCCGCTCGGCCCGAGCGGTTCAGTGAAGCCGGCTCTAAAATTTCCCAACCGCCGTCTTCACATTGATAGACGACCCACACGTGATATCCCCCCTCGCCGCTCGGGTGATCGATCAGCCGGCCCAGGGCCACGCGGATGCAGGTGCGGGAAATGCCGCTTTGCTCGAGCAGAGCCGCGAGCAGAAACGCCAGGTCTTCGCAATCTCCGCCGCCGCGCGCCAGAGTCTCTTCCGGGAAAAGCCATTCGTCAAACCCGCGTGCCGAGCGGATGTACCTGACCTCTTCGGAAAGAAATTTCTGGATGGCGTGCGCCCGAAAATCGAAACTGCCCGGCTGACGGGCGAAAAAGCGGCTGGCATCCTCTGCCGTGAGCCTGCCCATCATCTGGTGCAGCGCATTGCGCAGCACAGCGTTGCTTTCGATCGAAAGAAAACCCCGGATGTCGATGGGGTAGCTTCGCCGCCTTGTGTTGGGAATGCGGCGGGCTGCCGGAATCACCGCATCGTGGACGATCTCATCGCCCGCCCAATGCCACTTCTGATAAGGCCTCACACCAGTCATCTGCATGCACATGGGATCCCCCTTAAAGTCTTCGGGCTCAAAGCTTGTTTGTCGATGATGCCCCTCTGCGTTTGATCAATTACCCCACACCCCTTTGGTCCTGGCCGATTAGTTCATCACCCCTAACCCCAGCCAGGCCAAAGTTTAACAGATTTTCATTTTGCCTTATTGGTTCTTCAAGGTATCATCTATACTCTTATTCTCTTCTTCTTGCTGTTTCGCGACGGAACGGGCCTTATCTATGGGGGTGCGAATCTGGTTGACCGCTTCCTTGGCAGTTTCTTCGGTCATTTTCTTGATTGCACCCTTCTCGGGCCCCGACTCCTTCTTGTCGGAACAGCCCCCCAAAGCCCCGCTGAGTAGCATCACCCCGATCAAGCAGTATGACAGAACTTTTATCATAATCTCACCCGGAAACGTCTGCTATGCCAAAAAAAATACGACTACCCCCTATTCCTGAAACTGTGCAGGAAGATCATAACTTGAAAAAGCTAAAAAAGGCTTTGGTTACACGATCCGGAGGCGGCCGGCCACGTCCCTGAAAAATTCCTTCGACCACACCTCCAAGGCCTGAGGGTGCCGGACGAACGGTGCAACCCCCCTGCGGGCCTGGTTAACGTCGAGCGCGTCGATCACCTCGTTCAGCCGCTTTTGAAAAGATGTCAGGTCGAGCGGCTTGTTCCCCTTCCAATTTCTGCTCTGGCGCATATGCTGCTCCAAGTGCGACAGGTGGAGCTCGGAGTGGTTGGCCGCATACCAGACTATGTCTTACCAGTCCCGACCCTTGACCCTCCGTTTCCATCGCCGGCAAAGGATAGCGTGCATCTTGCCGGCAAAAAGGTTGGAAAGCACATAGATCCGCACGGCAAAAGGGATGGATTGAAGGACATAGCGCGTCTGGGTTTCAAAACCCGGCGGCGGGTTCGTGTCGACCTCGAGTTTGATTTTCAGAGCCTGTCCGCGGTGGATGCGATCATCGCGTCGACTTGGCGCCTGCGCAAGGCCGGCCGGCAAGGCTGAATTTCTTCAGTTGGGTAGATAGATACCATTTTTTTGGTTCATCCGACTAATGCGTACTTTGTCAAATGAATCGCCATGATTTTGAGTTTGAAGAATTCATTGTCGCGGTAGCCGTAAGCCTATCGTTTCATGGTTTTGATTTTGTTGTTGGTGCCTCCAGCGGGCCGGTTGAGATGCGGTAATCGTAGTAGGCCAATATGCCGTCCCCGTGGGTTTGCAAGGTCTTGGCAAACTTCTTCAGCATGCCGATGAACCACACAAATCCCATACAGCGAGTTAACATTTGTTTACTTTTATCCAAATCCACCTACTCCTTTTCGACCGACTCCATCAACAACAAGGTGTCAACGCCGATGAGGCGCCTGCCCTTTTCCGTGACCTGTCCAAAATCCTGGAATCAAATCCGGGCATAGATCCGGCTGCGGCAAACTCGAAACTTCAGCTGTTGGGATGAAACGGTGTGGCGCTGGACTATCAATCGTTGCAGCTGGCGTTGGCGTGGATGGAGATAGAGGCGGGCACAGAGAAAGAATTTCGTCTCTCCTCCTAATCATCCTCATCGAGAGGGGTTTTCGCGATCTCGGCAACTTTGGCAGAATTTACGCGGGACACCTCTTCCAATCCATTGCATCTTCATAATGTGCATTTTGCCGCAGTAGGGACAGATGCACTCAACCTTCGATTTGCCGAAACCTTCAACATCGGACACTTGAACATCCTCTGGGTCAACATCCTCTAATGGCTCTTTTATGTGCTTCCGGGAAATATCCGCTTTCTGTGATGCCATTTGGACCTCCTCAATTGATTGAAACCAATTGTAGTTTAAGCATTATTTAATCAAATACAACTACTTGGAATATCAAACCGGCAGCAAGGAGTTCGTTTTGCAGAAACAAAACGGGCAACCCCAGAAATTTGTCATAAGGTTGCCCGGGAGACCCGGTGTACATGCAGCAGTCGGCCTCTCTTCGATTCAGTTTCAAACTATTTTTTTGATCCCCTACCCTCTCACCTTCCACTCACGCCAAAACTGAACGCCGACCCTGCATTCACCACCGACATCCCGAAAAAGAACCCTCTCGACGCCGGCCCCCATAGCCTGGACGTTACCACTTCCTCTCTATGCTCTTTCAGGTTTCGTAGCATACGGCTGCTACACTTTCCAACACACTCGCAATATATTTTGCTACTTTAACATGGGCCGGATGAACCAGATCAGCATCAAAATCTTCCATTGAAGCAAATTGAGTTAGCATGATATCATAGGATGACTCCCCGGCGAATGCCCAGTTCTACTTTCAGGTCGCGGAGAATCTCAATTTTTCCCTGCATGCTTAACAGCATGTCCCTCGCCTTCGCGACGTTTTCACTATTCCTTTCCTTCAGCTTGAGAAGCAGATTGTTTGTAATCATTTTCTGGCTCCTATCTTGTCTTGTCGCATGGCATAGGGTCTATGCATTAATGAAATTGATAATTCAGACTATGTCGGATGATATCACACGCTCGCGCATTATTGTGATTTGTTAATTTTATCCCGCAACCTACCCGAACACTTGAACGTCACAACCCGTCTTGGCGCCAGCATCATATCCTCTCCAGTTGCAGGATTTCGCCCTCGCCTCTCCCTTTTCTCCTTGACGCAGAATTTGCCAAAGCCGCTGATCAGAATATCCTCACCCGATGAAAGGCCCGATTTGATAATTTTCAGGAGGGTCTCGACGATCTCTGCTGACTTTTTTTTCTGATGTTCCGCTTCCCTTGAAACGACTTCAACGATGCTATCTCTCGTGACAGTCATCGGATTTCTCCATGTCAGCGGGAAGAGTCCAAGCGATAATCGGACATGTCCCAGATCAAGCCAGACCAAGCATTGACACCCTCACACCCAAACTCGGAACACTCCCAAAGCTATCGTCATCATTTGGAACTTTTATAAACTCCTCGTCCCACTCTCTCAATTTTACCATCCGTCAGGGCTTTGAAGAGGATGTTACGAATCTTTTTGTCCTCAAATCCAGTCTTTTTTATAAGAGTCCCGGCATCAATACCATTTTGGGATTTTTTGATCATACCCAGCACTGTTTGCGTTCCAGATTTTTTGCCTTTTTTTTGTGCATCTGATTTCGGCAAACTGGTTTTCGGTGCCCTGTTCTTTTCCTTGGTAAGAGATGATGTAAGCTCTTGGATTCGTCTGGACATCTTTTCAAGATCGTTGCTGATTTTGACCAGTTCTTTTTGGATTTTCATTCAAGCCTCCTGTGAGTGGAATTATTGTGCAATTACCTGCCCTTTGTTGTCTGTGGCAAACAGTATCTCTCCTATCTGCATTTCTGTACTTTTTAATCTAACAGTGCTCTAATTGCAAGAGAAAGTGAAGTTCTGTAAATTTTAGAGAAAAGCAGATAAGATTTGTGATGCATATTACGTCAGTCCGAGGGAGTGGAGGAAGACGCACGGGAATTAGACTGTAAATTCCCATTTGTTCACATCGACCACATCCTCATATGCCAACCACCCATGAGAGCATTAATGATCCCAAATGTGATAGATCCAATCAAAATCAAAATGATCAGTGCCGGTATGGTTGCCACTGCCCACTTGACCATCAGAACGACCATTGATCGAAAGGGGATTTTGATGTCTGCCACAACGACCTTCCCGTAGTCTGTTGACATTTTGGTCTCCTCCTAACAGCCCGTGTCATTGATTTATCTTCTTCCTTAACTTCCCAGAACAGTGAAAGGTCACAACTCTCCTCGGTTTCAACATCATATCCTCTCCAGTTGCCGGATTCCGCCCTCTCCTCTCCCGCTTTTCCTCGACACAGAATTTGCCAACGCGGCTGATCAGGATATCCTCACCCGATGCGAGCCAGAATTTGATAATCTCAAGCAGGGTTTCCACAGAGGGATCTCAGTGGATTGGTTGAGAGTATAAAGGTTTTCCTGGGTCACCGCTTTAACAAGATCGTCTTTTGTGAGGGTCATTGCTCAAAGATTCCAAAAGAATGGGGTGAATTGAAAGACAGTGCAACTCGAACTCTGTGCAACTTACTGTTTCAACATGCTTTTTGTCAACAACATTAATTCATTTCTATGACTGAAAGAATTATCAGTAACTGTGACCGCATCTGTCACTCGCCTGTGATATAGTTCCTTCACAGATCAGAATCAACTTGAGGCACCACCATGCCAACTACACCATTTCCCTTTCCCCGCTCCTACTGGGTCATTCCCGGAAAATTCCTTGCCGGCTGCTATCCTGGCGCAAAGGATCCCAAAGAGGCCACAACCAAACTTACCGCTCTCATCAATTCGGGCATACGGCACGTCATCAAATTGATGGGACCTGATGAAACCGACCACTCAGGGCATCGGTTTGTTCCTTACGCTGATTTAATGGAGTCCATCGCGGCGAAGATGGGGATCTCGGTAACGTTTGACCAGTTGCCAATCAAGGATCTGTCGGTTCCAGCGGAACATCACATGACGAGGATCCTGAACCAGATCGACCTTTGCATCAAACACGGCAAAACTGTCTATGTTCATTGCTTGGGCGGGATTGGGAGAACCGGCACAGTCGTTGGCTGTTATCTGGTGCTTCATGGCCTGGCCACTGGCAAGAATGTGCTTGATATGATCAGGGAGTTGCGGAACGTAACAAACGCTTATTTTTCTATTTATTATGGTTAGTTACATGGTGTTTTGATAAAGATATTTTTCTCCCTTGTCAAGCAAAATCAAAGCGGGTTGGCCCCGGTGCGATGCAGGATCACCTGCATCGCCTTGAAGTAATCCCGCTGCACTTTGAGATTAGATACCTGGCAATAGCGTTAGGTGGCCTTGATCCGGCTGTGGCCCAACAGGTCCTGAATGCTCACCAGGTCGGCATCGGCGTTCAACATCTGGGTGGCCATGGTGTGCCGTAGGTGGTGGCAGGACACCGCCAAGCCGCTCCGACGCGCATAATGCTCCATCCGCTTTTGGATCCCCCGCACCGAGAGAGGCGAGCCCTTGTGGCTGCCCTTTTCAACCAAAAAGATCTTCTTCACGTGCGAAGACAGCCGCTGCTTCAGCGTAGGACAACAGGGCGTGGCGGGTGTCGGGACTGATGTAGACTACCCCGGTCCTTGGCGCCTTTGCCGTGGACTACATAAAGCCGCCGCCGGCGCCAGTCGACGGCATCCAGGGTCAGGTTGGCAACTTCTTCCACCTGCCGCCCGCAGCGCAGCATCAGCATGAACATGGCGCGGTCGCGGCGGCCTTTGAGCACCTGTAAAAACTGACTCACCTCTGGGTCTCTCAAGTGTTTGGGCAGCGGCTTGGCCAGACGCAGCAGCAGTCCGCGCTTCACGGGGTTGTCTAAGGCAAGCGCTTCCTCAAGGCGCAGGTAATCATAGAAGCGGCGGATGCTGCCCAGATGACAGTTGATCGTCTTCGGGCCTCGTCGCTTGGAGAGCAGAAGATCAACGTAGGCGTTGATCTTCCGGGCCGTGACCTGCTCGATGGGCACGTCCCGCCACAGCACATAGTGCCGCAGCGTGTCCAGATAATTTTTAACTGTGCGGCTGGAGCAGTTCCGGCGCTTCAGATAGCGGCGGTAATTGATGATCACGTTGCTCAGGTCCATGGGATTCCTCCCGTTCGATGATGGCCATGGCATTGAAGTATTGTTCTTCCCGGCTGCGGTCGGAGAGCTTGGCGTAGCGCAGCGTCATCTCCAGGTTGCTGTGGCCCAACAGCTGCTGCAAGCACTCCAGGTGCATGCCCGCGTTGAGCAGCTCGGTGGCGAAGGTGTGCCGCAGGCAGTGCAGCGAGTAGCCCTTGTGGGCAAGCCCGGCGCTGTTCAGGTAATGTTTGAACCTCACCCGGGCGTTGTTGTAGCTCATGCGATGGCCACCCTGGCCTTTGATAATTTATTGAAATTTATTGGTTTTTGTCTATTTTTCGCTTGACTTCTTCGGCTCGGTTTGATAGTAATATTTAAAATTAAAACCGTTAGGGCAAAAAAATATGACGATCATCAAAAGCCACAAACAGCAAGAACTTTTCGATCCGTGGGCCTTTTTTAAGCCCTAAACGACGCCAGTTACTCGATGGAGGTTGGGCGGGACTGTTCCGGACCCAGATCCTGGAAGAACGGCCGGGGGGCAGATTAGCCCGTCTTTTTGAGCCTTGCGCCATATGCGGAAAGCGACAAAGGAGCCCATAAAATGACCGATAGTATTTTAAGCGGCAAGCGCGTGCTGGCCGTAGACGACGAACCCGATGTCCTCGATACACTGCAGGATATTCTGACCGAACACCCAGGGCTGATTCTGGATCGGGCGACCGACTATGAGACCGGTTTTCACCTGCTCCGTTCCTGGACTTACGATGCCGTTATTCTTGACATCATGGGTGTGCGAGGATTCGATCTCCTTAATGCAGCGGTCCACTTGGGGTTCCCGACAATTATGCTTACCGCCCACGCCCTTTCCTCCGATTACCTGAAAAAATCGATCGAGATGGGCGCTCGTGCTTACATTCCGAAGGAAAAAATGTCGGAAATCGCTGAGTTTCTGGAAGATGTCCTATCCCTGGAGCACCGATCCAGCCTGATGCATACGTTCAATAAGCTCGGCAGTTTTTTCAACAGCAGATTCGGCTCGAGATGGATGGAAAATGAAAAGACCTTCTGGGAGCAGGTGGCTTCCGGGGAATATGAGCCGAAACCCGTGATTTTCAAAAAGTGACGTGCAGGAATATCTTCTAAAAGTTGGATGGAGCGCTGAAAAGCTTTTCAATTGTCGTCAATTTCAGCCCAATAGGAGGTTGCCCGATGCGTCATGACACTTTCCGTATGCTGGCTATGATTCTGACCGCCACCCTGCTTGTGCTGCCCGGCATGGCGGTCGCGACCGAGGTGGTCCTTTATTCCTCAACCTTAAACTGATCCGGACACGAAACGCATAAAAGCAGGCCTGTCCCCAATTTCTATCCTATTTTTTTCTTTCCTCTGTGGAAGATGAGCAGCGCAGTGCCGGAGACCCACTACGGTGATGCAAGAGGAGCATCAACGGCCGCGTATGGTGATGATTCCCAAGGAAGACGGCAGTGAGCGACCGCTTGGGATTCCACGCATCCGGGACCGGGTGGCCGAGATGGCCGTAAAGCTTGTCATCGAGCCGATCTTCGAAGCGGATTTCTGCGACAATTCCTACGGATTCAGACCCGGGAGGTCAGCCCATGACGCCATCGATGACGTAGCGCATACCCTGCACCAAGGATATAGCGAGGTCATCGACGCCGACATTCGACACCATTCCCCATGCCACGCTCATGACCATGGTCGCCGAGCGTATCTGTGATGGAGCGCTGTTGCACCTGATGCAGATGTGGCTCAAAGCCCCGGTCATGGAAGTGGACAAGGACGGTACGAAGCGCAACATCGGCGGTGGCAAGGGCAACCGTAAAGGGACCCCGCAAGGTGGAGTTATCTCACCGCTACTTTCCAACCTTTTCCTACATCTGCTGGATAGGATCTGGGAGCGGCGGGGACTGCAGCAGCGGTTAGGTGCACGCATCGTCCGGTACGCGGACGATATGGTGGTGCTTTGCCGCAAAGGCACCGGAGAACCGATGGCGGTGTTGCGGCAGATTCTGGAGCGAATGGGACTGAGCCTCAATGAGGCTAAGACGTAGGTTGTCCACGCCTACCAGGGGAAGTTTAGCTTCCTTGGATTTGAGATCTGGATGGCGAAAAGCCGTAGGACTGGGAGCTATTATCCCCATGTCCAGCCTTCGAAGAAATCCCTGAAGACGATCAAGGATCGCATCACCCAGTTGACCGCCAGAACACGGACGGTTATGCCCGTAGATTGGATCGTCAGCGAACTCAACGCGACGGTGCGCGGCTGGGTGGGCTACTTCCATGTGCGCAACTGCAGCCAGAATTTGGCGCGGGTGCGCAGGCACCTGGAGGAGCGGATGCGTACGCATTTGCGGAAGCGGCATAAGGTCCGAGATCGGAAAACGGGATACATCCGGTTTACCGAAAGAGATCTGTACGCTAAGTAGGGGCTCTACAAAGTGCCGACGACAGCAGGCTGGACAAGGGCGCATGCCTCGCGGTGAAGGACATCGGAAAGCCGTGTGCGGAAAAACCGCACGCACGGATTGATGAGGGAGGGCTGAGCCTCTGTCGACTCTGCTTTTCAAAGTAGTCGC
>Ga0315276_10002613_pt1 | contig 16509 bp, 11 predicted proteins | sample YL17G05_0_MG_FD_204542 | JGI IMG/M metagenome (GOLD analysis project Ga0315276, IMG submission 204542) | Sediment microbial communities from Yellowstone Lake, YNP, Wyoming, USA - YL17G05_0 | ecosystem: Environmental > Aquatic > Freshwater > Lake > Sediment | place: USA: Wyoming | collected... | reverse complement strand
TAAAATTCAGGGCAAGACGGGTGCGCACTCGTCTCGACTCGGCCCGAATCGATGAGCGAAACGAAGTGAGCATCGAGCCGAGACACTGCCGCAACTTTACAGGAAAGGAGTTATAAATGTCTGACTATTCGATGAACCCGGAAGGGGAAAAGTTTCAACTGCCGAGCCAGGAAGAATACGCAAATGAATTCAAACGAGTGGAATCACTTGCCGAGGGGGCACGCAAAGAAGGCAAGGAAATAGTCGTGGTAATGGGAGTCGGATTTGTCGGGGCGGTAATGGCGGCGATAATAGCAGACACGGTCGATAAGAAGCCCTTCGACGGAGCTCAGGGTAAAACGGGTAAATCCGGCAAATTCGTAATCGGCTGCCAAAGGCCGAGCACGCGGAGTTACTGGAAGATACCGATGCTGAACGAGGGCAGGTCGCCGGTAAAGGCGGAGGACCCTGAAGTTGACCCGATGATTAGGCGGTGCGTGCTGGAAAAAAAGACGCTCATCGCGACATATAACAGCGACTGCCTGAAATTGGCGGACTGCGTGGTTGTTGATGTGCAGTGCGATTATACGAAACAGCATCTTGGGAATATGCGGACGGGCAAGGTTGAAATGGGCGCTCTTGAGGCAACGATAAAGACAATCGCCGATAAGGTGCCCGCGAATTGTCTGACGCTGATTGAAACGACCGTTGCTCCGGGGACGACGGAGTTTATCGCGTGGCCGATTATGAAAAAGGCATTCACGGCCCGCGGGATAAAAACGGAGCCGTTGCTGGCGCACAGTTTCGAGCGAGTGATGCCCGGCAGGCATTATGTTTCGTCGATTCGGGATTTCTGGCGGGTTTGTTCGGGATGCAACGAGGAGGCGAGGACGCGGGTTGAGAAATTCCTGCACGAGGTTTTGAATACGAAGGATTTCCCGCTGACGGTGATGGACAGGCCTATTGAATCGGAAACGACGAAGATAGTGGAGAATTCGTTCAGGGCGACGACACTGGCGTTTCTGGATGAGTGGAGTATATTCGCGGAGCGCAACGGCGTTGACCTGATTAAGGTCATCAAGGCGATAAAGATGAGGCCGACGCATAATAATATGATATTCCCGGGGCCGGGTATAGGCGGGTATTGTCTGCCAAAAGATGGCGGTTTGGGTTATTGGGCGTATAAGCACATCCTCGGGTTTGAGGATGATATATTCAAGATGACAACCACGGCGATAGACGTGAACGATACGCGCGGGCTGCACGTTGCGGAACTGACTCGTGACGCGCTGCGAAATATGGGCAAGATAGTGGCCGGGGCAAAAGTGCTGTTGTGCGGGGCGAGTTATCGTCAGGACGTTGGGGACACGCGATACAGCGGCTCGGAGATAGTCGTGCGAAAGCTGACGGAGATGGGGGCGGAGATGCAGGTTCACGACCCGTATGTCGAGCACTGGTATGAATTGGAGCAGCAGGATGTTTATCCCGCGCCGGGACATTCGTGGGCGAGATTTTTCCATAACCAGGACGACCTGATAAATATCCGTGTGCAGCGTGAACTGCCTGCGGCGATTAAGGGTGTGGCGGCGCTGATACTGGCAGTGCCTCATAAGCAGTATCTGGACCTCGACCCGAAAAAGATTGTCGAGTGGGCAGGCGGGCCGATTGCGATAATCGACTGCTTCGGGATACTGGGCGATGAGCAGATAAAGCAGTACTTCGCGATTGGCTGCGAGGTTAAAGGACTGGGCAGAGGCCACATACAGCGGATAAAAGAGCAGGTCCGCCAAAGGCGATAGCTCGCTAAATAGCGGATTCGCAAGTCAGGTTCGCGATAATATAAATTGGGCAGCGTTATTGTGACTTTGGAACACCGCCAAAAACACATACGAACACTTATATATATAGGTCTCGTCGCAGCGACCTTTGTCGCGTATGAGCCGGTGCGACACAACGACTTCACCAGGTATGACGACGCCAAATACATAACAAAAAACCCAAATGTGAGCGGCGGGATAACGCAGCAGTCGGTAACATGGGCGTTCACAAAGCTATACGCGGCAAACTGGCATCCATTGACATGGCTCAGTCATATGCTGGATTGCCAACTTTTCGGTCTGAAACCATTTTGGCACCACCTAATCAGCGTGCTGTTTCATATTGCCAACGCTCTGCTGCTTTTCTGGATTCTTAAAAACATTACGGGGACAATGTGGACCAGTGCATTTGTAGCGGCAGTATTCGCGCTGCACCCGCTTCAGGTGGAATCAGTCGCCTGGGCAGCGGAACGAAAGACGGTGCTCAGCGGGCTTTTCTGGCTGCTGACGATGGCCGCGTATATTCGCTATGCGAGACAGCCGAGATTAGGCCGATATCTGGTGGTGTTATTGGTTTTTGGTCTCGGTATTATGACCAAGCCGGCGGTTGTGACTCTTCCCTTAGTATTGCTGCTTCTGGACTACTGGCCTCTTGAGCGAATCGGAAGACCCGGCTTCGCCGAAGGGCTACGCCGTGGCAAGCAGAGAACAGAGGGCGTGTTTCAAAAGGTGTCGGCTGTGCGGTTAATAGTCGAGAAAATCCCTCTGCTTGCGCTATCGGTAATTTTGAGTGTGATGACCCTCAAAGCACAACAAAGCGGAGGAGCGGTCATCACGTTCGAGAAAATACCATTAGATTACCGAATCGCCAACGTGTTTACCTCCTATATAAAGTACATTGGCAAAATTATATGCCCAAGCCGGCTGGCTGTTTTTTATTCAAACCCTCATGTAAATCTTTTAGAAGCCACAGTAGTTGTATGTGCGCTGCTGTTTGTCGTGATATCGATACTGAGCATCTATATAGGCCGTCGCAGAAAATATGTTGCAGTCGGCTGGCTATGGTACGTCGTGACCCTTGTGCCGATGATAGGGCTGGTTCAGGCCGGTACACAGGCGATGGCCGACAGATATATGTATATATCGATGCTTGGCCTGCTAATCATTGCCGCCTGGTCAGTCAAAGACCTCATTGCCAACAATCGCCATTGGAAAGTGGCAGCGACGGTGTTGGCCGCAATTGTACTATCCTCCGCTGTGATACTGACCCGAACGCAGGTTAAATATTGGCAGGATGATATGACGTTATTCGCACACACCCTAAAGGTTACCGAAAATAACCCACTGGCAGAACACAACTACGGAAGCGCTTTGTTTGAAGCAGGTCAACTCGATGAGGCCATTCCGCACTTTAACAACGCGATTCGAATAATTCCGACATTCGTTGAAGCCCGAAACAACATAGGCAAGATTTTCCTGATACAGGGAAAGACCAATGAGGCCATTGCCTGCTTTAATGATGTCTTGCGACAAAATGAAAATTCCGCGGAAGCTCAGTACAATCTGGCTATGGTACTGAGCGTGCAAGGGAAATATAACGATGCAATAAAGCATTTTGCCGCGGTTCCGAGTTCGGATCCCAAATATCCTGATGCTCGTTACGGAATGGGGCTCGCGCTGATGGCAACCAACAGGCCTAACGAGGCGATTGCCTGCTTTAATGATGCCTTGCGACAAAATGGAGATTCCGCAGAGGTGCACTATAATCTGGCCATAGCATTGGGTAAGCAAAAGAAATACGACGAGGCCATAGAGCATCTTGCCAAGGTGCTGCAGTTGAATCCCATGTATCCCGAAGCCCACAATAAAATTGGATTTGCGTTACAGTTAGCCGGCCGGCCCGATGAGGCCATTAAATATCTAAACGAGGGCCTGAAAATCAACAAAGGCCAGGAGACATACGCCAATCTCGGTTCGGCATATATACAAGTGGGCAAGTATGACCTCGCTATTAAGAATCTTACCAAGGCAATAGAGCTAAAACCAGACAACATCGATGTTCTTAACAAATTAGCATGGTTATTTGGAGCTGTTGATAACACATCGATTCATAATGCCCAAAAAGCCGTTGAATTTGCTCAACAAGGTTGTGAGCTAACCGGTTACAAGGACCCCATGCTGTTGGATACTCTGGCGGTCGCATACGCTGCGACAGGCAGATTCGATGAAGCAAAAGCAACGGCGGAGAAGGCATTGAGCATCGCGAAGGAAACAGGCCGGGAGAATTTGGCCGGAGAGATTCAGAATCGGATAAAACTTTATGAAGCGGGACAGCCGTACCGTCAGAAATAAATGAGATTGAGCCAAAAACAAATTATCTTACTTATAAGCGCGGCACTGGTGATAACAACGCTTATTGCTTACGAGCCGATACGACACAACGACTTCGTCACATACGACGACCATAGTTACATCGTTAACAACCCGCAGGTAACATCCGGGCTAAGCTGGCAATCATTAGGGCAGGCATTTACAAAGCCGCATTTTTTTATGTGGCATCCCCTGACCACAATAAGTCATATACTTGACTACCAGTTTTTCGGGCCAAACCCATTCGGACACCACCTTGTCAGCGTGCTGTTTCATATTGCTGTTGTGCTGCTGCTTTTCTGGATACTTAAAAACATTACGGGGACAATGTGGACCAGTGCATTTGTAGCGGCAGTTTTCGCATTGCATCCGATTCAGGTGGAGTCGGTTGCGTGGGCAGCGGAGAGAAAGACGGTGTTAAGCGGACTGTTTTGGCTGCTGACGATGGCCACATACATTCGCTATGCGAGACAGCCGGGATTAGGCCGATACATAGTGGTGTTATTGGTTTTCGGTCTCTGTATTATGACCAAGCCGGTGGTAGTTACGCTGCCGCTGGCGATGCTGCTGCTTGATTACTGGCCCCTTCTTCGCTTTGCTACGAAGGGCGAGCCCCTTGAACGAATCGGAAGACCCGGCTTCGCCGAAGGGCTACGCCGTGGCAAGCAGAGGGCAGGTGGCGAGTATCAAAAGGTATCGGCGATACGGTTAATAGTCGAGAAAATACCCCTGCTGGCGATGTCGGCATTTCTGAGCGTAATGACATTCGTTGCGCAAAAACAGGGAGGAGTCGTCCCGACGCTGGAGAAGATGCCATTGGATTATCGAATAGCCAATATGTTCCTTTCTTATATTAGGTACATTGGCAAGATGCTATGGCCCAGTGGACTGGCCGTTTGTTACCCACATCCCCGCGCAGTTTTTTCAGATGCGCCGGTAGTGATGTGCGCGATGCTGTTTATCGTGCTGACCGTTTTGAGCATTTATATAGGCCGGCGAAGAAGATACGTGGCGGTCGGCTGGTTATGGTACGTTGGGACGCTTGTTCCGGTGATAGGGCTGGTTCAATCCGGGGCACAGGCGATGGCCAACCGATATATGTATATCCCGATGCTTGGTCTGCTTATAATTATCGGCTGGGCAATCAAAGATTTCATCGTCAAACGACCGCGCATAAGAATTGCCGCGACGGTAATGGGTGTGACTGTGCTGTTGAGCCTGCTCATACTCACCCGTATGCAGGTCAAACACTGGCAGAACACCCTGACACTGTTTGATTACACGCTGAAGGTTACCAAAGATAATCCTGTCGCGGAAAACAGCTACGGGGTCGTTTTGTTTAACGAGGGGCGTAACGAAGAGGCGGAGCAGCATTTGCGCAGCGCTATCCGAATGGCTCCGACATTCGTTACTGCCATCGACAATTTAGCCAAACTGTACCTGAAGGAAGGCAGGTACAACGAAGCTCTCGCGAATTTTTATGAGATTATAAAGCACGACGAGGGGACAGCAGAAATTTACTACAATGCAGCAACAGCTTTGAGCATTCAAAAGGAATATGACGAGGCAATAAAATATTTTGAAAAGTCGTTAGAGCTGGGGCCTAATGACCCAGATACTCACAAGAGAATGGGAATAACACTGCTTGCGGCAGGAAAATATGAGAGGGCCATATTTCATCTAAAAGAATCACTGCGAATAAGAAGCAGCCAGGCGGAGGTGTATATAAATCTTGGATCGGCATACAGCTACCTGGATCAGTATGGGCCGGCAATGCAAAACTGGAAAAAGGCACTGGAGTTAAAACCAGACAGCGCGGATGTTCTTAATAACCTTGGGTGGTTATATGCCACTTATGAAGACGCAACGACAGAAAACGCCAATAAAGCAATAGAATATGCCCGTCGCTCCTGCGAGCTTACGGGTTATAATGACCCGGTGTATCTTGACACACTGGGAGTTGCATACGCGGCGGCTGGTAAATTTGAGGAGGCAAAGGCAATGGCGGGAAAAGCGTTAATCATCGCGACAGCGAACGGACAAGAAAAGATTACCAGCGAGGTTGAAAAGCGTATAAAACTTTACGAGGCAGGGCAGCCATATCGTGAGAAATAACGAAATTCATTTAGCCACATAGCCCTGCCATAATATTTTTGCAAATTTTTTTGTGTCGTAAGCCCCCCCCCTATAAGGGTTTACGAACAGCATATAAAAATCTCTCCAGATTTCTCTTGATGTATCCGGTTAAGCCAATATAGTGGAGTTTACTTATAGGTTTTAACAGGAGAATAGAATCTATGAACACACCACATACCCGTAGTCAGGGCAATTTTTATTGGAGGGTACCCTAATGGCTAAGCGAATCATTCTAATCTCGTCATTCCCGCTTCTCGTCGCCATCGCGATTATCGCGATTGTTCTGGCTGGTATCGGACACGGCCAGCCGGCAGTTACTCCTGCGGATATTGAACAGGCAAAATCGCAGATTATCTCGTTAGTGGAAACCGGAAAATTAGACGATGCGAACGCGGCGGTTGACAAGATTATGGCTTTGCCTGCCAGCAGAGACAAAGGCGCTGCCCTTCAGCAAATCGCGGGGACATATCAAAACGCGGGACAGGCGGACAAGGCGATAACAATCTCTGATTATGTATTGAAGAACTGGCCAAAGGGGAGTTTCGCCGTATGGGCGGGAATGTCGATGGCGATTTCGCAGATTGATAAGGGTAATACAACAGAGGCCGAGGCGACAACTGCGAGTATGATAGCCGATTACGCGGATAATGCTGATTTACCTGTAACGCTAAGTGTTATCGCCGATACGTACTCCTGGCGGAAGAAGTTTGACAAGTCGGAGAAATTATATGCCATCATCGCAGAGAAATTCCCCAATAGCACCGTCGCGTCAAAGGCCAGATTAGCGGTAGTCGGCGTAAACGCTTTGGCTTTTATCGAGGATAAGAATTATTCGCTTGCGCAAAAGCAGGTGGAGTTAATGATAAAGGACTTCAATAATCAGCCCGAATTGCCGGCAATGCTGTTTCGTATAGGGCAGGAATTTTCCTGGCAGCACCGATATACTGAAGCAAAGGACGCATTTGACTATATTACTGATAAATCCTCAAACACTTCGCTTTCACAACAGGCGAAATTATGGTCGGCAAGAGCAAATGTCTGTTCGCTTATCGGCAAGGCAAAAGATACAGAGGTTGTTGCCTCAATTGATAAATTGATGAATGATTTTGCGAGCGATGCGGGGCTGGCGGACACGGTTTACTGGATAAGCAAGGAATATGAGTGGAAAAAGGGCACGTCGATTAACAGAACCGGCTGGTATGATACGCCCAACAGCGTTTATCAGAAGCTAATGCAGCAGTTCAGCGACACACCTTATGGCCAGCAGGCCGAATGGGACCAGAAACGATTGGCCCACCGGATGAAAATCTTCAAACTGATGCAGGAGCCGAATCAGGCCGCAACGGATGCCGCGATTGAAACAATGGCCACAGACCTTAAAGACAGACCCGAACTTGCAGGCGAACTATACTGGATTGCCTGTGGCTATGAGGAACACCCGGATAAAATGCCTCAGGCAGAACAGATATATGCCCGGATAGTAAAGGATTGCCTGGGAACGGATGAGGCAGACAGAGCCGCCCTTGATATCCAGCGAAGAACTATTTGCGATTTATTCGACGCAGACGACGCAAACACAGCGACAACCCTTTTGGATAAATTTGTCGCCGATTTTGGACAGAATCCCTATTCGGGCACCTGTCTTAGCAGGGCCGTGAGGGGCTTTTACGTGGCTGGGGCGGAATTCAGGGATAAAAATCGGCCGGAAAAAGCTAAACAATACTGCGAGATAGCCGCAAATATTTGGCAGAAGTTACCAAAAGACACACTTCAAAAAGGGGCTGATGCCACATATTTATATTTTTACGTCGCAATCAATTATCACGAATTGGGCAGGTGGGCAGACGCTATCGATAATTATCAAAAGGTTCTCGATGATTATCCCGACTTTGAACACTCCTGCGGAATCAATGCGGCCATCGGCGTCTGTTATGAGTCATTGAGAGATAAGGAAGGGGTGCCGAAAGAGCAGGTTAATCCGCTGATTGAGGAGGCGTATAAGGCAGTTTTAGCAAATAGTTCCGGCTGCTATTCAACTCCTGATGTAGCGTATAAGCTTGCCGGGATAATGTTAGAGAAAGGAGATAAGGCCGCTGCTGCAAAATATTACAGAAAATTCCTCGATGTGGCTAAACGTAATGATGACCGTATAGCGACTGTAAAAGCCAAACTTTCGGAACTGGCCGCGGATGGAGGGAACAACTAATGAAAACGCAGAATTTCAAAAAGGACATTGACTGTCGGCTGTTTTGTGGGCTAATTATCGTTATGGCTTTGCTCTTAACAACGATTGTTTATAATGCCTGCGGTATTGGCCCGCCGTCGTGTAGTGATCCTTGCAAAAAATGGGGCTTTGATGGGTCCAATTGGGGATGTATTGATAAGTGCGGCTACCCTCAGTCGTGCTGCAATGGAACATGTTACAATGAGGCGGACTGTAATTATTGCGACGGCGTTACCCCACAGTCCACCTGCGACCCGAACAAGTGCGAGACCTGCGACGGCAATGGCAACTGCCCGGTCTGCGGCGGCGTCAACCCGGATATGCTCTGCTGTAACGGCGAATGCTATGACAGGACAACCCAGAGATGCTGTGTGGATACTGGGAATAATATATGCGACATCGACAAGGAATGCTGCAACGGCTCATGTTGTAACACAAAAGACTGTCCGACATGTCCCCCAGCAGGATTGCCTATAACTCTTTATGTAAATCCTATAGAATCAACACCGGGTTCTCAGTGTGGTAGCTGTAGCGAGACAGGCGGCGAATGCGGTGCAGTAGGTCCTCCGATGGTTACAGGGGTGACTATACCTATGCCATGTTTTGCGTCTTGTAAGTGGAAATTCGGAGTATCAGCAACAGCGGATTATTGCTATGGAGCGTGTTTTTCTATGTGTTTAAATATAGAAGGCGCTTCAAGCCCATACTTAAATCCGTCGAATTGTGCTGCTATTGCCAATGGCTTCGTGTACGGAAACGGTTGTGTTAGTTATGGCGGTTCACGTTATAGTAACTACTTTTGTCTTGAGTTTCACGAAGCATACCACCTTGGGGAATATATTGGCTATGTAGAGGAGGGAGCAGTTGATTTGCAAGAAGATCCTGCCTTCTCGGATATGGACTGTCCTGATGGGGCAAGCAGTTGTGAGGCCGCAAAATCTGCGAGAGAAGCATCAATAAAAGATGCAGTACATAGTGTATACGAGAATGCAGAAGGTGGTTGTAATGAAGCGGGAGCTGTTGCTGCGGCACAATGGTGCTTTTACGCGATTGCCCTTGATATCTGTGAAGGTAATTGCGATTGTGGATGGTGAGGAATGATTTTAAATGCAAATGAATATTACAACTTGCCAAATCGTTAATGTATTTATTACGATATTTACACGGAAAGGAAAATAATATGAATTGTTTTGATAAACAGCAAATTAAGCTAATTACAATTTTAGGAACTATGTTATTAGCTTGTATAATATCCTACGAGAGTGTCTATGGCAGTACTATAAATAGGGAAAAATCCTGGCAGAGGAACTTAGAGGCGGATGGTTACCAAACTGACACAGCAGAAAACATTATTTCCGCAACAAAAAGCAATAGCTATTTTACAAGATACATAGCCATGGATTTGCTTACAAAACGTTATCCTCAAGAAGCTGTACCTGTATTAAAGCAATCGCTCAATGATAAGGAAATAGTTGTACGCTGCACTGCCGCACACCTATTAGGCACTCTTGGTGACAAAAGCGGTCTCGAACAGATGCAAAAAGATTTTGAGGAATTTATCCCAAAAGAAAATGAGCCAAATGACCCGAATATTTTATGGGCCCCAGGTACACCGGAAAAATACAAATGGAGCAAAAGATATCGCGTTCTCAAGGCCTTAGAAATTGGGAAAGTGCTTGCTGAACTTGGCGACTTCCGAGCCTATAATCTTGCTGTCAAGGAAGGATTAACCGATACCAACAAGTCGGGAACAATACCGATACGGGCAGCTGAAGTGCTTGGAGAGATTGGGAAAAAGGATGCTAACGAGCTAAAGACGCGAGGCATGGACCCCGTCGCTGTTTTATGCAAAATGGCCGAAACAGAAAAAAAATGGATATTTTTTAATCATATTAAAAAAACTGCGAACGAGATCGGCGGTAACGCTGCGGTTCAAATTAATGAGAAAGCGGATACAAATCCGAATCGAGCAAAAATGAAAGAAGATTTCGAAAACAAAATAAAGATGATAATAGCAGAAAGCAAAAAAAAATCTGAACCAAACAACCCCCAAGGGACAAGTCCGCCAAAGTAACAGTAGATGAAATAGTTTAACTCCAACTGACCTGAGTTTGAATACGCCTCCCGTGGGGAACACCTAACGGTGTGCGGGATACAGGCGGCAATCAGGGGGCGCTAAACGGCGTTTTTATTCTGGTTTTTGTCCATCAGGAGGATGATTCTGTCGAGGCGGTCAGGGGGCATTGCTTCCTTGAGTATCCTGCGAATCTGGCTCATAGGCGTTCGCTGGGTGGTGTGCGTAACGACGATATACTGGTTGTTAAGCTCAGTAATCAATTTCACAAATTCATCGATGTGCATATGTCTGCCGGCGTGGGCCCTGTCGGCGTGCTCATCAACATAAAAGGTGCATTCGGCTATGAGGATTTTGCTTTCGGCGATATAATTGAGTTGTGAGAAATCGACGTATTGTGTGTCGCCGAGGTAAGTAACAATCGGTATCTCAAGGGGATTATCGATTGCAACGCCCTGTTTTTTCAATTCGACAATCTGCGGGCCGGAAAGATTGGCAAATTCCTGTTTTATTTTTTTTCGTTTTTCTATTACGGTGAAGCCGACGGACCCCCTGCTGTGCTTTGTGGGGAATACACGTGCGACCAGGTTCGGTTTTATCTGGAATTCGTCGCCGGGCTTGACGCCTACGAGATTGGCGGGAAGCTGGTTGCCGTCGAGACGAGCCCAGGCATCGATGATGTCCTTAATGGGCGGGAGGAGGTTTTCGGGCGCGAGAATGGTGCCCGCGGCTTGTCCGCAGAAATTGCGATGAGAGAGGTAATAGGCGATACCTGCGGCGTGATCCATATGGCCGTGTGTGAGCAGGACGTGATTTATGGGTATAATCTGGTCGGGGGCCTTGCCGATATCGAAGCAGACGTCGAGCTGAGGCATAGCGACGACGGTTTCTTCGCCGGCAATCGAATAGCCGATTATGTCCAGGTCATCAATCGTAATCTTCGCTAAGTTATGGCTTGGCATCGTGTCTTTCTGAAATAACGCATTGATTATTGGTGATTTATAACTGATAATTGTAACGATAAACGTGTTGGTAATCAACCTTAACGAAAAGGCATAGAAAATAAATAAACAGCCGTCCAGATGAACGAAGCAAAGACAAAACAAAAGGCATTTCCACCAAGCGTCGTACCGGGGGCGACGATATTTCTCGCCAGTGTCTGCGTTATGATGGTTGAGATTGTCGCGGGCCGGCTGGCGGCAAGACACATCGGCTCGTCACTTTACACGTGGACGGCTGTAATTGGTGTGATACTTGGGGGAATTACGCTTGGTTATTATATCGGTGGTCGTTTAGTAGATTCATTTGCGGCAAGAAAAACCATTGGCCGGCTGCTCGCGGCATCGTCGGGGGCCTGTATAGCCGCCATAATCCTCAATAACCTTGTGGGCGAATGGACTTTTCTGTGGCGTATGGAAATGGCACAACGAGTGCTGTGTCATATCGCAATTGTGTTTTTTATTCCATCGACGCTTATGGGCGCTATCAGCCCTGTGGCGGTGAAGATGGCGCTGGAGTCGAGGCAGGACAGCGGGCGGACAGTGGGCAGGATGTATGCGCTTGGCGCAGCAGGGAGCATAGTGGGGACATTTCTGGCGGGTTTCTGGCTTATCGGGACAATCGGGACGGTCAATACGCTGTGGCTGACGACAGGTATTATGCTGGTAATGGCCTTGATGTACCTGCCGAGGTCGTGGGCAATGCTCGCTTATGCGGCTGTCGTTGTACTTCTGGTTATCGCGGGGACAATGCCTGCTAAATGGGCACAGGATATCGGTTCGGCAATGTCACTGAGACAGACACACAAGCCGGATATGTTGTATGAAACCGAGAGCCAATACAGTTATGTAGCGGTTCATCAACTGAGTAAACAGCCGGATGAGCGACAGTTTGTCCAGGACAATCTGAAAAGCCACAGCCAGATAATAATAGGTAAGATTCGGGACCTGCGGTTTTTCTATGTTCGGGTTTACGGGGCGGTGACTCGCAGGGCCGCTGCCGGCAAAGAAAAACTCTGTACGCTGTCGATAGGAGGCGGTGGATATGTTTTCCCGCGATACATTCTTGACTTATGGCCAGGCAGCAGCGTGGACGTGGCGGAAATCGACCCGGCGGTGACCGAGGCGGCAATGCAGGCATTCGGGCTGCCGCGAGATACGCCTATTAGAACGATTAACCTTGACGGGCGGAACTACGTTGACGAATTGCTGGAAAAGAAGCGGCGGGGCGAACAGATACCGCAATATGATTTTGTATATATGGACGCGTTTAACGATTTGTCCGTGCCATTTCAATTAGTGACACGACAGTTTAACGAGAAAATTTTCGATATATTGGCGGCGGACGGCGTGTATCTGACTAATATTATCGATATGTATGATGGGGGCAAAGTTGTCGCCAGTTTCATAGAGACCATAAAGAAGACCTTTCCATATATCTATGTGGTAACCAGGCGGAGCAACTACAATTTTCCGGCTAATTTCGTCGTAATAGCGGGCAAAAGGCCGGTCAATCTTGAGAACCTGAATACAGAGGAAAACCTTGCGGACGCACAGTTAATAATCCGCGATGAAAATGACCTGGCTGCGTTCGAGAAAAAAACGGACTGGATTGTCCTCGATGACGATTATGTCCCCGTAGAGAACTTTATGACGCCCGTTGTTAGAGGGGTATCGGCAGTATCAATAGCGGAAAAGTATATCGAGCAGGCGGAAAAACTGAATTCGGCCGGCAAATGGGAAGAATCCATCGAAAGATACCGAATGGCAATTAAAATTTGTCCTGCGCTGTCGGCTAAAGCAAATATTTCGATGTGGCAGATTTTAGCAGACCACAATAAGTGGCAGGAAGTCGTCGGAGTGCTGAGTTCGGTATTGACGGAAACAGACACAAAGGCAAATAAATCCTTTACCGCAATGCTCCATTACTATTTTGGAATTGCTTTGAATAAAACCAGCGATACTGAAGGCGCTTCGAGACAATTCGAAGAAGCGATAAAGCTGCTGCAGGCGGACCTGTCAGAAAAAGGCGACTCGGCTCAGACGTATTCGCATCTCGGACAGGTCTATTCAGTAATCGGCGATACGAAGAATGCGAATTTGTGCTACGATAAAGCCAAACAACTTCGGGAAGATAAGCCAAAGTAATATAAACAGAACCAGCATAAAACAGGGAATGTGCTTATGCCTGACAAACGGGCACACAGGGGACAGCATCCTTCCGACGCAACGCTGTTTGCGGCTGACAGGATACCTGACATTCAACAAGCGGTTGCGGATTATTCGCTTCTGCTGAGCAAGGGGTACGCTGAAAAAAGTTCGCTGAAGCTTGTGGGCGACCGATTCACACTGACCGAAAGACAGCGATTAGCGGTGATGCGAAGCGCATGTTCGGATGAGCAACGGGCAAGTCGCAAAAGCCGACAACTTGAAATCAACCAGATTGCCGGGCAGGCGGTCGCGATTGACGGGTATAATGTTTTGATAACAATTGAGGCGGCGATAAGCGGAGGGCTGATTTTCAGGGGGCGAGACGGATGCTGCCGGGATTTGGCGAGCATTCACGGGACATATCGCAGGGTCAGTGAGACGCAACCCGCCATCGAACTTATAGGCGGATTTCTACAACAAATCGGTGTCGCCCGGGCACTATGGTTATTGGACAGTCCCGTGTCAAATAGCGGCCGTCTCAAAACACTTATCAGAGAAATAGCGGAAAAAAACGAATGGGATTGGCAAATTGAACTTGTTACAAGCCCGGACGCAGTGCTGATAAAAGGCGAAAAAATAGTCGCAAGCAGTGACAGCGTTATTTTGGATAAATGCGGGAAATGGGTTGATTTGGCAGGTGAAATCATAAAAAACAGGATACCAACAGCGAAAATAATCGACCTCACAACACCACCCTAATCCCCTGCCATAGCTGCACTTACACCCCTACTTCTCCGAAAAATCGTTAGATTTAGAAATTTTTACTGCCGCGTTTTTAGCGGTCGCGCATTTATAATTGTGATGATAGCAAGAAATTTACAATTCGATTTAGAGAGCAGAATGATGAATGTGAGCGAACTCAGTGGTTTCAGCTTCGAGCCGGACCCGATGACGCAGGCCAAAAGTGACCCCGGGGCCTTCACAAGGTTATATTTACGTCACTACGATGCGATATTCAGGTATTGTGCACACCGGCTCTTTGAGAGAACCACGGCAGAGGACATCACATCGGAGGTTTTCCTGAAAATGGTGGAAAACTTCCAGACATTTGACGGCAACGAGAAGCAATTCCGTAACTGGCTTTACCGGATAGCGACGAACGCCGTCAACGAACACTTGAGAAAGACCACCCGCCGAAGCGCGATATTGACCTGGGTACGGTGGGGGTCGAGCAAAGCAGGCGTCGATGAGGGCGCTGCGGCTGACGAGTCGCAGGATAAACAGGCCGTCATCAAAAAGGCGTTGCTCACGCTAAAGCCGGAAGAACAAGCTATTGTCACAATGCGTTTTTTTGAAAACCTTAAACATGAGGAAATTGCCGAGGTAATCGGCACAAGCGCCGGAACGGTCCGCAGTCAGTTATCGCGGGCAATGGAAAAACTGCGAAAGCATATCTCTTCAGCCCAAATCGACGGGCAGGAGGTGACAATATGAATCCAAATGAAAGAAATTTAGAAGAACTTATGAGCAAGATGACATTCGACGACAAACCGGATTACCGTCACCGCGATAAGCTGGAACAGGAACTGCTGGCTGCTTTTGCACGACGCCAATGGCAACAAGAGAGACAATCCCGGCAGGCCGGGGTTTGGAGAACGATTATGCAAAACGGATTCGACAAGCTCACCGCAAACAAACCAATGAGATTAGTAGCGGCGGCGGCCGTCATTGTCATCACAGGCATAGTGTGCGTTCAGTTCCTGACTGGAACAAATGCTTATGCCCAGGTCGTTCAAGAAATTCGAAACGCTCGCACAGTTGTCTATACGCTGATAACTCAGACCAATCAGGGTAATGGCGAGACAGTGAAAACAGACATGGCTTATAAGGAACCGGGCCATCTTCGGACATCGACTGTTGACGGTTATGTCTGTATCGCAGATTTCACAAGCGGCAAGATGATGTCCATTGTGCCGCAGGGCGGGTATTCCATCGGCGACTTAAACAGTCTCAAGCCAACGGGTAACCCTGGGCCCTTCACATCTATCGAGGCGATGAAAAACCTGCCGGCAAAGGCGGATGAGAACCTTGGCGCAAAAGAGATAGACGGTATTGACTGCGATGGATACAGAGTAACACAGGGCGACCTGACATCAATGATATGGCTGGACGCAAAAACCGGTGACCTTGTGCAGGTGGAACACAAGTACGCCAGTGCCCCCGGCATGAACACGATAATAAAGAATATCAGATTCGATGTCGAACTGGAGGATTCGCTGTTCAGCATGACACCGCCGGCAGAGTACAAGCCGATGGGCGTCGAGATGAAAAGCGATGTTGCCCTCCAGACGGAAGAGACGTTCGTAGCCTGGCTGGGATGGTGGGCCAATGGAAATACCGATGAGACATTCCCCCCGATGGTGGCCGGGACAGAGATAGCCAAGGTCACTATGGACATGGCCAAACAGGGCAAACTCAAAAGCTCTGCGTGGGACAAGGTTAATCCTCAACAGATGTTCAATGCAATGCTTTTCGTGGCCACCCTGCCCAAAGAGGAAAGCAAGTGGCGGTATGCGGGTAACGGCGTGAAAATCAATACCCCCGATACGCCGATATTCTGGTATCGTCCGGCGGGCAGCCAGATGTATCGCGTCATCTACGCGGACTTGACGGTGCGCGAGGTGGCTGAGGACCAGTTGCCCAAGTAATACGTATTCTCTCTAAATACACAAACGCCGTCCCTAATGGACGGCGTTTTTT
>Ga0315276_10002612_pt1 | contig 16510 bp, 12 predicted proteins | sample YL17G05_0_MG_FD_204542 | JGI IMG/M metagenome (GOLD analysis project Ga0315276, IMG submission 204542) | Sediment microbial communities from Yellowstone Lake, YNP, Wyoming, USA - YL17G05_0 | ecosystem: Environmental > Aquatic > Freshwater > Lake > Sediment | place: USA: Wyoming | collected... | reverse complement strand
CTCTGCCTCGCCTCGTCGGTGAGCGCCATGCTCATGGCCGGACCGCGGGTCTACCAGGCGATGGGCGTGGACTACCCGGCGCTGGCAGTGCTGGCGCGACGCACGCGCCACGGCGGGCCGGTCGTCGCCATGGCCTTCCAGGCAGCCCTGGCCGTGGTCCTCATCGCGACCGCCAGCTTCGGGGCGCTGCTCGCGTACGTTGGCTTCACGCTGTCGATCGTGGCCGGGCTCGCGGTGGTGGGCGTCATCGTGCTCCGCTGGCGGGAACCGGCGCTGCCGCGGCCGTACCGCACCTGGGGCTACCCCGTCACGCCGCTCCTCTTCGGAGGGCTCTCGAGTTGGATGGTCGCGCACGCCCTCAGGGAGAAGCCGGCGGCCTCGTGGGCGGGCGTTGCCACCCTCCTCCTCGCCGCGGGACTGTACGCGCTCGTCGGCCGACGGCGCCGCGGCGATACGGCGCGGGAGGCGCCGTGACCTACCACATCCTCGCCGACGTCGCGCTGCTCGGGCACCTCGGCTTCATCTTGTTCGTGGTGCTGGGTGGGGTCACGGTGCGGTGGCGGCGCTGGATGGCGATCCTGCATCTGCCTTGCGCCGTCTACGGGGCCGCCATCGAGCACTGGGGCTGGATCTGCCCGCTGACGCCGCTGGAGAACCGGCTGCGCGCTCTCGGCGGCGCGCGCGGCTACGCCGGCGGGTTCGTCGAGCACTACCTCGTGCCCATCGTGTACCCGGAGCCGCTCTCCCTGGCAGCCGGGAACGCTCTTGCGATCGCCGTGGTGGCGGTGAACTGCGTGGTCTACGCGTGGGCCTTGCGGCGGCGCCGCCGCTGAGGAGGCCGTCGCCGCGGAGAGGTCAAACCCGGGGGCTGCACCGGGTTCTCCACTCGCGGCTGCCGGCCCGTGAGCGTGCGCAGGAAGCCGGGGAGCAACGTGACGTCGTCCGTGAGACGGACGCCGAGCCGGGAGGTCAGTGCCGCCGAGGCCGAGGTTTTGGCACGTGTTGCAGCTGATGAGCCGCGCCGTCCCGACCAGCGCGAGCGCTCTCGACCATCGCGTGCTCATTCCCCCCGGTGCCCCGGTCAGGGACCCTCGAACTTGAAGGACACCTTCAGCTTCGCCCGATAGGCGGCGATCTTTCCCTTCTCCAGGTGGAGGTCGAGCGAGACGACCTCCGCGATGCGCAGGTCGCGCAGCGACTTCGACGCGCGGTTCACGGCGTTCGCTGCCGCCTTTTCCCACGAGTCCGGGCTCGATCCCACGATCTCGACGACCTTGTAGACGCTGTCCGGCATGGCTTCCTCCTTGCCGCCTTGAAGCGGCTCTCCAAGCACGACGCATCGAGGCGGCAGAATCAAGTGCTCGATTGGGGCGGGCCCCCGGTGCGGCGGGGAGTTGGCCTGGGCTTGATCCGCTCCCGTTGACGCCTGGCGAGAGGCGTTTTCGGTGTCCACCGATGGATGTTGCCTCGGGCAGCACCTATGCCCACCACCTCGTGCGCGAGGTGGCCCGAGAGGGAGATCGACGTCGCCGGTCGATCCCGCCGGCGCGGGGGCGGTGAGGAGGTGTCGTCGCCCTCCTCGGGTACCGCCAGTTCGCGCTCGACCTCGTCGATGAGGTCGAACAGTTCCCGCGCCTCCCAGGCGCGATTTCGCCTGGCGAGCGTGAGGGGGCGCAGGACCCCGCTTCCGGCGAGAACCGCGATGGCCGCGTTCACGGCCTGCTTCGAGCGGCCCAGCAGTTTCTGCCCGGCGGCGACGGTGAGGATCGGGTGGGCCGGCAGGGCGATGATGAGTGCCTCGACGCTCGAGTGGCGACGGGCGGTACCGGAGCGCTCGCGCCAGGCCGCCTGGAGCTCGGCCAGCCTCCCTGCGAGATCGCTCGCCTTCCCGCGGCGCGCCCGATGGCCCTCGCGAACAGGTCGATCCATTCGCCGGACCGGTCTTCCCGGTAGGCGGTCAGTCCGGAGACATAGGCCCTTGCGTCGGCTGCGAGGACGAGGCTCACCGGCGGTACGTAGCGGGGCGCGAGGCCACGACGGCGGAGGACCACGTGGATGAGCGCGCGCCCCACGCGGCCATTCCCGTCGGCGAACGGGTGGATGGTCTCGAACTGGGCATGGGTGATGGCGGCCTGGATGACGGGTGGAAGGTCCGCCCGGTTCATGAACGCGACGAGGTCGTCCATGAGAGTCCTCACCCGCCCGGGAGGCGGTGGCACGAAGACGGCCCGGCCGGGATTGTAGGCGTTCCCACCGATCCAGTTCTGTCGCGTGCGAAGCGCCCCTGCGATCTGGGGGGTGGTCGTCGCGAGCATGAGCGTGCGGTGGACCGCCAGGATGCCCTCGAGCCGGAGCGGCTTCGCTCCGGTGCCGAGCGCAACCGCTTCTTCCATGGCGGCGACGTTTCCAAGGACAAATCGCGCCGTCTCGTCACGAGCGGCGCCCTCGTCCGCCTCTGCGCTGGCCAGGCGACGCTGCGACAGGACGAGCCCCTCGATCCGGGAGGATGCAACCGATTCAGACCGTAGCAGGCGCCGCGCCAGGACCTCGAGGCTGGCCAGCCAGGGAGGGTCGCGATTCAACGCGTCGACGGCGCGCTCGGCGGCGGACACCGAGGCGGCCACGTCCGAGGGAACGGAGAGTTGCAGTTTCGCGATCGGATCGGGAACGAACGCCCGGTACCGAAAGGACATTCGCTCGGGCCTGCCGCCAGGGACGGCCGGGTCGGCGGGCCAGGAGCGGGTCTCGAAGCGGCTCATAGGGAAGGAAACTTCACCAAGGGCAATCGTTAGTCAAGGTTTAGCTGAAAACATGGACCAAGGCCAGGCCATCGTCAAGGTTTCAAGGTGGCTCCGGAGGCTCCACCTCGCAGCGCTCGTGAGGCCCACGGGTTGGCCGGCCATGGTGCCCATTGGTAAACCAGAGGCAGCGGGCGCGCGTCGCGGTCGAGGAATCTCAACGACCTGTGCGGCGGCGAATCCTGGCTCGCGAACCCCTGGCCTTCGGACTCCGGTCCGAGACGCGAAATTCACAAAAAGTAACACCCCCGCGAGCCAACCGCCTGCGGGCCTTCACTTTCTCTGCGCACCCTGCTGGAGTTGAACCATTGGCCATCGGATTCGTACCAGTACAGACGTCTCACGGCAGGGTCTGGCGTCTGTGCGAGGGTGGGGCAGGGCAGCAAGATGCGGAGCGGGGAGATGGCACCCTCAGCGTGCTCCCCCTCCCGTCAGGGCCCCGTACACCATGGCGCGCATGTCGGCGTGGTAGGCCGCTCGCCGCTACGGGGCCTGGATGAAGACGATCCCGATGAGCCGCTCCCTGGGGTCCATGAAGTACCGCGGGCCGCTGATGCCGCCCCAGAAGAGGTCGCCCACGTTTCCGGGGAACACGGTGGCAACATCCGACACGCGCACCGGGTTGAACAGGCTCCACGAGTAGCCGTCGCCCGGGTGTCCCACCCCGCGCCGGACGCGGCGTCGCGGGCGAGCGAGGGCGCTACGTGAGCGTCCCGCCGAGGACCTCCAGGTACACGGCATAGAGAGAGGTACTGCCGGTCATGAACAGCCGGTTGCGCTTGCTTCCACCGAAGCAGACGTTGGAGATGATCTCGGGCATGCGGATCTGGCCGATGCGAGTGCCGTCGGGAGCGAAACAGTGCACGCCGTCGTAGCCGTCCCCGACCCATCCCATCGCCGCCCACACGTTGCCGTCCTCGTCGCAGCGGATCCCGTCGGCCACGCCGGTCTTGCCGTTCATCTCCATGCTGGCGAAGACCCGCGGCTTCCTGAGCCTCTTCCCATCCACGTCGTAGACCCAGATCACGCTTCTGGCCTCGTCGTAGTGCGAGATCCCGGTGTCGGTGACGTAGACCTTCTTGAAATCGGGCGAGAAGCACAGCCCGTTGGGCTTGTAGGGTTCGTCGGCAACCTTCTCGACCTTGCCGGGCCCATCGCAGCGATAGATCGCTTCCTTCTGGATCGGCCGCGGATCGCCGCTCTTCCGGCGAGTGCCCTCGTAGAGACTCCCGTACCCGGGGTCGGTGAAGAACAACCAGCCATCCGGGTGCGCCATGCCATCGTTCGGAGCGTTGAGCTCCTTTCCGTCGGGGCCCCGGTCGGCCAGGATCGTGTAGCTGCCATCGAGCTCGTAGCGGGCAACGCGACGCGTTCCGTGCTCGAAGGTGATCTGGCGGCCCTGATAGTCGAAGGTGTTGCCGTTGGAGTTGTTCGACGGGTAGCGGAACTTCCGGGAGACGTGCCCGTCCTCCTCACACCATCGAAGCTGCTCGTCGTTGGGTATGTCGCTCCAGATCAGGTAGCGACCGACGCCGTTCCATGCCGGGCCCTCGGCCCACAGGGTGCCGCGGTAGAGCCGGAGGATGGGCGTGTGGCCCACCTTGTACTTGAAGCGCTTGTCGAGGACGACGACATCCGGGTTGGGTAGCGCGCGATGGGGCCGTCTGGGTCATGCGTGTCCGTGAAGTTGCGGGCGAAGGCTTCCGGCGCCATCGCGGTCAAGGCAGCGATGCCCGAGACCTTGGCCAGGAAGCTCCGCCGGGTGGTGTCGGTGGCCGGGGAGACCACCGGCTCGAATCGCGCTTCTTTCATGGCGGATCCTCCGCGCCGAGAGAGCCGATCCAACGCTTCCTGCGCAAGGGAAGATAGACGCGGCGCGTTACGGGATTCGGGGCGATCCCGGGAGTGCTGATGCGCCCGCCGTGGATTGCATTCGTCCACCCGAAGTACGACCATCGTCCGGCTGGCGGGACTGCGGGAACGGCGATCCATGGGATCCCTCCTCGATGAGTTGAAACGACGGCGGGTGTTCCGGGCAGTGTTCGCCTGGGGAATCTTCTCCTTCGCGGCCCTTCAGGCGACCGAGCCGCTGATGCACGCGCTCGGACTGCCGGAGTGGACGCTCAAGGCGGTGGTTGCGGCGCTCGGCCTCGGGTTCCCGATCACGATCCTGCTGTCCTGGACCTTCGACCTCCGATCGACGGGGGTCGAGCGGACCGCCCAGGCGGAGCCCTTGCCAGGCGCGCCATCGAAGGCCCGGCTGGCCCTGGCACTGGTGGGTCTCGGGGTCATCGTCGCAGCGCCGGGGGCGGCGTACCTGTACTTCCGGTCCAGTTCCGCCGCGGATACGGCGAAGGCTTCCGTGGGCTCTCCATCCATCGCGGTGCTGGCGTTTGCGGACATGAGCCCGGGGAAGGACCAGGAGTACCTGTCCGATGGGATCGCGGAAGAGATCCTGAGTTCGCTGTCCCGCGTGGAGGGACTGCGAGTCGCCGGGCGGACCTCGTCCTTCTACTTCAAGGGGAAGGGGGCGAGGCTCGCGGACATCGGGCGGGAACTGAACGTGGGCGCCGTGCTGGAGGGCGGCGTGCGGCGGGACGGCGACCGGATCCGGGTGACGGCCACGATCGTGAACGTGGGGGACGGATTCCACGCCTGGTCTCAGAGCTGGGATCGGAACCTGAAGGACATCCTGGCTGTGGAGAACGAGATCGCCCGCGAGGTGGTGGAGGCCATGAAGGTCCGACTGCTGGCCGGGCGCCGGTCGGTCGTGCCGGACCCGGCGAAGACCACCGCAGAGGCCCACCTGCACGTCCTCAAGGGTCGGGACGCCTACCGCTCCGGGTCGGTGGCGGGGTACGGGCGCGCCACCGAGGAGTACGAACGTGCGCTGAAGCTGGACCCAAACCTCGCCGCCGCGTGGGCGGGCCTGGCCCAGGCGCTCGACTACGACGCCGAGGCACGGCCGGCGAGCAAGGAGGAGCACCTGGCGTTGAAGAAGCGGGCCCTCGACGCCGCAGACCGGGCCGTGGCCGTGGGCCCGGAGGTCGCGGAGGCGTACCAGGTGAGGGCGAGCATGCGCAGCCTCCACCGGCACGAATGGGCGGAGGCCCGAGCCGACTTGGAGAAGGCGAAATCCCTGGGGGTGGAGCAGGAGAGGTACCTCATCGTATCCGCCCGCCTGCTGGCCTTCGCGGGCAAGATCCCGGAGGCGCTCGCCACCGTCGAGCGGTGCGTGAGCCTGGAACCACTGTCGGTGGGCTGCAACACGCTCGTCGGCGTCTACGCGAACGCCCTGGGGCAGTTTGCGGCGGCGCGCCGCGCGTTCGAGAGGGTGCTGGAGATCGTTCCAGACCACGCCTGGGCCTCGGGCTTCCTGGCGCAGACCCACGTCCTCGACGGGCGTCCCCAGGATGCGCTGTCCGAGGCCGCGCGCTCGCGGGGGCACGAAGGGTATCGCGTGACCGCTGTCGCCCTCGCCGAGCACTCGCTCGGGCGTCACGTCGAGTCTCGGCGGGCCCTCGACGACCTCATTGCGCGCTTCTCCCACTCCTGGCCCTTCCAGATCGCCGAGGTATGCGCGTGGCGCGGCGATGCAAACTGCGCCTTCCAGTGGCTCGACCGCGCCATCGAACGCGAAGACACCGGGGTCCACCTCCTCACACACAGCCCCTTCCTGGCGAGCATCCGCGGCGACCCGCGCTTCGCCGGGTTGCTCCGAAAGATGAACCTACCGTTGGACTGAGAGGCAAGGTCATGGACCTCGGAACCCTGGCCAACGTCGTCACCGCGAGCGCCGCCGTGATCGCCCTCGTGGTCGGCACGGGGCAACTCCTCCACCTGCGCGCCGAGCGGCGGGAGCGCGCCGCCTTCGAGATCGTGCACACCTTGCAGACGGCCGAGTACATCCGCTCGATCAGTGTCGTGTTCGTGCTTCCGGACGCGGCAGGGCCCGAAGCGATCGAGGCCCATCCGGAGGCGAGACACAACGTGGATGCCGTCCTCAACACCTTCGAGGTGCTGGGCTATGCCGTCTATTGCCGGCTCGTGCCGCTGCAGGTGGTGGAAGACCTCGTCGGTGGCGCCGTCCGGGTGACCTGGAGGAAGGTCGCGGCCTACGCGAGTCGCTGCCGGCTGGAGAGCGGCTCCCAGAAGACATGGGAGTGGGCCCAGTGGCTCGCCGAGCAACTCGAGAGAAGATGTGGGGCGCTCGACGGGATCGAGGGCGCCCACGTGAGGCACCGCGAATGGACTCCGTGAGATGAACCTCTCGACCTGGCTCGAGGAGGTGCGCCGCCGGCGCGTCATCCGCGCGATGGTCGGCTGGGGGCTGTTCTCGTTCGCCGCCTTGCAGGTCGTGGAGCCGGTCCAGCACGCGCTGGGGCTGGCGGACTGGGCGCTCAAGGTTGTCGTGGCGGTGCTTGCCCTCGGCTTCCCGGTCACCGCCGGGCTCGCCTGGGCCTTCGACCTCACGCGGAAGGGAATCGAGCGAACGGCGCCTGCGGTGGGGACGACGCCAGAGGCCGCGACGAGGTTGGCCAGCGCCCGGCCTGCCGTGGTCCTCGTCTTGCTGGGCGCGCTGCTCGGCGCGGGCGTCGCCGGGGTCGCCGGCTGGCACCTGTGGGGGCGCGTGCCGGCGCCGGGTCCCGACGGCCGCATCACGGTAGCCGTGGCCGACTTCGTGAACGACACGGGCGAGCGCGAGCTGGACGCCCTTTCCGGGCTGCTCATCACCTCGCTGGAGCAATCGAAGCGACTCTCGGTGCTCACCAGGACGATGATGCTCGACCTGGCCCGACAGGCTGGCCATGCGGACGTTGACCTGATCGACGAGCGCCTCGGGCGCGAGGTCGCCCGGAGCGCCAGGGCCCAGGCGCTGCTGGTCGCGGCGGTGCATCGGTTCGACCAGAGCTACGCCATCGAGCTCAAGGCCATCGACCCGAAGCGCGACGCCTACCTGTTCACGTTGTTGGAGAAGGCCGACGGAAGGTCGGCCATTCCCGACGCCATCGACCGACTGGGCGAGCAGACGCGGCGCCGCCTTCACGAGCCGGAGGGGGATGTCGCCGCGGCCAGAGTCCGCGTGGCCGAGGCGGTGACAGGAAGTCTCGAGGCCTTCGAGCACTACTTCCGAGGCGTACAGCTTCAGGAGACGACGCGATACGAGCACGCGATCAAGGAGTACCGGGCCGCGACGAGGATCGATCCAACCTTCGCCTCCGCGCACTACCGCATCGCATACGCCGGGTTCTTCCACGGCTTACCCGCCCCGGAGACCCGAAGCGCGATCGAGGCGGCGATGCGGCACGGCGGGCGTGTTCCCGCGAAGGAGAGACAGCTCATCATGGGCTGGGACGCGCGGCTCAACGGCCGGAACGAGGAGGCCGAACGGATCTACGCCCGCGCAGCGGCCGCCTACCCCGACGACAAGCAGGTGAGCTTCATGGCGGGCGAGCACCTGATCCACTGGGGCAAGTTCGCCGAGTCGCTCCCGCACTTCGAGCGGGCCGTGGCACTCGACCCGACGTGGGAGTGGGCCCGGTTCCACGTGGTGGACGATCTCCTGGCGCTCGGCCGCTTCGGTGAAGCCCTGGATAGGGCGCAGCGGTGGGTCCACGAGAAGCCCGACTCCGACACCTGGCGGTGGCTATCGCGGGCGCTCACGGCGAGCGGCAAGTTCTCCGAGGCGGCGGAGGCGGGGCGGAGGTCCATGGGGGAACACTCGGGGCCCTGGAACTTCCCCGACTACTGGTCCCGCCTGGCCATCGTCGACGCGCTGCTCCGGCTGGAGCGGTTCTCGGACGCAGAGGAGGTGCTCCACCCCGTGGTGGCGGGCAGCGCGCCCGCATCGGACCGTGCCCGGGGTCTTTACGCGCTGGCCGAGGTCCTCTCGTACCAGGGGCGGAGGCGCGAGGCGCTGCGGGTCATCGACTCCCTCCAATTCGAGGGCGCATCGGTCGAGAACCGGCTCGGCCTGCGCATCCAGCAATTCCTGGGCTCGGGGATGCCCATCCGTCGCGAGGTCCAGGAGGCCCTGCGGGCAGGGATCCCGGGGGGCCAGTTGGCCACCTGGACGGCGATGAGCGGCGACCTGCCAGGCGCCGCTCGCCTGGCCGAGGGACTGGAGTCCGGCTCGCCGGAGCGCGAATTGTATGAGGCGGTGGCATCCTGGAGACACGGCGACAGACCTGGCGCCAGGGGCCGGTTCTCGGCGCTGGCGACGCAGCCCGCTCTGGACTACGCGGCGTTCGCGCTTTTCGCTCTCGGCGAGATCTCGGTGGAGGAGGGACGGGATGCCGAGGCCGTTTCCTTCCTCGAGGCCTTTGCGGGGACGCCCGTCGTCAGCTGGCGATGGGGGGTTCCACCGGCGGAAGTCTACCGATGGTTCTTCGCCGGCTCGTTCCGGAGTTGGGCCTATCCCAGGAGCCTCTACCTAGTCGCGGTCTCGCAGGATCGACTGGGGCGGCGAGAAGAGGCCCGGGCCGCGGCCGGAAGGCTCATCAGCATTTGGAGCAAGGCCGACCCGGACCTCCCGCTCCTCGCCGAGGCGAGGGCCCTCTGCCGGAAGCTCGGCTGCAAGGCGCCGAAGTGACCGGGAGCGAGAAGAGGCAGGCCGGGATGACGACGCGCTCCCCGATCAGGTAGCCTCGCTTCGCTCCCACGGAGGTGCGCGTGGTCGATGGCACCGGCGACGATCGCGGTTCGTCGACGGGCGTGAAGCCCGGCGAGGCGCCGGTTCCTGCCAGCCCTCGGAAGGCGACGCTCGGTGACCTCCTCGTCGAGCTGCGGCGTCGCCGGGTCTTCCGGGTGATGGTCGGGTATGGGATCTTCGCCTTCGCCGTCCTTCAGGTCACGGAGCCGATCATGCACGGCGCCCACCTGCCGGAGTGGGTGCTGACGGTGGTGCTCGGCGCCCTGGCTCTGGGCTTCCCTGTGGCGCTGATCCTGGCCTGGGTCTTCGACCTGACGGCGCAAGGCGTGCGGCGGACTCCACCGGCCAGGGGTTCGGGCGGGACCTACTTCTCCCGCGGCCGGCTGGCTGCGCTGCTCGTCGGCGCCGTACTCGTCGGCGCGCTGCCGGGTGTCGCCTGGTACCTCTGGAAGCAGTCCGGCGAACGGGAACCGGGAGCGGCAACCGCCGTCGCCACGCCCTCCATCGCGGTCCTCCCCTTCGCCGACATGAGCCCGCCGAAGGACCAGGACTACTTCTCCGAGGGAGTCGCAGGGGAGATCCTCGATGCTCTGTCGCGCGTCCGCGGACTGCGCGTACCCGGCCGCTCGTCGAGCTTCTGGTTCAAGGGGAAGAACGTGGAGCCTGCGGAGATCGCCCGGAAGCTGGGCGTGACGCACCTTCTGGAGGGGACCGTTCAGCGCTCCGGGAGCAAAGTGAGAATCTCCGCCGAGGTCGTGAACGCGTCGAGCGGGGGCCGCGTCTGGAGCCAGACCTACGAGCGGGAGATCGCCGACATCTTCACGATCCAGGACGAGATCGCGCGGTCGGTCGTCCTGGCGCTCGCCCCCGTGCTGCTCGCGGGTAGCGCCCCGCTTCCCTCGTCACGCACCTCCGACCCGGAGGCGTACCGGCTCTTCCTCCTCGGGCGCTTCCTGAACGGCCAGGCGACCCGAGAGTCGCTCGAGCAGGCCGTGGAAACGCTGGAACGCTCGGCCGCCATCGATCCCCGCTTCGCGCCGACCCAGGCGCTGCTCGCCTTCGCTTACGGGAACCTCGCCAACTACCGGAAGGGACAGGAGAGTCTCCGCCTAAGGAAGGCGGCGAAGGCGGCGAGCGAACAGGCGGTCGCCCTGGCGCCGTCCTCCGCCTGGGGCTACGCGCCCCGCGCGTGGTACCGGACGAGCTACGACCTCGACTGGGAAGGGGCAGCTGCCGACCTCGACCGCGGGCTCGCCATCGACCCGGCGAGCGAGTTCATGCTGAACGCCCAGGCCATGTTCCTCCTCAGCCAGGGACGGACCCACGAGGCTGTGGAGGTGCAGCGACGCACCGTGGACCGGGACCCGCTAAGTGCGATCCATACCTTCGTCCTCGCCCTCGCTCTCTTGGAGGACACACAGTACCCGGAAGCGCGGGAGTGGGCGCGGCGAGCCCAGGAGCTCTCGCCAGGCTACCTATCTCCCTACGCCATCCTGGGGTGGGTAGCTCTCAGCACCGGGAACCCTCAGGAGGCCATCGCCAGCTGGGAGAAGCTCCCCGATGGCCCGGGTCGGATCGCCGCGATGGCCGTCGCGCTCAACGCCTTGGGCCGGGAACGTGAGTCGCTGGACGCCCTCGCCCGGCTCGAGCGAGAGCGCCCGGACGCGCTGGGCATCATCGCTGGCGTCCGGGCCTGGAGAGGTGATCTCGACGGGGCGTTCGACGTCCTTCACCGCGCCGTCCGGGAGGAGCGCGGGTCTCTGTGGAACGCGAAGTTCACTCGGCTTCTGCTCCCGCTCCGCGGCGACCCCCGTTTCAGCGACCTCCTCCGCAGGCTGAACCTCCCGGTGGACTGAGGGAAGTCCATGGACCTCGCAGCCTGGTTCCAGGAGCTGAGACGACGGCGCGTCATCCGCGCGTTGCTCGCCTGGGGCCTGGTCTCGTTCGCCGTGCTGCAGGTCGTCGAACCGGTCCAGCACGCGCTGGGTCTCGCGGAGTGGGTGCTCAAGGCGGTCGTGGCGGTGCTGGCCATCGGTTTCCCGGTCACCGCCGGGCTCGCCTGGGCGTTCGACCTGACGCGGAAGGGGGTCGAGCGGACGGAGCCGCCGGAGGGGGCGGACGCGGCTTCTGCGCGGAGGGCGAGGGCCGGTCCGGCAGTGACGCTGGTGGTGGGCGCGCTGCTCGGCGCCGCCGTCGCCGGGTTCGCCGGCTGGCACCTGTGGGGACGCGTGCCGGCGCCCGGTCCCGACGGACGGATCACCATCGTGGTGGCCGACTTCGCCAACGAGACGAAGGACCCGGATCTCGATGGCCTCTCCGGGCTTCTCATCACCTCCCTGGAGCAGTCCAAGAAGTTCAGGGTCTTGACCCGGAGCCGGATGATCGATCTCCTGCGCCAGATGGGCCGGGACAAGGCAGAGCGCATCGACGAGGCGTTGGCCCGGGACGTCGGGGCGAAGGCGGGGGCGACCGCGCTGCTCCTGGCTTCGGTGCGAAAGCTCGACGACGTCTACGCCGTCGAGATGCGTGCACTCGACCCGTCCAGGGACGAGTACCTGTTCACGGTGAGGGAGCAGGCGCGCGGGAAGAGGGGGCTTCTCGAGGTCATCGACCGGCTTTCCGACCGGGCCAGGATCGAGTTCCGGGAGCCCCAGACGGAAATCCAGGCGAACGAGGTGAACGTCGCCCAGGCTGTGACGCCGAGCCTGGACGCCTACCGGCATTACTTCCAGGGCCTGGAGAGGAAGGCCCGGTTCGAAGACGAGGGCGCCTTGAAGGAGTTCCAGGCCGCGCTGGCCATCGAGCCCCGCTTCGCGCTCGCGCTGCTCGAAGTCGCCGAGATGGATGCTCTGTACCTCAGGGAGAGCAAGGGCACGTTCGAGCAGGCTGCCTCGAACGCCGGAGCGCTGCCCGTGAAGGAGCGGGGCCTCGTTCTCGCGGGGGCGGCCTACCGGGACGGACGGCAGGCCGACGCCGCCGCCATCATGGAGCCCCTCGCGCTCCGCTTTCCCGACGACCGCTTCGTTGCCCAAGCCGCCGGAGTCGCCGCCGGGTGTCCACAGGGCATCGCCCACCTGCGGCGGGCGCTGGCTTTCGCCCCGGAGTGGGATCCGGTTCGGACCACGCTGGTCTTCTGCCTGGTGGAGCAGGGGAGGGCGGAGGAGGCGATCGGCGAGGCCGACGCCGCGGAGCGTGCGCGACCGACGAGTGCGAGCGCCACCAACGTCGCACTGGTTCGTTACCAGACGGGCGACGTCGACGGAGCCATCGCCGCGGCCCAGCGCGCAGGCGATCGCGGGCACACGGAACGGAGCCGGGGCATCCTGATCTCCGCGCTCGCAACGCGAGGGGACTTCCAGGCCGCGCGGGCACTGGCCCGCGAATCGCCCGACCACTTGAAGTACCATGAGGCAATCGTGCCTGCCGCGTTGGGGCAGCTGCGCGAGTGCCTGGCCAACCTGGAAGCCTTCGAGCGGTCCAAGGGTACCTACCTGAGAAGCGCGGAGCGATTCCGCCGCGCCGTCGTCTCGGCGGCGCTCGGCAAGCCACCCGGGCCAGGATCCGTTGCACCGCCCTCACCCCCTCTCGACGACTCGTGGAATGGATTCATCACCCTTCTCATCCGGGACCCGGAAGAACTCGCCGCCGGCGTCGGCCGTGTCGGGGCCGAGACGTACATCGGCCGGATGTACCAGGCCTTGCTCACATACGACCGCGGCAATCGTGCGGGGGCGCTCCAGCAGCTCCAGAGCCAGGACCCGAGGCCGGGTGACCTCCAGCTCTACTACCTCGGCCTGTTCGCGTCGGAGCTGGGCCACGACGAGGAGGCGATTGCCGCCTTCCAGCAGTACGAACTCCGAAACCGTCCGTACATTCAAAACATCGCCCGAGCCTGGCTCCTGGCCCGCGGCCGCTACCTCACGGCGCGTTCGCTCGAGCGGCTGGGTCGTCGCGACGAGGCGCGAAGGGTTCTCGAGTTGCAGCTGGCCCGATGGAAAGACGCCGACTCCGACCTGCCGCTGCTCGGCGAGATGAAGGCGCTTTGCAGGCAACTCGACTGCAAGGCTCCCGGAGGCGTGTCTTTCGGCGCAGGCTTGCGGTGAAGGAGGCGAAACGTCGGGCTCGGGAGAACCTACACCCTTGGTTGAATCGTCCATGGTTCCCAACCTGCACCGTCACCGCTGTGCCGTGATGTCGGACTTCGACCCCCGCACCGCCCATGCACGAGCAGTGAGCGGGATCGATCCGTCGGGACCAACTGGCAGGCACGCGCGGATCGCTTCGCGCAGCGCCACGCGTCGGCCCTCGGGCAATGACATTGCGTACGCTATCGCGGAAGCGGGCATGCACGTCGATGGCACGTGTCGCGACTCCGGAGAGGCCCGTCTCCGTGAACAGCGCCTCGAGAGGCGCGGGGGCGCAGCCCGGGAACCGGACGGCTTCGTCGAGGACGGCGTAGTCCCACACGTACAGTGCGATCGTGCTCCCCGGCCGACCCGCTCGCACCATCTCGGCCACCATCTTCGCCGGCTCCGGTACATAATTGAGCACAAGCCCCGAGACGACCGTGTCGAAGGTATCGCCTCTGACCGCAAGCGCCTGCCCGTCGCCCACCTGGAAAGCGGTCCGTGCGCCGGTCACGCGGGCGTCTTGGTTGTGGTCTCCAGGATTCACGCAGGGTTGGCGCAGCAGGCGAGGCAATGCGAGTGCACGCCAGGATGGGTGAGATCTGGATGAAGGTATGGACGAGATGAGGATGAAGCCGGCTGACGGATCGACTGGCTCGACTTCCGGAACGTGCGTCGCCTACGCCACCTGTGCGGAGGGTCTGACTCCCAGCGCTCGCGCCACCTCCGGCAGCTGGTCGGCTCCTTTGTCGCCCACTACAACGTAGACCGGACGCACATCGGGGTAGGCAAGGACTCACCGTGCGGGCGTCCGGTTCGACTGCGAGGCGACCTCTCTCATGCCGCTCCTTACGCCATCGCGCTCACGAATCGTGAAACGGCGAGTCACGCGAGGCACACCCGCTCGACCGCCCCGGTAGCAGTCGCAGGCTCACGTCGTCGCCGGCACCGTCTTCGGGTTCGGGCCGTACTGGTTCTGGCTCGCCTGCCCCTCCTGGACCGCGAACACGAGCAGCACGATGGCTCCGATGAGCGGGATCAACGCCACCAGCAGCCACCAACCGCTCCGATTGGTGTCGTGAAGCCGTCGGACGGAGACCGCCAGGGATGGGACAAGAACGGCAAGGCTGTAGATGGTGGTGAGAATCATCGGGACGTGGATGATCCTCTCCGCGATGCCCAGGACGATGTAGGCGAGGAGGTTGACCAGCACGAACATCCAGTACTCGGTACGGCGAGCACGGCCGTTGAAGTCCGCGTACTTCTTCAGCACCTGAAGGTACCAGTTCATGGAGATCCTCCACGCCATAGGCGCACGAGAGTGTCAGTTGAGCCTGGCGCTGAACTTGATCGCCGTGACCGGCTTCGCGGAGGTGGTCGCGTCCATCTCGAACATCGGCGCGCAGCTCGCCGCGCCCTCGACTTCCCTTGCGCTGAGCTTCGTCACCGTGAGACCGCACCTGGATTGCCGGAAGTTTCCCTTCGAGGTGCCCCCGGCCTTGCCCTGGGTGCTGAAGGCGAACTGGAATCGGTTCTCGTTCCTCGCGTCGACGAAGTCCAGGGAGACCAGTTGCAGCAGCGGGTCCTTGGAGATTTGATTGATCTCGACCTGGTTGAGCGGAAGCTCCACGGCGATTGCACCGTGCATGAAGGTGACCTTGCCGGTGCCGTTGGCGGGCGGCGGCGGCTTGGGCTCGCCCCATCCTGGAGGCGGAGCCGTGCCTTCGGCGAGGGCGGACAAGGAGGCTGAAACGAGCGCTGCAGCGGCGACCGTCCGGAGCGTCATTCGATCCTCCCGAGTGTGCCATCCGAATAGAACTTTCGGTCAATCTCCGTGATGACCGAAATCAACGCGCCGGTTCCAACCCCTTGCGGGGCGCTCCGCTGGCCGTCCGCCCCCGTGCCCAGGCAAGACCCAGTCGATGGCTCCATCGCGGACGGGGTTGTGGCGAACCACAAGTTGAAATCCTCGGTCCCAGGGCGGGTTGGCGCTCAGCCGCCCGACGCGGGGATCGTGCCGACGATCTGCTGGGTTGCGCGGTCGACTTTGGACACGCTCAGGTCGACGTTGAGTACATAGGCCGTCTTGCCGTCTCGCGTGAACACGATGGCTTGCCGTGGCTGGTTGAAGCCCGTGATGGTGGCGACGACCTTGAGCGTCGGGACATCGATCACCGAGACCGTGTTGTCGCCCAGGTTGCCGACGTACACGAAACGGCCGTCGGGGGAGAGCGCTGCGCCATACGGTTCCTTGCCGACCGGCACGGTGCTCAGGATCTCGCGCCTGGCGATGTCGACCACCGCGATGCTGTTGCTGCCGCTGTTGGCGGCGAACAAGGTCTTGCCGTCGGCCGTGACCGAGATCGCCCGGATCATCTTGAAGCCGGTGATCTCGCCAATGATCTTGTTGGTCGACGTATCGACGATGGCGATCTTGTCGCCGAGGAAGTTGGTGACGTACAGCGCCGTGCCGTCTGGGCTCAGGCGCACGCCCTGACGCGGTTGGGCGAAGCCAGTGATCACGGCGCGGGCCTGATTCGTGGTGATGTCGAAGCGCGTGACGGTGCTGCTGGCCTGATTGTTGACATAGAGCGTGCTGCCGTCCTTGCTCAGTGCAGTGCCGAAGGCGCCGGGGCCCGCCGCAATGGGGGCTTGCGCCTGAAGGCTGGCGGTGTCGATCTTGGCGATGGTGCCCAGGCTGCTGTCGGACACGTAGAAGGCCTTGCCGTCGGGGGCGAAGACGATGTTGCGTGGCGTCACGTAGCCGCGCAGCACACCGCGCACCGCACCGGTCAGCAGGTCGTAGACGACCACGTCGGGCCGTTCGCTGTAGGAGACGACGGCGGTGGTCTCGTCGGGGCTGAGCGCGAGCGAGTTGTTGCGGATGGCGCCGTCGAAGGTGACGCGTGCGGCGTTTGTGGGTGCCGTCGCGA
>Ga0315276_10002608_pt1 | contig 16526 bp, 13 predicted proteins | sample YL17G05_0_MG_FD_204542 | JGI IMG/M metagenome (GOLD analysis project Ga0315276, IMG submission 204542) | Sediment microbial communities from Yellowstone Lake, YNP, Wyoming, USA - YL17G05_0 | ecosystem: Environmental > Aquatic > Freshwater > Lake > Sediment | place: USA: Wyoming | collected... | reverse complement strand
CCCTGGCCTTCGGCGGCGGTCCCTCCGCCGTAGGCGCCCACGATCCAGGGGAAGGATCCCGCACCGTTGGTGCCGATCGGGATATCGGTGACGATGTCACCGACCCCGGCACCGTCCTTCCTAAGCATCAACTTCACCTTCGTGTTGTTGGGAATCCCCGAATAGGTCCAGGTGATGTTCTGGGTCTTGCCCAGCTCCCAACTCTCGCCGCCATTGGGCGACGTGATGGTCACGCTTTGCGCGAAGACCGCGCGCGCGATAAAAATACAGCCGGCGACGAAACATAACGCTTTTCTCATTAGGACTTCCTTCTCCTCTTGCCGATCAACGCTAGAATGGGGGACGAACGCTCGCCCGCCCGGGCTCGACGGCCCTTAAAACGATATTGTTCGCATCGGGGGCAGCCTTGTCAAGCGGCTTTCCGGACTTTCCGAAAAGAGGCTCCACGAATCCGGTCTCGATCCATGGAAAACCCTGGGCTTGACAGCCTTCGGCTCCGTTTGTTAAGGTGAGGCGATTGGAGGAAACATGAACCATCGTGCGATCCCCGTATTCGTTCTCATCGTGGCCCTCATCGGCGCGGGCGCCGCGCCCGCCGCGGCCCAGGACACGAAGCGTAACCTCACCGTGGACGACCTCTTCCAGATCAGGGATGTCCATGACCCGCAGGTCAGTCCCGACGGCAAGTGGGTGGCCTACGCCGTTTCGACCACGATCCTCAAAGAGGAGAAGTCGGAAACCCAGGTCTGGATGATCCCGTTCGCGGGAGGCGAACCGGTCCCGATGACCGCCAAAGGCGGCTCGGCGTCGCGGCCGCGCTGGAGCCCCGACGGGAAATATCTCTCGTTCCTCGCCGCGCGCGGCGAGGGCAAGACGCAGGTCTGGCTGCTTGACCGCCAGGGCGGAGAGGCCCAACAGCTCACCGAGGTCCCCCAGGGCGTCGGCTCCTACGACTGGTCGCCCGACGGGACGCGGCTTGTCCTCGAGGTCCAGGACCCCTCCCCGGAGGATGTCGCTGCCCAGAAGGACGAACAGCAGGGCGTGAAGCCCGCCCGGGCCCGCACCCAGCCCCCCTGGGTCGTCGACCGCCTCCAGACGAAGCGCGATTACGTCGGCTACCTCGACCACCGGCGGGTCCATCTCTATGTCTTCGACGTGAAGGCGAAAAAGCTCGCCCAGGTCACGAGCGGCGATTATGATGACGGCAGTCCCGCCTGGTCCCCCGACGGCCGGTTCATCGCGTTCGTCAGCAACCGGGACAAGGAACCCGACGCCACCTTCAACACCGAGATCTGGCTCGTCGCCTCCGATAACCCGGACCAGGGCAAGACGCTGGTCCGCCTGACGAACAATCCCGGCGAGGATGAAGACCCCGCCTGGAGCCCCGACGGGAAGTCCGTCGCTTACGTCACCAACATCGCTCCGGAACTGTTCTGGTACGCGACGAGATACCTGGCCGTCGTCCCGGCCAAAGGCGGCGCGCCCCAGCTGCTGACGCGGAAGCTCGACCGCAACGTGAGCTCCCCGCGCTACGCCCCCGACGGCCGGTCCATCTACTTCAGCCTGGAGGATAGCTGTGAGCAGAGGCTGGCGCGCATCCCCGCCGCGGGCGGGGACGTCATCTCCGTGATCGACGGGCCCCGGGCCCTCCGCGCCTGCGTCCTGGCCAAGGACGGGACTCCCGTCGCTCTGATCTCCGAGCCCATGTCCCCGGGGGAGATCTTCGTCGCCGAACAGGGCAAGAACCCGAAACTGCGTCGGCTCACGAAGACGAACGACACGCTCCTGGCCACGATCCGTCTCGCCGAGGCCGAAAAGGTCGGGTTCAAGAGCGCCGACGGGACGGACGTCGAGGGCTTCCTCTACAAGCCGCCGGCATTCAACCCGGACCTGAAGTACCCAACCCTGCTCCGCATCCACGGCGGGCCTACGGCCCAGTTCGACTACAGCTTCGACTCCGAGCCTCAGATCTTCGCGGCCAACGGCTACCTCGTGGTCCTCGTGAACCCGCGCGGTTCGACCGGACGCGGCCAGGATTACTGCCGGACGATCTTCGCGGACTGGGGCAATAAAGACACCGAGGACGTCCTCGCCGGCGTGGACTACGCCGTCGCCAGGGGCATCGCCGACCCGGACCGGCTCGGGGTCGGCGGCTGGTCCTACGGCGGCATCCTGACGAACTACGTCATCAGCAAAACGACCCGCTTCAAGGGAGCTATCTCCGGCGCGGGCGGGATCCTCTGGGCGGGGTCATTCGGCCACGACCACTACCAGCGCGAATACATCGCCGAGCTAGGCGAACCCTGGAAGAAGCGCGAGGTCTGGGACCGGGTCTCCTCGGTTTTCTACAATATCGAGAAGATCACGACGCCGACCCTGATCATGGGCGGAGAGGTCGACTGGAACGTGCCCATCCTGAACAGCGAGCACCTCTACCAGTCGCTCCGCCAGCTCGACCGGACGACCCAGCTCGTCGTCTATCCGGCCCAGCATCACGGCATCCGTAAGCCGTCCTACCAAAAGGACGTGCTCGAGCGCTATCTCGCCTGGTACGACAAATACGTGAAGGGCGGGAGCCCGAGCGCCGCCAAATAGGTCCGCGAAGCGCATATCCGGGGGACGAGTCTTTCTTCCAGGCCCGTCCCCCTTTTTTTGTCCTTCTACGAACTTCGGTGAATAGTCTGGGCGATGAGGGCCGCCCTGAAGCCCCCCCTTAGCGGAGGGGGGACCCTCCCTTCAGGTGGGGGGAACCGCCAGGATTTGTTCCCGGGGTCGGGGGGCAAGGGGCGACCCTCATCGCCATCCGTCTTGCATCGGAACGGGGTTCTCGACAAGAATGGAGGTAAAGGAAGCGCCTGCGCCGGACGTAGATACCTATGAAGGACGGACCGATGACAGACAGCGAACTCGTCCGGGAATGCCTCGAAGGGAGGACGGATTCCTTCCGGGGCCTCATGGACCGATACCACGATCCCGCCATCGCCATCGCCATCAACATCCTGATGAACCGCGAGGACGCGGAGGACGCCTGCCAGGATGCGTTTCTGAAGGCCTACCGCAAGCTGGGCACCTTCGACGCCGGCCGGAGCTACAAGAATTGGTTCTACGCCCTGGTTTCCAACCACTGCCTGGACCTGGTCCGGAAAAGGACGCGTTTCAAAGGATTCCTCGGCCGTTTCCGCCACGAGGTTCCCGGCGTGTCCTCGGCCGAAAGGAAAGCCGGGCGGAACGCCGAAGGACTGGATTTCCGATACCTCCGGCCGCTCGCGCCGAAGGAACGTACGGCCCTGTCCCTCTGGGCCCAGGAAGGATACTCGGCCGCGGAGATCGCCGCCGTCCTGGGATGCTCGCCCAACACGGCCGCGGTCCATCTGCACCGCGCCAGGGTCAAGCTCAGGAAGCTCATGAAGGAGACAAACGATGCGAAGAACTAGGCATAGCGGCGACGAAAACGATAACGGGCTCGCCACCCTGGAAGAGGCCCGGAGGGCCACGATCTCCTCCGATCAACTGAAGGACGTCAGGGATTTCTGGCCGGGATTCGCGGCCGCGGTCCGGGAAGAGCGGGGGAAAAGGCCCGGATGGCCCGCCGCTCGGCGGGCCTGGCGCTTGGCGTTGGGGACCGCCGGAATTTTGGCCGTCGTCGGGATCGTCGTCCTTGTCCCGATGCTGTCCCGAAGGCATCCGCTTCCGGCCGCCCGCGTCGAAAGCCAACTCGCGTTCCGCGTCGATTCCGTCACGATCGAAGAGAAGCCTGCGCAGGCCTTCATCTTCCATACACAGGACCCGGACATCAGCTACGTCTGGGTCGAACGACAACTTTAAGGAGTCCACAATGAGAATCAAAGGTTTTTGGGCGATCCCGGGCTTCCTCGTCGCGTTATCCGCCCTGCCCCTCACGGCGTCGGACCGCCTCGAGATGAAACTCAGGGTCTTCGAGGGCGCCCGGCAGGGCACAATTTTGCCCCCGGAATCCGTAACCACGTCCTACATCCGACCCACCTTGACCGCAAGCCTGGAGATCCAGGCCGGGGCGGGGCCGGACAAGGAAAAAGAGCAGATCCAAAGGGTCTTCAACCTCCGCGACGCGACCCTCCTGACCGAGGCCGACCTCGTCATCGGGGAAGGCGGTCAGTCGCCGGATTCGGTCCGACACTTCTTCCGCCTGAACGGGAACGCGTTCATGATCATCGTCCTCCTCAAGGAGTCGGGCAACCCGAACCGCTTCCTGGTCCTGTTCAACGAGATGGAGGCGGACAAGGCCAAGAATATCCTGACGACCGAGATGCTTCTGGCCGGAGGGCATAGGGCCGTCTTCGGCTTCGAGGACCGTCAGGGGAAGCCCTATTTCTGCTCGTTCCACATCACGGGGCCGCCCGACCGCATCCTTCCGCCGCCGCCTCCTCCTCCCCCGGCGCCGCCGCTGTCTCGCGAGCTCAAAAAGTCCCTCGGAGAGTTCGAGTCCGGCGCGGTCAAGGCCTGGAACGAGGTCAAGCCCCCGCGCCTCATCAAGTCGGTCCAGCCCGTCTATCCCGAGGAGGCCCGGAAGGGCGGCGTCACGGGCGCCGTCGTCCTGAACGTGAGGACGGATAAGCAGGGCAACGTCAGCCGGGTGATCGTCCTCAAGTCGGACGACGAGAGACTCATCCAGGCCGCCATAGACGCCATCAAGCAGTGGAAGTACGAGCCCTTCATCCAGGACGGCCAGGCGAAGGAGGTCGTCTTCACGGTCACCGTCCAGTTCAAGCTCCAATAGCCTCTCAAGCGTCCTCGAGGGGACGCCGGCCCGCTCAGGGGCGCGTCCCCTCTTTCTTCCGCCCTCGCCCCGCCTCGCGCGGGTTTCATCACACCGTAGACCTCGTGTTTGATACGTTCGACACCACCCACCCCGTATTTTTAAGTGGGTTGTGCTCAGGTTCAACCATGAGCAACCCCCGGGCTTTGCAGTCCTCATTCGCTTCGCGAATGAGGACTGCAAAGCCCGGGGAGCCGAACGGGTTGATTTCCCGTCCCCCGGGTGCTAGTGTAGTCTTCCCGATACGGACGCGAAAAATATGATCCTTGGACAAAGACCCGGCTGGCTCGTTCTGGCGGCGGCCATCTGTTCCGCGGCGCCCGCGTTTGCCCAGGAGAGACCCGAGGAGGTCCGGGGGCACGGCGTCACGGTCACGTCGGTCACGCTGGCCGTCACGGTCCAGGACGGGCGGGGTCGGTACGTCAACGACCTGACGCAAGCCGATTTCACCGTCACCGAGAACGGCGCCCCGCGGACGATCACCCGCTTTTCCCGCGATTTCAACGCGCCCTTGAGCCTGACCATCCTCCTGGACGTCAGCGGGAGCATGGCCCTCCAGGACAAGATGGCGGAGTGCCGGCAGGCGCTCGGCCGCTTCGTCGCCGGCCTGCTCAAGCCCTCGGACGAGGCCGCCCTGCTCATCTTCGCGGACGGTGAGGTCGAAGTCGCCGCCGGGTATTCCGAGGACAAGACCCGCCTCCTGGAGGTTCTGGCGAGGACGGAGGCCTACGGAAAGACGGCCTTGAACGACGCCGTCGCGGCCTCCCCCGAGTACGCGCGAAAGGGGCGGCACGAAAAAAAAGCCCTCCTCCTCGTCACGGACGGCATCGAGAACGACAGCCAATATTCTCCGGCCCAGGCCGCCGAGGTCGCCAGGAAGGTGGATGTCCCTATCTACACCGTGGGCTACAGGATCCCGCTCGACGAACAGTATCTCAGCAAGCACAAGCGGGCCCCCGGGCTGACGTCCGCCGGGATCGTCGAGTCCCTGGAGAGCTTCTCGAGGGCCACCGGGGGGAAGGCCTTCTTCGCGAATACGGCGGCCGATCTGGGTGTGGCCCTGGGAGAGGTCCGGCGGGAAACGGGACATCAGTACATTCTGGGTTACACCTCGCACTCGAGCCTGGAGGACGGATTCACGAAGATCCGGGTCCTCACGAAGAGCCGGAAGCATCGGGTGCGGGCCCGCGAAGGCTATTGATGCGTTCGCCGGCGCCAAACCCGGATCTTCAAATCGGGGTAAAAAAGCGCCGCTCAGTATCAACCCTGAGCATGCCCCGGGCTTCAGACCGCCCGGGGGCCGAATGGGTTGATTTTGAATTTGCCCCAAAGTAGCCTATAATACAGCTTGATATTTTGCCCGGGCCGGAATAGGCCGGGTCCAAAGGAGGCATTTATGAGAGAAAAAAGAATCCTTGCGGTCGCCGGAGTCCTGATGATGTCGTTCATCATTGCCGCGACCGGCTGCGTCACCAAGAAAAGTTTCCAGACCGAGATAGCGGCCCTGGACAAGAAGGTCGAGGGCGTGGGGACGTCTGTCGAGGAGAGCCAGAAGAGGATCAAGGAACACGACGAGCGCCTGGCTTCGATCGGCTCGCTCATCACCCAGCACGATTCCCAGTTCGTCACCGTCGACGGGAAGATCGAGGACGTCAAGAAGATGGTCCGGGGCAATCTGATCTTCACGGAGACCTTGAAGAGCTCCGACGCGAAGTTCAAGTTCGACAGCGCCGAGCTCTCTCCCGAAGCCCAGGCCGCTCTGGACAAGTTCGTCGAGACGCTTGTCGCCCTGAACCGGGGTGTCTATTTAGAGATCCAGGGGCACACGGATAAGACCGGAGAAGAGAGCGTCAACATCTTCCTCGGGAAGAAGAGGGCCGACGCCGTGATGAACTATCTCTACATGAAGCACCACATCCCCCTGCACCGGATGGAGACGATCAGCCTCGGGAGCTCCATGCCGGTCGCCGACAACGCCAACCGCGACGGGAGAGCGCAGAATCGGCGGGTGGATATTCTCGTCTACGAATAAGACCGGGCAGGTTCCCGCGCCGGGCCATGAAAACGAGTGTCTCCGGTGTCGTCATCGAGTGCGTCGAGGGGGACATCTCCGCCCAGGACGGGTTCGCGGCCGTCGTCAACGCGGCGAATGACCATCTGACCCCGGGCGGCGGGGTGGCGGGGGCGATCCACCGGGCGGCCGGCCCCGAGTTGGCCGCCGAGTGCGCCTCGTTGGCGCCCATCCGCCCCGGTGAGGCCGTGATCACAGGCGGGCATCGCCTTCCGAACCGGTACGTGATCCACTGCCTGGGCCCCGTCTACGGGAGGGACGAGCCTGCGGCGGGAATCCTGGCGGCCTGCTACAGGAACTCGCTCCGTCTGGCCGAGCATCGCAAGATCGATTCGATCGCCTTCCCGGCCATTTCGACGGGAATCTTCGGCTATCCTCAGGAGGAGGCCGCCGAGGTGGCCGTCACAACCGTCCTCGGCAAGGTCCCCTCCCTCGCACACGTGAAGAGGATACGATTCGTCCTTTACTCACGATCCGATCTCGAGGTCTGGGAGCGGGCCCTGGGCCGTCTTCTCCCCCCTACCTGAACGGGATCGCGCCTTTCTTCAGGTACGGCTCGGCCGCTTTGAGAGCCAGGTCCGCCGCGTCCGCGTCGCCGCGGTTGCACAGGACGACGACTGTGACTCCGTCCTCGACGAAGCGCTCGATCGCCGTCCGGAACCCGACGGTCTCTCCGTAATGCCAAGCGCGGGCGTGCCCCTTCCACGGGTTGAGGAACCAGCCGAACCCGTAGGCCGCGGGCGTGCCGTCGGGTTCGACCGGCGGGCCTGCCGGAGCGACGGCGGGAGTCATCGCGAGCTCCCACTCCGCGGCATTGAGCAGAGAGTGCTCACGAAGCGCCGCGTCCCACCGGGCCATGTCGCGGAGGGACGAATAGACTCCTCCGTCACCCAGGGTCGCCGACGTCGGGCTCTGGTCCGTCTCCCGCCACTTCCCGCTTTCAAAGGAGTGGCCATAAGCCCGCATCGGCACCTCGTTCGTGCCCCGTTCGTAGGCTACCGTCCCGTTCATCTTCAGGGGCGCGAAGATCCGGTCGCGCAGGAACCGGCCGAACGGCAGGCCCGAGACCTTCCCGACGACAAGGCCCAAAACGACGTACCCGGAGTTGCTGTATTCCCAACGCGTTCCCGGGGGGAACTTCCCGGCGGTCTGGCGCTCAAGCAGGGCGAGGACGCCGGCATCCGTAATCTGGGCTTCCTCGACCGGGACCGACGGGTCCGGCGGCGCCATGAGATTCTCGTAATCAGGGAGCCCGGACCTGTGCTGGAGCAGGTGGCGGATCGTGATGTCCCGGCCGTAGGCGGGGAATTCCGGAAAGACGGACGTCAGGGGATCGTCATAGCGCAATCCGCCGCCCCGGACAAGGAGGCAGACGGCCGCCACCGTGAACTGTTTCGTCACCGAAGCCAGGCGGAAGTTCGTCCGCTCGTCGATCGGGCGCATCGTCCGCAGGTCGGCGACGCCGATGCCGCGCTCGAAAGCGACCCGCCCGTCTTCGAGGACGAGAACCGCCGCGCCCGGCGTCCGGTCGGAGGCCATACCCGCGAAGACCTCTTCCACGCGCTTCGCCCTCGAATCCGCGCCTGACGGACGCGCCAAGGATATCATCATCATGGCCATGGCCAGGACCTCCCGGATCCATCTGGGCTTCCTCATACCCGCCAAATGGTAGGACAATAGCGCTGAATATGTCAAACATAGGACCCCCTTCCTTTCGAGCTCGAATCGCTCTTCTTCGGAGCAACCTCCAAGCCGCTTCAGGCCGCCGGCCGTCATCAGCGTTTAAAGCTCGATTGGTACGTTCGCTGGCGCCAAACGCCGATTTGCAATTCTTTGCAAATCGGTGTTAAAGCGCCGCTCAGTATCAACCCTGAGCATACCCCGGGCTTTGCAGTCCTCATTCGATTCGTGAATGAGGACTGCAAAGCCCGGGGAGCCGAATGGGTTGATTCCCGCCGACACGTGTGCTAAACTCCCCGCGGCCATTCGGCCGGATATCCGGCGAAAGCGAACCCAGGAGGGATCTATGGACACCGAAAAGAACGGGCCGAAGACCGTCGTGCCGGAAGAAAATCTCATTCCCGTAAGTGACCATTTGAAGCGTATGACCGATATTCCCGCCTCGCGCATGTTCCTGATCAACAAGAGCCTGGCCGTTTATCTCAAACAGCATCCGGACGCTGAAACCTTCGACGCGTCCCAGGGGGACGGCGGGGCCAGCCTGCCCGGAGTATCTCCGGAACTTCTGCAGAAGGCCGCCGACCTTCAGCGGGCACACGGCACCGCTTATGATATGCCCTTCGGTACGGAGGCTTACCGCAAGTCCGTCATCGAAAACTATTGGAAGCTGGACGCGGCCTCGGGCCTCGGGCCGACGAACATCCTGGCCGCGGTGGGCGGCCGCGACGCCCTGGCTAAAGCGTACTCGGCGATGCTGGCCCTGGGGCACGGCCGGTCCGGGGACATGATCATCGTCAGCCGGGTTCCGTGGATCTCCTACAATTGGGGGCCCTACGGCGTCGGGGCCAACGTCCTGCTGGCTCCCGGGCAGGCCGAGGAAGGCTGGGCGTACACGGAGGACGGCCTGGAGGCCTGCGTCCGGTTCGCCGAGCGCGGCGGCCGCAAGATCGCCGGCATCATCGTCACCTCTCCGGACAATCCCACCGGAAACGTGATCTCAACGGAACGGCAGGTGCGGTTAGGCAAGGCCGCTTTGCGCCTCGGTGTGGCCTATGTCCTCTATGACTGGATGTATCACTATATCGCCGAGGAACCCCCGATGGACCTGAACAAGTTCTTCCAGGCGTTCGAGCCTTCCGAGCGGGCCCGCCTTATTTTCCTGGACGGCATCACAAAGTCCCTGGGCGCATCGAACGTCCGGAACTGTCATCTCGTCGCCGCTGAGCCGGTGATCAAGTGGATCACGGCCCGGGCTTCGCATACGGTCATCCCCTCGTTCTATTCGATGGCCGTGGCCATGGCGGCCTATCAGATGGGCTACGCGGAGGCGTGTCGTTCGATCGTCGAACCGACCAACGCCAGCCGGCGGGCCCTGCGGGCGTTTCTCTCCGAGCACAGGTTCACTTCGATCCTCGGTCAGGGTTACTACGCATTCATCCACGTCGGTCAGTGGCTGAGGCATAAGGGCTGGGCCGACACCGAGCCCCTTGGACAATACCTCGCTGAAAAATGGGGCGTCGCGACCGTTCCCGGAATCTACTTCTCCCCCTTCGGAGGGGACTGGATCCGCTTCTCGTATGCGACACCGGTCGAGAAGACCCTGGGAGCGGCCAAGCGTCTCTTGGAGGGGCTGGATGCGCTCCTCGCCGAATGACGTCGGCCGATTCGCCGAAAAATACCTGCTCGCCCGCGAAGAGGCCCTCAAAAGCCACGCGGCGAGGGGAACGTGCGGGCTCGAACTCGAATGGAACATGCTGGACTCCGAACTGCGGCCCCTGGGGACCGTGGGGTCGGGCCCCGAGCGGCGGTCGTTCGTCGACGTCCTGAGGTCGGATTTCCTCCCGGAATGGCTGGCCGAGCGGAGCCAGCTCGAGGTCTTCCATTGGATGATCGAATGGGTCACCCGGCCCTATTACTCTCCCGCGGGAGCGGTTTACGAGTCGAGGCTTCTTGAAGCCTGCCTTCTCAACGCCCTGGCCAGGGCGGGTCGCGCGTTCGGCGAGCGCCTGTACGCGTTTCAGGGGAATCTGCTGATTCCCGTCGAGGTCGATCACGACTCGATCCCCGGGGGCTGGAACCTGGCCAAACGGAGGTATCTCGAGCGCTGCGTTGACCTCCATGGCTCCCATCTGGCCACCGCGGGGATCCATGCCAATCTGTCGCTCCCCGAGCCGCTACTGGCCTGGGACTTTATGCACTTGTCCCCGTCGGAGAGGGGCGACGGCCATCTCGACGGCTACAAGAACAGGGTGTACATCGAGGGGACGCGGCTGATGAGGGCTTATGCGGCCCTTTTCATCGCGGTATCCGCGGGCACGCCCTTTCGGGCCGAAACCCGAAACGGCCTGCCCGTCGTCGTTCTCACGGAATTCGATTCCGTGCGGAACATGACCTTCCCGAGCCCGGAAAACATCGACCTTCCGGACCTCTACCGCTCCCATGCCGACTACCTGCGCATATCGTACGACCTGGTTCGTCGGGGGATCCGGTTCGGGAACAACAATTGGACCGCTGTCCGGGCGCGATCGTTCGCCGACCCCGTTGAGCGGCTGATCGCGATCTCGAGCGATCAGCTGCACGACATCTACCGCCGAGGCCTCTACGCTTCGAACGAAACGGAGCCGGCGGAGGAGATGGCCGATCGGATCATTGTCCAGAACCTCCTGGCTCGGATCGACCTGCCGATGGCCCGGGTCGAGGTGCGTACGGATGAAGGCGGCCACCCCTTGGATCAGGACATCGCCGGGTTGGCTTTGAAAGAGCTTCTGCTCATCGCTTTTTATGCCGACCCGACGTTCGGCAGGGCCTTCCGCTACGACGCCGAAGACCTGGCCCGCGCCCGGCGCAACGAACGGCGGGCAGCCGAGGCCGGATTGAGAGCCGAGATCGAGGATCCCTTTTCCGGCAAGACGACCCCCATGCGCGAGTTCTTGGGCCGGACGCTCCAGGATCTGGGCCCCCTGGCAGAAGCGCTGGGGAAAAAGGACCTTTTGGAACCGCTCGAGGCGCTCGCCGCTGGGGCCCCCAATACCGCGGAGCGGATCCGGGACAAGGTCCGGAAGGAGATCGGTCCGGATCTCGTCGTGCCGCCCGAGCTTCTTAAACAGATGGCCGTCGCAAGAGAAGAAGAAGTGTCGCGCGACGTGGAGCGGATCGCTTCCGAGCTCGTCGGCCAGGACGGGGATTCGGCCAAGGGTCAGGAGCTCCTCGGCCGGGCCAGGGATCAAGCCAAGCGCGAACCCGGCGCGCCCGTGCGCTTCCAGCCTTCGGCCGGGGCATGGCTGGAGATCCGCTATCCCGATAGGACGGCCGAGATCGTTGACCTGGCTAAGAAACTCATCCGGATCCCTTCGGTCACCAACGCGCCCTCCGGGAAGGAGAGGCTGGATGACGTCCGGAGGACGGCGACGCTCATCGACGATTACCTACGGCAGGCCGGTCTCGAAGTCCGGGTCATCGATAAGGGGAAGTACCCCGCGATTCTGGCCACTTTCCCGGGAAAGCCCGACGCCCCGGTGATGTTGAGCGGCCATTTCGATGTCGTCGAGCCCGATCCCGATGACTCACAGTTCGAGCCGCGGGTCGAAGGCGACTACCTCTGGGGTCGGGGGGCGGCCGACATGAAGACCGTCGCGGCGACGTTTATCGTCTGGATGAAGGACATGCGACGGTCGGGACAGGAGTTCCCGGCGGTCAATCTTCTCCTCGTCGGGAACGAGGAGATCGGGGAGGGGGAGCCGACAGGAACCCCTCACGTCCTGCGCGAGCTTGCCCAGGAGAACGGATATGCCCCCAGGCTCCTCATCGCCGGCGAGAGGACGGGGGAACGAGGGGATGAGCTGATGGGCGAGGTCTGCGTGGAGAACCGCGGACTCGTCCGCCTCGAGATCATCGCCCGGGGCAAGAAGGCCCATACGGGAATGGCCGCGGCCCCCATGGACCTCAGCGCCAGCCTCTTTCGAGCCCGGGACGAGCTCTCGCGTCTGTTCGAACGTCACCTGACCCTCAAGGGCGAAGGCGGTTGGCAGTCCCAGGTCCGTTTCCCGTTCATCCGGGTGGGCGAGGCCGGGATCTTCAACGTGACGGCCGACTCCGGGGTCCTCGGAATCGAGATCCGGTCCATTCCCCAGGACCGCATCGCGCCGCTCGTCTCCAAGGTCGAAGAATATTGTACGGGACTTCAGTTGGGGCTTGAGATCGTCGCCTCCGAAGACGGGATCATCTGCGGCCGCGACAATCCCTATCTTGGCCATCTCCTGGCTGCCGTCAGGGGGACATTCGGGAGAGAACCCGCCCTGGGGCGAAAGCTCCCGGCTACGAGCGCCAGGTTCGCCCCGGACGGCCAGGGAGTCGTCTGGGGTCAGACCGGGATCGGACCGCACGCCCACAGCGAACGGCACTTCATCCCGAGCATCGAGCCCTATTACAACTGCCTTTGCCGTCTCGCCGAGAAGCTCCGCTAAGCGAAAAAACTTGCCCTGGGCCTCACTTGGTGCCCCGCCCATCGCCGCTCCCCGGCCTTCCTAGCTGCGGACGAAAGCGACCGGGGATGGTTCAGCTGACTTTCTTGCGGAACCGGAGGACGCTCAGGGTCAATATCGCGATCCCGAAAGCGAGCATGGCCAGGCCCTGGCCCCAGAGCTCGTGAAGGCCCACGCCCTTCAGGTAGATGCCGCGGATGATGACGAAATAGTAACGGAGCGGGACGAGATAGGTCACGGCCTGGATGATCTTGGGCATGTTCTCGATGGGAAAGGCGAAGCCCGAGAACATCATCATGGGCATCATGAAGAAGACCGCCGTCAACATGGCCTGCTGTTGGTTCGAAGAGACGGTCGAGATGAAGAGTCCCAGGCCGAGCGTCGTCAGCATGAAGACGAGGCTTAGCCCGAAAAGCAGGAGGACGCTCCCCCGCATCGGGACCCGGAACAGGAAATGGATGAGGCTCATGATCAGGGCCACGTCGACGATTCCGATGATCAGGAAGGGGAGGAGCTTTCCGGCCAGGAGCTCGAACGGGCGGATCGGCGTGACGACGAGCTGTTCCATGGTCCCCATTTCCTTCTCGCGCACAATGGCCATCGAGGTCAGCATCATGGTCATGACCATCAGGACGAGGCCGAGGACCCCCGGGACCATAAAGTTGCGGCTCCTGAGCTCCGGGTTGTACCAGACGCGGACCTCGGGCTTGACGCGCACCGGTCGGACCCCGAGCACCCAAAGCCGGTCGAGGATACCGGAGACAAGGCCCTGGGCGTATTGCGACACGATCATCGACACCGTGCTCACGCCGATCGTGGCCGACTGGCTTTCCGACCCGTCCACGATGATCCCCACGGTCGCCGGCTTTCCCGCGGCGATAACATTCGCGAAACCCCGCGGAACGACGATGGCGACGGAGGCCTCCCCCTTCTCCATGAAAAGGTCGATCTCGCCCGGCGCCCCCGCGGTCCCCGCCAAGGCAAAATAGCCGGAGTTCAGGAACCGGGAGACGAAGTCTCGGCTCGCCGCGGTCCCGTCCTGATCGCAGACGACGGTCGGGATGTCCTTGACGTCGAGGTTCGCGGCGAATCCTAGGAGCAGCAGCTGGAGGAGCGGGGCGATGAACAGGATGGGGATGAGCTTGGGGTCCCGCCGGAGCTGGATGAACTCCTTGCGAATGATGTGCGAGACCCGGCTCATCGTGATCCCCTCCGCCGCTTTCGTCCTCCCCCTCCCCCTTCCGAGACCGATGTCTTCATCCGGAGCGTGCTCACGCCCAACGTCAGGACGCCGAAGCCGGCCAGATAGAGAAGGTCCTTCCAGATCGCATGGAACCCCGCCCCTTTGAGGACGATGCCCCGGAGCGCGCTCAGGAAGAATCGGGCCGGGATGATGGTCGTGATCGCCTGGATGACATGGGGCATGTTCCGCACCGGGAAGATGAATCCGGACAGGATGAAGGTGGGGAGGAACGTGGACAGGATAGCCAGCTGGAAGGCGACCTGCTGGGTCCAGGTGATGGTCGAGATGAAGAGGCCCTGACCGAGACCCCCGATAAGGAAGAGGGTCATCGTCAGGAGGAGCAGGAAATAATTCCCTCGGATGGAGACCCCGAACAGGACCTTGCCCAGAAGGAGGACGAGGTGCGACGACACGAGGGAAAGGAGGACATAGGGGATGGTCTTCCCGGCGATAAGCTCGAACGGGCGGAGCGGTGAGACCCCGATCTGCTCTATCGTCCCCCGCTCCTTCTCTCGAACGACGGAGAAGGCCGTCGAAACAACGACGATGACCATGAGGATGAAGGCCATGAGCCCGGGGACGAGGAAGTTGGCGCTTCGTAGCTCGGGATTGTACCAGACCCGCGTCGGGGCCTCCAGGGGCATGCGGAAGCCTCTCACGCCCTTTTCGGAAAGCCGCCGGGTCGTCGCCCGGACGGAATAGTTCTGGACGATGGTCCCGATGTAGCCCGCCGCGGTCGAGGCGCTCATGGAATTGGCCCCGTCGACGATGACCTGGATCGGGGCCTCACGGCCGGCCAGGAGGTTTCTGGAGAAGTCGCGTGGGATGATGACGGCCGCCCGGACCTTCTCCTCGCCCATCAGGAGGTCGATCTCCCGCGGGTCGGAAGGCCGGGCGACGACGTCGAAGTACTCGGTCCGGGTGAAGTTCCCGACCAGATCGCGGCTGGCGGCGGTCCGGTCCTCGTCGCAGACGGCCAGGGGGATGTGCTTGACGTCGAAGTTCAGGGCGAATCCGAACATGACCAGGAGGAGCGCCGGAAGGCCGAGCAGGAAACCGAGGGTCCGGCGATCCCGGACGATCTGCAGGACCTCCTTCCGGATGACCGCGCGCAGGCCGCAGAACCTCACCGGAGATCTCCTTCGATGCGGCTGATGAACACGTCCTCGAGCGAAGGCACGATCCTATCCATGCGCCGGGTCTCGATGCCGGCGGAAGCGAGGGCGGCCTTCACCCGCTCCCGGCCCTCGGTCTCGTCGGCGACGCTGACGTGGAGGTAGGCCCCGAAGATCGAGGTTGCGATCACCCAGTCCTCGCCCTGGAGGACCTCCATCGCGTCCACGACCCTGTCGGCGTCGACCTCGAGGATGGGGTTCCGGATGTAGGTCCGTTTCAGCTCGCCGGGGCTCCCGGCGGCGACGATGCGGCCGGCGTGGATGAGGCGGATGTCGTTGCAGTACTCGGCCTCGTCCAGGTAATGCGTCGTGACGAAGACCGTGACGCCCTCGCCGGACAGGCGGTTGATCAGCTCCCAGAAGTTGCGTCGCGACACGGGATCGACGCCACCCGTAGGCTCGTCGAGGAACACGATCTCAGGTTCGTGGAGGAGGGCGCAGCCCAGGGCCAGCCTCTGCCTCCAGCCGACGGAGAGCTCGCGGGCCAGGCTTCGCTCGCGCCCCTTGAGGCCCGCCATCTCCAGGACCCCGGGCATCTTGTCCCTGATCCGCCCGCCGCCGACGCCGTAGACGCCGCCGAAGAACTCGATGTTCTCCTCGACGGTGAGGTCCTCGTAGAGGGAGAATCTCTGCGACATATAGCCGATGCGGGCCTTCACCCGGTCGGGTTCCCGCGCGACGTCGAAGCCGCCGACGGAAGCCGAGCCGGAGGTCGGGCCGAGGAGGCCGCAGAGCATGCGGATCGTCGTGGATTTTCCCGCCCCGTTCGCCCCTAGGAAGCCGAAGATGTCGCCCCGCCGGACGGAGAAGGTCACATGATCGACGGCGGTGAACCTGCCGAAGACCTTCGTCAGTTCGCGGACGTCGATCGAGATCTCCGCCATGATCCTCGGCTCCCTCTCATTCGCCCAAGGCCTTGCTCAGCCTCGCCCTGGCAAGCTCGGCGTCCACGAGGGTCTGGGTGAGGTTCGTCTTCGCCTGGAGGGCCAGGACCTCGGCGTCCAGGACATCGGTATTGAGGGCGACCCCTTCCCGGAAGCGCTCCCGGGCGATGCGGAGGTTCTCTTCGGCCTGGTTCACG
>Ga0315276_10002606_pt1 | contig 16527 bp, 9 predicted proteins | sample YL17G05_0_MG_FD_204542 | JGI IMG/M metagenome (GOLD analysis project Ga0315276, IMG submission 204542) | Sediment microbial communities from Yellowstone Lake, YNP, Wyoming, USA - YL17G05_0 | ecosystem: Environmental > Aquatic > Freshwater > Lake > Sediment | place: USA: Wyoming | collected... | reverse complement strand
CGACGCTGTCCACCGCCAGCGCCGGCAAAGTTCGCACAGACAAGTGCTCGACTTCGCAACCCATGACGCTCACCGCGGTTTCGAACTGGCGGGGGGAAACCCTGAACGCGTCGTATATCACGGTAACGTGGCGCCGGTTCGGGACCATCCAGACTTGCGCGACCCCGTGTATGCAATTCAGTGCGCTGCGCACGCCCCGCAATGCCGGGCCGGAGCCCAGCCCGCTGATTTCCAAGTCCGCTGTTTGCATCGAGGTCAGCATGATCGCCTTATTGAGCCTTCCAGAATACATGACAGAACTTCAATTCAAAATCGCTTCCCTCATCCCCACCCTTCTCCCGGAGGGAGAAGGGCTTTTGCCTCCCTCGCCCTCCGGGAGAGGGAACGAGGGTGAGGGAAGAATGTGTCGTGAATTACGAAAAGATCAATAGTATCCTGCATTATCGAACCACCAGCACCGGCAGCTTGCCGTGCGTGAGCACTTTGTTGGTTTCGCTTCCCAGCACGATGCCCCGGATTCCGCGGCGCCCGTGCGAAGCCATGACGATCAGGTCGCAGCGCGACTTCTTCGCCGCCCGCAGGATGCCTTCGTAAGGGCGCAGCGCCAGACTGAAGCTGGTATCGCAGGCGACGCCGGCTTTGTTCGCTTTCGCCGCGACTTTTTCGAGCATGTGCCGCGCACGCTTTTCCTCATCCGCCTTCCACATTGCCGGCGTCAGCGATTCGGCGGCGACCGGATATTCAGGGAACGGCATGATCGGGTAGTCTGCGGTGGCGTAAAAAGCCGTCAGCCGGGCGCCCACGCTCTTGGCCAGGGCGATCGCAGCGGCCACCCCCTTGTCGGAAAGCCTGGATCCATCGGTGGCAACGAGTATGTGCTTGAACATGATTCCTCTACTGCAAGTATGCACACTGATCGGCCGCACTCCTTGATCTACGTCAACCTTAAGGAATAAAGAAATAACTCGTTCACCGCGGAGGACGCAAAGCGGCGCACGGACACGTTACCGATGAAGTCGGCCGTTTGCGGGCAGTGCGCCGAAGCGCCGCCTCCCGCCCCGGATGGCTACGCCAACGCCGTGTCGGCGGCGCCGGGGGAAAGCCAGACACGAAGAAAACCATGTGGACGTTAAGAACAGGCCCGGTGCCGAAATGACCACCGATACCAGGTATTGACTCTCGAATGTCTTTCTGCTTTTGCCCTTCCTTTGCGTCCTTTGCGGTGAGAGTTTCTTCTCGCCTGGTGTGGAGGCGGGAGCCGGCAGCGGCAGGGTTCAGGCCCGCACCGGCAGCGCCGGGTCGCGCGCCGTGGCCATGTGGCGATAGAACAGACGCTTGACGGCCTCGACGACGAACAGATAGACCACCACCAGGACGACAAGAACGGCGTAGAACAGCGGCGCAGGGGTTTCGAATCCGAAATGGCGTGCCCATGGCAGGAACGGAAAGGCGAAGGCGAGCATCACGACGGCGACAGAGGTTGCGACCAGCGCACGGCTGGGCGCGCTGGCGAACGGATTGCCGCGCGTGCGGATGACGAATATCACCAGCACCTGGCTGACCAGAGATTCGATGAACCAGCCGGTATGAAACAGCGCCTCGCCGGCATGCATCACCGCGAGCAGCACATAAAACGTGAGGAAGTCGAACAACGAACTGACCAGGCCGATCACCAGCATGAAATTGCGGATGAACCGCATGTCCCACACCTGGGGCGTCAGGATCCAATCCTCATCGACGCGGTCCAGCGGCACCGGCACCTCCGAGATGTCGTAGAGGATGTTGTTGAGCAGGATCTGCACCGGCAGCATGGGCAGGAAAGGCAGGAAGACCGACGCGGCCGCCATGCTGAACATGTTGCCGAAGTTCGAGCTGGTACCCATCATGATGTACTTGCGCACGTTGGCGAAGGTGCGCCGTCCTTCCAGCACGCCGTCGTGCAGCACGCGCAGGTCGTGCCGGGTGAGAATCAGGTCGGCCGCTTCCCTGGCCACATCGGCCGCACCTTCCACAGACACGCCGACGTCTGCCGAATGCAGGGCCGGCGCGTCGTTGATGCCGTCGCCGAGATAGCCCACCACGTGCCCTCGCGACTTGAGCGCGAGAATGATGCGGTTTTTCTGCGCCGGGGACACCCGGCAGAAAAGATTGGCCTGTTCCGCGCGCGCGGCCAGCGCGTCGTCGTTCATGGGCTCGATTTCGGCGCCGGTCAGCGTCCCGGCGACCGCGATGCCGAGCGTCGCGCAAAGATGCTCGGTGACCAGTTCGCTGTCGCCGGTCAGGATCTTGACCTGCACGCCGCTCGCGGCCAGTTCGGCGAGCGCCGCGACCGCGCTCGGTTTCGGCGGATCGAGAAACGCCGCGAAGCCGCAGAATACGAGTTCAGTCTCGTCGCCCACCACGGCGTGCTCATGAGACATCGGCAGTTCCCGGTAAGCCACGCCGAGCACACGCTGGCCCTGGCTCTCCAGCGCCGCGAGTTGGCGCCGCGCCCGGTCCCTCGACTCGTCATGCCACGCGCGCTCGCCGCCGGACTCGTCCGCGCGATAGTGCGAACACAGGCGCAGCAATTCCTCGGGTGCGCCTTTCACGATCAGGACGCGCCTGTCGCCGTCGTCGAGCAGCACCGACACCCGCCTGCGTTCGAAATCGAAGGGGACTTCGTCGACCTTGCGCCAGGCGCCAAGCGGCGGCGCCGGTCGTTCCAGAATCGCCGCATCCAGCGGACTCTTGATCCCGGTTTCGAAATGACTGTTGAGGTAGGCCAGCTCGAATACCTTCGGGCTCGGCGCGCCCACGAAGTTCATGTGCCCCGCCAGATGAATGCGCGCCTCGGTCAGCGTGCCGGTCTTGTCCGTGCACAACACATCCACGGCGCCGAAGTTCTGCACCGCCGCCAGGCGCTTGACCACGACGCCCTTGCCCGCGAGGCGCAGCGCACCCCTGGACAACGTCACCGAAACCACCATTGGCAGCAGTTCCGGCGTCAACCCCACGGCAAGCGCCAGCGCGAACAGGAAAGAATCGAACAGCGGCCTGTGCCACGCCGTGTTCACCAGCAGCACGAACAGCACCATCAGCAGCGTCAGCCGCATGATGAGCATGCCGAACTGCCGGGTGCCTCTCTCGAAAGCGCTCGGAGGGGGCGTGACGTCGAGAGAATGAGCAATCTTCCCCAGCGCGGTACTGCTGCCGGTTTGGCCAACCAGCATTTTCCCCGTGCCGCTGATCAGGGAACTGCCCATGAAGAGCGCATCGCCGTCGGGCCCACTGTCCCCGCCTGCGGCGCCGACGCTGCGCGCGCGCTTTTCCACGGGAAAGGATTCGCCGGTCAGAATGGACTGGTTCACGAACAGGTCGCGCCCCTCGACCAGCACGCCGTCCGCTGGAATCAGGTTACCGGCAGCCAGGAGCACCAAGTCGCCGGGTACGATGCCGCTCACCCGGATGCGGTGAACCAGCCCGTCGCGGACTACGCTGGCGCGTACTTGCACGGACTTGCGCAGGCGCTCCGAGGCGCGGTGCGCCCGGTACTCCTGCGCGAAATCCAGGGTGACGCTTGCCACCACCATGACGACGATGATCACAAAACTGGCTAGTTCCCCGGTCAGTCCGGCGATCAGGCTCGCTACAAGCAGGATGAGAACCAGCGGATTGCCGAAGCGCTTGAGGAATTCCACCGGCAGCGAATGCACCTCCGGGTCCCGGAACGTATTCGGACCGTAGCGTCGCAGCCGGGCGCGAGCCTGGGCGGAACTAAGCCCTGCCGATCCGGCGCCGGGACCGTCCTCCGGTCCGTATAGTCGCGGGCGCGACCTCACATCACTTTCGAGTAACGCGCCTGCTGCCGGCCCTCACGCAGATAGCGGTCGAACACCATGCAGACGATCCGCACCAGCAACCTGCCCTTCGGTGTCACCACGATCCCGTCGGGCTGCAGTTCCACCAGCCCGTCCTGCTCGAGCCGCTTCAACTCCTGCAGTTCGTGGGCGAAGTAGCTGCGAAAATCCAGCCGGTAGGCACGCTCGATCGATTCGATCGACAGCCGGAACTGGCACGCAAGAACCTGGATGACGGCGCGCCGGACCAGATCGTCCGCGGTCAGCACGATGCCGCCCGCCACCGGCAGATGTCCGCTATCGAGTGCGGTGTAATAACCGTCGAGATCCTTCAGGTTCTGGCTGTAAGTGGGCCCGACGCGCCCGATGGCGGAAACGCCGAAACCCAGGATGTCGCATTCCGGACGCGTCGAGTAACCCTGGAAGTTGCGCTGCAGCCGCCCTTGGCGCTGCGCCACCGCCAAGTCGTCACCGGGCTTGGCGAAGTGATCCATGCCGATGTACACATAGCCGGCGCCGGTCAGGCGGCCGATCGCCAGCGTCAGGATCTGCAGCTTGGTCTCGGCCGAAGGCAGGTCGGCGGCGGCTATGCTCCGCTGCGGCTTGAACCGGTGCGGCAGATGCGCATAGCTGTATAGCGAGATGCGCTCGGGATCGAGGGCGAGGACCTGGTCGATCGTGGTATTGAAGCTGGCGAGGGTTTGTTTCGGCAGGCCGTAGATCAGGTCCAGATTCACCGACCCGAAGCCGGCCGCGCGCGCTTCGTCGATCACGCGCCGTGTCACGCTTTCGGGCTGCATGCGGTGCACCGCCTGCTGCACCGCCGGATCGAAATCCTGCACGCCGACGGAAACGCGGTTGAAGCCCAGTTCGGCGAGATACGCCATCATTCCCGGTTCGACGCTGCGCGGATCGACTTCAATAGAGCATTCGCAATCGGCGCGGCGATCGAACTGCAGATCGATGGCGTTGCACAAGACGCGCATCTCGTCACGCGCCAGGAAGCTGGGCGTGCCGCCGCCCCAGTGCATCTGACTGATGCGATGGTCGCCTTCGAGCGCGCTCCCGACCAATGCGATTTCCTTCTCGAGGTAGGTGACATATCTCGCCGACTTGCCGCGGTCGCGCGTCACCACCTTGTTGCACGCGCAGTAGTAGCAGATGGTATTGCAGAACGGCAGATGCACGTACACCGAAAGCGGCTGGCTTGCGCCCTCGATATTGCGCCTGGCCAGCCAGTACTTGTAGGTGCCCTCGCCGAATGCGCCGACAAATCGGTCCGCCGTAGGGTAAGACGTGTATCGCGGTCCGCTCACATCGTGTTTGCGGATCAACAGCGGATCAATCACCAGTTCTGAAGCAGCCGTGTTCATCGTTTATGCGTTCGCAGGCGGCGTTCCAGCCGCGCCAGTTCGATGCAGACTATGCCAAACTCCGCGGTGACGACCTTGACCTGGATCAATCCCGCAGCCACAAGGGTGGGCAAACTGGCGGCGGAAGACAGCAGGACCCCATTACGCGTGCGCGCCTGCGAAAGAGCGACGATCTTGCTCCCTTCCACCTCGACTTCCCAATGCGACAGATTGCCGAAACACGACCAGGCCAGCGCTCTATCGAATGCCAATTCCGCTGCAGACACGCACTCTGCGTTGGTGCCGAGGCCCTTGAGCCAATCGGCATGAACCTGCCCGAACCAGCGAAAGCTCTCGGCGATATGCGGCAACACAAGCGGATGCGCGGGAGCAAGGATGACCGACGCGCCCAGCAATGCTGCGCCTCATCGGCGGGCTGCATTGGTTCAGATCAACCATGTGCGATGCCGGTGACATCTCGATCAATGGCGGCGGTATCATTGGCGCATGCGCGCGCGGACACCTCCTCACAGTGAGCATCCCCGGGAGCCGGTCGAACAGGGGCTGCTGGCGAAAGCCCTGACCACGGCCGCCGATCCCGTATTCATTACCGACCATACCGGCCGTATCGTCTGGGTCAATGAAGCGTTCGGCGAACGCAGCGGATACTCCCCGCGGGAAGCAGTCGGGCAGACGCCGAGCTTCCTGAAATCGGGAAGACACGATGAATCGTTCTATGGTGAACTCTGGCAAACCATCCTGGCGGGCCGCGTCTGGCGCGGCGAAGTCGTCGAACGGCGCAAGGACGGCAGCCTCTATACCGCGGACGAAGTCATCACGCCGCTGCGGGACGACAAGGGCGCCGTGACCCACTTCGTCGCCATCCTCCAAGACGTCACGTTGCGCAACCAGAAGGCGCAACGCGAGCACTATCTCGCCTACCACGACGCTCTCACGGGCCTTTACAACCGTGTGCTTTTTCTGGATCTCGTGAAGCAGGCCATAGCGCATTCCAAGGACAGCCTGCGCCCGCTTGCGCTGCTGTTTTTGGATCTGGACAACTTCAAGCTGGTCAATGACACGTTCGGGCATGAAACGGGCGATCGGCTGCTCGTAGCGGTTGCGGAGCGGCTGAGCGCTGCCGTGCGCAAGACCACTGACGCGGTGGCCCGGCTGAGCGGGGACGAATTCGCCATTCTGCAGACCAGCCTCGGGGATTCGCAAGCGGCCCTGTCTCTCGCGCGCAAACTGCTTCACTGCGTTTCGCAGCCCTTCGTGCTGGAAGGCCGGAGCGTTCAAACCGCCGCCAGCATCGGCATCGCGATGTATCCCACCGACGGTGAGTTACCCGAAGAACTGCTGAGAAACGCGGACAAAGCCATGTACCTGGCGAAGAGCCGGGGAGGCGGCAACTACCAGCTCTACGAACCCGCTCTTTGCCAGACCTGACCGACTGGTGCGGAAGTTACCAGGCAGTTGAAGTCCCCGGCAAAGGGTCATCCCCGGTAATAAAGCGGTGAACGACCCTCGCGGGCTTCAAATTACGGCTCAACCCGGTAACAGTCGGCCTCGCGGCCGACTCGCGAAATCTCCCTTCTGCTGCGCTTCAAGTGTTCCCTTGTCCCCCCGGGATACCCTGGCGCAGCCCGGAGTTATGGTCGCAGACCGGTTATGGTCGAAGATCGGTATCCCCTTGTGGGAATCCCCCGGAACCCGTTTAGAAGGGCCGGGGATGAGGGAGCATTTCACATTCTTTGCCATCTTCCCTCACCCGCCGCTATCGCGTCGGCCTCTGCTCCGCTTCAAGTGTGCCCTTGTCCCGGAAGGAGAGGCAATACGACTGCACCCTCTTCTCGCAGTTCCCGCTCTTCTACAAAAATGCTTTCCCGTCGCCTAAAGGCGAGGGGTTTACGGACCTCCCTATCGGGGACTCTAAAGGGTCAGCCTTATACTTTACAGTTTTAAGACAATCTTTTGCAAGGTCAACCTGACCCCTTTATTGTGCGATGACCCCTTTATTGTGATCGTCGAGCTTGTGCGTGCGCAACCAGCAGGACCCTCCGTTTTTTCGTTCTCCGACAACAGCCGGATTCCACGGCCAGACGAGAATGCGACCAGTCAGAAGGTGTAGGTCAAAGTGAGCCAGAGTTTGAGCACGTCGGGCTTGCCGGTGACCGAGGTTGGATCGCCGGTGTGATAGTCGGCGAATTCGATCTTGCCTATCAGCCCCTGGGCCAGTGGGTAGGCGGCGCTCAGGTCGATTTCCTGCCCAAAGTTGATGTTGCCGAAATCGGAGTTGAACCAGTGGTATTCGCCGTAGAGTTGGACTTTCTTGAACACCGTGGCCCCCGCATTCACCCAGGTGTCGACAATCCCTTGCTTGGGCGTGACGACAAACACATCAGCCCAGCCCTGGAACAAATGCAGCGTCGACAGCGGCGTCTGGAAGGCATACAGCCCGTTGTTGCTGCTGAGCTTCTCCTGGTGGAGCATTCCATAGTAAGAACTCCATCCTGCGCCCAGCGCAACGTGATAGTAGGAGGCGTCGATGGCCGGGTTGCCGTCGGCGTAAGGTGTTTGCTCGGCATACTCCGCGGTGTAAAGGCCTTTCCATTTCTCGCCGAAGGGATGGCTGCCGTCCAGACGCACGCCCAGAATCCGATTGGAGTTATCGGTGAAACCAGTGCCGGCGTTCTGACCGGTATTGGGCTGGTCCTGGAACTGGCCGTAGCCGATGAGGCTCTCCCCAGGCAGGAACGTGTAGCGCACGTTGACGACCGGCGTCTGCGTATCGAACTGCGTTCCCTGCGTCGTGTTCTGGCGAAAGAGGTACGCCGCGTAGATGTCGGTGTCAGGCAGGCTCGTGGTGGTGAGTGAAAACGCGTTAAAGGTCTGCGGCGTCTGTCGGAAGTTGACGTCACCGAGCACCCGCAGGTTATTGAGCTTGGCGATCTGGCGGCCGTACTTGATCGAGGTCTTGTCCAGCCCGGTCCAGTCCAGGTACGCCTGGGACACGCCCGTATTGCTCGGATCCGGGACCGTCGGATACGGCGAGCTGACGGCAGTCGCGGCACTGCTGTTGAAATTGTGGTTGAACTGGTAACTGACATTGACGAATTGCAGGACGCCGGTGAAGTCGTGGTAGGGCTTGGTTTCCCAGCCCAGCAGTGTCCGCAGGGTGAATGCGTTAGCCTGATCGGGCTTGTTGCTCTGGTCCACGTATTCGTACCGGGGGCGCAACTGAAACAGTAGTTTTCCGCCGCTGATCGCGTCCCGCACGTCCTGCGCCTGCGCTTTCACTTGCTCTTGCGGCTGCGCCGGCGGCTGCTGAGCCTGTGCTGCCACCGGGCCGCAAACCGCGGCAGCAGCCAGCAGCCCGAGTGTAAGCACAGGTACCGATATGGATCGCATGCGTGTCCTTTCCTTTGGATGTCGCCTGGCGCGATGCGAGCGCCGGGCTGTTGCGGAAAAATCATCACCACCGGTGCCTGTCCCCGCGCAACTTCGGTGTCGATTCCCCTGCGAAGCCGCATTGGCTGCGCCTTCCCGACGAATTCTGGCCCCGCCGCGACAGCGAGCGCTTTGACATAGATCAATAATCTTCAACGAACATCCGTGTAACGTGCCGCTCGACTATGCGTTTTGGGAATATTCCAACCGGTCGCGAGCAGGTCGCGGATGCTCTGCCGGCGGACAGTCCCACCGACGACAACATCAACCTGGCGACGTCACGTCTCGTGAACGACGCCGAAGCAGACGGAGGCAGGCATGGGGTCACGAGCGCAACAATCGCTGTCGGTGCTGGTTGCCAGCACTGTCGCGTTCACGATCTGCTTTGCGATCTGGATGATGTTTGCCGTGATCGGCATTCCGCTCAAGGCGTCGCTGGGGCTCAACGAAACGCAGTTCGGTCTGCTGGTGGCCACCCCGGTTCTGAGCGGCTCGCTGGTCCGCTTGCCGCTGGGCATGCTGACCGACAAGGTGGGCGGGCGCATTGTCTTCTTCGTCTTGATGCTCGCCTGCGTGGTGCCGATCTGGCTGATCGCAGAGGCGTCAACATTCACGCAGTTTCTGCTGCTGGGGCTGTTCGTCGGGCTGGCCGGCGGCTCGTTTTCAGTCGGCATCGCCTACGTCGCGCGTTGGTTCTCGAAGGGCCGGCAGGGGTTTGCCATGGGCATCTTCGGCGCGGGCAATTCCGGCGCGGCGCTCACCAAGTTCGTCGCGCCCACGCTGGTGGTGGCCTACGGCTGGCAGATGGTGCCGAAAGTCTATGCCGCCGCCATGCTGGTGACGGCGTTGCTGTTCTGGTTGCTCAGCTATCAGGACGCAGGACACAAGGTCGATTCGAGTATCACCGTGAAGCATCAGCTTGAGGCGCTGAAAGACCCGCGGGTGTGGAAATACTGCCAGTACTACTCGATCGTTTTCGGCGGCTATGTGGCGCTGGCGCTGTGGATGACCAAGTACTACATCACGGAATACGGATTCGACATCAAGGTCGCGGCGCTGCTGGCGGCGTGCTTCTCGCTCCCCGGCGGGGTGCTGCGTGCCTTCGGCGGCTGGCTGTCGGACCGCTTCGGCGCACACCCGGTGACCTGGTGGGTGATGCTGATTTCGTGGGTGTGCCTGTTCTTCATGTCGTATCCCCAGACCGATCTGATCATCAAGACCGCGCACGGCGACATGGCGCTGCACATCGGCCTGAACTGGTGGATGTTCACGGTGCTGCTTTTCACCATGGGTGCCGCCTGGGCATTCGGCAAGGCGTCGGTCTTCAAGTACATCTCCGACGAGTATCCACGCAACATCGGCGTGATTTCCGGAATCGTCGGCCTGGTGGGCGGATTGGGCGGGTTCGTGCTGCCGATCATGTTCGGCGCGCTGGTCGATCTCACCGGCGTCAACAGCAGCGTGTTCATGCTGCTGTGGGGCATCACGCTGGTGTCGCTGATCTGGATGTACTGGACCGAGATCGTGCCCAAGCGCAGCAGCGTCGGGGTCGAAACGACGAACTACAGCCGCGCCACCTGATCAGGAGCCACGATGAACAATCAAGAAAAGGCGGGCTCGACGGGCGCAGGCAGAGCGGCCGGCTCCGCCGATATCGCGACGTGGGACGTCGAGGACACTGCCTTCTGGGAGTCGCGGGGAAAGCGCATCGCCTACCGCAACCTGTGGATCTCGGTGCCCGCACTGCTGTGCGGCTTCGCGGTCTGGGGCATGTGGGGAATCACCACGGTCCAGATGCTGAACCTGGGCTTCCCGTTCACCCAGGCCGAGCTGTTCACGCTGACGGCGATCGCCGGCATCTCCGGCGCGACGATGCGTATCCCGGCCTCCTTCCTCATTCGCCTGTCCGGCGGGCGCAACACCATCTTCCTGACCACCGCCATGCTGCTGGCCCCGGCCCTCGGCACCGGTTTCGCCCTGCAGCACAAGGACTGGCCGCTGTGGGTCTTCCAGTTGATGGCGCTGTGGTCGGGCGTGGGTGGCGGCAACTTCGCCAGTTCCATGTCCAACATCAGCACCTTCTTCCCGAAGCGCCTGCAGGGCACCGCGCTCGGGCTGAACGCCGGCATCGGCAACTTCGGCGTGACGACGATGCAGGTCGTCATCCCGCTGGTGATGACGATGAGCATCTTCGGCGCCCTGGGCGGAGAGCCGATGACGCTGGTCAAGGACAGCGGCTGGATCTTCGGCAAGATCAAGGCCGGCACGCCGACCTGGATCCAGAACGCCGGCTTCGCCTGGGTGCTGTCGCTGGTGCCACTGTCGATCCTGTGCTGGTTCGGCATGAACAACCTGAAGACGGTCTCGCCCGACACCGGCAACCCGCTGGTCGCGTTCGCCAAGATCACCTACCTGTACACGCTGGCCTTCGTGCCCTCGATCCTCGGCCTGTACTTGTACCTGCCCAAGCCGACCGGGCTCGGCCTGATCAGCATGTGGGTGGCCATCCCGCTGGACATCGTGAGCGCGTTGCTGGTGATGAAGCTCGCCGCGTTCGGCGCGATGAAGGAAAACGTCGCCAGGCAGTTCCTGATCTTCCGCGACAAGCACACCTGGTCGATGACGGCGCTGTACATCGTGACCTTCGGTTCGTTTATCGGCTTTTCGATGGCGCTGCCCTTGTCGATCACCGTGATCTTCGGCATCAGCCACGTCATCGACGCCAACGGCGTGATGCAGCACACGCTGAAGAATCCGAATGCGCCTTCGGCTTTCACCTATGCGTGGATCGGCCCCTTCGTCGGCGCGGCGGTGCGCCCGATCGGCGGCTGGATCTCCGACAGGCTGGGCGGCTCGATCGTCACCCAGGTCATCTCGGCGGTGATGGTGATCGCGTCGGTGGCGGTGGGCTACGTGATGATGCAGGCCTACGGGTCGGCCACGCCGGAGCAGTACTTCCCGGCCTTCCTCGGCCTGTTCATCCTGCTGTTCTTCGCCAGCGGCATCGGCAACGGCTCCACCTTCCGCACCATCGGTGTGATCTTCGACCGCACCCAGGCCGGTCCGGTGCTGGGCTGGACCTCGGCGATCGCCGCCTACGGCGCGTTCGTCGCGCCGATCGTGATCGGCAACCAGATCAAGGCCGGCACGCCGCAGGTCGCGATGTACGGCTTCGCCGTTTTCTATGCCCTGTGCCTGGGGCTGAACTGGTGGTTCTACCTGCGCGCCAACGCCTACGTGAAGAACCCTTGAGGGAAACGACATGAGCCATTTTCTGGATCGACTGACCCACTTCTCGCAACCCAGGGAAGCATTCTCGGGCGACCACGGCGTCACCACCGGCGAAGACCGCACCTGGGAAGACGCCTACCGCAACCGCTGGGCGCACGACAAGATCGTGCGCTCGACGCACGGTGTCAACTGCACCGGCTCGTGCTCGTGGAAGATCTACGTCAAAGGCGGCATCGTCACCTGGGAAACGCAGCAGACCGACTACCCGCGCACGCGCTGGGACATGCCCAACCACGAGCCGCGCGGCTGCTCGCGCGGCGCCAGCTATAGCTGGTACCTGTACAGCGCCAATCGGGTGAAGTATCCGATGGTGCGCGGGCGGCTGCTCAAGAGCTGGCGCGAGGCGCGTCTGGCACACGACCCGGTGCAGGCCTGGGCGTCCATCGTCGAAAACGACGCCAGGCGGCGTGACTATCAGCAGATGCGCGGCCTCGGCGGCTTCGTGCGTTCGAGCTGGGACGAGGTCAACGAGATCGTCGCTGCCGCCAACGTCTATACCATCAAGAAGCACGGACCCGACCGCGTCATCGGTTTCTCGCCGATACCGGCGATGTCGATGGTGAGTTATGCCGCGGGCTCGCGTTATCTCAGTCTCATCGGCGGCGTGAGCATGAGTTTTTACGACTGGTACTGCGATCTGCCGCCTTCCAGTCCGCAGGTGTGGGGCGAGCAGACCGACGTGCCCGAGTCGGCCGACTGGTTCAACTCCAGCTTCATCATCGCCTGGGGCTCCAACGTGCCGCAGACGCGCACGCCGGACGCCCATTTCTTTACGGAGGTACGCTACAAGGGCACGAAGACCGTCGCGGTGACGCCCGACTATTCCGAGGTCGCCAAGCTGGCCGACATCTGGATGCACCCGAAGCAGGGCACCGACGCGGCCGTCGCGATGGCGATGGGTCACGTCATCCTGAAAGAGTTTTACTTCCCCGATGGCGGCAGGCAGCGCAGCGCCTACTTCGACGATTACGTGCGCCGCTACACCGACATGCCCATGCTGGTGATGTTGAAGGAGCACACGCTACCCAGCGGCGAAACCGTCATGGTGCCCGACCGCTATGTACGCGCGTCCGACTTCAACGGCAAACTGGGCCAGGCCAACAATCCGGAGTGGAAAACAGTCGCCTTCGACGAGGCGGGAAAAGTGGTGCTGCCCAACGGCGCCATCGGCTTCCGCTGGGGTGCGGACGGCCGCGCCGACCAGGGCCAGTGGAACCTCGAAGCGAAGGAAGCGCGCCACGGCCACGATGTGAAGCTCAAGCTCTCGTTGCTGGAAGGTGAGCGCCCCAGCACCGAGACCGCGAAAGTCGGCTTTCCGTATTTCGGCGGCATCGTCAGCGAGCATTTCCCGAACAACGAACAGACCGACGTGCTGGTGCGCACCGTACCCGTGCAGCGCATCGCGCTGGGCAAGGAAGGCGACAAGCGCGAAGCGCTGGTGGCCACCGTGTTCGACCTGCAGGTGGCGAACTATGGCGTGGCGCGTGGTCTGGCCGGCGAACTGGCCGCGAGCGACTTCGACGACGACACACCTTACACGCCGGCCTGGCAGGAGCGCATCACCGGCACGCCGCGCGCGCAACTGATCACGGTGGCCCGCCAGTTCGCCGAGAACGCGCACAAGACGCACGGCAAGTCGATGGTGATCATCGGCGCGGCGATGAACCACTGGTACCACAGCGACATGAACTACCGCGGCGTCATCAACATGCTGATGATGTGCGGTTGCGTCGGTCAGAGCGGCGGCGGCTGGGCGCATTACGTGGGCCAGGAAAAGCTGCGCCCGCAGACCGGCTGGACCGCGCTGGCTTTTGCGCTCGACTGGATCCGCCCGCCGCGGCAGATGAACAGCACCAGTTTCTTCTATGCGCACACCGACCAGTGGCGCTACGAGAAGCTGGGCATGGAAGAGGTCATCTCGCCGCTGGCCGACAAGAAGCGCTATGGCGGCAGCATGATCGACTACAACGTGCGCGCCGAGCGCATGGGCTGGCTGCCGAGCGCGCCGCAGTTGCAGACCAACCCGCTGCAAGTGGTGCGCGATGCGCAGGCCGCCGGCATGGAGCCCGGGGACTATGCTGTCAAGGGGCTCCAGGACGGCTCGCTGAAGATGAGCTGCACCGACCCCGACCACCCCGACAACTGGCCGCGCAACCTGTTCGTGTGGCGTTCCAACCTGCTCGGCTCGTCGGGCAAGGGCCACGAGTATTTCCTCAAGCATCTGCTGGGCACCAGCCACGGCGTGCAGGGCAAGGACCTCGGCCGCGACCAGGCCAGGCCCACCGAAGTGGTGTGGCACGAGCAGGCGCCCGAAGGCAAGCTCGACCTGCTGGTCACGCTGGACTTCCGCATGAGCACGACCTGCATGTACAGCGACATCGTGCTGCCGACCGCCACCTGGTACGAGAAGAACGACCTCAACACCAGCGACATGCACCCCTTCATCCACCCACTGTCCACGGCGGTGGACCCGGCCTGGCAATCACGCAGCGACTGGGAAATCTACAAGGGTTTCGCCAAGAAGTTCAGCGAGGTGTGTGTCGGCCATCTGGGTGTCGAGCGCGAGCTGGTACTGACGCCGCTGATGCATGACAGTCCATCGGAGCTGGCCCAGCCCTTCGAGGTCAGGGACTGGAAGCGCGGCGAGTGCGACCTCATCCCAGGCAAGACCGCGCCGAACATCGCCGTCGTCGAGCGCGACTACCCCAACGTGTACCGACGTTTTACTGCGCTCGGGCCCTTGATGAACAAGGTTGGCAACGGCGGCAAAGGCATCGCCTGGAACACGCAAACCGAAGTGAAGCAACTGGGCGAACTCAACGGTGCCGTTACGGCCGAGGGGGTGACCTGCGGCATGCCGAAGATCGAGACCGACATCGACGCCTGCGAGGTGATCCTGCAGTTGGCGCCCGAGACCAACGGCCACGTTGCGGTCAAGGCCTGGGCTGCGCTGGGCAAGCAGACCGGCCTCGATCACACGCATCTGGCGATCCATCGCGAAGACGAGAAGATCCGCTTTCGCGACATCCAGGCGCAGCCGCGCAAGATCATCAGCTCGCCGACCTGGAGCGGCATCGAGAGCGAGACCGTTTCGTACAACGCCGGCTACACCAACGTGCACGAGATGATCCCGTGGCGCACGCTGACCGGGCGTCAGCAGTTCTACATGGACCACCCGTGGATGCGCGCCTTTGGCGAGGGCTTCTCGAGCTACCGCCCGCCGGTGGACCTGAAGACCACCGCCGGCATTTACGGCATCAAGCCGAATGGCAACCCCGAGATTGCGCTGAACTTCATTACGCCGCATCAGAAGTGGGGCATCCACTCGACCTACACCGACAATCTGCTGATGCTCACGTTGAGCCGCGGCGGCCCCTGTGTGTGGTTGAGCGAGGACGACGCGAAGCGAGTGGGCATCGCCGACAACGACTGGATAGAACTGTTCAACATCAATGGCGCGATTGCGGCGCGCGCGGTGGTGAGCCAGCGCGTCAACCCCGGCATGGTGATGATGTACCACGCGCAGGAGAAGATCGTGAACACCCCGGGCTCCGAGATCACCGGCGCGCGCGGCGGCATCCACAACTCGGTGACGCGCATCGTGCTCAAGCCCACGCATATGATCGGCGGCTACGCACAGTTCAGCTACGGCTTCAACTACTACGGAACCATCGGCACCAACCGCGACGAATTCGTCGTGGTGCGCAAGATGAACAAGGTCGACTGGCTCGATACGCCAGCCACGACCGAACCCGCTCTCGACGCCCAGCAGGCGTAGGCCTGAACCTCAACGCAGAGACGCAGAGAGCGGTAGAGGACGCAGAGGAAAACCATGAATGGTCTTATCAGAAATGAAAGGTGTCCCCAGCCTCACGCGCTGAGAAAATGTCCGTCGTGTGGCGTCGGATATTCGATTTGCATCGGGGGCAGAATTTCCTCCGCGTCCTCTGCGTCCTCCGCGGTGAGAGTCGTCCTGGGAGCAAAGCGATGAAAATCCGCGCTCAAATCGGCATGGTGCTGAATCTGGACAAGTGCATCGGCTGTCACACTTGTTCGGTCACCTGCAAGAACGTCTGGACCAGCAGGCCGGGCGTGGAGTACGCCTGGTTCAACAACGTCGAGACCAAGCCCGGCATCGGCTACCCGAAGGAGTGGGAGAACCAGGACAAGTGGAACGGCGGCTGGGTGCGCAAGGCCAACGGCAGCATCGAGCCTCGCCAGGGTGCCAGGTGGAAGCTGCTGATGCGCATCTTCGCCAACCCCAACCTGCCGCAGATCGACGACTACTACGAACCCTTCACCTTCGACTACGATCATCTGCAGTCGGCCCCGGAAATGAAGGCCATGCCCACCGCGCGCCCGCGCAGCCTGATTACCGGCAAGACCATGGAGAAGATCGTGTGGGGCCCGAACTGGGAAGAGATTCTCGGCGGTGAATTCAGCAAACGCAGCCAGGACAGGAATTTCAACGACATCCAGAAAGACATCTACGGCCAGTTCGAAAACACCTTCATGATGTACCTGCCGCGGCTGTGCGAGCACTGTCTGAATCCGGCGTGCGTCGCGAGCTGCCCGTCGGGCTCGATCTACAAGCG
>Ga0315276_10002603_pt1 | contig 16538 bp, 19 predicted proteins | sample YL17G05_0_MG_FD_204542 | JGI IMG/M metagenome (GOLD analysis project Ga0315276, IMG submission 204542) | Sediment microbial communities from Yellowstone Lake, YNP, Wyoming, USA - YL17G05_0 | ecosystem: Environmental > Aquatic > Freshwater > Lake > Sediment | place: USA: Wyoming | collected... | reverse complement strand
ATAATTTGAAGATATATTACCGACCGCCTAACCCGTGTTCCCTTAGATTAGCACAGTTAAGTTCTGCCTTATCATGTTTTCTTGCAAAGTATTTGATTTGGTGATAATCTTATACAAAATATTTTCTTACTTTTAAATTGTCTCGCAAAATTCAATTTCTATGGAACTGCTTTATAAAGAATTAACCGGTAAAATTCTGGATTGTGCTTTCACAGTACATAAAGAACTTGGTCCCGGATTGTTAGAATCTGCATACGAAGAATGTCTCATGTACGAATTAAAGTCATATGGGATACCCACCATGAAACAATTCCCTATGCCCCTGATCTATAAAGAGAAAAAACTTGATCTGGGTTATCGCATTGATCTGTTCGTCGATGAAAGAATCATCATTGAGGTAAAATCAGTTGATGCTTTGAATCCAGTCCATATGGCTCAGATAATGACTTATCTTAAGCTCTCAGGTTGCAGGATTGGACTGTTGATCAACTTCAATGTACAACTTCTAAAGGAAGGTATCAGGAGAATAATTCTGTAATTTTTTAACCACGGAGAAGCACGGAGTTTGCACGGTTAAACCGTGTCTTATAAAACCCGTGTTCGCCGTGACCTCCGTGGTTAAAACATTCCGGCAGATTGGCAGATAAGAATAAAATACTAATGAATTAACCCTGACAGGTACATGGTGGCAATTATAATAATTGTTATTCCTGAGACCCCAACCGGGAACCAGACAGGGGCAATCCATGGCTTTGGAATCAGGAAAAGTACATCCTCAGTTGTCAGCGAAGGAGGCCATTTTATCAGGATGTAAAGAGAGAGATAATAAAACAGGTCCCAGAAAGCAAAAGTCCAGAGAAACAAGATCCCTCTCTCAACCCACGATCCACCTGTAAGATATGCAATCACAAGAAGCATTATGATTGTTGCTGCCTCTCTTGTCTTTTCAATCTTCAAATATTTCTCCGGAATTTTTCCGACAGATTCCCTGTTAGATTCCGAATCGAGCATCCCGAGCGATTTTCGCAGGTAGACAACAACCACACCTTCGAGATGAGCCATTGCGATACCAAACAGAGCCAGAATGGAAAGCTTTACAAGCATATTTCCTGAGTATGATATAATTCAAAATTAAGAAATCTTTTAATGATGAAACGGGGAAAATAATATTCAGATCAGCCTGCAATCAACCTTATTATTTTTGGAAGAAAAATAATAATTCCGGTTACCACTGCTGCGGCTGCTGAAATTAATACACCTGCAGCTGCCACATCCTTTGCAGTTTTTATCTTATCATCCTGACCGGGAGAGATCACATCTGATAAATTCTCAACAGCGGTATTGAAACACTCACTTGCAAATACAAGCCCTGTAACAAAAATAACGGCGATCCACTCAAACGGTGAAATTCTCAGAAAGACACCTGCCGCAATTACCAATATAAGTATGAAGAGGTGAATTCTGGCATTATGTTCATATTTAAACAGGGCAATCAATCCCGAGAGCGCACTCCTGAAGCTTTTCAACCGATCGATAAGGCTGAATTTTCTTTCTGAATCCTCCTTTTTGTAACTGTTCATTATGATTAATATTTTCCGGGTTAATCTGAAATATTATTTTCCAGTAATTCTGCCATTTCAGAATTTCACTTACACAATTTAATCCCTGTATGAATCTTAATTTAATGTCCTGGAGTTAATTATTGTTTTATAAACCCTCCGTTTCGTTTCCTCAGCTGTGGGATTTAATTCCCCTGTTGTGAAATTTGAATTCTTAATATCAATTCTTTCGAACACCATCAGGTAGAGCTCGAAAATTATTTCAAGACTCAGCTGATAGTGTGGTTTAAGGCAAGGCCAGATTGTTTTGATACAGTCATAAGTTTTCTGACGGTATCTGTCAGCAACGATATAATACTCATTGATCAGGCTGCGGAATCCTTTGGGGATATCAGCGCCTCCTGCAATTTTACTTAAGAAGGCACGGTCTAACCCGTGTTTTTCAATAAGATCATCAGCAAAATAATTCAGGTTGTTTTGCTGGTCTTTCTGGAAATCACGAATTATATGGACCATATAACTAAATATAGCACAGGAAGTTGCTGCCTCTTTAACATCAAAGGCAGGTTCAAGATAAACACCTCTCTCTTCCCGGAGTCCTGCCAGATGGACAAAAATAGCTGCAGGTGCGACGGATGCTCCCTTTGAATATTCAAGAAAGCTCTGCATAGAAGAAAAGCCATCGTGATAAATATCGTAAATCATTGAACTGGCGAACGCTTCTAGCGGCCATGAAGGAATACGAAATTTATTGATAGTATATGTGAGCTCTTTCTGAAATGGGTTGTCAGAACCGCCATTAAATATCATCTTTATCCACCAATCCACATTTTCCTTAAACAGCTGCTTCTCATTTTCGGAAATAACTTTCTTAGCTGCCTTTTGGTTATCAATTAGATCATCTATTTCTCTCATGAACCTGTAACAGGTTTTGGCTGCCCTGTACCTGTTTTCATCCCAGAATCGTGCAGCAATCAGTATGTTAGGATGATCAACGATCTGTTCAAAATCAATGGAATTGAATGTCTTTAAATATTGTTCAAGAAGTGAATCCATAATCATTTTATTTCTTCTTTCAGAATACGTTCGGCAGTAAGTTTTGCCGATAAAAGCACCAAGGGTATCCCATTCCCGGGGTGTGTGCTTCCCCCTACAAAATAAAGATTTTTATACTTTCCATGCCTGTTGTGCGGGCGGAAATAACCCATCTGGAAAAGACTATGGCTCAGACTTCCGAAAACAGAACCGCGCGAAACATGGAAAGCACTTTCCCAGGTCCTGGGAGTATAGCATATCTCATGTTTAATATGCTCCTCTATATCATTTAAACCTGCTTTTTTCAATCTTCCTATTACAGCTTCTCTTGAAATCCTCCTTAAGCTGTTCCAGTCCTGGCTCCTGGTTTCATCGAGATGGCCTATCCCGACAATCACTGAAAGAGTATCGTGGTTTTCGGGTGCAGCTGAAGGATCTGTTCTTACAGGTGCATGAACATAAAAGCTGGGGTTTGGATCTGCAGATTTTTCTTTAAAAATGACTTTTAAACCGGTCCGGAATCCATCATTCAGAAACACATTATGATGCGATAGCTGAGGGTATCTTTTATCAAGGCCCCAGTGGAAGACCATTGCAGAACATGAGTACTTCATTTTTTCCATTCTTCCCGATCTGCCTTTATCCGGGAGAAGCTCTCGGTATATATAAGGGAGGTCAGCATTTGCGATAACAAGATCAGCTCCTATCACTTCGCCGCCGACAAGAGTGACTCCTTTGGCCCTGGCCCTGTTCACCTCAATTCCGGAAACTTCTTTATCAAAATAAAATTTGACTCCCGATCTGATTGCTTCTGCTTTCAGGTTTTCGACAACGCTGAAAATCCCGCCTTTAGGAAAGAACGATCCTTCAGTAAGTTCGATTGCAGGAATCATGGAGAAGAATGCTGGTGCATCGAATGGGCTCTGGCCTACATAAATATTCTGAAATGTAAACGCCATCTGAAGATGAGGATCGCTGAAAAACTTCTGTACATATTTCTGATGTGTAAGATATGTCTTGAGCCTTATCAGCATCAACATATTTTTCAGTGTAGCAAATTCAAAAAAATTATAGAAATTCCTGCCAATCAGCTTTTTGTATGCAACCCTGAAGAATCCATATCCTTCGGAGACATATTTTTGTGCCCTCCTGAAGCTTCCCTTTTCGATCGTTTCCAGCTGTGTCTCCATCTTCTTCAGATCGGTAGTAAATGTTAATTCCTTACCATCGTCGAAATATAATTTATAAAGTTCATCAAGCTGTTTAATTTCAAGAGTTTTATCAAGATCAATGCCAAGGCTGCTGAATACTTCCCTGTAGACTCCCGGCATCAGCAGCATTGTTGCCCCAAGGTCGAATCTGTGGCCCTCATGAATCAGCTGACCGCACCTTCCACCCGCTACTGAATTTTTTTCAAATATTTTTACATCATATCCTCTTTTTGCAAGGTATATTGCTGCAGTGATACCTCCTATCCCGGCCCCGATAATTATAACAGCTTTATTATTCCCCATCAGATATTAAATCGGTGAGCAGCAAAAATAATCTTTAAATGATAATAGCATAATGATTTTAAAAGTAAATCCTTACGCCCCATTATGTAATCAGCAGATCCTGATAAATGCGACATTAAGAAGTTCAGCAAGTTTGGCAATCTTCCCTGAAATATGGCCGATGCCAATAGCGCAATGATGAGAAGGGCCTGCAGCAGACCATTTATTAATAAACTCTCTTGCCGAAATAGAAAATCTATATCTGCTGTTAGTATTTGCTATCTGCAATGTAGGTCCCGCGACTGAATCACCTTCGGCAGTAAGAAGGGTGATTCGCCCGTCACCAGCCTGGCAAACTGAAAGAATTGTGACGGGTCCGTTGGCCACTTTCATCTGAATTGATAATCCCTTCCCCGGTTTGCCATGAAAAACAGGCAGAGGAACAAGTCCAACCTTCCCCTCTGCAATTCTGAAATGAGCCGGTCCGTCGTGGCCTAACAAGACATCGCTTGTATCATAATCAATCAGATAGAATTCCGAAAATGAACCTCCGGCATTAAAGGCATCCATAATTTTCATTGCCAAAACATTCTTTATCTCACACTCACCTGCAACCGGCACATTCTGTCCTGTCAGTATAGTCATTCCGGGGATAAGTGTTGTGACTATTTTCTCATACTCTTTATCACCGGTACCTTCATAATAGTAGGCAAGGGATCCCAGCTTATAATCACCGGTAAGTTTTTTAAGGGCTACAGAACTTCTGGCTGAGCTCAGAAGATCTTCTTCAGAACATTCAGGTGAAACGTCAAACCATGAATGAAATTTCTCAATTTCATCAGAAACATCCTCGTTACTTATCTCTTCAATATATTTTTTCAGAACACCGAACTCCAATAATTCAAAATGGCAGCCGAACGAGGCAGCAAGCATTGTGATATCGCTGTACACATCGAGCATACCATTGTAATAATGTCCCATCACACCGACCCTGTTATTCTTCATCAATGTTTTTACCCTCGATGCATCGATCCATTCTTCAATCTCTTTCCAGACATAATCTTCATCGAGATAACCGGTAATGAGATGATATTTAATGCCGGCCCTGCTGAAAACAGTTGCGAGCTCGGGTGTTACACAGCTCTGGCAGAAAGAGAGCCATTCCCCTGTCATTCTTCCCCTGTCTCCCAGGGAATTGAACCTCTCATAATCCAGCACCTTTTCGGGTTGCAGATTCAGCACAAGAACCGGTGCTGATGTTCGTTGCAATAATGGCAAAACATTATGCGACAGTGCATAAGTCGATATATTCAGAATTACCAGGTCAACACAGCTCTTATTAAATAGTTCAGCTGCAGCAATTGCTTTACCGGGATTATCTACCATACCGGCATCGGTGATTTCGGTATTCAGCTTTTTAAGCTTTCCTGAAATAATTTCCTGGTATGATTTTAGCTTTTCAAGCAACCCGGGGAACTGTCCCCAATACGTATCAAGACCTATTCCGAATAGGCCGATCTTCAGTTTCTGATCCATAATAGTTTTACATTTAAATTGGTCTTCATTTAAAGAATGATTGGTTGAAATACCTAATAATCTTTAAGCAATCTTAAAAAACTTTTTCTTGAAGTAAAGTGCAACATTCACCAGCATTATCAATACCGGTACTTCAACCAGGGGACCTATTACAGTTGCAAAAGCAGCCTGAGAATCTATTGTAAACACAGCCACAGCCACGGCAATGGCCAGCTCAAAATCATTGCTGCCTGCGGTAAATGCAAGGGTTGTTGCCTTTTCATAATCTGATCCTATCCATTTTGCAATAAAGAAGGTTGCAAAAAACATCAATGCAAAATAGATTGTATAGGGTATTGCCACACGAATGACATCAAGGGGTAATTCAATGATCTTCTCCCCTTTAAAGGAGAACATTACAAATATGGTGAATAGTAATGCCACCGGGGTCAACCATGATATACCGGGTATTATTTTCCCGAAATACCATTCATCGCCTTTCCATTTTCGAAGAAAAAGGCTTGAGAGCAAACCTGCCGTAAAGGGGATTCCAAGGTATATCAAAACTGTCACGGCAATTTCAGAAATTGATACTTTTACAATAGTCCCTTTCAGTCCGAATAGCGGGGGTAAAAGTGTAATGAAAATATATGCATAAACCGAATATAACAGCACCTGGAAAACTGCATTAAAAGCAACAAGACCTGCAGCAAGTTCTGTATCTCCTTTTGCCAGATCATTCCAGACAAGTACCATGGCTATGCAACGGGCAAGTCCCACCAGGATAACGCCGGTCATAAGACCGGGATGGTTATGCAGAAAAATAATTGCCAGGAAAAACATGACAAAGGGTCCTACAATCCAGTTCTGTGTAAGGGAAAGACCAAGCAATTTCGAATTTTTAAATACAAGCGGAAGTTTCTCGTATTTCACTTTTGCAAGGGGAGGATACATCATAAGGATGAGTCCGATGGCAATGGGGATATTTGTTGTTCCTGAGCTTAATGAATTCCAGAACCCTGAAATACCGGGCCAGATATAACCTGTAATTACCCCTGCAAACATCACAAGGAAGATCCAGAGTGTCAGGTAACGATCAAAAAAAGATAGTTTTTTCATAAGAGGTACATTGTTTAACAGCAATTTGTATTCCCATCGGAACATCCGCAGGATGGTTCGGAATTTTTCAGCAGCCCCTGAATTATACCTGCAGCACAACCAACACCTGAATTTACTGATATTGCATTTACCGGACAGTTAAGTGCACAGGCCCCGCACTCCATGCAATAATCGCGTCTGATTATTCTGGCTTTTCTCCCCGCAAGCTCAAAGACTTCATGCGGACATACTTGTATACATATACCGCATCCGTTGCAGGTCTCTTCACACAACTGAAGGGTAACGACATCCGACAGGTAAATTAAATCCTTCATTTCAAACATCAATTAAGAAATTTACATACGACAAGCAGAATTATTCCAAGCAAGGAGAATATAATCTGCAACGGGACAGCAGTTTTCATCTCCTTTTTGACACCTGAAAGCGATGTATAAGTGGAAGAGCCCGTAAAATTCATTGCCATAAAGGAAGATATGGCAGTGATAATCATAAACCAGGCTATCTTTTCATAAATACTATAACCTGTTCTGCAGGCAAGCAGCAAAATAACAGCCACGACAGCGCCGGAAATGAAGCCTTTCATGGAAAACCTTCGGCCCGGCAGGTACGGCAATGCCAGAGGAGTGATTATTATCCCGGCAGAATAAGCAAGAAAAATGTTCATTATTGTCCGTAAGCCATTCCTTACAGGGCCCTCAGAAACGGTCCCTTCATTCCTTATAAATGATATCAGGAAAAGCAATGCAGAAGCTCCCAGAAGATATAATATTCCAAACATAAAATCATTCGGAACAAGCTTTAACCGGTCATTAAAGCTGAAAGTGACCCTGCGCATTTCTCTTGTAGCCCTGTAACCGTCATCAATATACCTTTTGATATCAGAGGCGCGGACAGGACCAAAATGAACATTAAAGCCACTTTCTTCCCTGACCTTATGGACAGCTACTCCGGTTGCTCCAAGCTGCGGCAAAATTATTCTTCTGTGCTTTACTATGTTACCGAGCGATACATCATGAATTTTTTTAACCAGCTCCTCCGATCCAAAAGTGCCTTTTCCTGCTGCACACCATACATTTATTCCTTTTGTATCAAGTACCAGGATCCAGCAATTCATCTCTGCAAGGTTTTTTCGCAGATGGTCAAAGGAGAGTTTATAATTTGCCGTTACAAAAACCTCTGAAGAATCATCAGGATCGCCGACCGCATACAGCCCGGGAGAGACCCTGTATTTATTCCGGTTAATCCCCCATCGGACCATGATCGCACCAAGAATATCGGCTAATTCATAATTTGTCGATATTATGGGAATTAATCCGTTATTGTTTTGAATATGCCCGGTAATGAAGCTTCGTTTCATTTTAATCTTCTGTCTAGTTTCTCGCACGGGCAGGGGACTGATTTGATTTTCCTGTGCTTGTTCTGAGCTGCACAACTTCCTGCTATACTGAGAAGCAAAGCAAAAAGCGCCATTAGGGAGAGATATTTTATTTTGTTCCTGTAAAATCTGAGTCCTTCCCAATGTGTAATTTTTAAGGATTGATCTTTTTTGCTCATAATTTACTCCTTTTACTTTTTCTTTTTACTTATTTATTCTTTTCCCTGAGTTTTAACTGGCACATGCAGGAGCCTGAAAGCCGGAAGGATTTATCGGTGGTAACCGGCATGCCGTCCCTCTCCCAGTCAACAATTCCTCCCGCCATATTTACTACATTTTCAAATCCCTCTTTTTTAAGGAAGATAACCGCTTCCCTGCTTTTCAATCCGACAGCATCAGCTATGATCAGAAGTTTCTCTTTTGGCAGAACATTGAAGGAGCTTTCAAGGTCACTGAATGGTAAATACACAACATTTTCAACCCTGAACATCTTAAATGAGCTCATATACGTCTCCCTGACATCTATTATAATTGCCCCTTTATTACAAAGATCAAAACTTTCCCTTGGAGTTATGTTAACGACTCCGTGAGAATAAAATCCGATGTCATTGAAGAGACCCATGTTATTTAATAATGTAAAAGATAACTACAAAATAAATGCCTGCACCTATAAATACAAAGGCGACAACCCTGTTTAACCATTTTTGAAAAAGCTGCATGCTTTTATAAAAAGTGGCTAATCCGGAAATTGAAAATGCAATAATGTAAGCAATTATTATAACCGGTAATCCGGTTGCTACTGCAAATATCAGGGGCAGGTATAAACCAGAGGCGCTGCTAATGGTAATTGGTATTAACATCCCAAAAAATAAAACTCCCGAGTATGGGCAGAATGCAAGTGCAAACACTATACCTAGGAATAAAGCTCCCCACCCGCTTCCACTTCCTGCTTTGCCGGAAAGCTTTTCTGTAAACCGGTTGAATGAAGGGAAGTTTATTCTGAAGATCTCCAGCATCAAAATTCCTGCTAAAATCAGTAAAGGTCCAAGTATCTTCTCCCCGTAATCCGAAAAAAACCTTGCAATATGAAACTTACTTGCTCCAAAATAGAGAACTATACCCAGAATAGTATAGCTTATTGCCCTTCCGACAGTATAGTACAACCCATTTATAAAAATTCTTCTTTTTTCCACAATGTTTTTCCCGATATACCCAATAGCTGTAATGTTGGTAGCCAGTGGACAGGGGCTGATTGCTGCCATGAGTCCCAGAATAAAAGCGGACAGAACAGGGACGTTAGTAGAGTCAAGCAGGTTCTGGAGAAATTCCATTATTTATAGTGCATTGAAATAGTATCTAACAGGATATTAATAAATCTTTCGGGCTGCCTTAATGAATAAGAAAATGCAATATTTGTCAGATCACTGTCTGTCTCTTTTCCTTTTTCATTCTTTACAACATGAAGTGCTGATCCGAAAGCCTTGAACTTTTCACACAACTTTTTATTACCAGGATCATCAACATTAATTACTCTGAAAGCTATCTCCCCCTTTGAAACAGGGACAGTAAAATATTCATCAAGCACCTTCCTGGTGTTTGCTTCGATTGAAATACAGGTAGGACACCTGTTTGTCGCATGAAAGTAATATACAGTGAGTGGAGCCTCGGAAAGACCGGCAGTCTCAATTTTAGCTGATTTTGGTCCATGGCCATTGCATGCTGCTAAGATCAGGGCCACAGTAATTATTAAGTTTCTCATAATTTATAATATTTTCAGGTATTATTTTTCATTATAAGTTCTTTTATCTCGCTTACCGAAGGGACCCTCCCATATAATATTACCTTCTCATCCATAACCAGGGCGGGTGTTCTCATTACTCCGTAAGATATAATTTTCTGAATATCCTCTTCTTTTATTACTGTTGCATTCAATCCCATTTCAGTAACAGCCTTGACTGTTGCCTTCTCAAGATTCCTGCAATTTGCACAACCGGTGCCAAGTATTTTAATAATCATGATTCTATGTGTTTATAGTTTTGCTAACCGTATATTTATGAATTCCCCCAGCAGTTTTTTTGCCATATTCCAGTTTCTGTTATTGATGCAGTACTGTACTTTCGGAGGCTCAAAGCTTCCCTGAATAAGCCCCGCTTCTTTCAGTTCATTCATATGCTGGGATACCGTTGAATCGGCAATCGGAAGTTCTTTTGAGATCTCATTAAAACAGCATGTATTCAACGATGCAAGATGCCGCATTATAGCTATTCTTGCGGGATGACCCAGAGCTTTAGCGTAACGGGCCAGCCTAATATCATTTTCTGCATAATTGCCATTAATCTGTGTTGCCATAAACAAGTTCTTAAAAAATTAGATTAAACAGAAAACCTATTATCATAATCCCTGATGCCACAATTGAAACAAATGTAAGGATCAGCGGTAAACGAAGAACCTTTCTAAGGATGATCATTTCAGGCAATGACAGTCCGATGACTGACATCATGAAGGCCAGAGCGGTGCCCAGAGATGCCCCTTTTTCGATAAGAACAGATACGATTGGAATAATTCCGGCAGCATTTGAATAGAGGGGAACGCCTATCAGCACTGAAAGAGGAACCGAGTACCACGCAGATTTACCCATCAGAGCTGCCAAAAAATTTTCGGGGACATATCCATGCACTCCTGCACCAACAGCAATACCTAAAGCAACATAAATCCATACTTTGCCAACAATATCTTTGACTGCCGAATAACCATACTGTACTCTGTCGCTCAATGTAAGATTTTTATCCTCCGGATTGCTTTCCCCGAATTTTGTTTTGTATACCCAGTCTTCGACCCATTTTTCAAGATGTAGCCTGCCAATTATCCAGCCGGCTGTTATTGCAATTGTCAGACCGGTTGCGACATAAATCAGTGCCGTCTTCCATCCGAACATGCCAAATAAAAGAATTACCGCAACTTCATTTATCATGGGTGCTGCAATTAGAAAGGAAAAAGTCACACCCAGCGGTACCCCCGATTCAACAAAACCCAGAAACAGCGGGATTGCCGAACACGAACAGAAAGGAGTTACAATTCCAAGCATGCCCGCCAGAATATTACCTGTGAATTGAGATTTTCCTTCAAGGATCTTTCTTGTTCTCTCGGGTGAAAAGAATGACCTGATAATGCCAACAAAAAAAATGATCAGGGTAAGAAGGAGAATAACTTTCGGGAATTCATATATAAAGAATCTTATTGATTCACTAAGGGGTCTGCCAGGTTCCAACCCAAGAATTTCGTATGTAAAATATTGGCTTACAGGTCGCAACCATCGATAAATCAAATACCAGACAGGAATAAGAATTATAGCTATCAGATACTTCTCAGATCTTATTATTCTGCCAGGAGATTGCATAACGGTGAAATTACAGGATACAAAAATATAACGTATTTCGTAAAAATACGAATACATGGTTAAAATTTTAACTCCTTTTCAGCAAATTTAACCTGTTATTAATGTAATCCTATGAATATCAGATCTGTACTGAATGGAGTTTCTCCAGATAATCATCGATAAAAGACTTCATGTGTTTCATCTGGTATTGCATGATATACCGAGGATGTTCAAGTGGAATTATCTTTTCAAAAAAATGGTATTTAGAATTAAGGTCCGAGAGGAACTTAAAATTCTTCCCTGTCCCAAAGCAAAAACATACATCACGACTAATTCCGAATTCCAGTTGTCTTTTAATGGAATCGACAATAAAACCCAGAACACTTTCGGTCAGTTTTTTGTTGTCGTAATAATTATAATTTATCCTGCTGCTTTTTTTACCGGCCGATGTAAATCCAAGCGGACAGACTGAGCTGAAATAGAAATCAGAATAAAATTTTTCAGGACCTCCATATTTTTCAATCATTTCATACACGAAAACAGATGATGTCTCGTATGTTTCTGAACCCTGAAAAACTATACCACATCTCTCCCTCAATCTTTTTGTATCTGTAAAAGGGATCCCGGTCACTCCTGCACCATTTCTTCCCGGGTTTATGCCAAGGATGAGATGTCTAATTCTGTTGTCGTAATAGAATTTATTATAGAATTGAGTTATTATGTCAATGATTTTGTCATTGTCCCTGAAAGGATTCATTATTGATATCCCCGGCGGAAGTGAACCCTTATAATCCAGTTCCCTGCAGAACGATATCATTTTTTCGGCAAATGTGGCCATCGGATATATTAAAACATTATTTGCCCGGTAGTTTTATCCGTGAGGCACAAAAATCAGATCAGGAAAAGTTTTTATTAGTATCAGTTCTTCACACAGCGGACTGAGTACTTATTTGATTTTTCAGTTCCGTGGATATCTGTAATATCTTCCTTTCTCGAAATATCGACAACAGGCGTTTCAATAATTACCATATAGCTGAAGTATTCGGCATTATCCTTATCGTATTCAGTTGACGTCCAGTAATAGCCGCTCTCGTCCATTTCCGAGAAAGTACCTTCATAATCCTGCATACCCGCAAGCTGAATGCTGAAAGAAGCCATATCGGTGGTTTTGTTTCTCCATGTATCCTTCTGGTCATTATAATTTACGAGTACCTGGAATTCTGATCCGGAAGGAAGATGCCATCCGTCGGGACAGGCTTTAGTTGCAGTCTTCCATTCATAAAGCACTCCGTAAATCGGAATATTATTGGGATCGTTGTCAAAATAAAATGCACCCTTGGGAGGCTTATATCTGAGGTTTTCCGCCATCCATTTAACTCCCTGGACTGTAATAGTTTTGTACACATTCCCATCCCTCGGGTCGGTAAATTTATCCTGGCCACAGAGGTTAACAGACAACCACGATAATATTAGAAATGATAAGATCTTCTTCATATGTTTTTCAAACTAATTCTTAAAATAATGAATGAATATTAAATACTCCAAATTTCATACCAGTGTGTAATCAAATTGCTTTTCTGCCGCAAAAATAAACATTACCAAAGTATATAACAGTTGAAAACTCAAAATGTTATCAACCGTTTTGAGATACGATCAGAAAAATTTATGGATGCAGGGATGAAGTATAAAATGAAAGTAATCTCATAATTTTATCTATATTTGGTAAAGATTATTGGCGCGTCAAAAACTGTTATCATATCAAATAAGGTATGCTTTTTGATAGATATTATGGAGTGATAACCGACAGATCAAAATAAAACCAGGGTAAAATGAAAACATTTTTTCTGCTTCTTATTTTCATTATTGTACTGGATATTAACTCATTCAGTCAGGAAAATTTTAAGGTCATCAAGGTTAACGGCACCATCGTTTTGAAAAATAAAGGTGTCTCGCTTGAAACAGGAACTGTCTTTTCAGATAAAGAGGATCTTATCTTCAGGAGCGAGGATGCAACAGCCGCTGTAATTAACTCTCAGAGAGGCAGACTGATTCTTACAAATAATAATCATGATCCTGCTACCGCGAAATCCAATTTTCTTCCTTCAATGTACAACATAAGCACAAGAGGAGGTTCCCTTGGCAATATTGTGGATCTAAAGAATCTGTTCTCCGGGAAGTATGTCATACTTGATAAACAATACCTTACTATCAGCGAAACCAGCTTTCCGATGGATAAAGAGCACTTCTTTTTCCTGAGATATGTTTATAAAGGAGAGACTATAAATAAAAAATTACCCTTTTCAGAAGATACGCTGTTTATTGACAAAAAAAATCTTTACACCGTTGACGGGAATCCGATCCCCAGCCCTGATAATACCTCGATAACGCTATTCTATATGAAGGGCGCGGAATATGTGCTGATAAATAACTTTGACCTTATCTTTCCTGATACCAGGCAATTGAAAAAAGAGGTGCAGATTATACTCGATGAGATCAAGGACAAAACCTTTAAGGAAAAATTGATGGAGATTTCAGCATATATTAATGAGCAATACGGTAAAGTTTACCAGTTAGATCTCCTTTCATGGCTTGAAGATAATTTTGGATTGACCGCAGAATAATTAGTTTTATCTCATCATTAAATGCTGATAAAGGAACAAAGACTACTTGTCAGGTTCACTGAAATGAATCTTCTTGCTCCTGTGTCATTTATTGTTGACTTCTGGTTTTACAAAAAATATTGAGAAAACACACGTTAGATTTTCCGTTTCACAATGAAATATCCTTTTTTTTCAATTATTCTTTTTTTAATAGTTTCTTTCCCTAGCACCTCACAGGACAGCTATTACTCCTTTACCAATTATACCACCAAAGAATATGGCAGGGATTATCATCCTGTAAATGCAGCCATTGTTCAGGATAAACGCGGAATAATATATGCAGCTAACGGATTCATGCTACTTGAGTTTGATGGCCATCAATGGAACTCTTTCCCAATCAGCAAGCAGGCATGGATAATTTCACTTTCTGTCGATTCTTCAGGAATAATCTATGCAGGATCGCAGAATGAATTTGGCTATTTTGCCCCTGATCGTGCGAAAGGATTAAAATATATATCTCTCTCAGATTCCCTGAATATAAGTGATATGAACTTTACCAATATATGGAAAGTTCATTCGTTTTCCGGGGGAATAATATTTCAGGCTGAAGAAAAGCTTTTCATTTACAGGAATGGGAAAACGGAGGTTATAACACCTGAAACCTCATTCCATACATCATTTGTTGTCAATGACAGATTATATGTCCGTGAACGCGGAAAAGGTTTGATGGTCTGGGACGGGAAAAAACTGAATAAGATTCCGGGAGGAGAACTATTCGAAAATACTGGTATCTTTCTTATGCTTCCCTATGGTTCCGAAAAGAGAGACATACTGATAGGCACGAGGGAAAACGGATTCTGGGTGCTCAACACTTCATCGGATCTGAAAAATTTAAGACCATTCCCTGCCAGGGATATCACCCTTCTTAATGAATCGAAAATTACCGGTGGTGTTTTAACCAAAGAAGGTTCAATGGCAATCGGAACACTTCTTAATGGAATAATTGTTATTGATACGGCAGGCAAAACAAGGGCAATAATTAACCAGAAATCAGGTCTGCCCGATAATGAGGTCAAACAGGTAATCCTTGATAACAACGGGAATTTATGGCTGGCACTGAACAACGGCATAAGTAAAATAGATATCAGTTCTCCTCTGTCCTTTTATTCTGAGAAGTCGGGGATTTCAGGATCTGCCTATACACTTGCCAGGTATAAAAACCAGATTTATGCCGGAACGTCTTCCGGACTTTATGTTCAGAAATCAATTAGCGGATCAGGCAGTGAGTTTATCAGGGCATTCAATCTTTCAATGCCTGTCAGGAGTCTTATCGTTGTCGATGAAAAGCTTTTTGCCGGTACAGATGCAGGGCTTTTTATAATTTCAGAAAATGGTATACAGAATATTGGAAATGATGATTCCTATGTCCTCTGGTATTATCCTGAAATGAAACTTTTATTCTCGGGAGGTCCAAAAGGTCTGACTGTCTACCGGAATAAGGGATCTTTCTGGCAGCTGAGTATGTTCAGGGAAATAAAAGATGATATAGTTGGTATCTCGGGTATAAAATCGCATAATTCTGATTCAAGTCTGATCTGGATCGGGACCAGGTACTCAGGGGTGATAAGATTAGACCTTCATGAAGATTTAAGTTATTCAAGCGATCGTTATAGCTCAGCTGACGGCCTTGCTGAGGGGCCTGTTCTTCCATTCAAATATGACGGTTCAGTAATATTTGGAACAATACAGGGATTAAACTATTTTACTGATGAAAAGGCTGTTAAACAAACACTGCCTGACTCTTTGAAAAATAATAAAGAGTTTCTTAAAGGATTTTTTTCATCTTTCTCCCTTGACGGAGACAGCTCAGGAAAGTCAGTCTCTTCGCTAATTGAAACCATTAACAAGGTTTGGATTTGTTCCGATAATACTATTGGATACTTAGATAAACGAAATGTCAATGTCATCATCCGGCAGCCTTTCAGGGGTATTGATGCCGGAAAGATAAACTTTATTTATCCCGATGTAGATGGCATTTGCTGGATAGGTACAACTGAAGGGCTTATCAGGTTTGACGAAAACATACATAAAAGGTACGATACAAAATATTATTCCCTGGTAAGGAAAGTATCCGGCATCAGTAATGACTCATTGTTTTTTTCAGGAATAAATTTTGAAAAAGACTCAACCGGATTCAGAATAGTGTCAGACCAGCCCGGGTCATTTAAACCTCTTCTTTCTTTCAGGAATAATTCATTAAGATTTGTTTTCACAGCACCATTCTTCGAGTATATGGATAAGATAAAATTTTCATGTATACTTGAAGGTTATGATTTAAAATGGAGTGAATGGGAACACAAATACTACCAGGATTATACGAACCTCCCGGAAGGTAATTATACCTTCAAAGTGAAGGCAAGAAATATTTATGATACTGTCAGTACTGTTGCAGAGTACAGCTTTTCA
>Ga0315276_10002601_pt1 | contig 16539 bp, 10 predicted proteins | sample YL17G05_0_MG_FD_204542 | JGI IMG/M metagenome (GOLD analysis project Ga0315276, IMG submission 204542) | Sediment microbial communities from Yellowstone Lake, YNP, Wyoming, USA - YL17G05_0 | ecosystem: Environmental > Aquatic > Freshwater > Lake > Sediment | place: USA: Wyoming | collected... | reverse complement strand
GGGCTGTCAACGCAGAAGACGTTGGCGCCGTTGTACCGGCGGTACTGGCGCACCGGCGGGCTCGGGGTGGAATTATACAGGGGCACCGTGCCGCCAACGTCATAGGGGGTGTTCAGTTCTGCCGGCGTCCCCCCCGTCTTCCACCAATCCCATTTGACGGCCTGCTCTTCCAAAAGGGTGGGAGCGGTTGGCGGGACATGGACGCCGCTCTTAGCGGCCACCCAGGTGACCCATGGCCAGAAGGCGTTGCCGGTGGCCTCCTCCTTGGTGGCTGGGCAAAGGACCTGGTTTAAGTCGCCGACGCGGAGGAATGCCTTGAAGACGCCCTGTTTGGCCGTGGCGTCGTTGGAAGTATAATACGGAGGGAGGGGGCCGTTGACCTTGGTGTCCCATACGGCCTTGCCGGCCGCGTCGTCCATCGGAACGCTGTGCGGAAACCGGATGGGAATGCCCTTGCCTTTTTCCACGGGCGGCCCCTGCGGCGTGAGACCCCACGTGGTGGCGTCGCCGTCCGCCCATTTCTTGACGTACAGAACGGTGACGACGCACTTCGAATCCGTATCGTCCGAGCCTCGCGGTTCATCGTACACGCCGAAGGGGCGGTACTTGGTCGTGGCGGTGGCGCCTATGGCACCAAGGTCCGCTCCCATGATCTGGTCGATGATCCCCGGCCCCGTGGCTTCCAGCGTGATTTTATCCAGGGTCTTCCCGGTAGGCTGTGTAAAAGTTCGCTTAGTCGCATCGGGCTCTTCCCAGGTCGATCTGTTGGGAACCAGGTTGGTGGTTGGGAAGGTAAAGTCTTTCGAGGATCCGTCGGTAAAACATACTTTGATCTGGTGTCCGGTGACGTCGAAGCCACTGGTCAGGTCGCCGGCGTAGTTGCCGTACCAGGGATTGTAGACCTGGACGCGCACAGTCCACCTGTCCTGCGTCGCATCCGGCTGGCCTCGCTCCACTTTGGCCTGTACCTTGGAAAGGAATATCTGCCGCCGCGCGCCATATTTTCCGGAGTAACTCTTGAAATAGTTGCCGGTGGTCTTGACGTACCTGTCTTTGAAGGCGCGGACGTTGGCGGCGAATTGACTGGCGATGTCCAAATTTCCCGCCGGCGCCGTCGTTGACGTATCGAAAACGCCGCCAGTTCCCAAGACGTTTACAAAGCTCAAGCCCGTGTCGCCCGTGAGATTGATGTCGCACTTGGGGGTGCAGGCGTTCTGGGCGGCGGCGGGTATGACCTCGGCGTTCCAGCCGACGGTCGTCAGGCTCAGGCGGGAAGTCACCTTGGCGGGGGTGGTGGTATCGGGGGTGGAGTCCAGGGCAGAGGAGCCGATGATCTGTTCGAGGCGGCTCGTGGCGTAGGTGCCGGTCAGGCGCCGGAGTTCAAACTCGTCGTCGAGGGTGAAGGGGCGGTCCTTGCTGCCGCTGGTGCTGGTGGCGATGATGGTCGGGTTCTGGATAAAGATTTCGCCCAGGCGCTTGTTGCCCGGCCCTGCTTCAGTGCCTGTCTTGCCCCATCGCCCCGGCGGCGTCTTGGTGCCGTCCAGCAACTTGTTGATGTCCGTGAAGCCGGACAGCCAAGTCACGCCGGCAGGAGTCACGTCGCAGACGAAGTAGCCTTTGCCGGCCGCCTTGCCGTACGGCGCCCACGGGGTTGCAGAGGCGGCGGTGGGGGTGCCGTGGGCGTTCAGGTTCAGCATGGCGGCATGGTCCTGCACGGTGACGCTGACGCGAATGACGCCGTGCTCGTAAGGAAAGGCCAGTTCGGGGATCCAGAGGCCGTTGGCTGGCGCGTACCAAGCGACGGCCGTGGCGGGTGTGGTCCCGCCGGGGATCCCGAGGTTGTTGGGTGAGCCGTCGGTGCCGGAGCCGGGTATTCCGGTGCCGACGTACGCCTTACTTGTGGAGTCGAGGTTCCATGTGTTGAGAAAATACGGCTTTATGATCGGGGTCGCCGCCCGAAAGGAATAAACGGCGTTGGCAGCGGAAGGCACGGGCGCACTGCCCACATTGCTCCAACTGGTGGCCAGGAAGAGGTCCTGCGTGGGCTTCGGGTCGGGGGTAATTGTGGTGACGGGAAAGTCCCATGGCCAGGTGCCGTACTTGCCGGTCAAGTACCAGCCGGTGTACGCGCGGTAGTTGCCGGCGGTGACCTCGGCGCTGGCGGAATCCGTTCCGAACTCCCAGACATCGCGAATGAGGGCCTGGCAGACGTAATCGACGGCGCCGTCGGCGGCGAGGTCGAACTGGGCCTGGAGGGCGAAGTTGGAGGCCGTGTTGCTCTCGATGCTGCTCATGGTGACAAAGGCGATGCCGACCACGGCCAGGACGGCCAGGAGGCCGAGGACGACGATCAGGATCGAACCGCGTAACCGCATAGTGATTTCCTCAAGAAGGCAGTCGCCTCACCCCGAAGCAAGTTGCCGGAAGAATGTCCAATGGCCAATGAACAGCCAAACTGCAAACGGCAAACGGCAATGACTAATCAAACGGCAAACAGCAAGAGGCAATGACCCAAGGCCGGTCGCCGGCCACATTCTCGCCATTGCCGTTTCGTTTCCGTTTCTCAGTTTGATTAGTCATTGCCGTTTGCTGTTTGCTTCTTGACGCTTGATTGGTCATTGTTTTCGCATCACGGATCGCTGATCCAGAAAACCTCCTGGAGAGTAAAGCCTTCGTAACGCTTGGATGGCCCGGTCGAGGGCTTCTTGTCGCTGGGGTCATGAATGGCGATGGTCACGCGGATGGCCTGCGGGCACGCCTTGTCGATCCCGGTGGTCACCAAAGGGGGGAACGGGGTTACAGTGTACTCCTTGCGCGACCATGTGGCCGTCGAAGCCGTGTCTGTGTCGAGGGACTCAATGAGGAACTCGCTGGTGCAACAGGTGGCCACCCGGCGAACCTGCCAGACATCCCCGGTCAGCGTCGCCCATCCGGCAGCCGTCGAGAGGGGGGCGACCTTGATCGGCGAGACGGCGAGGGTGTTCGAGTCTTTGCCAGCCGGGAGTGTCAGGCGGTCCTGCTTGAATCCGGAAGCCAGGTCGGCCATGACGACGGCCGCCGACCCGTCGCTGGTGTCGGAGCCGTCGCTAGTGGCGGAGGAGCCGCCCACGAGCCAGACGCCCCTGGCCACAAGGCCGCGGCGCGGGTCCACCTTCTGGGCGCTCGATACGACCTCAAATCGGGTGATCGGCGTCTTGACGTTCGCCGTGTAGACGACCTCGGCGCCGGTGGACTTGCGGGGGGAAGTGCCGCCCTTCTGGCCTTCCCAATAGTTGACGCTGGTCAGGGCGAGGCAGTCGGTGGCGTACCACGTGATGGCATTGGCGCCCGACATGACGGGAACGCCGGGCTTGGGCCGCACGGTCGGCACGCCGGGGTCCAAAACCGGCGTGCCGGGGGTGCCATCCTCTTTCGTGTCCGACCTGCGGATCTTGAAGTACCCGCTGCGGTCGAAGCCGCGGATGTCGCGGTGGATGGCGTCGAGGAGTGCCCGCCCCTGTTCCATGGCGTAGGCGTTTCCCTGGGCCTGGCCGGCGGTCTCGGTGATGATGGCGAAGATCTGGACGATGCCCAGCATCATGAGGGTCATCAGGGATGCGGCCGTGATGAGTTCCACGAGCGTGAAGCCCCGTGTCGGGCGGAAACGACGGCGTCGGTCATGGCGCAGGAAGATCATGCTTCAATCTCCGATAATGGTGTGGAAGACGGCCACGGCGCCCGGCAGGGGGTACCATATTCCGGTAGTGGCGGTCCCGGAAGCGGCGGTCAAGGTTGAAAAGTTGGTACCCGCGGCCTTGGCTTGGCTTGCCGAAACCCCGCAGGCCAGGAGGAGCGGGGGATATGTGGCGTTTCCTGCCACCCCGCCAATGGTTTTCGACGAATCGAGATTAGCGAAGTCGATCAGGTATGCCTCGCCGGAATGCCGGGTGCGGTCGATGACGTAGTCTCCGGCGCTGGCGACGAAGGTCGGTTCGCCGGAGGTCGCAACCAGGGCGTTCTGATTCCAGGTCTTGGTTCGCGGATGAAGCGCATCGCCCGCACTATGGGTGGTGCCGTAGGTGAAGCCCGTGTTGTGGCCGCGCGACTTGAAGACCACGATGGTCACGCGCCACGGGCCGCCGGCGGTGTTGTAAAGGCTGTTGGTGCCGGTGTCGTCGTTGTATATTCGCTTGTCGGTGGGGACGATGGGGGTGACGTAAATGATGGGGACGTAGTTGCCGGCGTTCCACATGGGCCAGAAGTACGGAAGGGTCGTCGGTTTTTCAGTGTCATAGCGGCGGCCGGCCTCGTAGAGGAACATGTTGGGGTTATAGACCCGAAGGTTTTTGATGATGGTAGCGTCTGAGACGAGGCCCGGGTTCCTCTTGGTGTCGGTAAGGGTGGTGTATTCGGCCGTGGGGATGCCGAACTCGGCGGGCCGCTCGCGGTCGTTTTTCAGGTCGGTGGTCGTCGCCTTCATCAGGTTAAGGAAGTACGCGCGGTGGGCATTGACGAACTCGGCCCTCTTGGCGCGTATCGTGGCGGCCATGCTGCGGGCACAAAGGGCCGCCATCGTGGAGTCGTTGGCGCGGCGGGTCTGGTCGACGGCCACCGGGAAGATCGAGGCGACCATGGTCATGCCGATGCCGAGTATGCCGACGGCCATGAGAATTTCGGTCAGCGAAAAGCCGCGGCCGGTTCGTCTTGCGAGGCTCATGGAAGGCTCCTTGCCCGTACCGCAAGTCCGGGCCTATCCGAAAACATTATAGCGACGTGCGGCGGTGTCAACAAGGCGAATGAGGCCGCAGGGGGACAATGGGTGTGGCCGCAGATCGTGGCAGCCCCGAAGGGGCGCCAGGTAATAGCCCACGGCGTAAGCCGTGGGTTGGCAAATGGCCCCCAGAATTGTTTTTCTGTTTCTGTTGGAGCCCCGGCAGGGGCGATAGAAGGGTTTCTTTCGCCCCTGCCAGGGCTTACACAGACAAGGAAAAAGGACTCGGGGCCTCTCGTTTACCCACGGCTTACGCCGTGGGCTATTATCTATCGTGCCTTCGGCACTCAAAGCCCGCCGTTTCAATGACTTGTATCTACCGCTAACCCCGAAACACGACCGAAAACGTCTTATTTCCCAGGTGTCCGAAAGCCAACTTCGGCCCATTACGTGAAAAATGGGGTACGCCGGGCGCCAACTTTGCGTTGACGGGGGCAGGGGCGGATGTTACGGTGCGATCAAAGGAGAACTCATGGCCGTACCTCTGCTGGACCTGACGGCGCAGTACCAGAAGATCCGCGACGAAGTTCGCGCCGCCATCGACGGTGTCCTCGAGTCGCAACTCTGCATCGGCGGCCCGAAGGTGGCCGAATGCGAGAAGGCCGTGGCCGCCTACAGCGACTGCAAGTTCGGCATCGGCGCCTCCAGCGGCACCGACGCGATCCTGAACGCCCTGATGAGCCTCGGCATCGGCGACGGCGACGAGGTCATCACCACGACGTTCACGTTCTTTGCCACCGCCGGCTGCATCAGCCGCGTGGGCGCGCGGCCGGTCTTCGTCGACATCGACCCGCGGACCTACAACATCGACACGAAGCAGGTCGGCCGCAAGATCAGCAAGAAGACCAAGGCGATTATCCCGGTGCACCTCTTCGGGCAGATGGCCGACATGGACCCGCTCATGCAACTGGCGCGCGAGCGCAAACTGGCGGTCGTCGAGGACGCCGCCCAGGCCATCGGCGCCACCTACAAGGGCCGTAAGGCCGGGTCGATGGGCACGTTCGGGTGTTTCTCGTTCTTCCCGTCGAAGAACCTCGGCGGCGTGGGCGATGGGGGCATGGTGGTCGCCAACGACGCCACGTTGGCCGATATCTGCCTGACGATGCGCAATCACGGTTCCAAGCCGAAGTACTACCACAAGTACATCGGCGGCAACTTCCGCCTCGATCCCGTGCAGGCCGTCGTCATCACCCTGAAACTGAAGTACCTTGAAGAGTGGCACGAGGCACGCCGGGCCAACGCCGAGTACTACAACCAGAAGTTCGCGGGGTGCGAGAAGATCGTGACGCCCTGCGTCGAGCCGCACAACCGGATGATCTACAACCAGTACGTCATTCGCATCCGGGCCGACAAGGGCGCCTCGCGCGACCAGGTCGAAACCCACTTGAATGAGAAGAAGATCGGCAACGCGATTTACTATCCCGTGCCGCTGCACCTCCAGGCGTGCTTCGCCGACCTCCGATATAGGGAAGGCGATTTGCCGCACGCCGAACTGGCCGCCAAGGAAGTCCTCGCGCTTCCGATCTACCCGGAACTGACCCAAGCCCAGAAGGACATGGTGGCCACGGCCGTGCTGGAGGCGGTGGGGGCGTAGTGGTCCTTCAACTTTGATTATGTGGGTGCCACGGTTGCGCCGTTCAGCAACCGTGCCGCCGTTCGACGCAAAGCACGGCTGCAAACAGCGCAGCCGTGGCACCCATCATTTCAGGTGTGACGGAGCACTAGAACTACAGCGCTACTTTCAGGATCTTGCGTGGCGTGGCGTGTCTGCCTACTTCTTCTCGGGGCCGGCCTTCTCGACGGCTGCGGTGCGAATCTGCATACGGCCGATGATGCGGGCGGCCGCATTGCGATGGATCGGGCCCGTGTTGGCCGCGCGGTGCAGCAGCGTTTGGCAGGCCTTCAACTTGGCGCGTGCGTCGGCGAAGTCCCGGGTCTCCAGGGCCTTCGCGAAGGCGCGGCGGATGGTGCGGATGCGGCTCCTGAGTTCGCGGTTCTCCTCGCGTTGCTTGATGTTCTGGCGGACGCGTTTCTTGGCGGACAACGAATGCGGCATCTCGGTAACTCTCCTTTTCTTCCCTGACGGGGCAGGGCCGGGCGCCCTGGGGCGTCGGACCCCTCCTCGGGGTTACGCCTGTTGGCTTTCGGCGGCTTTCTTGCGCAGGGACTCCAGGCGCTTGGCGGCGTCGCGGTACTGGTAGTCTTGTTGGACAATGACGCTGTACCACTCGATGGCCTGGGGCAACTTGCCCTGGGCCTCGAAACTCTGGGCGAGGTTGTAGCGCAGTTCCTTGCCCAACGGGTCGGTCGCCATTTCGTACTGCTGGATGGCCGTCTCGAACTGGCCCTGCGCCTCCTGGTACAGTTTCTTGGCGAAGAAGCAGCGTCCGAGCATGTTGAGGGCCTGGATGCGCCGCTTCGGGTCGCGGGTGGCCTGCTGGAACGACACGATGGCGTCGTCGTGCCGGCCGACGTGGTGCTCGCGAACGCCGAGTTCGTAGCGGATGTTCATGTCCGTCGGATACTGCTTCTGGCGTTCGGTGAAGATGTCGAGTTCGAAAGCGTCGCGCTGGGCAATCACTTCCAGGCGTTTGGACTTGAGGTCCGCACGCGAGGGGTCCGCGTCGAGCGATTCCTTGAGTTCCCGGAGGGTCCGGCGGTACTCGGACATGCGGATGTCATCCATCCGCATCTTGAAGCGGTATTCCTTCGACTGCTCGAGCGCCGACCCGAGGAGTTGCATCGCCTCGTCCAGATTGCCGCGGCGGTACTGGCAGTCGGCCAGCGCCGAGACCTTGGCCGCGTTCATCGGGTCGGCCTTGTAGGCCGCCTTGAGGTCCAGGTACTGAGCTTCCAGTTGCTCCTCGGTGTGGACGACCTTCTGGGCGGCGGACTTGGCCGCCTGGGCCTTGTCGAGGATGATGTCGTGGAAGCCCTTGACCGATTCCAGCCTGGAGGACGCGATGCTGACCTGGGCCGCCAGGTTCTTGGATCGCTGGTCAAGCGTCCGGTCGCCGGGGTCGATCCTGATGGCGAACGCCAGGGAATCCAGCGCCTTCTTGAACTCGCGGGTCGACTCGTACATGTCGGCCAGGGTGGTGAAGATCTGTTTCTGGGGCTTCTTGGAGCGGACGGTCTCTTCGCGTGCCGCTTCGCCCCAGAAGATCGCCATGTCGATGTAGTTGAGACGCCGGGCGGTCTGCATCAACTGGGTCAGGAGCGTGACGTTCTGCGGATTGTTGGCCACGGCGGCCAGGAGGTCCATCATGGCCTCTTTCGGTCGTCCGAGGGTCTGGTTGACCATGCCCATGGCCTGCGTGAAGATCGATCCGAGGCCGCCGCCTTTGCCCGAGCCGCGCCGCAGCAGGGACAGTTCCCGGAGGCCCTTGTGGCCCTTTTCGATGTCGCGCGGGTTGTACTTCAGGCCGTCCATGTAGAGGCGCATGGCGTAGTCTAGATTGCCCTTCACCATGGCTTGCCGACCCCGCTCGAAGCAACTGTCGGCCATCTGGCGGATTTCGGGCGCCAACTCTTCAACCGGCGCAGCCTGACCTTCCTCGGGCTGGTTGCCCTCGCCCTCTGCGCCGGGTGTTGGCTCTTTCTTCTCTGGATCCGGCACTGCTGCCGCCTCCATGGACTGGCCCGCTCGGGCCCACTCCAAACTGTCCCCCATGCCTCAGAGCACAATAGTTTATCTGGTGGCCGCCCCCTGTCAACCTTAAACAGTCCTAAACAGTCCAAAGTCCAGGGGCGGCACGGTTTGCGGCTCGGCGGGCCGACCCCAACGCGGGCTCTTTGGCATTAACGCAGTCTTTAGGCTTGAAATTTTGTCGCCTCCTGCTTATAAGTAAGGGCCTGTTTGTTTCGGCGGGAGCCGTAACGGGGTTCCGCGCAAGCAGGGGGTTGACAGACGGAGGCTGGGCGAGAGCGATGCCTAGGAGCACGTGGCGGTTCATCGGACATGCCGCGACCCTGGTCGCGGCTCTTCTTTGCATCAGTGGATGCGGCACGGAGTCCTGGCGGAATCCGAACGGTTCCATCGTCACCGGCAAGGTTAGTTTCCAGAAGGAAGCCACCACCGGCCGCACGTACCACCTGTACATCCCCACGACCTACAATCCCCGGAGGGCCTACCCGCTGATCGTCTCGGGCCACGGGACGTTCCCCTTCGACGAAGCCGCCCAGCAGCGCGATCGCTGGATTGACGTGGCCGAGCGGTATGGCCTGATCATCTGCGCCCCGGACTTCGACTCCGCGACGGGCTTACTCGGCGTTCCGACCGATCGCCCCGCGCCGGAACTCGTGCGAGACGAGCAGGCCTGCGTCGCCATCCTGAGGGAAGTCTTCTCGCGCTACAACGTCAACCGCGACGCCGTCATGATCACCGGCTGGTCGGCGGGGGCGTTCCCGGCCCACTACATCGGCCTGCATCACCCGGAGATATTCCGCTGCATCGTAGGACGCACGGGGAACTTTAACGAGCACCTCGTGTCCGACGACGCGGCCCAGCGGGCTCGCCACATGCACGTCTACGTGTTCTTCGGCGAGGGCGACCTGCCGGGCTTTGCCGGCATGAGCCGCGAGGCGAACTACTGGTACACCGTCCGGGGATTCCGCAACTTCGTCATTCGCCCGCTGGGGGGCGGCCACGACCCGAACCAACTGGAGGCCGCACGGTACTTTCTGAACATCGTCAACCACTGGCCGGCCATCCACATCGAGATCGACAAGACCGAGGGCACCGCGCCCCTGACCGTGACGATGCGGGCCCGCGTCCGCGATCCCGACTCGCCCGACGGCCGTGTCGATTCCGTCCTCTGGAACCTCGGCGACAATACCGTCACCGCCAAGCCCGAGGTCACCCACACCTACTCCAAGCCCGGCCTCTACAACGTTTTCCTGACGGTCGTGGACCTGGACGGGCATCATGAGTATCAGCAGGTGTGGATAAGAGTAGAATAAAGGAAGTTTCAGGTTTCAAGTTTCAAGTTTCAAGTTAAAAGAAACGGCCATGCTCCGAACGAGCGTGGCCGTGTTTGTTCTTGCCTTCAACTTGAAACTTGAAACCTGAAACTTGAAACTTCAGTCCTTGAACTGTTCTTCCAGCATCTTTCCAACCGCCATGAACGACGGCCGGCCGGCGTCCAACTCGAACACGGTTGCCCCGTACATCGACGCCTCCAGCACCAACGGGTCGAGCGGCACGCGGCCGAGGGTCGGCAGGGTGTCGGCGCCGGCAGGGAGGAACCCCTCCGCCACCTTGTTCCAGAGGACCCCGCGGCGTTTGACCGCGATCGGCAGCCGCTCGGAGAGGCCCAGTATCCGCTGGGCGGTCATCACGCCCACGGCCGTCGGCTCCGTGACGATCAGCAGGAGGTCCACGCCGTTGGTCGTGCGGCGCGAGAGGTGCTCCATCCCCGCCTCGTTGTCGACGACGACCCAGCGGTAATCCGAACTCGCCCGGTCGAGGTAGCGCCGCAGCAGGTGATTGACCGCGCAGTAGCACTTCGGCCCTTCGGGCTGGCCCATCGTCAGGAGGTCGAAGCCCTTGGCCTCGGCGAGGATCTGCTGGAGGCCGTACTCGAAGGCCCGCTCGCGGTCGGCGTCGGCGCCGGGGAGTTTGCCCGAGAGGGTCTCGTCGCGCAGGTCGGCGACGGTCTTCTGCTGGCAGATGCCCAGGGCCAGGCCGAGGCATGCGTTCGGGTCGGCGTCGACGGCCAGGATGCCGCCGCCACGCTGCATCAGGTGGCGGATGATCATGGACGTCAGCGTGGTCTTGCCGCTGCCGCCTTTGCCGGAGACCGCGATCGTCGTGCTCATGGCGTTTGATTCCAACGTGGCACGGCTGGCTTGCCCAGCCGTGGCAGCCTGTGGCCATTTGCCACGGCTGGACAAGCCAGCCGTGCCACAATCGCCGGTTTCAATGACCGCCCGACCCCGGCGCCTGCGCCGCGCCGCGCCGCGCCAGGCGCTCCTCGACGCTCGGGAACTGCGCCAGGTCGGTGTGCGGCAGGAAGTTGGAGCGGATGAACTCGTCCATGTACCCTGGATGGTTCATGAGGTCGAAGTAGGTCATGCGTCCGGCGATCTCCTCGGCCTTTGCGAGTGCGTCGCGGCTGATGAGGGCCATCTTCGCCCCGGCGATCGAGGTATTGCCGACAAAACGGATCCGTTCGACGGGAATATCGGGCAACATGCCGATCAGGATCGCCTTCGGCACGTCCAGGTAGTTGCCGAAGCCGCCGGCGACGTACAACACGTCGAGTTGGTCCGGCCGCGTGTCGGTCGATTCCATCAGGGTCTGGATGGCCGCGTGCACGCCGGCCTTCGAGCGGACGAGATTGGCGATGTCGGCCTGCGTGATCGTGATGGCCGGGTGATGGTCGCTCGCGGGGACAATCGTCAGTTCAAGCCCGTCGGGCCCCTCGTGGATGCGGCCGTCGGAGGTTCCGGTGAAGCGGCCGGTGCGGTCAATGAGACCCCCCTCAAACAAGGTCGCAAGCGTATCGAGGAGGCCCGAGCCGCAGAGGCCCCGCGGCGGTTCGCCGCCGATGGTCTGGTACTCGAATTCGCCCTTCGGCCCGAGCGACAGCCTCTCGATCGCCCCCGGCGCGGCACGCATGCCGTGCTTGACGCCGGAACCCTCGAACGCCGGCCCCGCGCTGCTCGATGCGCACACCATCCACTCCTTCGAGCCCAGGACCACCTCGCCGTTGGTGCCGATGTCGATCAGCAGCGCCAGGCCCGGCGCCTCGTACAGCCGCGTCGCCAGGACCCCGGCGACAAGGTCGCTTCCGACGTACGCCCCCACCGCCGGCAACGTGTAGAGGATGCCTCGCTTGTTGATACGTATGCCCGCCTCAGAGGCCCGCAAGGGGGGTATCCACGCGGCCGTCGGAATGTAAGGCGAGCGGCGGATACGCCGCGGGTCCAGGTTCAGCAGAAAATGGATCATCGCCGTGTTGCCCGAGCAGATGACGGCGGTGATGCACCCGAGTTCCACGTTGTGCCGCACGGCAAGGGTCTGGAGAAGATCGTTGACGTCGCCGACGATGCGTCGCTGGAGTTCCTCGAAGGCGTTGTTTTGCTCGGCATAGATGATGCGTCGGATGTAGTCTTCGCCGAAGTGCATCTGCGAATTGTACGTGGCCTCGGCCCCGAGCGTCGTGCCGCTCGCCAGGTCCATCAGGTGCGCCACGACGGTCGTGGTGCCGACGTCGACGGCCACGGCGTAATTGCACCGGCTGGTGTCGCCGGGCTCCACGTCGACGAGTTCCGACGTGCCGCTGCGCTGCGCCACCAGGGCGGTGACCTTGTAGTTCGATTGCGCCAGCACGGCCGGCAGACCCTGGATGATGCGGTAGCCGGTCTGCATGAGCGGCAGGTCGAGGCGGCGGTGGATGGCCATGTACAGCCGTTCGTGGTCGGCCACCTGGTCGTTTTCCGACGGCGGCGACATCTCCAGGTACACCTTCTGCACGAGCGGCTCGTACGGGAACGCCGCCTCGCCGAGATCCTTGCCGGGCATCTCGCTGAAGCGGTGCGCGTCGCTGTCGACCAGAATCTGGCCGGTCTCCAGCAGGTGGCTCTTGGGGACCGTGATGACCAGGTCCGACATGACCTGGGCCTGGCACGCCAGGACGACGCCCGCCCGGACCTCCTGCGGCGTCAGCAGCACGTTGGGCGGGGTCTCGACGTCGCCCTCATCGAGGACGACCTTGCACTTGCCGCAGTACCCGTCGCCGCCGCAGATGCTCGTCAGGTACACGCCGGCGAGGCGCGCGGCCTCCAGCACGGTCGTGCCGCGCGGCACGTCGGTCTTCAGGCCCGAGGGCTCGAATCGCACCTTGTAGTTCGGCGTCTTGGTTGTCGGCATCCGGGGTATTCTATCAAGTTGCGCGGCGTGCGGCTACTGTTTGGCGCACCGAGGGGCAGACCGGCGACACGCGCACCCCACCTGCCGCCCCCCGTGTGTTCACGGGGGGCTAAATAGTGCTGCAACGCAACTTAAGCCTTCGCGCGGTGGGTCTCCGGACCCACCGCGCGAGAAACACGGCTACGGACTCGGAAACGGGGTATGCGCGGCGGATTCACGTTTTTGGGGTAGGCAAGAAAGCCCGCGTGCATTAGCATGTCAACCTGCCGGGCATGGATGGCCCGGCGGCGGACCGAGAAGGAGACGTTATGAACTCATGTTACCTCGCCGCGGCCACCGCGGTGATTATCATTGCGGCAGTGCTCATCTGCGGCGGCGAATCGTTTGCGGCCGACTCTGCCGTTGCTCCCAGTTGGCCTGAGTTCCACGGTCCCGGCCGCACGAACATCTCTCCCGATAAGGGGCTGCTGAAACAGTGGCCCGATGGCGGGCCGCCGCTCGTCTGGAAATACTCCGAGTGCGGCGAAGGGTACTCGGGCGTGTCCGTCGCCGACGGCATGATTTTTACGGCCGGCTACATCGGCGGTCAGGAAACTCTCATCACGCTCGACATGGACGGCAAACTCCTCTGGAAGGCCCCCAACGGCGAGGCGTGGAGCGGGCCGTCGCCGGGGTCGCGCACAACGCCCACCTTCAGCGAGGGCGTTTTGTACCAGATGAGCGCCGCCGGCCGGCTGGCTGCGTTCCAGGCGAAGACGGGCAAGCCCGTCTGGACGGTGGACCTGGTGGCCGAGTTCGGCGCGAAGTTCGGCGTCTGGGCGGCGGCGGAGAACGTCATCGTCGACGGTGACAAGGTCCTCTGCATGCCCGGGGGGCCGAAAGGCCGCGTCGTCGCCCTCGACAAACGCTCCGGCAAGACCCTCTGGGCCAACACCGAGATCGAGCACACGGCCGCCTACTGCTCGCCGCTGGTCGTGACGTATCGCGGCGTGCGGCAACTGGTCACGATGACGCAGAAATCGGTCGTGGGCGTGGAGGTCGAGACGGGGCGGCTGGTCTGGCAGGCGCCGTTCGTTCCCAAGTCGCCGCAGAACGCCCTGACGCCCGTGTTCCACGACGGCCAGGTCTTCGTGGCGTGCGGGCACTGGTCCGGCGGAACGGTGCTGAAGATCGATCCCGAGGCCAAGTCCGCCTCGACCGTCTGGTTCCGCAAGGAACTGGACAACTGCCACGGCGGTGCGATGCTCATCGACGGCCGGCTGTACGGCTCCGCCTGCCGCATGGGCGGCAAAGACTTCTACTGCGTCGATTTCCTGACCGGCAAGTCTATCAAGACCGACGCGACGCTCGGCAAGGTCGGCATCACCGTGGCCGACGGCATGATGTACTGCCTGAACCACCGGGGGACGGTGTCGCTGCTGGACATTACGCCGGAGGGCTTTCGCATCGCCAGCCAGTTCGAGTTGAAGCGCAAGCCCGACAACTTTTACCTGGCCCACCCCGTGGTGGTCGGCGGCCGTCTCTACCTGCGCGGCGGCCCGGACCTGTTTGTGTACGATGTCCGCGGCAAATAGGAGTTCCACAATGCGTAGCCTGCCGCAATGGCTGCTCGTTCTCACCCTGGTTCTGGCGCCTGCGGCTTCCGCCGCAGCCCTGGTGATAAAGGCCGAGGAGGCCCGCATCAAAACCGCCGGCGTGGCGGCGCAGGGCATCTGGAACCTTCACTCCAACGGCGAGGTCGGCGAGTACGTCCGGGCCGAGGCGGCGGGCAAATACGAGGTCGTTGTCCGAGCGCGCGGCACGCCATGCAAGGGCGTCTGGCCGCTCATGCAGGTCTCGGTTGATGGCGGGCAGGGGCCGACCGTAACGGTGGGCTTGCGCGACATGGCGGACTACACGCTCAAGATGGATATACCCGCCGGCGCGCACCAGGTTGCGGTCGCGTTCCTGAACGATGAGGTGGCAGGCGGCGAGGACCGCAACCTGTACCTCGAACGTATCGAGATCCGCTCGCCCGCCGGTGCAGCGGACGCAGCGCTTGTGACCTGCGAGGAGTGGTCCCTGGCGGGCGAGATGCGCGAAGAGCGGGCCCTCGAGCGGGCCGTCCAGGGCGTCGAGCAGTTCCGCAAGGGCCCCGCGACCGTTCGCGTCGTGGGCGCCGACGGCAAACCCGTTTCGGATGCCGTAGTCACCGCCGAACTGTTGCGGCACGACTTCCTCTTCGGCTGCAACATCTACATGTTCGACCGCTTCGATCTCCCCGAGAAGAACGCCATCTACAAGAAGCGGTTCGCCGACATCTTCAACTACGCCACCGTCGGCTTCTACTGGCGATGGTACGAGCCCGAGCGCGGCAAACCCGACTACGAGTACACCGACAAGATCGTTGCATGGGCGTTGGAGCACGGCATCCGTATGAAGGGGCACCCGCTCCTGTGGGGCAACGAGGCGGGCATCCCGAAGTGGTCGCAAGGCCAGCCGTCGCCGGAGGTCCAGAAGGCCCGCGTTCGGGAGATCATGCAGCGATACTCGGGCAAGATCGGGTTCTGGGAGATCGTCAACGAGCCGTCGCACGAACTCGCCATAAAGATCGGCGAGCCGTACCGCTGGGCCCGCGAGGCCGACCCGAAGGCCGTGCTCATCGTCAACGATTACTACGTGCTGGCCAACGGGTACCCGCCGTTCCTGAAGATGCTCGAAGGGGCGAAGGCCGCAGGCGTTCCGTTCGACGGCATCGGCATCCAGGCCCACGAGCCGCGCACCATGCGGTTCCCGCTTGATGAGGTGCAGCGGATTCTCGACCGCTACGCCACGCTAGGCGTGCCCCTGCACATCACGGAATTCACGCCGGCCTCGGGCGGCCAGCCGATCACCGGCTCGCAGCGCACGGGCATCTGGAACGAGATGGCCCAGGCCGAGTACGCCGAGCGGTTCTACCGCGTCGTCTTCGGACACCCGGCGACGGCGGGCATCACGTGGTGGGACCTGTGCGACAAGGGCGCGTGGCTGCCGGGCGGGGGGCTCCTGCGCAACGACCTCAGCCCGAAGCCGGCGTACGATGCCCTCTGGCGGCTCATCCAGCGCGAGTGGAAGACCCGCGCCGAGGGCCGGACCGACCCCGGCGGCACGTTCGCCCTGCGCGGGTTCCACGGCCGGTACCGCGTGCGCGTCGAGTTCGGCGGGCGCAAGGTCGACGGCGAGTTTCAGTTGAGCAAGGCCGGCCCGAACGAATGGGTCGTCAAGTTTCCTGGTTAGCCGCCCATCTTGATGGGCGCGTGTTGTTGTCGCGTGTCGAGGGCGCTCGGAGCGCAGGGGGCTGGCGATGAAAAAGATCGGCGTGCTGTTTGCGTTGCTGTTGTTCGTCGGCTGCAATGAAGAGGCGATGCGTCAGCCGCCGCCTGCGGCCCCGGTTACGACGGCATTGCCTGCGCCAACTCCCGCTGCGCCGGACCAGGCTGAGGCGCTGAAGAACGCCCTGACGGTGGACCTGGTCGACGCGATTGCCCCCGACGGCCGCGTGGTTGTCCGGGTGCACCTCAAGAACCCGACGGCGAAAGAACTTCGGCCGGTGCTTTCGTGGGACGCGCAAGGCACCTGGTGGCAGGGCGAGAAGGCCACGATGTCGCCCGTCCCGCCCGGCGGCGAGGGCACGATCGAGGTCCAGGCCAGGATCGGCGATCGGGTGTTTCCGCTGCCGCTGGCGCGCCTCGAAGCCATGGACGGCAGGCAGAAACTCTGCGGCTGGGAGTTTCTCGGCCGCGCGATGGCCGCCGTGGCCCCGCTGGTACGCGAGTGGAACGTCGCCGGCCCCTTCGACCTCGGCATGCCCGCCAAGGCCGCCGACGAGAACGACGACAAGGCCCTTTACCTCAAGGGTCCGCTTGTGGGATGGGAGGGGCTGCTTCCGCCCGAA
>Ga0315276_10002600_pt1 | contig 16546 bp, 17 predicted proteins | sample YL17G05_0_MG_FD_204542 | JGI IMG/M metagenome (GOLD analysis project Ga0315276, IMG submission 204542) | Sediment microbial communities from Yellowstone Lake, YNP, Wyoming, USA - YL17G05_0 | ecosystem: Environmental > Aquatic > Freshwater > Lake > Sediment | place: USA: Wyoming | collected... | reverse complement strand
GCAATCGCCCGGCGTGCAGCACGAGGTCGCACGCCTGCCGGGGGTGCTGCGCGCCGAACCGTTCCGCATCGTGCCGGCCACGTTGAGCTTCGAGCATCGCAGCCGGCGCACCGAGATTACCGGGCTGGCCGAAGCGCCGGACCTGCACCGGCTGATCGACCGGCAGTTGCGTCCGGTTTCCCTGCCCGCGGACGGACTGGTGCTCGCGAGCAAGCTCGCCGAAGTCCTGCACATCGGCGTCGGTGAATCGCTGCGCGTGGAAGTGCTCGAAGGCGCGCGGCCGGTCCGCGAGGTTGCGGTCGTCGCGCTGGCCGACGACCTGGTCGGCATCGCGGCTTACATGGACATGCGGGCGCTCAACCGGCTGATGCGCGAGGATGCGCTGGCGTCGGGCGCATGGCTCGCCGTCGATCCGAAATTCGCGCCGGCCCTCTACGCGACGCTGAAACGTACGCCGGCCATCGCCGGTTCCGCCTTCCGTGCCGCCACGCTGCAGAGTTTCCAGGAGATCATGGACCGCAGCCTGCGGGTCTCGACCACGATCAACGTCATCTTCGCGTGCATCATTGCCTTCGGCGTGGTGTACAACGGCGCCCGCATCGCGCTTTCCGAACGCGGCAACGAACTGGCGTCGCTGCGCGTGCTGGGCTTCACCCGGCGCGAAGTTGCCGTGATGCTGCTGGGCGAGCAGGGCGTGCTGACCCTGCTGGCGATCCCGCTGGGGTTCGCGCTGGGCGTGTTCATCTGCTGGTGGCTTTCGCTGCGACTCGACACCGAGATGTTCCGTATCCCGCTGGTGCTGAGTCGCGGCACTTTCGCGTTTTCGCTGGCGGTGGTGTGCGCCGCCGCGCTCATCTCCGGCCTGCTGGTCGCGCGCCGGATCAACCGGTTCGACCTGGTGGCGGTGCTCAAGACCCGGGAATAGATGATTGGTCGGACGATAATGATGGAAAAAACTCATTCACCGCAAAGGACGCCAAGGACGCGAAGGAAGTTCAGAAGCGACGCAGAAATCCAAATTGCCATACCGTCACGTGAAACTCGCGATCATGACAACCTCCCGTCGAATTTCGTCCCTAGGTGGTCTTCCTTGGCGTCCTTGGCGTCCTTGGCGGTGAAAGCGCTGTTGGATTCTGGATTTCCAGCTTCAATACTTACGTCAATTTCTGTGACCCCGGCTCAACGGACGTTATGAATGTAAAGTGGAAAAAGGGGCTCTACGGGTTGGCTGCCTTGGTCGCCGTGGCACTGATCGCGCTGGCCTTCCTGCCGGACGCCGTGCCGGTCAATGTCGCGCCGGTGCAGCGCGGGCCGCTCTCGGTCACCGTGGACGAGGATGGCGAGACCCGCGCCAAGGATCGTTACGTGATCAGCGCGCCGGTCGCCGGGCGCATTTCCCGCATCGAACTGCGCGAGGGAGACCGGGTGGCGGCAGGCCAGGAGATCGCCCAGATCTGGCCGCTGCCGCTGTCGGCGCGCGAAAGCGACGAACAACTCGCCCGCATCACCGCCGCGGAAGCGCTGGCCCGCGAAGCCGGGGAGCGCGTGCGGCACGCCGCCACCGACCACGAGCAGGCGGTGCGCGAGCGCGCCCGCGTGGAAAAACTGGTGAAGGACGGTTTCGTCGCCCCGCAGGTGATGGAGCAGGCACGGGTCGCGGAAACCACCAGCGCCAATGAACTCGCCGCCGCGCGCTTCCGCGCCCGCTCGGCGGCGGCCGATGCGAAGGCGGCACGCGCGGCGCTGATGGCAATCGGCAGCGGGGGCGGCAATCCCGCGGCGCCATTGCGCTCTCCGACCGCCGGCCAGATACTGCGCGTCCCGGAACGCAGCGAACGCGTGGTGGCCGCGGGCACCGCACTGATGACCGTGGGCGACCCAAGCGCGCTGGAGATCGTGATCGACGTGCTGTCCGGCGAAGGTGTAAGGGTCAAGCCTGGCATGCCGGTGCGGATCGAGAGCTGGGGCGGCCCGCAACCGCTGCAGGCCCGGGTGCGGCTGGTCGAGCCGTTCGCCTTCACCAAGGTTTCGGCGCTCGGGGTCGAGGAACAGCGGGTGAACGTGATCGCCGATTTTGTCGATCCGCCCCAATCGCTGGGCGATGCCTTCCGCGTGGAGGCGCGCATCGTGATCTGGAGCAGCGAGGACACGCTGAAGATTCCCTCGAACGCGCTGTTCCGCAAGGGCGACGGCTGGGCTGTTTTCGTGGCCGACGGCAGGCGCGCCCGGCTGCGCGCAGTCGGGCCCGGTCACGGCGGGCCGCTCGAATCCGAAATCCTGGAAGGCCTCGCGGCGGGCGAGCGCGTCCTGTTGCATCCCTCGAACGAGATCGCCGAGGGCACCCGGATCAAGATAAAAAAGTAACCGTTGCGCTGGGCAGCGCATGCGCTGCGCACGGCCGTGCCATAATCGGCGCATCCCTTTCGGAGACGGATCGATGCCCCGGATTGCGCCGCTTGTGCTGACCGGAATGCTCATGCTGGTGCCGGCTGCCGGCCGGCTTCAGCCGACGTTGGAACTGCCGCCCCAGGCCTTATCGGGCGGCATGCTCAGCATCGCGGACGACGCGGTCGCCGCCTACTCCATGCCGATCCCCTCGCTCGATGCCAAACAGGCCGAACTCTTTGCGCTCGGCCACAAGATGTTCACCAACCGCTGGGCCTTCTTCTGGTTCGAAAACGCCGAGTTCGGACGCGGCCCCACGTCGAACGCCCAGGCTTGCACCACCTGCCACGCGCGCAACGGCCGGGGACTGGCGCCGGGGACAGCGCTGTCGGTGCGCGAGCCGGACGGAGAATTCAGGGATCACCACATCACCGTGCCCTTCGAGCCAGCGCCGAACGCCGTCATCCGGATCAGCGTCAGTGGACAGGATGCCCACGGCGGGCCGAAACCGCATCCGTTTTATGGCGACCAGTTGCAGGTCTTCGGCGTGAAGGGCGTAGTCAAGACCGAAGGGCAGTTCCGGGTCGAGTGGCGCGAACGGCAAGTCCGCTTCGAAGACGGGGAATCGGTGAGCCTGCGCACGCCCGTTATCACGCTCAGCGGACTCGCCTACGGGCCGCTCGGCGAAGGCGCGATGTTCGGCGCGCGGCTCGCGCCGCCACTGATTGGCATCGGATTGCTGGAGGCAATCCCCGAGGCTGCGATTATCGCACTCGAGTCGAAACCGCCGGTCGAGGGCATCCGCGGCCACGCCAACCGGGTGTGGGACGAGAGCCAAGGCAGGACGGTGCTTGGCCGCTTCGGGCTGAAGGCCAACCACGGCAGCGTGCGCGAACAGGTCGCCGCCGCCTTCATCAACGACATCGGCCTGAGTTCGCCGGTCTATCCGGACCAGAACTGCCCCGACATCCAGATGGTCTGCAAGGAACAGATGGTCGCCGGCAAGCCGGAGATCACCGCCCTTCGGCTCGCCGCCACCGAAACCTATGTGCGCGCGTTATCCGTCCCCGCGCGCCGGAATCTGGACGATCCGAAAGTGACCCGCGGCGAACAGGTGTTCGGCGAAGTGCACTGTGTCGCCTGCCACGTCCCGGAATTGCGGACCGGCGAGTATCCGCCACTGCCGCAACTCGCGAACCAGACCATCCATCCCTACACCGACCTGCTGGTGCACGACATGGGCGCGGACCTTGCCGATGACCGGCCGGATTATCTCGCCGGCGGGAGCGAATGGCGAACCCCGCCCCTGTGGGGCATCGGATTGTCGGAGAAGGTGAACGGAGCCGGTGCCTTCCTGCACGATGGCCGCGCGCGCAACTTCACGGAAGCGATCCTCTGGCACGGCGGCGAGTCTAAAGTCTCTCGGGAAGCGTGCCGTAAACTGCCTAAGACGGACCGCGAGGCGCTGGTCGCCTTCCTTCAGTCACTGTAGGACGTGCTGGTCGCGGGCACTTGGTTCGATGGGTGGCGTCGCCGATTCTCGCCGGGCCTCGGGTCGCGAATCAAACGAACTCGGTCCCACGGCCGGCGCAGCTAGAGCGAAGCAGAATTCTCTTCCGCGCGTGACTGCCGCCGCTGGTAATCCAGGCGCTGTTGCTGGAATGGTTCCGAGGCGAATGTCGAGTCGTATACCTTGCGTCATCTCCACTAGGGGGAAACATGAAGATTGTGATTGCAGTGATCTGTCTCACGTTGCTGGCCGCGCCTGTTCTGGCGGCCACCGAGCACGAGGAGAAAGCAAAATCCTGCCAGGCCGACGCGTCAAAGAAAGGGCTCAAAGGCGATAAGCGCAAGGCGTTCATCAACGACTGCGTCTCGGCCAGTGCCGAGACAAAGCCGAAAGCCGCGGCGACGCCGGAAGCGAAAGCGGCAGCGCCCGCTCCAGCCCAAGCGGAAGCCACTTCCGGCGCAAAGCCGGCCGCCGCAAAGCCGGCGGCCGCTGCGCCAACTTCTCAATCAGCATCAACTGCCGACAAGAAGCGGCTTAGATGCGAGGACTTCGCGAGGCAATCCAGTGTTGCGCCGTCGCGGAAAAAGACCTTCATGGACCAATGCATGTCGGGTTGATTGCCGATTTTCAAGCGCCGTCGTTGGTGAACTCGCTCGGAGCATTGAGCACCCCCACCGCAGTGCCGCGCTAGGTTTTCTCGGCAAGCACCACCGAGGTTTCTATCTGCCGCTGCGGGATCGACCAGTACTTTTTCAGAAGGCGTCTTTTCTCGTCGTCTGCGACTTGCCGGAAGCCGTGTTTTTGATAAAAGCGGATTGCCCAGGCGGCGGCGGTCCAGGTGCCGATCAGGATAGGCTTCGCGGCGAGGCTGCGCAGGTGCAGGAGCAACGCGGCGCCGATCCCGCGACCGCGGTGCGCTGTACGCACATAGGCGTGGCGGATCAGCGTGACATCGGCGACATCCTGAATGCCCATTACACCGACCAGTTCGCCTTCTTGCTCGCAGCCCCAGAACACCACAGCGCTCGCAATTGCGTGCCGGAGTTCCTGCTCGGGCATGTACGGCTCCTTCCAGCAGTCGTCCGGAATCGCGCCACGGTACGCCTGCGCGCCGTCGTTTATAATTTCCAGAATGGCGCCGAAATCCGTGTCTTTACACAGTCGAATCATCGCGGACGGGACGGGGAACCGGGTTTCGTGCTTCTCTGGGGTGACATTGATTAGCGCTCCAAACAGATCGCTAGTCTGCGCTTTTTGCGTGGGAACAACGGGTCAGGCTGGCGCAATCAACGAGATTGGCCCAGCCTGACCTTCACCTGATACCCAATCGGAGAATTTCACTTTGAAGCTTTACGCCTCTCCCGCCAGTTCGTTCGCCCGCAAGATCCGCGTCATGCTGATCGAGAAGAACGTCGCTCACGAAGTCATCATGATGAATCTCTGGGAACCGAACGACTACCAGACGATTAACCCGATCGGGAAGGTGCCCGCGCTCAGACTCGACGACGGCCGGGTGGTGATCAATTCCCCGCTGATCGCGGACTATGTGGACGGCAAGTATCCGGCCCCGCGCTTCATTCCCGCAGACCCGGACGCCCGCCTGGAGGTCCGGCGTTGGGAGGCCGTGGCGGACGGGATCATGGATGCCGTGGCGGTGACCCTCTACGAAAACCGTTTTCACGACGAAGCCACGCGCAGCCAGGCCTACCTGGCGCGGCTGCGCGGCAAGATCGACGCGGGACTCTCCGCCCTCGAGGGCTTGCTGGGCAATCGCGCCTGGCTGGTCGGCGACTCGATGACCCTCGCCGATCTGGCGATTTCCTGCCACATTGGTTTTCTCGCCGTGCGGACGCCGCATCTCTTCCCGCAGGACAAGTATCAGAATCTCGCGCGGCTGTGGAAGACCATGGAAGGCCGCGAGTCGATGAAGAAAACTGTGCCGCCTCCGGCTTGAAGTCCTGAGACGTCTGCATCAATACGCTCACGGCGCATGGGCAATCAGCTCAGCAAACTTTCACGTAGCATTCCATCCCGATCCGATTTTCATATATTTGTCTTTCCTCCGCGTCCTAAAAGGGTCCCCGGAGGGGTTCCCACAAGGGGATTCCACGGGATCACGCAAGGTGTACAGGCTTCGCCATAACCGGTCTTTGACCATAGCCGGCGTTGCCATAACCGGGCTGACGCCCATAACTCCGACGTGCCAGGCACGTAGGGTATACGCACGCAGAGTATTTGCGTCAGCGTTATTAACGCCGGCCGGTGGCCGGCTCAAGCTTTACGCTTTTTACCCCTCGACCCTCGTCCCTCTCCCCTCGCCCCTTCGGGACGTGGCAGCGGCAATGCCGTCTGATACTTCACCTGCTTGAGCGCGAAGCTCGACTTGATATTTCCCACCCCGGGCAGTTTCGTCAGAAACTTGAGAATGAATTCTTCCAGCACCTGGATGTCCGCCACCACGACGCGAATCAGGTAATCGGCGTCGCCTGTCATCAGGTAGCACTCCATGACTTCGGGGCGGCCGCGAATGGCATTCTCGAATCGTTCCAGCGCGGATTCGATCTGACGCTCGAGCGTGACCTGGATGAATACGCTGACCTTGAGGCCGACACGCAGCGCGTTGAGCAGCGTGACATAGCGGCTGATATAGCCGGCTTCTTCCAGCGCACGCACGCGGTGCAGACAAGGCGAGGGCGACAGCCCGATCGCTTTCGCCAGATCGACATTGGACAGGCGCGCATCCGTCTGCAGCAGGCCGAGAATTTTCCAGTCTATCGAATCCAGTTGCAATTCCGGCATTTAATGCTTTCCAGAACGTCTATTTCAAACAATTATGCCTTAAATATGGATTTTTCATGGGCCAAACGAAACCCTGTGCTTTTCGAATCCGGGTAGCATTCGGGCTTGCAGAGAACGGCAACCGGGCCGCTTGAGTCCGGCCACAGCCTCACGAGGAGATGCAAGCAATGACCGACCTTTCCGACATCAGCGTTTCCGGCCTCTGGCGCGTGCTCGCGCAGGATCTCGATCCGGTCGAGACCAAGGAATGGCTGGATGCCTTCGACGCCATCGTCGAGAACGAGGGCGCGGAGCGCGCGACCTTCGTGCTGAGAAAGCTGCTGGACCACGCGCGCATGGTGCGCGTGCCGATGCCGCCGGTGCTGAACACGCCTTACGCGAACACGGTGTCGCTCGCCGACCAGCCGCAATTTCCCGGCAATCCGGAAATCGAGGCGCGCATTTCCGCACTGGTGCGCTGGAACGCGTTGGCGATGGTGGTACGCGCCAATCGCGCGAATTCCGAACTCGGCGGGCATATCGCCACGTACGCTTCATCCGCTGATCTGTTCGAAGTCGGCTACAACCATTTCTTCCGCGCCGGCCAGGATGGCGACGCCATTTATTTCCAGCCGCACTCCGCGCCCGGCGTCTATGCCCGCGCCTACCTGGAAGGCCGGCTCACCGAAGAGAACCTCGACAACTATCGCCGCGAAACCGGCGGCAAAGGGTTGTCGTCGTATTGCCATCCGTGGCTGATGCCCGGGTTCTGGCAATTCCCCACCGGTTCGATGGGCCTGGGTTCGATCACGTCGATCTACCAGGCGCGTTTCATGCGCTACCTCGCAGACCGCGGCATTCTGCAAACCAAGGCGCGCAAGGTATGGTGCTTCGTCGGCGACGGCGAGATGGACGAACCCGAATCCATCGCCGGGCTGTCCATGGCGGCGCGCGAAGGCCTCGATAACCTGATCTTCGTGGTGAACTGCAACCTGCAGCGGCTCGACGGCCCGGTGCGCGGCAATGGCTCGATCGTGCAGGAACTCGAGGGGCTGTTCGCCGGCGCCGGCTGGAATGTCGTGAAAGTCATGTGGGGCTCCGACTGGGATCCGCTGTTCGCGCGCGATCGCGACAATGTGATCCTCAAGCGGCTGCACGAAACCGTCGACGGCGAGTTCCAGAAGTACGCGGCGACCGACGGCCGCTTCAACCGCGAAGCCTTTTTCAGCAAGTATCCGGAACTGCAGAAACTCGTCGCGAACATGTCGGACGAGGACATCGACCGGCTCAAGCGCGGCGGCCACGATCCGATGAAGATCTACGCGGCGTACCACGCGGCGGCGAACCACAAAGGCCGCCCGACCGTGATCCTCGCCCAGACCAAGAAAGGCTACGGCATGGGCAGCGCGGCGCAAGGCAAGATGGCTGCGCATCAGGCGAAGAAACTCGAGGACGATACGCTGCTCGCGTTCCGCGACCGTTTTGCACTGCCGCTCAGCAACGAGGATGTGCAGAACCTGCGCTTGCATAAACCGGCCGACGACAGCCCGGAAATGAAATACCTGCACGCGCGCCGCCAGGCGCTGGGCGGCTACGTCCCGGCGCGCAGCCCGAAGGCGCAATCCCTGCCCGTTCCGGAACTCCAGTCCTTCGCGCGTCTGCTCGAAGGTTCCGGTGACCGTGAGCAATCGACGACGATGGTGTTCGTGCAGATGTTATCGCAGTTGTTGCGCGACAAGGCCATCGGCAAGCACATCGTTCCGATCGTCGCCGATGAAGCGCGCACCTTCGGCATGCAGTCGCTGTTCCGCCAGGTCGCGATCTATTCCCCGCACGGCCAGCTCTACGAACCGGAAGACAAGGACGAACTGCTGTACTACAAGGAAGCCAGGGACGGCCAGATCCTGGAAGAAGGCATCACCGAGGCCGGCGCGATTTCGTCCTGGATCGCCGCCGCCACGTCGTACAGTGCGCACGGCGTGCCGATGCTGCCGTTCTACATTTTCTATTCCTGCTTCGGCTTCCAGCGCATTGGCGACCTGGTCTGGACGGCGGCGGATGCGCGCTCGCGCGGTTTCCTGCTCGGCGCCACGGCCGGACGCACGACGCTGTCCGGCGAAGGCCTCCAGCACGAGGACGGTTCCAGCCATATTCTGTTCTCCACGGTGCCGAACTGCGTCGCCTACGATCCGGCCTTCGGCTACGAAGTGACGACCATCGTGCGCGACGGCATGCGCCGCATGCTGGAAAACCAGGAGGACGTGTTCTATTACGTCACGGTGATGAACGAGAACTACATTCACCCCGCCATGCCGGCCGCTTCGGAAGAAGGCATTCTGAAGGGAATGTATAGGCTTCGCGAGGGGCGAGGGACGAGGGGCGCCCACGGGATACCGGCCTTCGGCCATAACGGACGAGGGAACAAGCTCACCCCAACCGTGCAGTTGCTCGGATCGGGGACGATCCTGCGCGAAGTGCTGGCCGCAGCGGAATTGCTCGAGAACGACTGGAAAGTCGCTGCCGACGTGTGGAGCGTAACCAGCTTCACCGAACTGCGCCGCGATGGCCTCGGCGCCGAACGCTGGAACCGCCTGCATCCCGATGCGCAGCCGCAGCAATCCTGGGTCGAGAAAAGCCTGGCGAAAACGTCCGGCCCGGTCATCGCGGCGAGCGACTACATGCGCGCCCTGCCTGACCTGATCCGCACCTGGGTGTCGCGCAAGTATGTCGTGCTCGGCACCGACGGTTTCGGCCGCAGCGACAGCCGTGCCGCGCTGCGCGACTTCTTCGAAGTGGATCGCAACCATATTGTCGTTGCCGCGCTCAAGGCGCTGGCCGACGAAGGCGCAATCGAGCGCAAGATCGTGGGGCGCGCGATCGAGAAATACGGCATCGCCGCCGACCGGCCGAATCCGTGGGACGTCTGACGCTACCGGTAATTTCGAGCATCACCCATGCAACGTCTGCCTTCATTACGAGAACGCACCTTCCGCTCCCAAGCGGGAACGCTGGAATGGGGGTTAGTGAAAATAATCGACCCTGGCCCCTTTTACCCTCAAATGCTACCGACCCAGCACCACGTCGATACCTGCCAGTAGCAGCGCGAGTTTGCCGCGAGGCAACTTTCCGACGCGGTCTGTCAGCAATGCCTTATCCAGGGCTACGATCAGCGACACGTTGGCGACGGAATCCTTTGGCAACCCCGTCAAACGTGCGGAGAGGAGTGCGTTGCCTGGCGCATCCGCCCATCGAAGGTTGCTGGTCAGCGGAACACACACGACAGTGGAGACGCGGCTTCGATTTAGCGCGTCGCCTTGGACAACTATCACAGGGCGACGCAAGCCGGGCCCCGATCCAGCCGGATCCGGTAGGTCAGCCCACCAGATCTCACCCTGCGAGATTACCACTCGACTCGCTGCAGAATATCGCGCGCCGCGCTCGCATTGAATTCATCTGTTCCGACGCCGACCTCAGCGCAGACACGATTCATCGCTTCCGTCACGTCGTCGGTCGTGTGACGCGCCAAGTACTCTTTCAGCGCATCGCTAAAAAGCTGGCTACGGGAACGTTTGGTGCGTTGAGCCAAGCGTTCTGCCCCTTCGAAGATGTCGTCCGGGATCGATATCGCTGTTTTCATACTTAAAGTATAACCAGGTTCGATATCGAGGTCAATCGAAGAGATGCGCGAAGAGGTGCGCGAGATGCTCTTAACGGACTGATCGCGTGGGGATGGACTGGCGTTTCATGAATGAGTTGAAGAAGGAGTCGAAGGCATGAACAGACTGAATCGCCCCGGGTTTTGAGGAGGCTCCAAATGTCTGAGAAGATGGAGCCATGAACAGATCAAACCGTTTTTCTTCCGCAACAACAAAGGCGACGCTACCCTTCGCAACAACAAAGGGGACGCTACCCTTTATTCCTGAGATGAGAAAAAGGATAACGTCCCCTTTGTTTCTCACCCCTCCGTCCTCCCTCAGGTCGTACCGCCAAGCGCGTCGAGCGTCCGGATTGACAGCGCGTCCGGTAAACCAGACCATATTGTTGAAACTTTCAACAACGGGGGTGCCATGGCGACCGTCAATTTCAGCGTGCCGGACGAAGTAAAGAACCAGTTCAATCGCGCTTTCGCTCGCGAGAACAAGAGCAGCATCATCGCCCGCCTGATGATGCAGGCGGTGCAGGAGCGCCGTGTGCAGAAAGAGCGGGCGGGAGCCATCGACGCCATTTTGCGTCGCCGCCGCACCCAGAAACCCGTTACCAATAGCCGGATTCGTGCAGCCCGCGTCGCCGGCCGGCCGTGATTTACGCCGTCGCCGACGCGAGCGTCGCTGTCAAGTGGTTCCTGCCGCCGACCGAGGCTGAACAAGGCCACGACCGGGCCGTGGCCTTCCTCCAAGGAGTGAAATCCGGCCAGATTGCGCTACGGGAACCCCCGCATTGGCTCGCCGAGATAGCGGCCGTTTTGAGCCGCCTTGCGCCAGCGACGGCGCGCCAGAATATTGAAGATCTCTACGCAATGCGGATTCCGGTCATGGAAACCCCGGAAATCTATGTGACCGCCAGCAAACTTGCGGTCTCCCTGGACCAGCACCTGTTCGAGACCCTGTATCACGCCGTCGCGCTGCTCTCGCCTGACTGCACGCTGGTTACCGCCGATGAGCGTTATTACAACAAGGCTCACAAGGAGGGATCAATCGCGCTGCTGAGCGATTTCGATCTGGCCGGAGGGAAGCAAAGCTCGTGATCGGTCAACTGTTCACACAGGGTTTCCTGAAAACAGCGCGTCTTCCGGGTCGGGTTTGCGATATTGCGATTTGATGCATGTGCAACGACGTTGCTCTAGTCCCGCCCTCGGCGGCTATTCGCTCGAGCTGTGTCACCGCACGACTCACACTCGAAACATCGCGTTTCAGGCGCCGCGCTACTTGGCTCAGGCTGGCGCCCCCGCTGCTGGCAGCGAGCCAGCCCATCAGTGCTCGGGCCTGGGATGCCAATCTGTTCTTCCCGGGCCTTGATTGCTCTTGCTCGATCAGTCCGCTGCCCTGGCACACGTAGGCTACGATGTGATCCAGATCCGCGCCATGCCTGCGAACAGACTCTGCGTTTGCACGCAGTGCCCGCTCGACAAACCGATCCTCACATGCGCACGGTATGCGAAGCGGCGAGTACCTTCTTCGAGCAGACGATAAAACACCATCCGGTCCTCGTCTTCGAAGAAGATATCCTGGCGGTCGTTGCCGCGCAGGATGACATGATAGAGCCCACCGGGCAGGTGCAGGCGTGGTTTGCGAGGCATCCCCCGAGGCTACGCCAAGGCTGCCAAAATCGCAAGATCGCAAACCTGACCCGATTGACTCCACAATTCGCTTCCTCAAGCTGCTTCCGCGTGCAGGCGCACACCTAGCGCACGTGCCACCTTCAGAACAGTGGCGAAGCTCGGGTTGCCGTTCTCGCTTAGAGCCTTGTACAAACTTTCCCGACTGAGCCCGGCGTCACGTGCGACCTGCGCCATGCCTTTCGCGCGGGCTATGTCGCCCAGTGCGCGCGCAATGCCTGCCGCATCGTCAGGGGCTTCAGTCAACCAGGCATCAAGGTAGGCAGCCATCTCCTCGGCAGTGCGCAGTTGTTCTGCCACGTCGTATCGCACGGTCTTTGTCTTCGCAGAAGCTTTCGTTACGATCTTGGGCATTTTGAATTACTCCTACAGGTTCTTGGCAAGGGCAATGGCCGCCTTGATATCGCGCCGCTGCGTGGACTTGTCTCCACCGGCCAGGAGCACAATAAGTTCGCCGCCTCTCTCGGTGTAGTAGACACGGTAACCGGGACCGAAATCGATTTTCAACTCGGACACGCCGTCAGTGAGATTGCGATACTGACCCGGATTGCCATGAGCGAGCCGATCGACTCGCACTTGGATACGAGCGCGACTCATACGATCTTCCAGGGAGTTGATCCAGTCCAGATAGCCCTCTGTCATCTGCACCTGCATGCGCACAGTGTATCCTATAGGATACGTCTGTCAAGCCCTGCCCTTGGGGTGCGGTTTGGAGGGACGTTCCTCTTGAAGGGAAGCGAGATGCGACCATACCGATCACGCGGCTGACACGTGTTGCGCATAGCGCGTGTGTAACGGCCGGAACACGTTCTCCAGCGCATCTTGCCTCGGCGGCACAACGATAAAGTGGACATGATTGGTCATCAGGCAGTAGGCGAGAACGGCTACGCCATGTCTCGTGCAATACTCACGCATCCATTCGAGATACGCACCCCTGTCCTCGTCCGTGAAGAAAACATCCTCTCGCCGATTACCGCGCTGCGTGACATGGTACGGCACGCCGGGGAAAACGGTCCGCGCAAGCCTGGGCATCTTGGAAGAATATCAGGCGACAATAAAGGTGTGCGTCCCCTTTATAGCCGGTACACGCGCCCAAGGCAAGCGGCCGCCTTCATGTCGCCACTGCGCAACGCCGCGCGCACTTGATCAAGCCGCGTAGCGTCAGCAACGGAAAGGTAGGGCGACCAGGAAGAGTCGTCTTCAATAACCTCAACCTCAACTTCGGCAACGAACTGCCCTTCATGGATATATTTCGTTTTGCGTCTTAGTGTCACTTTCGTCTCTCCATAAATCGCTCGTCCCATCGGGTTGGGTCTGGCCTGTACGCTGTTACCAACACTGCTGGGCTTGTCAAGCCTTTCGGGATCCCCCAGACGACGTGAATAGCTCGACGGCGCCGTCCAACTGTAGCACCAGAACCGATCGACCCTTGGGGTAGTTCGGATAATCCTCTACCACTGTGCCAGCGCCGACCCCGGCAAGTATCTCCGATACGCTGATCCCATCGTCAGCGAGTTCGTCGTATCCGTGCTCGGATATCCTGACCTCGCCGGAAGCGACCAATCCCCGGACCAAAGCGAACGTTTCACTCATCTTCCGCCGTCTCGCTTGACCAAACTAATGATGCCCAACAGTTAATGAAGAGACCCGGAGGTCCGCACGTTTATTGATATAGGGACCGCTGTCATGAGGTTGTATCTTAATGATTAGTAAGACTGTTCTCAACCGCCAATCCGATTATTATGTTATGGAAAATTAGACCGGGAACGCCAGTCCATTCGACTGCCTGTGACATTCACAGAATTACTGGCGAGATTGCCGGTGATTTATTTCTCCCAATCGCGGTGCGCTTCTATTCGTGTAGCTAAGTATGGATGACCGCTCTGACTACACAACCAGACATTGACTAGCGATTGGTGGAGGTCCGTTCATCGCCGTTCAGCAACGGTCAGACCTTGCGCTGGAGACTCACGGGGTAATGATGTCCCCGAACAGTGCCCATTGCTTTCCGTCGAAACGCTGCAATTGCATTTGTTCGACGGGCGAATGGTCTTGAGGACCCGTGTTGATCCGAATTCCGGGGATGAGGATAGGCAGCTCCAGGTCCTTCAGGTTGGCCGCTTGCCGCATTACATTCTCGCGGCTGAGATCGTCACCGCACTGCCTGAGGACCTGCACCATGGTCTGCGCCGTCGCATAGGCATACACATTGTATAGATCGGTCACGTCACCTTCCGGGTAGTACTTCTTCATGAAGTCGAGCCACTCCTTCAGGCCGGAATCGTTCCGCCAGTGAGTGTCGGTCGGATCCTTCAGAAAAGCGCCGCTGATGATGCCGACGGACTTTTCCAGACCGGCGGGCTTCATCACTGTGGCCACCGATGCCGCGGTGTTGCTGACGAATTGCAACGGGCGCCAGCCCACATCCCAGACCTTGCGGATCGCCTGCGCTGCCGGCTTCGCCGAACCCAATATGAACAAGGCGTCCGCCCCCGAGGCCTGGAGAGTGACGATTTGCGAATCGACGGTAGGGTCGGTTACTTCGAACGAGGCAGTGGCGACAAGCATCGTTTCCGCGCGATCGCCCAACCCTTCGCGCAGCCCGCGCACAAGGTCCCTGCCCGCGTCGTCGTGCTGATACAGCGCCGCAATCCTGACGTTGGGCCGCGTCTGCCGCAGATACTTACCGTAGACCTTGGCTTCCGACACGTAATTGACGCGCCAGCCCATCGTCCACGGATAGGTCTTCGAATCCGAAAACTCCGCCGCGCCGGAGGTCACGAACAGGTGTGGCACCTTGTTGAGGTTCAGATACTTGACGATCGCGGTATTGGTTGGCGTACCGAAGGAACTGAAGATGGCCAGCACGTGCTCCTGTTCGACCAGCTTGCGGATCTGATCCACGGTGCGCGGCGGGCTGTAGCCATCGTCCAGGCTGAGCAGTTCGATCTTGCGTCCGTTGACGCCCCCGTGCTCGTTGATCATGCGAAAGAACGCAGCCTGCGCCTTGCCATAGGTTCCATAGCCCGATGCCGGGCCGCTGTAGGGCATGGTCTGGCCGAGCAGGATTTGCGTGTCGGTGACGCCCGGCCCGTAACGCTTTTCCGCGTGGACCGCGACGGCCACGAACATCGTGAGCACGCAGACGACTGTCAGGCGACGAACCATTTTCTTTCCCCTTTGGCGGGCGCTTCGGATTCTATACCCTGCGCGTAGCGGCGATACGCCGGTCGACGTGAACGACCCTCGCCTAAAGGCGAGGGCTTCAAATTAAGGCTCAAGCCGGTAACAGCCGGCCTCGCGGCCGACTCGCGAGACCCCCTTCTGCTGCGCTTCGAGTGTTCCCTTGTCCCCTCGGGATACCCTGGCGCAGCCCGGAGTTATGGCCGACGGCCGGTTATGGTCAACGACCGGTATCCCTTGTGGAATGCCGTGGGCGGCGACCCGTTTAGAAGGGCCGGGGATGAGGGATAGGTCGATTTGAACGACAAAACCTTCCCTCACCCGTCGCTTTCGCGCCGACCTCTGCTCCGCTTCAAGTGTTCCCTTGTCCCGAAGGGAGAGGTGAGAAAAAGCGACCCCTCGCCTGAAGGCGAGGGGTTTACGGATCCCCTAGCAGGGACTCTAAAGAATCGCGCAGCGATGCGACAGCCGACGTTCAGGGATTAGGTTTTTTGCTCCGGCTGGCAATGAACGACCGCACCAGTTCTCTGTGCTCTGCGGTCGAGGTGATGACGGCGTAGTGCGAGGAGATCAGGTCGAGGTTGGTGCGCAGATCGTTGCGCATGCCTTGGTAGATCGCGCGCTTGGTCATGCGCAAGGTCAGGCCCGGCGCGCTCGTCATGCGGCGAACGATCTTGTCGACTTCCTGCGTCAACGTCTGGTCCGGAAACACCTTGTTCACGATGCCGATGCGCAGCGCCTCCTGCGCATCGATGAAATCACCGGTCAGAAAAAGTTCCAGCGCCTTCGACACGCCGACCAGGCGCGGCAGGAAGTGGGCACCCCCCGCACCGGGCACCAGCCCGACCTTCACATAGGTCTCGGCGAAGCGCGCGCTTTGCGCGGCGTAGCGGATATCGCACATCAGCGCCATATCCATTCCGGCCCCGGTGGCTGCGCCGTTGATAACGGCGATGACGGGCTTGTCCAGGTCCTCCAGCGCCAGCGGGATGCGTTCGATGCGTTGAAAGAGTTCGTTCTTCCTCTGCTCGGGCGTGTGCTCGAGCCGATCGCCCATCTCGACGATATCGCCCCCGCTGCAGAACGAGGTGCCGGTCCCGGTGACGATCACCACCTTGACGGCATCATTGGTGCGGCACTGCTCCAGGGCTGCGATCCAGGCATCGATCATGTCGAAAGTGAACGCATTCATGCGCTCCGGCCGATCGAGCACGATCCTGGCGATACCATCGGTGATGGAAAATTTGAGGTGCTCCGTCATGATTGCTTCCTCTCCTGTCGCTGTAGGCTGTCGGGGCCAGTCCTGGTCAGTTCATCCTCATTCCCGATCAGCCTGGGCCACAGCGCCTCGCCAC
>Ga0315276_10002598_pt1 | contig 16553 bp, 18 predicted proteins | sample YL17G05_0_MG_FD_204542 | JGI IMG/M metagenome (GOLD analysis project Ga0315276, IMG submission 204542) | Sediment microbial communities from Yellowstone Lake, YNP, Wyoming, USA - YL17G05_0 | ecosystem: Environmental > Aquatic > Freshwater > Lake > Sediment | place: USA: Wyoming | collected... | reverse complement strand
AAATATCCATTTTTATAAACTTTTTTCGCCAAATCAAAATTGGACATTCTATAAATGTCCAATTCTCATATTTAAAAAAGAATGTTTAAAATAAAAAATCCTTAAAAAATCATTATTTTTTTTACAAACTATTTTTGTATTATTCTTATCATGTTACATGTCGTTAATATATGGGAATAAACGACTGACTGCATAAGCAAAAAATGGAAAAACCGGGAAAAAATGATAAAAGTCCCGAAAACCCTCGAAAAATCGGGAAAATGTACCAAAAAAATAGGACCTGTATAAGACAAATAGGTCCTGTATAAGACAAAATAGGTCCTGTATAAGAACAAAAAAGGACTTGGATAAGATTATAAAAAAATAAGACAAAAATAGGACAAAAATAGGACAAAATAGGACAAAAATAGGAAATGAAATAATACATGAATAAAACAATATAAGAAGATATGAATAAATATAATATGTGAAATATATATCAACGAAAATATAAATAATAACTATGCCAAAGGTCAGAATAAATTATGCTGAAATGATATTTTATAAGATTTGTTGTTCATCTACAAATATCACGAAAGTATTTGTAGGTCACACCACAAATGTTAACCAACGAAAACACACATTAAAAAAACAAACACAATCAGAAACATATTGTTCTGACATGATTGAATTTATAAAAAATAGCGGAGGATGGGAAAATTGGAGTTTGCAGATACTGGAAAAGTACGAATGTAAGACACACATTGACATTGTTTTGAGAGAGATTTATCACACAGATGCATTGAATCAGAAAATGAATAACCTAGATAATTCTAATGCAGTTAATGGTTTGAATAATGGTTTGAATAATGGTTTGAATAATGGTTTGAAACCTGGCGATAATAACACAATTGACAGTGTTGATAAAATTTTTACATGCAACTACTGCAACTATCGTTGTTTAAAAAGTAAACACTTTAAACAACATTTAATGACACGCAAACACATGGATGAAGTACAGAACCAAGTTGCATCATCTGCAGCATTGAATGAGCTTGGCGGCGAAGATAAAAAACAACTCGGATTTGTCGTTAATGAGTGTTATGATGAATCAAGCGAAAATAAAAATGAATTAATTATTCAATTGTTGAAAGATAATGAATCAATGAAAATATTCATGAAGGAACAAAACGACATGTTGAAGGAAATGATTGCAAACCACAATACAACAACAACCAACAACATAAGGCATAAAAATATTAAGCAAAAATTTAATATAAATATATTTTTGAATGAACAATGCAAAGATGCGATAAACATGTGCGACTTTATTAAATCTCTCAAAGTGACATTTCATGATTTGGAAATTACACGAGACAAGAGCCTGGAAGAAAGCGTAAGCACAATCATGTTGAGAGGACTGAAAGAACTCGATGTTTACAAGCGCCCAATTCACTGCACAGACCAAAAGAGAGACGTAATGTACATTAAAGATGAAGAAAAATGGGAAAAAGATGATGGAAATGTTAAACTTAAAGAATCTATAGATACACTTTCAAAAAAACAAATGTATACTTTGAAAGAGTTGAGAGATTCAGACCCGGAAATAAAAACGAATGATGATAAAAGGGATAAATTTATTGTCACAATGAATCATGTTACCACTCCAATAACAGAGACAGGTGGTAAGAAAATGATTAAAACAATTGGTAAAGAAATCTTTATTGACAAGGAATCAGATGGGTTTTGATTCGGTTTATTTATAGTTATTTTTTTGGTAAAAAAAATAATATATATATACTGTATAACAACAACTATGACAAAACTAAGAAGACCACCAAGACCACTAAAGATTGCAGCCAATCAATATTCAGTTCCTGGGTACAAAGGAGTACAACAAAAACACATCCATTACCGCGGTGTTCCTGAAAAAAAAATAGTAATACCTAATCCCGTAAAAGTAAATGAAGATGATGGCGACGGTTTTTTTCTTGCTCCTGGTTTAATTTATCCAGCTAAACCACTTATAATACCAACAGAAGTTAAATTATACAAGAACGGTCTACTACCGCTCGGTAGATTGAAAACCGTAAAATGTGGTGGACAAATGTATGCTCCCGTAGCGGATTGGTTTGACAAGATGTATGACGCCGCCTTCGCTGCAGGATTCAAGTTTAGGAATGAGGGCGCCTTTCGTTCGTTTCAAAGCCAGTTGACATTGTTTGAGTCCCGCTACGCTGATTCCGACACTGGCAGAGTGCCCACAGTGACTCGTAAGTATGAAGGTAAGACCTGGTACCTCAAGAAAGGTATGTCTCCTTCAGCTACTCCTGGTACCTCCAATCACGGCTGGGGACTTGCAATGGACCTTGCCTATGAAGTAAAAGGCACTCTTACCTCAATGGGAGGTAAGTGCCTTGATTGGTTGTGCGCCAACGGACCTAGATATGGTTTTTACCTGCAAGGTTCAGACCCCAAGAACCCAGAGTTTGAGGCATGGCATTGGCAGTATTGTCTTGGTGACAAATCACCTCACCCCGACGACTCTGTTTCTACTCTCTCAACAAGTTTACCTCTTTCCGTGATGAAGTTAGACTCTGAGGAACAAGTGATACATGATAAAGAACTAGAGGAAACATAATTTTTATAAATGGGGGTTGAGTTTAGGGTTTTTTTAAATATGATTGTTTATATTATATCTGTTCTGAAAAACTGTTGTCATTTAATGGTTTGTAACTAGTATAACTCTGTCTTGTATCATAATAATTATTCTTATAATATCTATCTTTTAAATAATAGCTTCCACATGCAAATAAGAAAAATGCGCATACTATAACTGTTGTTGATATAAATTCAATCATTTTTATATTTTGTCTTATTTAATATAACATATAATTATTCATTTATATTAATTATTTAAATGAATATAACTTTTTAATATAAATAATAATGATTTAACAAACATAATAAAAAGACGTGCATATATATTTTATACTCATATATATATATCACTTAAAATGTCTTCAACAACAGATGCGAATACAAAAGAACAGCTTGTTAAATATGTTAAAGGGTGGATACAGATGGATAATGAAATAAAAGAGTTTCAAAAAGAAATCAAAGAGAGAAGAGATAAAAAGAAAGAAGCTACTGACAAGCTGTTGCACATTATGAAAGACAAAGAAATTGATTGTTTTGACATTAATGGAGGGCAACTTATATATTCAACCACTAAAGTCAAGGCACCTCTCAATAAGAATACGTTGATGAATGCATTGTTAAAATTTTATCAAAATGACGAGAATCAAGCGCAGAAACTTGGAGATTTTCTTATGGAAACGAGAGAAGAAAAAATCAAAGAATCCATACGCAGAAAAAAATGTTGAAATTTAATTAAATTAGTAATAAAAATGTATTAATTAAATAATATTATTAATATAATAGATAATATTATTTTACTTTTACGTCTCAAATATGTTACCTGGAACGTCTTCAAGGAAAATAGATTCAAAACATAAAAAGTTAAAAAATGAAATGGACAATGACAGCGTTCGCGAGTTATCATTGCAATATAATTTAGATAAACTTGATGATGCGGGGGCATATGAGTTTGTAAGTGATGGCAGTAACAGTGATGATGAAAACAATTATGATTACAGTTGTGAAATTTATCCGTTTGCATCCGCACTTGAAAAGGACGTTGACGAATCTGAAGTTGATGGCGACGCCGTTGTTACTATTTGCGTTTATCAGATAAACACGTCGTGCGAGCTGCCATTTATTGAATTTTTAATGAAAAATAGTTTCAATAAAGAATTGAAAAAACAACAATTCGAGTTTCCAAGTGTAATGTATACTCCGTCAAAACGAACTGTAATAGACCAAGCAAAACAACATATGAATACATTCCTAGACGAAAATGAAGTTGTCAAATATAGAGGGCATTTAAAAAAAGGAAATGAATATTATTTGTTTTTTCATAAATATTTTAGAAAACTTAAATTTCCACATAAGATTTCCATGGATGATGATGTACTATGGTGGATAGTTACAAGCGAAATAGTTAATTTCAAAAAGGTAATGTACATTGATGTGGATAAGCGTGCGACTGACCTTTTTATAAAAAATCCTGCAATTATGCGTTTGTATGATTGCAACAATCGACTCATAGAAACGCCGGTAATATGTTATTACGGAGACCAGTATCAAAAAATAACTTATTTGGCTTTTTTCGGATTATTGAAGGCGCCGTTAAAAAGTTCGTTTGGTCCATTTTATGTGGGAACAAATTTTTTATCATCTATGAAATATGCTTGTTATACGCACGACAATGAACCGTTTGAACTTTATGACGGGACTGCATTAACCACAGGAAACTATGGAAAATATGTTGAAGGAGGTGTACTCAGGTCGGTGTTATTCGTGGGTAAAATGAATGTTTTTTTAAAATCAGGCACTCCTGATAATTCACAAATCTCTCAAGAAGTTGCAAAGAAAGACGAAGCTGTTCGTAAACTTTTGTCACTTCGAGATTCTAATGGGAACTGGACAGAGAATTATGACACGGCGTACAGCGGGTTGTATTTTGTATCCATTGGTAACGATAACAACAACAATGGCGGAAAAAAAAGAATTGCTGTGAATACTGTTGAATGGTTTTTTAAAGATTATAACCATTCTTCGATTTTGTCTTACCACATGATTGAAACGGGGACAATTCCCGATAAATATGATGTGGATTATTCTGAATATTATATAATATAAATACTTATTGTGCGTAATTCATTTAATTTATAAAAAATTATATTATAATAGTATAATTAGTATATAAGTTTGAATTAATAAAAATAAAAAATGGCAGTATCTTTAAAATTAAAAATACTTGTAATAGGCGCCGCGATTGTATTTGATTACATTGTAACAACAATGATGACTTTTTTAGGAATAGACCCTAGTTTATATGGGAATTATTTAACATTTTGGAATGCTTTGGTTGTATTTTGGGTTGTTTTACCGTCAAGAATTGAATCACCACTTGATAACCTGTAACAATTCAACATTATCTGTAAAAATATTGTTATGTTTTAATTTACCGAGAGAAGAGAGAAATTATAATAATAATATAATTAAAAATAATTAATATTATTATTATAAAATAATATTGCATACATTGTATAAACGCATCATTAACAAATGGAACAAATAAATTATAATCGCGATTTAGAACAACTTTTAGCTCAATCTGCGGAAGAATGTGAAAGTTTGGGAATATTGCATCTTGCGTCATACGAAAAATATAATCTCCTTTCGAATTATATAAATATTCCTGTAATTATTCTTAGTAGTGGAATTGGTTTTATAACCGGCATTGATTTGAATTATGAAAAAATGAATATCATACTGGGTATTGGAAGCGTGTTTGTCGGAATAATTAAATCCATCGATTCTTATTTTCAACTAGGAAAACGTGCTGAAGCACATAGATTATGTGCGTTGCAGTATACGCAAATAAATAAGAAAATTCAGATTGAACTTTCATTATGCAGAGAGCAACGCCAAACGGCAAAAGATATGCTTTCAATTATAAAAACCGATATAAAAAATTTACAGGACATCAGTCCAATTATTGACAAGGAAATAATCGCACAATATAATTTAAAATATGGAAAATATAATAATGTAAAGAAACCTAATTTTGTAAATGGATTAAGTGAAGTTAAGATAAATATTAATTCGCTGGAAGATGAGGCGCTTGCATCTTTGGCACATTCTGTTCGCGGAAATAGCAGCGTTAACGGAGGCGGTGGTGGTGGAAGCGGAGGCGGTGGTGGTGGAAGCGGATTCGGGGGTGGTGGAGGTGGATTCGGGGGTGGTGAAGGTGGATTCGGAGGTGATAACCTCAATAGTAGTAACAAAAATGGAAATGAAAATAAAAAACAGCCAAACCCAAATAGTGAAAATATGTATTACGATAATGAATTGTATAAAAATTCAAACTTTGAAATGAATACTCCTGCAATTAGTCCAGAAAAATTTAATGTAAGTGCAAAATTAACATACGGTACCACAATTTCAACACCGGCGGCACTTTCTCCTCATTCAAATCAAAATGAGACTCTTGCTCCTGCTCCTGCTCCTGCTCCTGCTCCTGCTCCTGCTCCTGCTCCTGCTCCTGCTTCTTCTTCACTGTCTCAACCTATTTTGACATTAAATATACCTGCACTTCCTCAACTTTCATCAGCATCGACGCCATCGCCTTCAACGGAAAATAATAACGATAATCACAACAACAATATGAATCTAGTCATAGATATTCCTGTAGATGACATTCAAAATACTGCTGCTTCCAATAATCCAAGCAATGCGGGAAATATGTAATTTTAACAAATAAATGAATTTATAATTTCCATTTATTTCAATTTATCAAATGTATATATATTTAAAAAATTGAAATAAATACTAGTTACTATATTATTAACATATCCGCATTAGACATCTTCACTATGGAACGTCGAATTTCAGGAAAAATAGATGCATACACAATTACATTAAAAGATGACGTGTCTTCGAAAATACGAGAAGTAAATGCAGCAATGACGGCCGCACTTTCAAAACAAGACCAACCACAAGAACAAAATCAATTGCAAATTGACAGTTTGTGCAAACAACTTATTTCGTTTGTGTATGACTACGAAAAGTTGAAGCTCTCCAAGGAAGATTTTATGAAACGAAAACGTGTTAAGAATATTGTCCCCGCTCAACACAGGTGTCATGCGAAACGCGCAAATGGAGAACAATGCACCAGAAAGAAAAAGGTGGGTTGTGACTATTGCGGAACGCACACAAAAGGTGCACCAAACAGTATAATGGAAGACGAATCTAATGGAAGTGTGGCAAATAAAGTTTCTCAACAAAGCGTCAATGTGTGGGTTCAAAATATAAAAGGAATTGAATATTTTATTGATTCCAATAATAATGTTTACAAACACGAAGATGTAATTGAAAACTCGCCAAACCCACAAATTATTGCAAAGTGTACTAAAGAGACATCTGGACAGTATTCAATAGAATTTATTTAAAATAGTACTCAATATGATAAATAATCATTTTGAACGGGATTATATATATTTTTATTTTTTTTAATATTATATATGTGTATAATATTATTCTCTCTTCTCTCTTTATTCTATGTTTTCATTTAGCACCAAGACAAGCGGCGGAGTTGGAACTATGCAGAGTTTATATACAAATAATGCACAAGTGTATTATAAACCGCACAGTTTAGCAGTGGGAGGACCAGGAACTGTCGTAAACGCTAGGCACAAAGCCAGAAAAACATAATGGACCTACCATTTATAAAAATATACAATAATCATTGTTATAATTATTAGATTTATTGAAACGTGGTTATGCGTTTCAATATCATCCAAGTTGTATTTGGTGTCAAAAAGAATGTCGGCAATATCAATTCCAAAATTTGTGTTGTCGTCTATATGGTGGTCGCGATGTGTTGATGGTTTTAAAAAAACATAGTTTATGTTGTGAGTTGTTGCATACATGAGAGCCCATAGCATTACTACCCTGTAATCAATAAAGTAATTGACAAGTTTTACGAAAATAATAATTGCTCCTCCCTGCGTGATTACATTGTTGAAAAATTCATATAATATATTCGCAGGCTGTTTATTTATGGTTGTGTCGTGGTGTGTTATCGAATGAAAATCTAAAAATCTGCAAACATTCAATAAATATCCATCTATTCGAGGATTTATGTTATTTTTTTTTAATTTATTATACATTTTTGTAAAATTTACATTGTGTGAAATGCGATGAGATATATGTCCAAATATTAGTACAAAAATATACGAAATGATTAATAATATATATGACGTATTATCAGGACTACTTTGTTTGAACATGTAAAAACATAAAAGTAATGTTAAATAAAACCATTTGTTTTTTTTAACACTTTCTTTAAATGCAATGTTTAATTTTTCCTTGTGTATAGAAATAGATTCAAAAGTATCACATTTAGTGATTTTTTTATTTTTTTTATTTTTAAACTTTTTGCATAATTTTTTTTCCTGGTCGTTATTTTCTCTCGAATTGTTCATTCGTATAAATTCTATTGTTGTGTTGTTGTGGTAATATAAATAATAAAAATAAATAATTTGTATTTATATACATTATGTTTTTTTTATCGAAAGAAAAACGAAATAATATAGTTGATAAATTAACAACCAGTTTTAAAACTGGTAAACTTTCTGACAAATCGCTTGGAATTTTAATGCGGTCATTTCATACAAGTACTCCTGTTTCATTATTATTTCTTTCGTTATTTGCGCCACGTTATATTGTAAATTGTATAGTTGCATTCTTAGTTGTCGTATTTTTTTTGTTTTTTATTTTTGGTGGATGTTTTTTAACAATGGTTGAAAATCAAATATGTAATGATGATTTCACAATTGCAGACCCGTTTTTAGAATTATTAGAATGGGAAAAAAACTCTAAAAATAGATTTAATATTTCGTGTATAATCGGTGGCTCTTATTATGTGTCGCTTGCAATAATATACTGTATTAGATTTCTACTTTAACTATTAAACATTTGCGGTACATATTTCTGCTCTGGAGTTTCTATTTCTTTTTCGATTTCCATCAACATCTGATATAATGGTGGCATTTTTAACATTGTATTTGTTGTATATGTCACCTGTTTGCATAACAGACCACCAAGCTCTAACCATTCTCTCCAACTGAGTTCTTTCAATGGTTTGGACAGTTCCAACACTTGCCTATTCCGTTGTGTGACATTTGGCATCCAACTATCCAGTCGTTCTGAAGGCGGTTTTATATTTGTAATCTTGTGAATAATGACACGCCTTTCGAAGAATAGAAATGCAAAGTATTCTCCAGTTTTTGCTTTGTTATATTTACTGTCATCCCAACACCATTTATGAACATTTTTTGATGTGCGTTTCTCTTGTTCTTTATAGTCGATACATCCCTTGTTTTTGACATCTTTGCTGATGGGTGTAATCGTCAAATATTTGCAACCTTCCTTTTCCATTATTGGTTTATGACTTAGTCTTGATAACTGTACGATTATATAGGTATATTTCAATTTTTTTTAATATTGTTACAAAATATTTCAGTTTATAAAAATATTAACATAATAATAAACATATTAGAAAAATAATATTTATTATTAATATACGAAAATACGATGAATTCGAATGCGACCAATATGAAGATTGATTCTGAAACGTTTGTTTGTATGATTTGTCTTGCAGCGTTTATTGGATATACGTTGGGTTTAAGAAACATGGTCAAGAATACAGAAAAAACGCAACAATGTGACAAGGTTACTCAAACAAATTTAAGTGACCTAGCGGACATACTGACTTCGTCTCATTTGATTATTAATAATTTGCAAAAAAAATCGACGACGATGACGCAAGTGCAATCGCCAACGCTCGTGCTTGATGATGTGCATGAACCAATAGCGGAAGAGGATAAAGTTGATTATACAGAAACTTCGGCCTCGTCAGAAATTCATAATAATAATAATATATTGTCGCCAATTACATCAAATAATTCTGAAGAAGAATATGAAGTTATTTTGGGAAATGTAAAAAAAAATGATACAACAAGGTGTATCAAACCTCAATATTATTTTAGTTGGTTTGATTCTATTTTTTAAATAAAAAATATTTTTGTTTTTGTTTTTGTTTTCATTTTGTTTTTCATTTTGTTTTTCATTTTGTTTTTCATTTTGTTTTTCATTTTGTTTTCATTTTGTTTTTCATTTTGTTTTTCATTTTGTTTTCATTTTGTTTTTCATTTTGTTTTTCATTTTGTTTTTCATTTTGTTTTTCATTTTGTTTTTCATTTTGTTTTTCATTTTGTTTTTCATTTTGTTTTTCATTTTGTTTTTCATTTTGTTTTCATTTTGTTTTTGCATAGCATGTAACAGTCGTAATGTGGGAGTGATTTAAGGGGTTTCGCTCCACTTGAATTGCAGTGACTCTGAGGAGTCGGACAATGAACCGGTAGCTGAATTGGAATGAGCGGAGTCGGAGTCGTCATCGCTTGATAATGATGACAATGTAGAAGTCAGCACTTCCACACTTGGAGTCATCCACCTGAATTCGTTGACGATATTGATATTGTTCATGGGCACAGGCAGAGGCGCAGATGGAGTCGGTTCCAAAAAGCTTGAGAAATGCTGTTTGTAGTGTGGAGTACTGAAACGTAATGAAGATGGCGAAATCAGTTCAACAGATGGGGTTGAGAACAGCCTGGCGGGTGTCATGTCTGAAGGAGTCGATAAGAATGCGGGAGTCGATACTATGTCGACAGTCGCATCACCCTTGAAGTCGCGAATGGGAGACATGGGAGTATTGGAAGAATTGGAAGAAGTCATAAAACTAAGAGAAGAGGGACTGAAGAGAGTGAAATAAGAAAAAAAGTTTTCAATTTATATATTTATGATTGATTTTAAGAATGATTAACTGAAAAGAAGTGAATGTAAAAAAGAAATGAATTTGTAAAATCAAAGATAAAAAGGAGGGGTCCTAGGGGCGTAAATCTTTGTACCTTGGTTCCCCAAAGACTTGGTTCCCCAAAAAGAGTGAATGCCGGCGGTAGGTTTCGATCCTACGTCCTCCCCGTTATGAGCGGATAACCATCTTCTTAGTCGGACTTGTGAGAGTCATAGTTGTAAGATGACGGGTGTTTAGGCGCTCTTCCGCTGAGCTACGCCGGCTGTAAGGGGACATGCTGCGAAACGCAGTGCCTTGGGTCCCCTCTGACCCCTTGCCCATATTTGAATGGAGGGGTTAAAGGGTAACCCGTAGGTTCCCCTGAGAGCAGCTTCTGTAAAGCTGCCGAATGATGAGATTCCCCCGACACGTTTCGATCGTGTGACCTCCGGCTTGTTATGCGATAACCATTTGTCTTTCGGATGTTTACACATCGTAATGTCGACAGACGGTGTTTTACGGCGCGCTTCCACTGCGCTACGAGGGATGAAAGTGCTCTAAGTGCCTTGATGCACCGATGCGAATCTGATGTAGGGGACATGCTGCGAAACGCAGTGCCTTGGGTCCCCTCTAACCCCCCTTGCCTATGTTTGAAGGGAGGGGTTAAAGGGCAACCGTAGGTTCCCTTTATGTATACCCCCTACACGTTTCGATCGTGTGACTCCCAAGTTATGAGCCTGGGCACTCTTCCGCTGAGTTAAGGGGGTTAAAGTTTAAAGTTTCTCAAGTGCCTTGAAATCCACCTCTGCGCCATGCCGGTTTAATTGAACTGAAAATTTGCAGCGACTTTGGTGGGATTCGAACTTGTCCCCTCTGTCCCCTTGCCCATAACTGAAGGGAGGGGTTAAAGGGGAACCCGTAGGTTCCCTTTGCGCCACATGAGCAATCGCTGCTTGAAGTAGGAAGCGACATAATCAATATATAAAGATGAGGGATGTAGGGGGCGACCGACCCCCCTCCTTTTACAGAGGGGGTTAAAGGGGGGGCGTATGCCCCCCTTCTACTATAGCACTCAATACTGAATATAGCACTCATTTCTGAACTTTTGAATAAGGGGGTATTATGATGTAATGATGGGAAGAAGCAGATGGAATAATAAAATAAAAGTGAATAAAATGAAGGGGGAATGATGCATCTAATGATAGGGTGTTGTTCATAAAATGAACATGATATTTACAGTATGAATATTATGCGTAAAAAAATAATAAAATTGAATAAAATTATATATTAAAAATAATTTACATGCAGATATGTGATAATGGAACACGAACATGAATGTGCGATGCGGATAAAATCAAAATATCCTGAAACGAATGTAATATTACAAGAGACGATACCATATGCATCATATAGAGCGGTGGATATACAATGTATTTTAAAATTGTCGAATAGTAGAGCGTCGACTCGAGCGTATGATTATAGTCAAAAATATTGTAAGTTAACACATACTAATGGTGGAAATCAGATGATGAGTTATTTAACTCACAAAGGATTGGAAAGATTGCTATTTTCGTCAAGAAGTGATGAAGCAATACAGCAACATTAACCAATAATTTTGTAAATAAAAGAGAAAGTTAGAGAGAAGAGAGATAAATCATAATTAATTAACTAATTAATTATGAATTATTTCACCCCCGATTTCACCCCCGATTTCACACCAGATTCACACCAGATTTCACCCCCGATTTCACACCAGATTTCACACCAGATTTATTCAAAAACTTATTCGCGATACAGGCAAGGGGTCAGGGGGGACAGCATGTCCCCTGTATAGCACTCATTTCTCACTATAGCACTCATTTCTGAACTTTTCAATATCAACGAAAATCAATGCAAAATTGTACCCATTACGCGCTTTATCACTCATTTCTCACTATAGCACTCATTTCTGAACTTTTCAATAATAGGGTTTATACGGGTTAGGGTTTAGAAATCAGGGTTTAAAACCAGGGTTTAGCCTACCCGTAGGGTTTAGGGTTGGCGTCGCCAGTACACATTACCGAGTGATAAAATAACGCCGATTCTTTTTCTTTTTATTTGAATGAATTAATGAATTATCTCTCTTCTCTCTACATATCAAATGATAAACTATATGACGCTCACTGTAAAAACTAATCTAGTGCTTCGCGTCATATCACTAGCAATAAATGATACAATTAAACAAAATATTCATTTTTTTATATTTTAAAATATATTGGTATTTATAAAATGAATCATAAACATTACTATGTTAGGTCCAAAAAGGGTAAATGGGAGAAGGCATCCGATGATGTGGTGAATGCACTAAAAAACCCTTGCGCATTCAAGCACCCACCCGCAAATTCTAATTGTCCCCCAGGTGAATATGAAAATGCTCCAATTCAATTTGAAGACGCTATGATTAATGTGGCAGATAAAGATTTTACGGCAAATGTTATTACAAGAAATACAATTGTTTTAGGAACCGACGACAGAGGCGCTGACGATGTGGAGGGATATAACGAGAATTGGGCTAAAAAGCGATTGAATGAGCTTGCAGGGAACCGAATGAATGAGGAGGGAGGACCCGACATGGTCCTAAGACATAATATTCCAAATAAGACAGCGAACAATGATTTAGAATATTTGTCTTATCTGGCGCAGCGGCAAGCAGACGGGTTAGGTGGTGCAAAAAATAAAAAAAAACACAGATTTAGAACAAAACGACGTCGCAGCGCTTCTCGTCGCAAGGCTCCTCGCCGTCGCACTGGCAAGAAATGATGCAATGAACATGAAACATGAAAATGATAAAATTAAATACAATTTCTTTTCATTTAATGAATTAATGAATTATCTCTCTTCTCTCTACATATCAAATGATAAACTATCTTTTTATAAAAACAATGATATGGTGGCAGCGTGATAATGGTAGCGTGATTTCATAATAACATTATCTTAACTCTATAGAGATAATAATAATAATTCATATATAAATCATATGTGAATTATACGTTTACTTGAACACATTCTATTTATTTTAATTTACATTTTAATTTAATGAATTAATGATTTATCTCTCTTCTCTCTACAAATCAAATCATATACTATCTTTTTATAAAAAACCAATGACATGACACAGTTGTCTTTCTAACTTTTTTGCTTAATCCATTTTTTCATCTTCCTTATTTTTTGCTTCGTGCAACTGAATATGCAAGCGGTCTACCATGACAGAGCCGGTTTTTTCGAATAAACACGGTACAATCCCGTGAACCATAAATACAAGGGAACAACCAAGCGCTTGAACGCTATAACAGCATGCATGTTTCAAGTGTTCAAAGTATGTCATTTTTTGCTCTTCTGGGTGTTTTATAAAAACGTAATTAAAAAAACGTGTCGACCTCGAACGGAAAGAATCCATTAATATATTTGTTATAATATCTAAATATATTAATGTTTTTGTATATAATCTCTTTATTTAATATTATTTATTTAAATTTGCTAGATTAATCGTTATCTCTCTGGACAAAATAGTGGACCTACTGCCTGAGAATCTATCCGCTGTTTGCAAGTCAGGGTAAAATTTGACATTGGGAAACGAAATCCGCTATACTGGTCGTCGCCGTTAATAATTTGCTGGGCAAAATACTGGCTGGGACCTGTAATTCCGGTTGCCCCAGTTGCGCCCGTTGGTCCCTTGAAATTAATGTCGACAAATTTCATGTATGAAGTAGAACACGAGTCTCTGTAATAACAGTGTTTTGGGTCAATAAAAATATTATTACTTGACCCGAACATTCCGGATGGTCCAGTATTTCCGATAGAGTTTTCGTTGTAAGAGCCCTGACCTGTGAATCCAGTTCTTGACATATCGTAAACCAGGATTGAATTACTGCAGCCGGTTGGACCAATTTTAGAACAATCAAACTTTTGATAATTTGCAACATACATTTCCCCGTTGCCAAAATTCTTCTCATAATAATGGTATGTTGAATCAGTAAGCGGCAGTTTATTTAAAAGCACTTTTCCTTTTGTAATATCGAGCAAATCCTTGTAACTGGTGCTAGCTATCAATGTTGAATCCGTGTATATATTTTTTTTCGCGATTTCGAATGGTCCATTATATGTTTTATATCGATTATTGCCCGGTTTATCGAGTGTTGTTGAGAGTTCTACCGTTCCTGCGTAAACTGTTTTGGAGCGAAGCTGGTTAGTTCGGTCGCTTGAACTAAGGTCAGGGGTCGGTTTTTGAAATATTCGTTTTAATCCGTGTAAAACCATATGATTGTGTATTTATATAAAGTATACTATATAAATATAAATATAATAATTGAATGACTTTTTGTAAGTTACTAAATTGTATTATACATGTATTATTACATTATGAATAAAATATAAATCCGAATGTTAAAGAATTAAAGAATCGAATAAATATTATGCTATTCTGATTCAGATATACTAATACTTGCTTACCCATAAACGCATTCAAAAATGAGTTCCAAATTCCAATCCATATCATTCAAATCAACAATGCGTCCAAAATTATCATAGAGCGTTATTCGGAGTTTTTGGATATTTACGGGTCCGAAGAAGTTGCGCTGCCTGTTGAGCTGTGTGCTCGAAGCTTCGCTGATTTCTCTTAAAATGCCGACATTGACTCTTGTAATTACATTTTTAATTGCGAATGAATCAGAAAACACGGCAGAATAATAATCATTTACGCTGTTATTGTAATCGTCAATTGCAATAAAAATGTAGTTTGCTGCCTTGAATGCGAGGAGCGACTCTGACACTACGGCTCCATAATGTCCAATTCCGTTGTTATTTGAAACGTATTCGGCATTTCTAAATCCCAAGTTCCAGCCCAAGAATGATAAAAGCGGCGTATCGTAATTTGGAGTTCCGTTGCTTCTGACGTTGACGATGACTTTGAAATAAATCGGAGTAGCACCGGCAGGTTGAGAAAACACGCTTTTACCGCTTATTTGGTCAACGTGGTAATTCAACTTTCCATTCAAGCCACCACCACCACCGCTGCTAACCGTATTTGATTCTAAAACTGTATTAATTGTTTTTTCAATAGAAGCGGAAGCGAGCACATCTGTAGAATCGGCAGTTGTATAATAATTTCCGCCAGGAATGACAATTGTAAAAGTGTCTGTATAATTAGAACTGATGCCCCATATAATTTGAATTGCATTATTTCCAATGAGTTCGCTCACAGCATAAATCGCATAAAACGGGATTTCAATCGAGCCGACACGATAAGACACGATATTATCTATTCTTTCCGGTAAAGTAATGTGCAAGTCCGTGCTTTTTGAATTAAAATAATTGGGTCTAAATCTGGAATCGATATTTATGGATGATACAATTGTCGAATACTTAACTGGATTAATTTTTCCTGGAGGCGCGCCGAATTCGCCAACTTTCAGACCGCTAATGTTGCTATAGTCTTCCAACGATGTCATGCGATAAGCGTCGGGAATGACGAAATGTCCATCTGCTACAGAGCCGGGAATGACCGTGTTATTTGGAAATTTTTGAATCGAGTCAAAATATTTGTCATGTCCTTTTTCTTTTTTCGTCGTTTCCTTTGCCACAGCTGAAATTAAACATTTTGATGCAGCGTCTAAAAATTCGCTCATTTGGGACTGCACTTGAATGCTACTTGGAGTGGAAGCGAGTTGAATGCATAGATTTTGTTTATTGGACATGATGTCATTTACACTATAACTTTTTTGTAAACCGAGTAAGTCTTCTAATTCTTCATTTGAGTAATTTTGAACATTGAAATCAAAACTCGAACTTGTCATTTGTATAGAACGTGTTATAAAGTGTATATAATTTATTATATTTTAATATAAATTATATATTTATTATTTATTATTTATTATTAATTTATTGATAGTCTATCTTATCTGTCTTGTCTATTTTGTCTGTTTGCGATTATAGATGGGTCTAGATTTGGCTCTGGATTTGGCTCTGGATTTTGATTTTTTATGGTGTTGTTTTTTTTTTGATTTTCTTCTTCCTCCATCCACTTCATTCATTAAACTATTGGGTGGCGGCAATT
>Ga0315276_10002593_pt1 | contig 16566 bp, 8 predicted proteins | sample YL17G05_0_MG_FD_204542 | JGI IMG/M metagenome (GOLD analysis project Ga0315276, IMG submission 204542) | Sediment microbial communities from Yellowstone Lake, YNP, Wyoming, USA - YL17G05_0 | ecosystem: Environmental > Aquatic > Freshwater > Lake > Sediment | place: USA: Wyoming | collected... | reverse complement strand
CACCACAGCTTCGGGATTCTGGCTCTGTTTGGCACGCATGGTCCGCTCCTTTCTCTAAGACTAAGTTATCAAAACTACGTCTTAACAAAAAGCCCATCCGTGTCCGACTTCTGCTGAACCGATACAGAAAAGTGGTTGTTCCGCCTCCGCGAGCTTGTTCAAACGGACCCGATTGCAGCTAAAGCGAAACTCACGTCCTTGTTAGGTGCGTTTACCCTGTCGCCCGAGATGGTCGATGGCGTTAAGTGTCTCCGGTTAGAGGCTAATGCGAAGATTATTGGACTTCTGAAAGTCGCTGGCGGGGAGAGATTCTCCAAAGAAACAAATACCGGGGGGCGGGCTTGAACCGCCGACCCCCTGTTCCACAGACAGGTGCTCTAACCAGCTGAGCTACCCCGGCAAACTCGGCGTCAAATTACCCATTCGGCCTATCAAGTCAAGAGCTTAACAAAAGAGCAGTGACCTGGCCGGTAAGGAAGTGGATTTTGTCAGGGACAGAAGCAAGCAGTCACGACCGGCTTCTGGGAGGTCACTGGCATCGGTTGTTCAGCAACCGCTGCAACTTCCCGGCTGACAGTCGCCCGGTTGGCCGGCGCGAACTATATATCCCCCTTGACCGTCAGGCCGTGTTACAAAGTCTATATTGATAGCGCCAAACTTCTCCAGGGATTCGCGCAGGTCGGGGTCTATATAAGCAACGATTCCGTTGTCTTCCAACTTCACCAGATTGTCAATCGACTCATCCAGAGCCATGCCCAGGGCCGGCCCGCTTCACCCATACCCCTGGAAGAAGATGATCAGTTGTTTTCCCTTGGCCTGGTCAGAATTCAGTACAGCACCTAGCTGAGTACTGGCGGAGTCTGTTACGGCGAGCATATGTTGGCGTCCTTAGTTTTCCTTCTTTCCATCCATCAGTTTGAAATATAACTGTTTCTTTCATGAAAAGTTCAGGAAAATCAGCTAAGATTGAAGGCACTTGTCCCTCCGAAGGTCAGGCGAGTACCCTATACGAAGAGACATAAGATGGCGGAAGGAGAAGCTCCCGCTGTCCGGGGCCTGTTGAAGAAGCCCTACGGACAAAGTGCTGTCAGACGACTCTGCCTGGCAGCCTTGCAGTTACAGGTGTCAGCCAGAGTCGGCTAACACCACATCTGTGGTTTTTCAACAGGCCCAAGGGCTGGGGCGGTCCTCGAACCCGCCATTCTTACTACAAACACCCCTTCAACGGCGCGTTCACCGGACCTGCGATAAACAGGTGATTCACCAGCATCTGAATGTCAGAAATTGTGATGTCAGAACACTTCTGACTAGCTCCGCCGGACTGGTTAACATCTGCTTCAGCCAGACATGGTAAAGCCGCACATGAACCGACGATGAACTTCGCTGAGACCAGCGTCTGAATGTCGCTGATGGTCACCTCGTTCGGATAAGTGCCAAGACCGTTGGCGTCGCCCACCCGGCCCGAGCAGCAATCATATTGGACTGAACCATCGATGGTTACCGGCTGGTAGACGACACCGCCCGCACGAAACTGAGGACCAACCGGGATCAGATCGCTCGTCAGCGCTATCGTCGCCGATTGCCCATCTTTGGCGGATACTGCGTGGAAAAGGAGCTTGAGGATTGGGCCGCTCCCCGGCGATAAGCCTGGATTTCCCGACAGCTCGATCAGGGCTGTTCTGGCGACGGGATCGCGGGAGTGCTCGATTTGAGTGTCGAAATCGACCGTGCGACACCCGGCTGTCGTAAAACCGTCATAGGCCAGCTGAAGGTCGCCTGAGTAGGCAATCGGAATCCAGATATCTTCGAGCGGCACGAAGTTGCGGGCTTGTATAAGAATCTCCACCGGCACAGACGGCATCGATGGGGCGAACTCGACATCGCCTGCCCACATTGTGTCGGCCACGGCATAGACGAGCGCTTCTCGAGTGTGCTCGTAAGTCTCTCCCGCATCGTGACCTATGGTGAGAGTTACATCGTACACTCCGGGGTCGTCATAGGTGTGAACAACCGCCTGACCTGTCGCACCGTCACCGTCGCCGAACTCCCAGTTCCAACTGTCAGCCACAAAATACGATTCGGCCTCGAAACTAACTTCCCAAGGGACCCGGCCGAGGGTGCCGCTAGTATGAAGCGCTGCCAATTCGAATGGGTAGCAGGCCGGTCCGCCGCAGGCGCCCATATCATTCCGCAGTCCACCGCGCGACGGACGTCGGGCGGAGGTCGGGGCGCTCGGCCAGGACAGATCATTCAGAGCCGCGTCCGGATCGCCCGCATCGATGCAGGGGGAACCCTCACTGGTGAAACACCAGGGGCCTGAGAGAACCGGGTCGGCGTCGATATTGCCGGCGCCTGTATAACCACCCTCGATATCAGAGTACTGCAGAGCGACCGTACCTCCATAAATTTCATCAATGTGAATCTGCGGGGAGGCACCGGATACATTCCCCCAGACGATCGAGTTCCGCAGGTTGATATTACCTGCGGCTACTCGAACCCCACCCCCTGCTTGACTGGAATTGTTGAACGCGATTGTGTTGTTGTACCCGTCAAGCCGGCCCTGGTAAAGGTTTATGCCGGCTCCCCCGAACTGATCGCCGCCAATGTTGAACGCGATAAGATTGTTGCGAGCGGTAGCGTAAGCGGCGCGGACACAGAGTCCGCAGCCGTACAATCCCGGGTTAGACATGATGATGTTGTTCTCAATGATCGGATTCCCCTGTTGCAGGTAGATGCCACCCCCGCCGTAGTTCACGACCCCGTCCGGTTGGTTGTGGTGGATGTAGTTGAAGCGGATAACGGGTGCGCCCAAACTGGTAGCGATACCCCCGCCGTTGCGGAAAATTAAGCCCTCCATGTCATCAAACATGCAAGTGCCCCGACCCCCGGTGACGGTGAATCCTTGAAACACGGGCGCCTCGGTGCCGCCGCAAAAGATCCTGACCGTGCTGGCCGAATCGCCGTTGGCCGGATTGCTGCCGTCGATCGTAGTAGTGAAGATAAAGGCCGGATCACGGTTCAGCAGGAAATGGCTCGATACCACGATTTCTTTGCCTTGAAAATTGATATTCTCCAGATAGTACCCAGGCGCCACCAAGACGGTATCGCCGGTACTGGCAGAATTTATTCCGGCTTGGATAGTCACCTGGTCGGCCGGCACATTGATAATCGTCGCCTGCGCAGTTGTCAGCAGAGAAAACACCAGCGCCAAGGCAAGAACCGGGGCCCGCTGGACCCGCTCGAGATTCATAGGCTCTGTTGGGAACATACTCATTGCTACTCCTGGACCGCCGGCTCAGGCAGACCCAAACCAGAACCCCTTATCTCTGCCCGTCGCATAATGCTCGCTCACAATCCGGCTGGGCACGGTCGCGCGCACCGGACTTCAGCGATTTCTTTAAGGATACCCGACCGACAGACGGAGTACCTGGCGGGGCTCTTCGAGAAACCGTTGGCCAGCCTCTATGTTGTAAATCCTCACTGTCGCGGACGACGCCCCGGTACCAAGAGGACCTCGTCCGTTGCTTACCGAGTCAGACTCTGATACCGTTACTGACGCATGAAACCCTGAAATCGTTTAACTGCGGACAGGTCACGAGGACCTCGTCCGTTGCTTACCGAGTCAGACTCTGATACCGTTACTGACGCATGAACCCCTGCAATCTTACTTATATGTCCCCGATCAAAGTTGGGGTAACGCGGCGAGTGTTGGATTTGTCGTCCCAATGGTCAGCACGCAGAATCCGACCCGCAGGTCTGGGGCCGTCCTCGAACCAGCCATTCTTACTACAAACACTCCTTCAACGGCGCGCTCACCGGACCGGCTATAAACAGGTGGTTCACCAGCGTCTGGATGTCGCTTATCGTTATGTCATTGCAGGTCGGAGTCGCTCCACCGGACTGGTTCACATCAGCCTCAGCAAGACAATCGAGATACAGTACACACGGCAAGCTGCTGATGAACTTGGCCGTGACCAGCAACTGAATATCACTGATAGTCACCTCGCCCGGATACGTGCCAAGACCGTTGGCGTCGCCGACCCGGCCAGAGCAGCAATCACAATGGATTGATCCTTCGATGGTTACCGGCTGGTAGACGAAGCGGTCCGCATGAAACTGAGGGCCTACCGGGATCAAATCGCTCGTCAGCGCTATCGTCGCCGATTGCCCATCTTCGGCGGATACTGTGTGGAAAAGGAGCTTGAGGATTGGACCGCTCCCCGGCGGTAAGCCGGGATTTCCCGACAGCTCGATCAGGGCTGTTCCAGTTGCCGGATTGTAGGAGCGTTCGATTTGAGTATCGAAATCGACCGTACGACACCCGACGGTAGTAAAGCCGTCATGGACCAACTGAAGGTCGCCTGAGAAGGCAAACGGAATCCAGATACTGTTCAGCGTCATGTAGTTTCTGGCTTGTACAAGAATCTCTACTGGCACGGACTGCATCGAAGGGACGAACTCGACATCTCCGGCCCACATTGTGTCCGCCAAGGCATAGACGGCTTCTTGATTGTACTCGTAAGTCTCTCCCGCATCGTGACCTATGGTGAGAGTTACATCGTACACTCCGGGGTCGTCATAGGTGTGGACAACCGCCTGACCTGTCGCACCGTCACCGTCGCCGAACTCCCAGTTCCAATTGTCAGCCTCAAAATACGATTCGGCCTCGAAGCTAACTTCCCAAGGAACCCGGCCTAAGTCTTCGCTAGGATTGATAGCTGCCAATGCGAGTGGGTAGCAGGCCGGTCCGCCGCAGGCACCCATATCATTCCGCAGTCCACCGCGCGACGGCCATCGGGCGGCAGTCGGGGCGCTCGGCCAGGACAGATCGTTCAGAGCCGCGTCCGGATCGCCCGCATCGATGCAGGGCGAACCCTCGCCTGTGAAACACCAGGGACCTGAGAAAACCGGGTCGGCGTCGATATTGCCGGCGCCTGTATAACCACCCTCGATATCAGAGTACTGCAGAGCGACCGTACCTCCATAAACTCCATCAATGTGAATCTGGGGGTGGTCACTGGCTACATTCCCCCAGACGATCGAGTTCCGCAGGTTGATATTACCTGCGGCTACTCGAACCCCACCCCCCGGTTGCTGAGAATTGTTGAATGCGATTGTGTTGTTGTACCCATCAAGCTGGCCCTGGTAAAGGTACAGACCGGCTCCCCCGAACTGATCGCCGCCATTGTTGAACGCGATAATATTGTTGCGAGCGGTAGCGTAGGCGAAGCGGACACAGAGTCCGCAACCGTACTGTCCCGGGTTAGACATGATGATGTTGTTCTCAACGATCGGATTCCCCCGTTGCAGGTATATGCCGCCCCCGCCGTAGTCCACGACCCCGTCAGGTTGGTTGTGGTGGATGTAGTTGAAGCGGATAATAGGTGCGCCGCGATTGGTAGCGATACCCCCACCGTTGCGGTAAACTGCGCCCTCCGTGGGATCAAGCATGCGAGTGCCCCGACCCCCGGTGACGGTGAATCCTTGAAACACGGGCACCTCGGTGCCGCCGCAAAAAATCCTGACCGTGCTGGCCGAATCACCGTTGGCCGGATTGCTGCCGTCGATCGTAGTAGTGAAGATAAAGGCCGGATCGCGGTTCAGAAGAAAATAGCTCGACACCACGATTTCTTTGCCTTGAAAATTGATGTTCTCCAGATAGTACCCAGGTGCCACCAGGACGGTATCGCCGGTACTGGCAGAATTTATTCCGGCTTGGATAGTCACCTGGTCGGCCGGAACATTGATAATCGTCGCCTGCGCCCTTGTCAGTAGAGACAATACCAGCGCCAAGGCAAGAACCGGGACCCGCCGGACCCGCTTGAAATTCATCGAATCTGTTCGTAACATACTCATTGTAACTCCTGGATCGCCGGCTCAGGCAGACCCAAACCAGAACCCCTTATCTCTGCCCGTCGCATAATGCTCGCTCACAATCCGGCTGGGCACGGTCGCGCGCACCGGACTTCAGCGATTTCATTAATGTTACCCGACCGACAGACGGAGTACCTGGCGTGGCTCTTCGAGAAACCGTTGGCCAGCCTCTATGTTGTAAATCCTCACTGTCGCGGACGACGCCCCGGTACCAAGAGGACCTCGTCCGTTGCTTACCGAGTCAGACTCTGATACCGTTACTGACGCATGAAACCCTGCAATCGTTTAACTGCGGACAGGTCACAAGGACCTCGTCCGTTGCTTACCGAGCCAGACTCTGATACCATCTATTGACGCATGAACCCCTGCAATCTTACTTATATGTTCCCGATCAAAGTTGGGGTAACGGGGCGAGTGTTGGGTCTGTCGTCCCAATGGTCAGCACGCGGAACCCGACCCGCAGGTCTGGGCCGTCCGCCTGCGGACCTGTTGAAAAAGTCCTTCGGGCAACGTGCTGTCAGGCGACTCTGCTTGGCAGCCTTGCAGTTACAAGCGTCAGCCAGAGTCGGCTGACACCACATCCGGGGTTTTTCAACAGACCCGTAGGGCTGGGGCCGTCCTCGAACCAGCCATTCTTACTACAAACACTCCTTCAACGGCGCGCTCACCGGACCGGCTATAAACAGGTGGTTCACCAGCGTCTGGATATCAGCTATTGTAACATCGGAACACTTCGGATTGGCTCCGCCGGACTGGTTCACATCGGCCTCAGCCAGACATAAGAGGTTCTGCTCGCACGGGAGACTGCTAATGAATTTCGCCGTGACCAGCGTTTGGATATCACTGATGGTCACCTCCTGCGGATACGTGCCAAGCCCATTGGCGTTGCCCACGCGGCCAACACAACAAGTCAGACGCTCCGCTAGGACCAACGGACAAAGCACATCGACCAGACCCGTGATCTTGTTCTCGTTCACGAGCCTGTTCGTCGTCACATCGTGCCAGGTTCCGTCATAATAAGCCATCAGGACGAGATCGTTCTCAGAGCTTTGAAGCTGAGACTCGTCATAGGTGAGACTGATACTCACTGTATTCATAAACGGAGCGGTCGACACTGGGTAGAAAAAGGTCGGAGTCGGCTGAGCTATGGCAGAATACGGGGGAGGCAGAGCCGGTCCGGTGGATTCTCTATCGGCCCAGGTGTTACCTCGACCTCCTACGATTGAAAATGTTAAGTCAAGACCTTCCGCGGCCTCTATCATGACGTTGAAGCCTTCATCAGTGTTGCCGATCCACAGGTCGTCAATATACCAGCCCTCTTCGGTCGCGGCGCCATCTGAGTCAAATCGAAACATCAGGCGTACCTCGCCGCTTGACCAGGCTGACAGGTTGAAAACCGCCTCATTCCAATCACCTGTTCCGGAAAAGAGGCCGTCGCTCCCGTCAAAGTTCAGGTTTGAGCCTGTTCCTGCCGTCGAATGAGTATATCCGAGTTCAGGGTAGATCTTTGACCATTCTACACCATCGTCGGAAATCATGAGAATGCCGCCGTCCCAAGCCGAAGGAGGAGTCGATCCGCACTCGGCCGACATCAGATGCCAGAATCTTAGTTGCGAATTGGGAGCCAATCTGATCGGAAGTGTCACCAGACCTCCGTCAGAGGCATCAGCGTAGTTCGACAACCCAACACCTCCGAACTTCCAGCTCGAGGTTCCTCCGTGCCTTTGATACGTTTCCACGTGCCACTGGTCCGCAAAGCGATCCGTCACCGGGCGATGCAACCAGGCTCCCGGGCCGGATTCCATATCGTCCTCGAAGCCTCGGGTCTTACCTACGCGCAACACCATCGGATAATCGCCGGAAAATCCCCCATCCTCCTGTAAATGCATGGTCAGGAAGGCGAGGTGAGAATCGGGGCAATCGGCGGCAATGTCAATCGTGACCGGTGTTGCGGTCGTATCTGACTGGCCGCGGGTCAGGGTTGGCTTTAAGTTAGCGACAGCAGTAGATACCGTTACGTAAGGATCAGCAGTAGATATTGTTACCGATGCGTTGCTGACATCCCAACCCAGGTTACGTACTACTGCTTTGAGATCGACCATCTCTCCGGGGTCAGCATTGAGATGACCATTGCCGCCTATTGGGGATGTAAGAGTGCCCAGATAGGTCATGTATGAGCTGTTTTCAGGTTGAAGATGTATGACCATGGCTTCCATTGAAGCCGGGCAGATACCGCCGCCTACCCAGGAACAAGACAGATGATCGAGGACGTACCAGGCGTTGTTGCCCTGTCCCCAGCCGTAGTTCATGTGAAATTCGTAGGTAACGCCATCTGTGCGCCAGCCGTCGCAGACAATCATATGCGAGTGAATGCCATACCAGATCGGGCGGCCGGCGTTGATTTCCTGCTGGATGACGGCAAACCAACCCGCCAGGTCATAGTCTTTGCGGCAGACGTTTTCGAGCGACCAGTCATACTTTAAGTTGAAAGGTATATTCTTCAAACCCTGGGCCTGCGAGGCGGCCGAGCCGCAAGAGCCATAATCCATTTCCACGGCGACACCAACTTCATAACTCAATTCAGCCAAAGCGGTCTGCTGGGTGGCGTTGCAGCTAAGACCGTCGTCGCAACTGTCCCGCATATTGGCCCAATCATAGGTGTCGGAGAAGTCTGCGCTCAGTAGCTGGGGCGCAGTCGGTTTGCCGGCGCAATGTCGCGCCGGAGTTCTGAGAATTCAGCTAAATCATAGTGGTACGGATCCTCCAACCTCCTTTCTCATGATATTATTACATGTGTAATGCGTGCGGTTCTTGCCCCATTACCTTTCTCCGTTGCTAAAAAGGGGAATTACACAAGCATTTGGTTTAATCCAGACATGTTGTCCGGTGGACTTCTCCCAAAGCTCGACTGACGTGCTACACGGGTATCGTCGAGCCTGGGCCTATTTCAGCAAGAGCATCTTTTTCGAATCAGAGAACCTGTCTGAATGCAGGCGAACAAAATAGACTCCGCTGCTCACGGGTAGACCTCTGTCATCGGTTCCGTTCCACTGAGTGTTTGCTGTTCCCGCCGGCTGCCTGCCGCTCACCAGTGTTCTGACCTTCTGACCAAGCACGTTGTGTATTTCAAGGGTCAGGTCAGAAGCCTCAGGCAATTCATACACGATGGTAGTACTGGGATTGAAAGGATTGGGATAATTCTGGTGAAGACTGAAAGCTGCAGGCAATTCGAAAGCCGGCTCGCTCGGTTCTTCTATAGCGGTCACTTCCGGCAGACGCAGTCTTAGAAAGTTCCAATTATCTGCGACAAAAACGTAGTCCCCGCCAGCGTCAAGGTCTTCCGCGGCTCCGGATGTATTGTACTGGCCAAAAACCTGAGGATTGGCAGGGTTAGAAATGTCGACATAGAAAAGGCCGTCCCACGCATTGGACGCCAACAAGACGTTCGGGTGCTTTTCCGATAGAGTAATGTCGGACAGATAGCTGCCTATGACGGTTTCGCTCAGCAGAATCGGGGCGGCCGGATCGGAAACATCCATTATCACCAGGCCATTATAAACACGCCAATAGAGAAGGTTGCCCCGTTTAAGCATAGGCCTACCATTAGTCTGACCATCGTCATACCTGCCAACAAACGATGGATGGGCCGGATCAGTTATGTCGAGTACTAATAGTCCACCGTCGGATGCATACAGATACTGACCGTCCAAGAGAAGAGATTGTGTCGCATAAGGCGTGTCGTACTGGCAGGAAAGGATCATGCAGTCCGGCGATGAGACATCAAAGACCAGAATTCCATAAACGCCTGCGGCGACGAATAGAAAACCATCTCTCAGTTTCAGGTCATATATGTTGAAATCAATATCTCGGGAGTACAGAAGTTGCGGATGGAGTGGATCAGTCAGATCATACAGCGAAAGGCCCGATACGCCCCCTGTCGATGGGTCGTATCCGCCCACCGCAAGACGGTCTCCTGAGGTAGTGAATACTGAAATCGAGTGGGGAGTGTTGAGAGTTCCAACCCAGGTAACCATGTCGGGCTGAGACACATCGATTATCTGCAGCGACCTGTCCTTGCCCTGGACAAAGGCGTAATCTCCATGAAGGTTAAGCTTGGTGACCAGACCCGGACCTGGAATGGTGGCCGCCGCACATGGGTTGGCTGGGTCAGAGATATCGATTATCTCGATGTCTCCGCGATCGATTACATTGGACCCGTCCGGTGCGAACATGCCGGGGCAGAAACAGGTGCTGCATGGTCCAAGGGATCCGTCGGTAGTTTCCGATAGAACGGTCGGCGCTATCAAATAGTCTCTAGATCTGGCGAACGATGCCACCATGCTTGGAGTGCGACTGAACCCGATCTGGTTGAGATTGTCGGGTATGGACACGTCGACGGCGTATACTCCCCATTCTCCCGCTATGCATGCAGTGTTTCCACTCACGTGCAAGGCTCTTGTCCCTCCATGTATTCCTAACGTATCCAGCACTAGCGGCGAGTCCAATCGGGCTATGTTCACGACCGTCAGAGTGGACATCATTGCGGGCCACCACATGTCACCGTCTGCTACGAAGGCTAGGCTATCGACGACACTTACCTTGCGGACGGACCCTGGCGTGTCGAAGGTTGTCACGACAACCGGAAGTTCTGGAGTAGAGAGATCGAAGATGACAAGGTCTCCTCTGCTTCCGCCAAAACCGAGATCGCCGACAATGGTGTCGATCCCTGCGCAATTGCCGTCCAGCACGCTGCAGAGCCAGACAGGGTTTTCCGGATTGCTGATGTCTGCAACCTGAAGACCATTGCAGGATCCGATATAGGCATACCCGCGCGAAACGGACACCGACCCGCCTGACCCGCCGTATAGCGACTGAGGCATGAGCTTTGGCGCAAAGGGGTTACTGATATCCACTATGTGCATTCTGACGTTGTACGCGGGTGAGCCCGGGTCACCGCTCTCAGTAAGGTACAAGAAGTTACCTTCAATAGTCAGGTCTGCTGTGGGACCGCCCGGCAAATAGAGTTGTGAGACAAACTGGGGCGAGAGGGGATCCCCTATGTCATATACTAATAGCCCACCGGCGCAGGCAAAGTAGGCGTAGTTGTCTTTAGTAGCAACCGCCATGACACGTCCCCAGAGAGCGTCTCCTGCATACTCCAAATCGAATTGCGAAGATGATTCCTGTTGTCCGAAGATGGCGGGCAGCGTTACCGACAGAGTGAAGCAGGCAATGGCAAAGTAGACCACAATGGTTTGAAAGCCTATTGACTTCATAACTTGCACCAAAACCCCGCCTTTCAAAGGCTGACACTCCTAGGAGAGAATCTAACTTCCGCTTCGCATTTGTCAAGGCCTATTTGCCTGTCCTGGCACTCAGGTTGGGGAGTTCCAGGCCGATAATGATTTGGGGCCGGATAACTGGGGTTTGGGGAAAGTCTTTGTGGATCACCGGCATAGGGGGTTAAAAAAATCGTATATTTTTTATGCAGAAAGGTCTTGACACGAGGTCGCAGGCATCGTATTCTGCACGTCTGCCAGGCGTATGTCAGACATGGCGTACGGCGGGCTGGTTTTTTTCGCTGTTCTTTGACAACTAAATAGCCACGCTGAAGACAAGAGATAGGTCTTGTTTTCATGTCGCGGGTCCTATGAATCTTAAGATTCTTGAGACCTTTCCAATGTAAATCATGGAACACATAAGCGTACGTAACGTGCGCTATGGATCACGGTAATTATCGAAGTGTTGATATTTACGGAGAGTTTGATCCTGGCTCAGAACGAACGCTGGCGGCGTGCCTAATACATGCAAGTCGTGCGAGAAAGTCCGGCTTCGGTTGGACGAGTAAAGCGGCGAACGGGTGAGTAACACGTGGGAAATCTGCCTTCATGTCTGGGATAAGCCTTCGAAAGGGGGTCTAATACCGGATGATATCCTCGAACGGCATCGTTTGAGGATCAAAGGCGGGGCAACCTGTCGCAGGAAGATGATCCCGCGCTCCATTAGCTTGTTGGTGAGGTAACGGCTCACCAAGGCTACGATGGATAGCCGACCTGAGAGGGTGACCGGCCACACTGGGACTGAGATACGGCCCAGACTCCTACGGGAGGCAGCAGTAGGGAATATTGCGCAATGGACGCAAGTCTGACGCAGCAACGCCGCGTGGGTGATGAAGCTCCTTGGAGTGTAAAACCCTGTCAGTGGGGAAGAAACGTATGGGGAGTAACTGCCCTGTACCTGACGGTACCCACAGAGGAAGTCCCGGCTAACTCCGTGCCAGCAGCCGCGGTAATACGGGGGGGACGAGCGTTGTTCGGATTTACTGGGCGTAAAGGGCGCGTAGGCGGACCTTCAAGTCGGATGTGAAATCTGTCGGCTTAACTGACAGCCTGCACCCGATACTGTTGGCCTTGAGTACGGGAGAGGAGAGCGGAATTCCTGGTGTAGCGGTGAAATGCGTAGATATCAGGAAGAACACCGGTTGCGAAGGCGGCTCTCTGGAACGATACTGACGCTTAGGCGCGAAGGCTTGGGGAGCAAACAGGATTAGATACCCTGGTAGTCCAAGCGGTAAACGATGGGCACTTGGTGTCGGGGGTATCGACCCCCCCGGTGCCGAAGCTAACGCATTAAGTGCCCCGCCTGGGGAGTACGGTCGCAAGATTGAAACTCAAAGGAATTGACGGGGGCCCGCACAAGCGGTGGAGTATGTGGTTCAATTCGAAGCAACGCGCAGAACCTTACCTGGGCTTGACATGCTTGGGTCCGCCGGTGAAAGCCGGCTTCCCCTTCGGGGGTCCTTGCACAGGTGCTGCATGGCTGTCGTCAGCTCGTGCCGTGAGGTGTTGGGTTAAGTCCCGCAACGAGCGCAACCCTTGTCCATAGTTGCCATCAGGTTATGCTGGGAACTCTATGGAGACTGCCGGTGACAAGCCGGAGGAAGGTGGGGATGACGTCAAGTCCTCATGGCCCTTACGCCCAGGGCTACACACGTACTACAATGGCCGGTACAGAAGGTCGCAATACCGCGAGGTGGAGCTAATCCCAAAAACCGGCCTCAGTTCAGATTGGAGTCTGCAACTCGACTCCATGAAGTTGGAATCGCTAGTAATCGCTGATCAGCAGGCAGCGGTGAATACGTTCCCGGGCCTTGTACACACCGCCCGTCAAGCCACGGAAGTCGGGAGCACCCGAAGTCGTCTACCTAACCGTAAGGAGGGTGGCGCCTAAGGTGATACCGATGACTGGGGCTAAGTCGTAACAAGGTAGCCGTAGCGGAAGCTGTGGCTGGATCACCTCCTTTCTAAGGAGTAGGTGTCAGGTCCGTCTCCGCGGACCGAATACTTAGGTCGAGCGACATGTTGACTTTACCCCTCTTGTTCTTTAGCTGGCTATTTGGAATAAATTTGGTCGCGTTAAGGCGACGCTGAGTACCTTCGAGTGGGCCTATAGCTCAGTTGGTTAGAGCGCGCGCCTGATAAGCGCGAGGTGATTGGTTCAACTCCAATTAGGCCCACCAGATGGCGGGCCTGACTGGAGCGAGACATCGGAGAGCCGACGGCCTCGCGGTCGAGCCGGAAACGATAAGCATGCTCGATGCGAAGTTTGACGCCAGCGCCTACTGGAAAGAGCGGCTTCGACAGCATTTCGACCTCATCGGGGTCGGCTTCAAGCGTCGAAGCGTAGCTTATAATCGCTGGGTGTATCGGCTTAGAACCGAATCACTCGACGAATTGTTCAGACGGCATGGCTGGCCGATCGAAGGAAGTGCGGTACTGGATGTCGGTTGTGGCACCGGTTACTTTGTCGAACACTGGGTTCACCGAGACGCCCGTCAAGTGACGGGTCTTGATGTGACCGAAGTCAGTGTCGAGAGACTGAAGAACCGGTTCCCGGATGCAGAGTTTGTCTGCGCCGATATCGCGGAACTGAATTTGGATGTAGGCGGGACGTTTGATTACGTAAGTGTTTTCGATGTCCTGTACCACATCGTAGACGAAAAAAAGTTTGAGCAGGCAGTTCAAAACCTGTCGCGGCGGTGTCGATCGGGCAGTCGAGTGATCATCACTGACATGTTCGGACGGCGTACCACCGAGGTTGTCAAGCACGTTCGGAATCGATCTTTGGACCGGTACCGCGAAGTTTTTTCGAAGAACGGGTTTGAACTGTGTGACATCAGGCCTTTGTTTTTCACCCTGATGCCGCCCTCCAGGCTTGGCCGCTGGCCGGGCTACTGGGCTGGGACGCTTGGTTGGGAAATCCTGACCTTTGCGGCTCGCTGGGAGTGGCCGGGCAGAGTGGTTGGCAGGGTCCTTTATGGGGTCGATTCCAGGCTGCGCCAATGGTTCAGAAAAGGACCGTCGCATCACCTGGCGGTGTTCGAGTATACGGGAACCGTACGAACCCCAGTGTAGTTGGAGTAGTGCGGTTGATCGACTCGTTGACTGGGGATGTAGCTCAGTTGGGAGAGCGGTGGCTTTGCAAGCCACAGGTCACCGGTTCGATCCCGGTCATCTCCACCAAGATAATGAAAACCTTCGTGGTTTTGATATAAGTCGCTTTTGGCGACGATGTTCTTTGACAACTTCATAGTATTTTGGGTAAGTAGAGCGATAGTATCTTCCAATAGGTTGCGTAGTGTTCCTAATGGGATACTCTCAGATAGATTTCGGTTAAACTACTAAGAGCACACGGCGGATGCCTTGGCACTGGTAGGCGATGAAGGACGTGGTAAGCTGCGATAAGCCTCGTTTAGGTGCAAACAACCTCAGACGGGGATTTCCGAATGGGGCAACCCGGCCCGCTGCAAGGCGGGTCATCGTACACTGAATACATAGGTGTGCGAAGCGAACGCGGGGAACTGAAACATCTCAGTACCTGCAGGATGAGAAAACAATAGTGATTCCCTCAGTAGCGGCGAGCGAACGGGGATAAGCCTAAACCGGACTGCACGTTAAAGCCTGACAGCGTTGTGCTTCCGGTGTCGTGGGAGTCGACCGGTTCGGTGTCAGCCGAGCCAGGGAGTCAAAAACCGTAAGTATAGACTAAGGTTCTGGAAAGTTCTGCCATAGAGGGTGAAAGCCCCGTGGTCGAAATGCTTGCGGCTCCCGTTGAATTTCCCAAGTATGGCGGGACACGTGGAATCCCGTTTGAATCTGCCAGGACCATCTGGCAAGGCTAAATACTCACCAGTGACCGATAGTGAACTAGTACCGTGAGGGAAAGGTGAAAAGTACCCCTAACGGGGTGTGAAATAGTACCTGAAACCGTGTGCTTACAAGCGGTCGGAGGAAAGGCAAGTCTTCGGACTTGCCGGACTGACGGCGTGCCTATTGAATAATGATCCGGCGACTTACTTCTCTGTCGCGAGGCTAAGCGAAACTCTCGCGCAGCCGTAGCGAAAGCGAGTCTGAATAGGGCGATTTAGTGGCAGGGAGTAGACCCGAAACCAGGTGATCTAGGCATGGTCAGGATGAAAGTTCGGTAAAACGAACCGGAGGTCCGAACACACCAATGTTGAAAAGTTGGGTGATGAACTGTGCCTAGGGGTGAAAGGCCAATCAAACCTGGAAATAGCTGGCTCTCCCCGAAATAGCTTTAGGGCTAGCCTCGGATAAGAGTCTTGCGGAGGTAGAGCACTGGATGGGCTAGGGGCCCTAAAAGGTTACCAACCCCAACCAAACTCCGAATGCCGTAAGATGTTCTCCGGGAGTCAGGCGGTGGGGGATAAGCTTCATCGCCGAGAGGGAAACAACCCAGACCACCAGCTAAGGTCCCCAAGTCATGCTAAGTGTTTAAGGAGGTGGAATTACTTAAACAGCTAGGATGTTGGCTTAGAAGCAGCCATCATTTAAAGAGTTCGTAACAGATCACTAGTCTAGTGATTCCGCGCCGATAATGTACGGGACTATGCATGACACCGAAGCTGTGGGCTTCGACTTCGGTCGGAGCGGTAGGGGAGCATTGTCTGCAGGTAGAAGGTGATTCGTAAGGGTTGCTGGACAGCAGACAAGAGATTATGTCGGAACGAGTAGCGATAAAGCAGGCTTACAAACCTGCTCACCGAAAGCCTAAGGTTTCCTGGGGAAGGTTAAACCTCCCAGGGTTAGTCGGATCCTAAGCCGAGGCCGAGAGGCGTAGGTGATGGAAAACAGACTAAAATTTCTGTACCTGTAGTGTCGCGTTATACCTAAGGGGTTACGCAGAAGTGAAGGTCAGGCGGGTGATGGTTGTCCCGCTCGAAGGCCGTAGGCGGGACCGGCAGGCAAATCCACCGGTCTAACGCCGAGAGTCGTAAGGTAAGGTCGTAAGACCGAAGTGACCGTAATCAGGCTGCCAAGAAAAACCTCTATGGGAGTGGCATTGCAGTCCGTACCGCAATCCGCCACAGGTAGGCGAGGAGAGAATCCTAAGGTGCTCGGGTGAACTCACGTTAAGGAACTAGGCAAATTAACTCCGTAACTTCGGGATAAGGAGTGCCAGAAGTAGGTGAATGACTTCGCGTCAGGAGCCCAAACTGGCCGCAGAGAAATGCCCGCGGTGACTGTTTACTAAAAACACATGTCTCTGCTAAGTCTTACAAGACGACGTATAGGGACTGATACCTGCCCGGTGCTGGAAGGTTAAAAGGAGATGTCAGCCGCAAGGCGAAGCGTTGAATTGAAGCCCCAGTAAACGGCGGCCGTAACTATA